>Ga0080006_1149645_pt1 | contig 12292 bp, 13 predicted proteins | sample RS3BMetagenome_FD_69209 | JGI IMG/M metagenome (GOLD analysis project Ga0080006, IMG submission 69209) | Ferric oxide microbial mat and aquatic microbial communities from Rainbow Spring, Yellowstone National Park, USA - RS3B (SPADES... ...
AAGGAGGCGGCCGCCATGATCGCCTCGGCGGCCGCCGACCTCCCGTCGGGCACGGTGCTGGTGGTGCTCCACTCCGGCGGCGGGCGAGCCAAAGCGCTGGCCACCGAGCTGCAGTCGCTCGGCGCCGTCGTGCATCCGTGCGCAAAGATCGTCAAGGTGAGCGCGCGCATCGACTTCGTCCGCAAGGAGTTTCGCGCCCTGGGGGCCAAGGTTGACGAGGACACCGTGACCGCTCTGCTCGACGCCGTCGGTTCCGACGTGCGCGAGCTGGCCTCCGCCTGCTCCCAACTGGTCGCCGACACCGCGTGCACCGTCGACGCCGCCGCGGTGCGCCGCTATCACAGCGGCAGGGCCGAAGTGAAGGGCTTCGACATTGCGGACAAGGCCGTGGCCGGCGATCTCGAAGGCGCCGCCGAGGCGCTGCGGTGGGCGATGATGCGCGGCGAGCCGCTGGTGGTGCTGGCCGATGCGCTGGCCGAAGCCGTCCACGCGATCGGACGGGTCGCGCCCCTGTCAGGCGATCCCTATCGCCTGGCCGCGCAGCTGGGCATGCCCCCCTGGCGAGTGCAGAAGACGCAAAGACAGGCTCGCCGCTGGTCGCGCGATACCATCGCGACCGCGATGAAGGAGGTTGCGGCGCTCAACGCAGACGTCAAGGGCGCCGTAGCCGACGCCGACTACGCCATGGAGTCCGCGGTCAGACGGATCGCAAAACTGGCCGCCAACCGGTGCATCTGAGGCGGCCGGGGGCGGACGGGGCGCCTCAGAGCTTATTGAGAGTGCGCGCCAGCGCCGACTTCTTGTTGGCCGCCTGGTTCTTGTGGATCACACCCTTGCTGGCCGCCTTGTCGAGCTTGCGATTGGCCGCCACCAGCAATTCCGCAGCCTTCTCCTTTTCGCCGGAATGGGCGGCCTCGCGGAAGGCGCGCACAGAGGTCCGGAGCGAAGACTTCACCGACTTGTTGCGCAGGCGGGCGCTCTCGTTGGTGCGAATGCGCTTCTGCTGCGACTTGATGTTGGCCACGCTTGGAGATCCTTCTTCGACTCGATGGTTGCTTCGGCGCCCCTATGCAAGCGACTGCCCAGGTTATCAGTCGGTTACGTTTTCTCCCAAAAGGCAACTCACAACCTGCCCTGACGTCGATTTGAGGCAGCATCTGACACGTGAGCCTTCCCAACCAGCTCGAGGGAACCCGACGGGGATCGCGCGTCGCACGTCCTGAACGCATCTTCGGCGGGTACAACGTCTCCAACCCGCGCTCGGATGTGTATTTGGCGGCCTTCGACGAGATGTTCGACGGCCAGGGCCACGTGCGCGGCCCGTACAAGGGCATCTACGCCGAGCTCGCGCCGTCGGACGCCTCGGAGCTGAAGGCCCGGGCCGAGGCGCTGTCGCGCGCCTTCCTCGACCAGGGCATCACGTTCTCGCTGTCCGGCCAGGAGCGGCCCTTTCCGCTGGACCTGGTGCCGCGGGTGATATCGGGCGCCGAGTGGAGCCGGCTGGAGCGCGGGATCATCCAGCGCGTCAAGGCCCTCGAGATGTACCTCGACGACATCTACGGTGACCAAGAGATCCTCGCCGACGGAGTCATCCCGCGGCGCCTGATCACGTCATGCGAGCACTTTCACCGCCAGGCCGTCGGCATCCTGCCGCCCAACGGCGTGCGCATCCACGTCGCGGGCATCGACCTGATTCGCGACGACAAGGGCAATTTCCGGGTGCTCGAGGACAACCTGCGGTCGCCGTCGGGCGTGTCCTACGTCATGGAGAACCGGCGCACCATGGCCCGGGTCTTTCCTAACCTGTTCGCCACCCACCGGGTACGGGCGGTCGACGACTACTCGTCGCACCTGCTCCGGGCGCTGCGCAACTCCGCGGCCACCAACGAGGCCGACCCGACGGTGGTGGTGCTGACGCCCGGGGTCTACAACGCGGCGTATTTCGAGCATTCGCTGCTGGCCCGTCAGATGGGTGTCGAGCTGGTCGAGGGCCGCGACCTGTTCTGCCGTGACAATCAGGTGTACATGCGCACCACCGAGGGCGAGCGCCAGGCCGACGTCATCTACCGGCGCATCGACGACGCGTTCCTGGACCCGCTGCAGTTCCGGGCCGATTCGGTGTTGGGGGTGGCCGGCCTGGTCAACGCCGCGCGCGCCGGCAATGTCGTGATCTCGAGCGCGATCGGCAACGGTGTCGGTGACGACAAGCTCGTCTACACCTATGTGCCGACCATGATCAAGTACTACCTCGGCGAGAAGCCGCTGCTGGCGAACGTGGAGACGTTCCGGTGCTGGCTCGACGACGAACGCGAAGAGGTGCTCGACCGGATCGACGAGTTGGTCCTCAAGCCGGTGGAGGGGTCAGGCGGCTACGGGATCGTGTTCGGTCCGGACGCCTCCGACAAAGAGCTGGCCGATGTCGCCAAGAAGATCCGCGACGATCCGCGCAGCTGGATCGCTCAGCCGCTGATGGAGTTGTCGACCGTGCCGACACGGGTGGGCAGTACCCTCGCGCCGCGCTACGTCGACCTGCGCCCCTTCGCGGTCAACGACGGCAACGACGTGTGGGTGCTTCCGGGCGGCCTCACCCGGGTGGCTCTGGTCGAGGGCTCGCGGGTGGTGAACTCCAGCCAGGGCGGTGGCTCGAAGGACACCTGGGTGCTGGCACCGCGCGCGTCGGCAGCCGACCGTGAGCTGGGCGCCGCGGGGGTGGTGCGATCGCTGCCGAGGCCGGTGGAGCCGGCTCTCGACGGCTCGCCGTCGCCGATGCCGCAACAGCCGCGGCAGCTGAGCGAGTTGCCGCACCACGAGCAGACGCAGCAGCAACAACAGCAGCGGGCGCACTGCTGATGCTGGCCCGGAACGCCGAGGCACTCTACTGGATCGGTCGCTACGTCGAGCGCGCCGACGATACCGCGCGGATTCTGGATGTGGCACTGCACCAACTGCTCTTGGACTCCAGCGTCGACCCGGATCGGGCGTCCCGGCTGTTGCTGCGGGTGCTGGGCATCGAGGCGCCCGACCACAACCTGGATGTCTGGTCGCTGACCGACCGGGTGGCCTACAGCACCGCGTGCGGAGGCTGCTCGATCGTCGACGCCGTCACGGCGGCGCGGGAGAACGCCAAATCGGCGCGCGAAGTCACCTCCAGTGAGATCTGGGAGTGCCTCAACACCACTTACCATGCGCTGCCGGAACGCCAGCGCGCCGCCAAACGCCTCGGCCCGCACGAGTTTCTGTCCTACATCGAGGGCCGGGCGGCGATGTTCGCCGGGCTGGCCGACTCCACGCTGTCGCGTGACGACGGATACCGCTTCATGGTGCTGGGCCGCGCCATCGAGCGGGTTGACATGACGGTGCGCTTGCTGCTGTCGCGGGTTGGCGACAGCGCCTCCTCGCCGGCCTGGGTGACGTTGTTGCGTTCGGCGGGCGCCCACGATACCTATCTGCGCACCTATCGCGGTGTGCTGGACGCGGCGCGGGTGGTCGAGTTCATGCTGCTGGACAGGCTGTTTCCGCGATCGGTGTTCTACTCGCTGAGGTTGGCTGAGCACAGTCTCGACGAACTGCTGCACGGCCCGCAGAGCCGGATCGGGGCCACCGCCGAGGCGCAGCGGTTGCTCGGCCGGGCCCGCAGCGAGCTGGAGTTCGTGGCGCCCGGGGTGCTGCTGGAGTCGCTCGAGAGCCGGCTTGCGGGGCTGCAGGAAACCTGCCGCGAGGTGGGAGAAGCATTGTCGCTGCAGTATTTTCACGTCACACCCTGGGTGGCTTGGTCAGATGCCAGTCAACGTGGTCGCCTGGTCACCCGGCAAGGGGACGGCTGATGTGGCGGTTCCGCATCGTGCACACGACGGGGTATGCCTACCCGTCGCCGGTGACCGCCTCCTACAACGAGGCCCGGTTGACCCCGCGGTCGAACACCAGGCAGAACGTCATCCTCAATCGCGTCGAAACCCTCCCGGCGACGAGGTCCTACCGCTACGTCGACTACTGGGGAACCGCCGTCACCGCCTTCGACCTGCACGCGCCGCACACCGATCTGACGGTGACGTCATCGTCGGTCGTCGAGACGGAGCGAGCGGAGCCGCCTGTGCCCGAGGCCACCTGGAGCGACCTGCAGTCCGAGGCCGTGATGGACCGGTTCGACGAACTGCTGCGCCCCACCGGGCACACCCCGGCGACCAAGCGCGTCACGTCCGTCGGAAAGAAGATCGCCAAATCGCACGGTCCGGCCGAAGCTGTCGTCGCCGCAGCCGATTGGGTGCGAGGCGAGTTGGACTACCTCCCCGGCACCACGAGCGTGCACTCGTCGGGGCTGGACGAGGGCAGGGGCGTGTGCCAGGACTTCGTGCATCTGTCACTGATGTTGTTGCGCAGCATGGGGATTCCGGCGCGTTACGTGTCGGGCTACCTGCACCCGAAACGTCACGCGGTTGTCGGGGAGACCGTCGACGGGCGAAGCCACGCGTGGATCGAAGCCTGGACCGGAGGTTGGTGGAACTACGACCCGACCAACAACACCCAGATCACCGAGCAGTACGTCAGCATGGGTGCCGGGCGGGACTACACCGACGTCTCCCCGCTGAAGGGCATCTACTCGGGGCAGGGCGCGACCGACCTCGAGGTGGTCGTGGAGATCACCCGGCTGGCGTAGCCGGGCGCCGGCGGGTCGCGCGGTCAGTCTCGCGCGCCGACCTTGACGCGGTGCAGGTCGTCGCCGAGCTCGATCCGTCCGCCGAACTCGCCGCGGCGGCCAGTGCACGCCACCGCTCTTCCTGGCCCGGGACCAGCGTCGGCACGTAGTGCGTCATGACCAGGGTGCCCACGCCCGCACGGGCCGCGGTCGCCGCCGCCTGCTCCACCGACGAGTGGTAATCGCAGATGTCCTTGAGCCGCTGTTGCGGGATGTTGCCGACGATGTCCTTTCGGATCACGGTGTGCACCAACGCTTCGGCCCCGCCCGCCAGCTCGTCGAGCGTAGCGCAGGGCACTGTGTCCCCAGCCAGCACCACCGACGCCGACCCGGATTCGATGCGGAATCCGATGGTGGGCGCAACCGGGCGATGGTCGGTAGGGGCGACCCGGATGGTGACGCCGTTTCGGTCCCACACCGGACCGTCGGTGTGCTCGTGCACCTCGACCGCCGGCGGTGCGTTCAGGTCGGCGTGATGAGCTATGCGGTACCCGATACGCCGCCCGTTTCGGCGGGGGAGTTCGGGATGGGGACCGATCGGTTGCCGGTTCTCGCATGGACTTTCCTGCCGCGCAAGCTAGCCGTAGCCTGGTGTGAAGCGGAACACAACCGGAACCGGCTGGAGGTCTTGATGCGGATTGCGGACGTCTTGCGGAACAAAGGGGCAGCGGTCGTCACCATCAACCCAGACGCGACGGTCCACGAGTTGCTGGCCGGCCTCGCCGAGCAGAACATCGGGGCCATGGTGGTGATGGGAGCTGAGGGCATCGTCGGCATCGTCTCGGAGCGGGACGTCGTGCGTCAGCTCCACACGCATGGTGCCAGCGTGTTGTCGCGCCCGGTGTCGAAGATCATGACCACCGGATTGGCCACCTGCGCCAAGTCCGACACCGTCGACTCCATCAGCGTGCTGATGACCAAGAATCGGGTGCGCCACGTTCCGGTGCTCGACGGCACGAAGCTCATCGGCATCGTCAGTATTGGTGACCTCGTGAAGACCCGGATGGAAGAACTCGAGGCTCAGCAGCAGCAGCTGCATTCCTACATCACCCAGGGCTGATCGACTGGCTCGCCGGGCTGAGCTTCGTTTCGCCGAACGTGCACTCTGGGCGAAAATGCGCCCGTTTTCTCGCCGCGGTTACAAGCTGGGCGAGACCTACCAGGGATTAGCGCCACGCGTAGTCCGCGCGCAACCGAGCGGCCACCATGTCGAAGATCTCGCGGTCCAGGATCGCGCCCTCGCGGCGGATGCCCTCCTCGGGCACGTCGAGCACGCGGTCCAGCCGCACCCAGCTTTCCCTGCCTTCGTAATCCCAGTTGCCCGAGCCGATCCCGACCCAGTTCGGGCCGGCGGCGTGGCGTTCCTGGCTGGACACCATCAGTCCGAGCAGGACGCTGCGGTCACGACCCACGACGAGCACGGGACGGTCTTTGCCGTGGGCGGCGTCGTCGTAGACCACCCACGTCCACACGATTTCCCCGGGGTCGGCCCGGCCGTCGAGGTCCGGCGCGTAGACCAGCTTGCGGGCCCGGTGCGCGGTGGGGTAGCTGATGCTGGTCACCGGGCGGCCCGCAGTGACCGCCGCGGGTGGTTGCGGCGCGGCGGCGGCGACGACGCTGGCAGTGATCTTGAGGGCTTGCTGGAACTCCCGCAGGACGGTTTGTGAGATCTCCAGATGCCGGACCAGCCGCGGGGCACCGGTGACAACCAGGTTCTCCGCGAACCGCCTTAACGTCTTCCACTGCGATTTTCGGGGAGACGCCATGTTCGCAGCATAGACGGGAGCGACCCGGCGCGAGCGTGTCCGAGTGTGCCGCCGCCGGCAGCGCATAGATACCCTGAAGGTGCTTACAATTTGCAGCCCAAGCCCGCCCGAATCCCCGAGAGCATCGGTAGACCAGGAGATTCCCATCAGCAGCTTCGCCGACAAGACCTTCACCGCGCCGGCGCAGATTAGGAATTTCTGCATCATCGCTCACATCGACCACGGCAAGTCCACGCTGGCGGACCGGATGCTTCAGCTCACCGGCGTGGTCGACGAGCGTTCGATGCGCGCCCAATACCTGGACCGGATGGACATCGAGCGGGAGCGCGGTATCACCATCAAGGCGCAAAATGTGCGCCTGCCGTGGCGGGTCACTGACGACGACGAAGAGACCGATTACGTCCTGCACCTGATCGACACCCCGGGGCACGTGGACTTCACCTATGAGGTGTCGCGCGCGCTGGAGGCCTGCGAGGGCGCGGTGCTGCTGGTCGACGCCGCCCAGGGCATCGAAGCCCAGACCCTGGCCAACCTTTACCTGGCGCTGGACCGTGACCTGACCATCATCCCGGTGCTCAACAAGATCGATCTCCCCGCAGCCGATCCCGACCGCTACGCCGGGGAGATCGCCCACATCATCGGGTGTCGGCCGGACGACGTGCTGCGGGTCTCCGGAAAGACCGGCGAGGGGGTGGCTCACCTGCTCGACGAGGTGGTCCGCCAGGTGCCGCCGCCGCAAGGCGACGCCGACGCGCCGCTGCGGGCGATGATCTTCGACTCCGTCTACGACATCTACCGCGGCGTGGTCACCTACGTCCGGGTGGTGGACGGCCGCATCAGCCCGCGCGAGCGCATCGCGATGATGTCCACCGGCGCGACCCACGAGCTGCTGGAGGTCGGCATCGTCTCGCCCGAACCCAAGCCCAGCGCGGGCCTGGGTGTGGGGGAGGTGGGCTACCTGATCACCGGTGTCAAGGACGTCCGCCAGTCCAAGGTCGGTGACACCGTGACGACCGCGCGCAACGGCGCCAAGCAGGCGCTGACCGGCTACCGCGAGCCCAAGCCGATGGTGTACTCGGGCCTGTACCCCGTGGACGGCTCCGACTATCCGGACCTGCGCGACGCCTTGGACAAGCTGCAGCTCAACGACGCCGCGCTGACCTACGAGCCGGAGACCTCGGTGGCGCTGGGCTTCGGGTTCCGCTGCGGATTCCTGGGACTGCTGCATATGGAGATCACCCGCGAGCGCTTGGAGCGCGAGTTCGATCTGGACCTGATCTCGACGTCGCCGAATGTCGTGTACCGGGTGGTTTTGGAGGGCGGGGCGGAGGGCGGCATTCTCGTGACCAATCCGTCGGACTGGCCGGAGGGCAAGATCCGCACGGTCTACGAGCCCGTGGTGAAGACGACGATCATCGCGCCCAGCGAATTCATCGGCACCATCATGGAACTGTGTCAGTCGCGCCGCGGCGAGCTCGGCGGGATGGATTATCTGTCACCCGAACGGGTGGAACTTCGCTACACCATGCCGCTCGGGGAGATCATCTTCGACTTCTTCGACTCGCTGAAGTCGCGCACCCGCGGCTATGCCAGCCTGGATTACGAGGAGGCGGGCGAACAGGAGGCCGAACTGGTCAAAGTCGACATCCTGCTGCAGGGCGAGGCGGTCGATGCATTCAGCGCCATCGTGCATAAGGATTCGGCCCTCTCCTACGGCAACAAGATGACCACCAAGCTGAAGGAACTCATTCCACGCCAGCAGTTCGAGGTGCCGGTGCAGGCGGCCATCGGATCGAAAATCATTGCGCGCGAGAATATCCGCGCGATCCGCAAGGATGTGCTGTCCAAGTGCTACGGCGGCGACATCACCCGTAAACGCAAACTTCTGGAGAAACAGAAGGAGGGCAAGAAGCGGATGAAAACCATTGGCCGCGTTGAAGTGCCGCAGGAGGCTTTTGTCGCCGCCTTGTCCACCGACACCGCGGTGGACAAGGGTAAGAAGTAGGCGCGCAGCGCATCGCCCGGTGCTGCCGACGGACCGCGTCAGCGCACCGCGCTGATGAATTGATTTACTACACCTGCTTATTTGCTATGAGGTCTCCGGACGCCGCATTGATCGTGACTTTGTGCTCGACGATGTAGAGGTCCCAGACGTCGCCTTCCCACACGGTGGTGCCGTTGCTGTCGGCCAGGTGCATATCGGTGATGGAGCCACTGGGCACCGCGGCCAGAAACTTGTCCACCGCTGAGCGGTAGTCCAGACGCGCGCCCTGCAGCAGCGCACGGTTTTTGGCTTTGTCGGCGTCGCTCTCGTTCACCCGCGTCGGACCGACCATCACGGTGACACCGTCGGACGAGACGTCCATCGATTGCTCTGTCCCGTCCGGGATGACCACCAGAACCCGCCACGATCCGCTCGCCTGAGTGCGGATCGAAGTCAGCGTGCCGTGCGGCACCGCCGCGACGGCGGCGGCCCCGGCTCGCTCCAAGGTCAGCGGGTCGGGGGGAGTGGACGGACGAGACCATGTGCTGCTCGACTTGGTTGTCGCCGATGTTGCAGCAGGCTTGCCGCTGTGACCGCACCCGGCCAGCGCCATTATCGTCAGGGAAACCAACGTGGTAACAACCCAGAATCGCCGAGTCACAGCAGCCATCGGGGTATGGTACCGCGAGGCCGGCTCGCCGGTTCTGCGTGGGGTTCTCTTCGCGCCCGAAATCGGGCGACAGCGAGTTGCTTTCTCGAGGATAAGGTTTCGTTGACGGAGACTCTGCTGGGGGAGACTCTTCGGAGACGATGAGCGCACCCAGCGATCAGAGATGAAACCGGCTACATCGGCGCGTTGGCCGGCTGGAACATCCCCGAGCCGTCGGCTTCCTCCTCGGCGCGGATCACATGTACCACCGCGTTGATCAGGGCCAGGTGGGTGAACGCCTGCGGGAAGTTGCCCAGCTGCCGGCCGGTTCGCGGCTCGATCTCCTCGGCGTACAGGTGTAGCGGGCTGGCGAAGGACAACAGCCGCTCGCAAAGTCGCTTGGCGCGCGCCACCTCGCCGATCTCGACCAGCGCCGACACCAGCCAGAACGAACAGATCGTGAAGGTTCCTTCCTCGCCGGACAACCCGTCGTCGGTCTCCTCGACGCGGTAGCGCAGCACCAGGCCGTCCTGGGTGAGTTCGTCGGCGATGGCCAGCACGGTGTTGCGCACCCGGGGGTCATCCGATGGCAGAAATCTCGTCAACACCACCAGCAGCAGCGAGGCGTCCAGGGCCTCGCTGCCGTAGCGCTGGGTGAACACGCCCCTCGAGTCGACCCCGTGCTGCAGGATGTCGGCCTTGATCTCCTCGGCGATGGCCCGCCACTGCTGGGCGTAGCTTCTCTCGCCCTGCCGATCAGCCAGCTTCGCCCCGCGGTCCAGCGCCACCCAGCACATCACCTTCGACGAGGTGAAGTGCTGCGGTTCGCCACGGACCTCCCAGATGCCGCGGTCGGGCTCGCGCCAGTGCTTGATCGCCTCCTCCACCTGCTTTTTCAGCACCGGCCACAAGCTTTCCCCGACTTGCTCGCGGGACCTGCAATGCAGGTAGAACGAGTCGAGGATCGAGCCCCAGATGTCGTGCTGGTCCTGGTTGTAGGCGCCGTTGCCGATGCGCACCGGACGGGCATTGTCATACCCGGACAGGTGGTGCAGTTCCTCTTCGACCAGGCTGCGTTCCCCGCCGACGCCGTACATCACCTGCAGCGGATGGCGCTCGTCGCTGTTGGCGCCGGAGACGTCGGCGATGAACGCGAAGAAGTCATCGGCCTCGCGGTCCAGTCCCAGGGTGTAGAGCCCCCACAGTGCGAACGTGGAATCGCGCACCCAGGCGTAACGGTAGTCCCAGTTACGCTCGCCCTGGGGTGTCTCGGGCAATGAGGTGGTGCTGGCCGCCAGCAGCGCGCCGGTGGGCGAGTACGTCAGGCCCTTCAGCGTGAGCGCGCTGCGCTGCAGGTATGCCCGCCACGGGTGGTCGGGGAAGTTGCCGATGTTGATCCACTGCCGCCAGCACTCGGTGGTTTGCCACATCCTGTCGGTGGCCTCTTCGTAGGTCTGCGGAGCCGGGTGCTTGGTCCAACTCAGGGCGACGAAGACGTCGTCGCCCTCTTTCATCCGGGTCCGCGCCCGCGCTTCGCGGCCCTCCAGCCCGATCCGCAGGTTGGTCGTCAGCCGCAGCGTCGGGTGGGCGTCCGGGTGCTTGGTGGCGCGTGCGATGGCCTCGCTGTAGGCGTTGGCCGAGTACTCCCAGGTGGCCCCGACGCGGTGGTAGTCGAACGCCGGCTCGCAGCTCATCATCAACTCGACCGTGCCGCTGACGCAGCGCACCGTGCGCAGCAGGATGTGCTCGGCGTCCCAGTCCATCGGCGTGCGCCGATGGGTCCGCGACCGGCGCTCGATGTCGTGCCAGGGTCCCATCACCAATGCGTCGCGCACGATCAGCCACCCGGTGTGGGTCTGCCACGTGGTCTCCATGATCAGGCTGCCGGGCAGGTAACGCCGGGCAGAGGGCACCGAGACGCCATAGGGGCCCAGGCGGAAGTGGCCGGCGCCGCGGTCCAGGATCGCGCCGAACACCGACGGCGAGTCCGGACGGGGCACGCACATCCATTCCACCGAGCCGGCCGGCGAGATCAAGCAGGTGGTCTCCCAGTCGGACAGGAACGCGTAGTCCGCGATGGGCGGAAACGGGTTGCGCAACGTTCCGCTTGACGGGAGGGATGCCGGGGCGCTGAAGTCGACGGGTGGTGCCAGGACCGTCTCCCGACCGGTTGTGAACGCCTCCTCAGCCGCGTCGGCGGGTTGGTCGGCGGGTTCGGCGTGCAGGACCATCCCGACATCATCGACTGTCGACCCGCTTCGCGTCCACGCTTTCGCCGCGTTGAGCGGGCCGGCCTGTCGGCGGGCCGGTAGCCGACGAATCGCGCGACGCCGTCGTTGCCTCGGGTTTGGCGGGCCCGGGTGGCACGCCCCGGCCTGGCACGTTGGTTTCATGTGCCGGTGCGAATAGTCTTAAGCGCAATGGATGCGTTACTGAATTGGTGGGACGGCAACGAGCTGTGGCTTTCGGGGCTTGCCTTTGTCCTGCAAGCCATGTTCGTGATGCCCGTGGTGCTGGCGGCGGCCTACATCACGGCGGCCGTCTTGGACGGTCTGCTCGGCAGAGGCATTGCGCTGATGCGCAGCGCCCGCAACGTCGGCGGGACGCCCGGGTAACGCGGATGCCTCGATCGCACGTGACGTTGGTTCTCGTCACGCTGGTGGTGTTGGTGATCGTCACCTGGTTGCTGACGCACTGAGCCGCAGTGGCTTTGGTCCGGCCCGGATTGGCGGCGGGCCGGTGGACTGCTGTTACGCCTGGCAGCGCGTGTGCGTCAGCCGGGACTGTGGTTCGTGGTGCTATACCGCGTTGCTGTCACACACTCTCGAATCCTTGCCCGGTTCGGTATTGAGGTGGTGAATTCTCGTCACGCTCTTAATGCTGTTCCGCCGCAAAGGGACCAGCATCCGTCCCGCTCCGGACAGCTTTGGACGGCTCCGGACAGCTCTTTATGCTCGAGATCGGCGGTGAGCCGCGCCGGAGTCGTTCCGGGTGACGTTGACCCTCATGACGGGCGTCCCGTTGGTCAACCTGGGTTTCGGCATGGTGGTCGCCCTGGTCATGCTGACTCTGCGCGGCAACGACAGCCCGGTGGGTTATCACCCGCAGCGCACGCACAGCACACTCCGCCGAAGTCGTTGATGGCGCAGAACCGCAGGCCGGCTGGATATGCCGGAGGTACCGGGGCTAGGGGGCTGGCC
>Ga0080006_1151058_pt1 | contig 12290 bp, 13 predicted proteins | sample RS3BMetagenome_FD_69209 | JGI IMG/M metagenome (GOLD analysis project Ga0080006, IMG submission 69209) | Ferric oxide microbial mat and aquatic microbial communities from Rainbow Spring, Yellowstone National Park, USA - RS3B (SPADES... ...
TTTGACCTTTTCGACCGTATACTTAACCACGTTCCTGTCAGAAATTTTTTCCCTCAAGAACTCCAAGCTATCTATTACGTGGTTGACATCCGCCCTCTTACCAACCTTCCCTTTACCGATTCTTTCAAAAAGCTTTACCATAAGGTCCTTCCAGTTACCCGATTTAAACCCTTCCTCAATCATGTTTCGGTTATGTTCAGAAACTTCGAACACGGCCTCTACCACCTTTTCAGAAACCCTGTCGCTTCTACCCTGAAGCAAAGTATGGTCTAAAAAGAACTCAAAAGCATAGTACCAGTCGTTAAGAAGCTTATCTTTCGACCACTGCGCCAAGTATTCTTGGTGGTATTTTTCGCTAAGGTTTGCTATATTCAAAATGAGCCTCCGCATAGTGTTATCGTCTTGACTGTTCACCACCATGCTTATTATTCCCAACAAATACACCAGACAGCATAAAATAAGCACTCGCGCGCTAAATATCGAGCTTGGGCGTAGACCACCCCGCCCTCACGGACGGGGTCTCTGGTGCTGAGAGATGAAAAGATAATCCACCGGCGGCCCCACTGCATTCTTTGGCGCTCTTAAGAAGAGCAGGGTGGGAGCCACCCGTGGTAGCCTGTGGAGCTCCGCCCAATACCTCCTCTTTCGACCTTGGGGTTGGCTAGGGGAGGAGGCATGGTGGGGCTGTGATGCAGGAAGCTCCGCCTTTTAAGGCGGGGTAGCTCACTTCACAGCCAAGCCCTTCTGCGATCGATTTCAAGACCTCTTTAGTGTATTCAGCAACTTCGCCAACTAGTATGTCTTTACGGTATTTTGGAATCCATACAAAATGGTAGTTGCACAAGTACTTTACATACCTCATTGATTTGAATTCCACAATAAAGTATTCAGAATTTTAAAAACTTTACCCCGCCATAAATGGCGAGGCTTGTTGCCCATTTTGTCAGTATTCAGTTGACTTGCTCCACACTGAGCTGAGCCTGTTCGGGTTGAATTGTCTTAGGTCTAATCACACCCAAAAGCCTGTCTACATCTTTGGTGTAAAGCCTTATAGCCTTTATTGTGGCGGGCGCAGTGGTATCCAAGGTCTCCAGCTCAATAAAATTCCTCTTTTTATCTGCTCTTAGCAGCTTTGCTGGGAATTTCAATATCGAGAACTCTACATCGGGCATCTTTTGCGGTGTGTCAAAGACCACCCCGTCTTCGAGGATGGTGTACGCCTTGGGCGCATAAATGAGCTGTGTTCCCTGACTGAAACTCGCTGCGCTAAGACCCATTCTCCTTCTTAGAATCAGTGTGGAGCCAAACGAAGCTAGTGCGGCGACCACGTAGAGCTCAGCGAGCTCAATACGGCTCAAATCATAGTGGAATGCATCCCTCAGAACAAGTGGTATAGCTATGTAGATAGCGGTTATAAGAACCAGTGGTATGACCATTAGTTTCAACATGCTCTTCGCCACCTTCAGCTTCTCCAATTCGTAGTCGTTGAAGAATGGCTGGGTGTCTTTGGCTGTCTGCCTAAACAACACCTTATCCTTAGAATCCTTTCTGACCTTAGCGGCCTCCCTCGCATTCTGCTTCATAAGCGGAATCATCCTGCTTGTCCTATAAATCGTGTAGCCAAAGGTTATAGCGAAGAACACACCGATATAAGCATAAATATAAATGGTCTTGCCGAGCACCAGTAGTATCGCGAAAACAGCGATACTACCCACACTCATAAGCGATTGCCTAATATCTGGTGGTATCCGCATTACCATTCAACAATTAGAAGTGTCTGCAACGGTTTATAACTGTTATGTTTAGGTATACCCCAACCATTGAAGCATACCCCAACTGATAGATCACCGTAAACAAGCGAGTAAACCCGCTTCACACGTCGAATAGCCTGACACTAATCTGCACTCATCGACGAGTCGTGCTAGCTTGGTCTATAGCCAGCTGTTACACTAATGTTCAAATATTCACCAGACCTGTACACTGTGAACACCACGCTCTGCCCCGCCATAACGTTGAGCTCCAAATATGATAGAAGGCTGTCCTCGTCATTCACGGGTGTGCCGTTCACTGCGACGATAATATCTCCTCCAAGTAGGACCTGCTGGCCATAGACCTCCTCCTGAATTGTCCCACCACGTATACCAGCCTTAGCCGCTGGGCCATTCGGTGTTACCTGTTCCACGAGAACACCGTGGGTTAAACTCACATTCATAGCCTGAGCCAAGTAGAGGTTCATCGAAACAACCGAGAAGCCGAAATATGGGTGGAGGTTGTACTCGCCTGTGGTTATCAGCATGGGTAGCTCCCTAGCAAGTATATTTGAGGGGATGGCGAAGCCTAAACCCTGACTGTTGGCGATGATCGCCGTTGTCACACCAACAACCTGACCAGCTAAATCGAGAAGTGGCCCACCAGAGTTGCCGGGATTTATTGGTGCACTTGTCTGTATAACACCAGCAATAGGGTAAGGGTTGGCGGTGGGGTCATCTATAACCCTATTTGTAGCACTCACCACACCCACCGTGAGTGTGCTTGCAAGCCCGTATGGATTTCCGATTGCAACAACAGTCTGACCCACCTGGAGCTGGCTTGAATTCGCCAAGACTAGTGGGTAAAACTCTGAAAGAGGTGCGGCCACCTTGAGTACCGCTATATCACTAAACCTATCGGCGCCAACAACCTGAGCTGGATAGCTATTACCATCATAGAAGGTGACCGAAATATTTGTGGAGTTAGCGATAACATGGTCATTTGTTACAACGTAGTATGAATTGTTGTATTCGACCACGAAACCTGAGCCCAACACGGGAACAGTCTGAACGCTAGACCCAAAAATGCTTTCAACTGTGCTAATCTGCTCATCCATTACGACTACAACGGAGCGCACAGTCTCCTGATATAGCTGCGTATAGTTAGAGGGTGTGGTGTATGTTACCTGCTGTATGGGTTGAACCTGAAGTGATGCCAACTTAACCAGAGCTGCTTGGGTGGACTCAAGGCTTGAAACCTCGTTTTCAAGCTTCTGTTCCTGTAGCCTCACGCCAGTCAACTCAAAGTTAAAAGCCAGATAGGCAACCGAAAAGCCAGCCACCAAGGCGATTAACACAATAACAGCCAAGAAGAGTCTATTTGAGGGTTTAGGTTGACTGGGAGGATATATCGTCTGGTTAAACATCAAATCCCTTGTGTATGTCAACCACCAATAAATCTTTTGACGGCCTCGTTAAGCTCCAACATACAAAGTAGAGAACACGGGATTAGCAAGACGCGGTCTCTCATAACCCTTGCCACCCTTTAACACCCCATCATCTCCTTCCAATCATGAACACTAAGTCGGAAATCGACGTGTAAGGTATAACCAACACCAACAATGAATTTTAACTCACTGTTAGGGAGGTGTGCCTTGGGTGTGCGAGCAGACTCCTGTCGCCTGACTTGACGGGGAATATACCGCTGTCACATACGGCTTGATGACCACCGGCGTGTTAGACGGGTTGTAAATCACCCAGATATACCCAGCGCAGCCTGTGCTCAGGTTAAACGTGAAGCTTATCGAGTCGCCTGCGTAGGATTGCACGGGGTTTCTGACTGCTCCCCCACTTTCGTAGAAATCCACGAACTCTGAAGGTGTGAACACATACACGTAGACCGTTGAGTTCGCCCTAATATTGATGCTCATCTTGAAGGTGTCAAACATGGTTGAGAATAGATAGCTGTTGGGTTCAACTGTGGCTGGAACGTTCCAGACAACAAGCGGCCTAGGATGCACGATTTGCGTTATAAGATAGAAGTTCAAAAACACCGATACCAAAAGCAAAGCGATTATCAAGGCTACAGCGTAACGCATAAGAATTCTAAGATGATGTGGAGATATAAGCAAGGCGACAGTCCTATCACAGCAAACCATCTTTAATAGGTTTATTTATCTCTCGGCGAATTGGAATACATGGCGCTGAAACTCTCGGGGGAATCTTTGCACAAGATGCTTAATGCCGAGGAGCTTATCGGCTACCTTGAGCGGGGATTCAAGGACTATACGGATGACCTCGTCATCAATCCCCTTAGAGTGTCCATTGAAGCAGGCGGGGATTGGTGGGGTGTGATGCCAGCATACAACCGCTCAATTGGCTTCAGCGTCAAAAGTGTGTGTGTACTACCCGACAACCAGTCGAGGGGGCTACCCACGACCAGAGCCATAACGCTGCTCTTCAACCCAGTAAACGGTGACCTAGAGGTTTTGGCTGATGGAACAGTGCTAACAGCCATTAGGACGGCGGCTTCAAGCACGCTCGCACTCAGATACACCCACACCCCAGCTGACGTGTTCTTTATAGGCACAGGCATGCAGGCGCGGTACCACGCCAAGCTCCTCTCCGCATGCTTTAGGCTAAATAGGGTTAACGCTCACTCTAGGGATAAGAAGAACGTGGACGCCTTTCTGAGTGAGTGTAGAACCATGGGTTTAAACGTTGACACACAGCTTAAAGCGCAAGACGCAGACACACTAATCGTTGCCACCACGAGCACGAGCCCAGTGATCCAACACCTGAGCGTAGCTAACAGAGCTTTGGTATCGGTGGGCGCCCCAACACCTCACGCGAGGGAGCTGGGGGACGGTGTACTAACGGAGTGCTCCGCTGTTGTCGTGGACACCGCCGCGGGATGTATGAAGGAGGCTGGTGACATCGTTCAGACAATCAGAAATGGCTCGTTATCCCAGGATAAAATAGTTGAGTTAGGCACCCTAATAAAGACGAACACACATCTCAGCGTGGACAAAGTGTTGTATAAATCCGTTGGGTCAGCGTTCATGGATTTATATGCTTGCGAGTACTTTTACCGCAAAGCCCTCGAATTGGGTGTGGGCGACCAAATAGATATGTAATCCACTAATACCAACAACCATATTACACATCAACTTTGAAACGTGAAGGTCGCCATTACTTTAAAAAGGCTTTTCTCTTACCGGGCTCTTCTATACCGAATGGGTGGTATCGGAGAGTGTCTTTTCCAGCTGTGCAGGTCACCCCATATGTTTGGGAGATACCCACATCCTATAAAAAGGGTATGCGTGTACCTGCGCGTATCTATGCTTCTCAGTCACTCATGTCAGCAATGGATGCCGGCGTCTTCGACCAGGTCACAAATGTTGCTACACTCCCCGGCATCGTGAGATTCGCCTACGCTATGCCCGATGCCCACTGGGGATACGGTTTCCCCATCGGTGGGGTAGCAGCATTTGACGCCGAAGAGGGTGTGATTTCCCCGGGAGGGATAGGCTTCGACATCAACTGTGGTATGAAGCTTGTGAGAACAGAGCTCACAAAGGACGAAGTGGTACCCAAACTACGCGAGCTTGTGGACGAATTATTCAGGCTGGTTCCAGCCGGGGTGGGCGCTCAGGGGTTTGTTAAACTCAATCAATCACAGTTCGAAGAGGTAATGACGAATGGTTTAAAGTGGGCTCTCGAGAACGGCTACGCCGTTAAGGAGGACCTTGAAAGAACCGAGGAAGGGGGTGTAATAGCTGGTGCCGACCACACCAAGGTGAGCAGGGAAGCGTACAAAAGGGGTATAAACCAGCTAGGCACACTTGGCTCAGGAAACCACTACTTGGAAGTGCAGTACACCCGTAAACCCGATGATGAAAGAGTGGCCAAACAGCTTGGAATCTTCAGTGAAAACCAGGTAGTCATAATGCTCCACTGTGGCTCCAGGGGGTTTGGCCACCAGATAGCAACAGATTACCTGCAAGTGTTTGACAAGGTTATGAGGAGCCACGGCATAAGCGTGCCAGATAGGGAGCTCGCCTGCGCTCCCTTCAAAACAAGCGAAGCTCAAGACTACTACGCTGCCATGGCGTGTGGAGCCAACATGGCGTTCACCAACAGGCAGGTAATAGTCCACAGGATTAGACAGGCCTTCGAAAAAGTTTTCAAGCGGGATTGGGAGTCAATGGGTATGCGGGTGGTATACGACGTAGCACATAATATGGCTAAACTCGAGAAGCACAAGGTTGACGGCGAGGTGCGCCAGCTCATCGTGCATAGAAAGGGGGCCACAAGGGCTTTCGGACCTAGCGCTGAGCTACCCGAATTCTTCAAGTCCACCGGGCAACCAGTGATAATCGGCGGCTCAATGGAGACTGGATCATATCTGCTTGTGGGTACAGATACAGCCATGGCGGAAACATTTGGGTCAACCGCTCACGGCTCCGGTAGAACCATGTCCAGAACCCAAGCCAAGAAGCAGGTGAGAGGAGAACAACTCGTAAGGGAGATGGAGAAGAGGGGGATAATCGTTAGAGCAGCATCCTACTCAGGTGTAGCGGAGGAAGCGGGCATGGCGTATAAGGATATATTCGAAGTAGTGAACACAGTCCACCAAGCAGGCATATCTAAGAAGGTTGTCGGCTTCGTCCCCATAGGTAATGTAAAGGGTTAACTACACCTCAAGAGTCCCACCGCCAACTCAATTACAAAAAAGTTTCTGAGACATTTAGAGTTCTAGTAGGTAGATGGGTAAACCGGCCGGTGTGCGCTCAGCTCTAAGCTTAAGCCGCATTCCAACCCTAATCTTTTTGGGGTCATCAACGTTGGCAATCCTAGCGAGGATGTTGACACCCTGCTTACACCTAGCAACACCCACAAAGTATGGTTGTTCCGCTGAGAAGCTCTGTGGGCGTACGAATATCTGTGTGAACGCCAGCAACTCGACTTCACCGCTTAAGTCCACCCAACCCATCTTCTGCTCACGACACTTGGGGCAGGCTCCCTGAGGTGGGAAATAGAGTTGGCCGCACACCTCACACCTAGAGGCTAGGACCTTACCCTCCTCCAAACCCTTAAAGAAGGAGTAGATTTCTCCCACAGGCATCTCGTACCTTAACCTTAGCTCCCTCTGCGATATGTATATGGGGTGGCCTTCCTTCTCATCGAATCTGATCACTGGGTTACTCATATTCTCATCACCTCTCACAGCGAGTAAACCGTTACATAGGCGTAGTGCCCGGTGCCTCCAACATTGTGTGTGAGCGCAACGCCGTTCTTTATCGTAGCCTGCCTCTGAGGTGGAGCTTCACCTCTCAGCTGTTTTACGGCCTCCACAGCCATACCCACACCAGTAGCGCCGATTGGGTGACCCTTAGCCTTCAACCCGCCGTCAAGGTTCACGGGTATGATGCCATCCTTATAGGTCTGTTGATCCCTGATTAGCCGAACACCCTCACCACGCTTGGCGAAGCCAAGGTCTTCGTATGCTAGTATTTCTGCTATGGTGAAGCAGTCGTGCACTGTGGCCACATCTATCTGTTTGAGTGGATCCGTTATACCCGCCCCCCTATACGCCTGAGCGGCGGCTTCTACGCTAGCCGGTAAACCAAGGAAGTCCTGTCTTTTACTGAGGTTGGCGCTACCCGAAGCAACACCCTGTGATTTTATCCACACTGGCGTATCGGTGAGCTTCCTAGCCGACTCTTCGTCTGCGAGCACCACGGCAGCAGCGCCGTCCGTTATGGGTGAACTATCAAGGAGCTTAAGTGGGTAGGCGACATACTTTGAGGACATAACATCCTCAAGTTTAACGGGCTTCTGGAACTGGGCGTAGGGGTTGAACGACCCATAGTAGTGGTTTTTAACAGAGACTAGTGCCAAGTCCTCCTCCTTTACCTCGTATTTGGCCATATAAGCCGAAGCATACAAAGCATAGTAGCCTGGGAAGGTTAGACCGAAGTTTTCGAACTCCCAAAAATAGTTTCCAGCCCTACCGATGAGCTCGACCACAGCCCCCGTGGGTGAGTTATACATTTTCTCAACGCCCACAGCCAAGGCCACCCTAGCCGAGCCCGAGGCTATAGCCTGATAGGCCACCCTTATAGCGGCACTCCCAGTTGCACACGCCGCCTCAACCCTCATGGTGCCCTTAGGTGTTAGACCAGCGTACTCACCAACGGTTATAGCCGGCAGGGGCTCTTCACTCCAGACACCCGTGTTACCCACAGCGAAAAAATCAACATCCTTCTGCTCTATACCAGCATCCTCAAGCGCCGCCTTAATCGCCTCCCAAGCCATATGATTCATACCTACATCAACTCTTCTACCAAAACGGGTTAAGCCAGCGCCAACAACCGCGACCCTATCCATATTGTTTCACAACCTATCATTCACCCTATCTAAATTAGGGTTTCGAACGAGGGCTTTTAATTTCTAAGAGTATACATGGTAGCCGCTATAGACAATTTGTTCACACTGCTTAAGACTCTAACTAAGCAATAGAACATTGAATTCACATGGACTTGACTGTTACACTCGTGTCGCCCAGAAGCTCTGTGAATCAGGGTTTCTTCAGGATGGGTGCGGCGTTACGGGCGAGGAGTCCTCCGCCAGGCGTAAAATACAGGTATAGGGAGGCTGGCATGAATATACCTCCTAGGCTGGATAGGTATCAGGTTTCGCCTGAAACGCTTATCTACTGGTTTGGCAGCACAGTGCTTGAACATCTAAAAACGAAGGCGGACGGACTGATTCATTCGTTTTACTGGGGATACTTCAATGCTTGGAAGCCTTGGATTCATGATAATGATAGCTCGGTTTCACAGTACCTAGTCGAGTATTTCAATTATGATAAGATCACCACAAAGGTTGTCAAAATCGTTTCCAAGATCCTTAACGCCGAAAGCTGTAGGAGGGTGGTTGTTTGGAGCGAGTGGGCTAAACAAGGGATGATCAATGATGGTGTAAAGGATGAGAAGCTAGTGGTGATACCCCCACCCATCGAGGTAAAGCCCCATGGTAAAACACTGGATGGTAAACCAGTTGTGACCTTCATAGGTAGAGACTATTACAGGAAGAGGGGATGGATGGTTTTGGATGCGTTCAGAGAGCTACAGGAAGTCAAACCATTCAAGCTCATCTACGTCGGAGAAATCCCCGACAAAGGGGTTAAATCCTATGTCGACAGCAATCCAGATATAACCCACTACGAGTTTCTCCCAAACAAGCTGATACACGAAAGAGTATACCCTAAAACCGACATACTCGTTCTACCAACAAAGGCGGACACTTTCCCAGTCACGATACTTGAGGCAATGAGTTACGGTATACCCATCCTCGCATCCGACTTACCCATAATAAGAGAGCAGCTTGGAGCATCAAGTGACAAGTGCACATTCAGCCGAGGAAGCCAAGTAGGGTTCACCGAAAAGCTAAGAGGTATGCTTGAAAACGAGAAGGAGAGGAGAATCATCGGTGAAGCTCTAAGGAGAAGGGTGGAAGAGTATTATTCACCAAAAATAGTAAACGCTAAGCTACTAGAAGTGTACAGGCAAGCGATCTGAGAATGGGATACCACATTAGAGTATAAGTTCGCCCTTAGGAGTGTACTTACTTAGCTTGGTTGAGTAGCCCTCTATATTTTGTTTCGAAGGAGCGGAGGAATGTTAACTGCGTTTTTGTAGGCGAAGATTGGGGGTGTCTCTCTCGGAGCAGCCTGAGCGCCTCATCAGAAGTGTACCCAGTGGCTATCAGGTAACACGCCGCAAGCGTCACGGATCTACCCATACCTGCATGGCAGTGGACGAAAACAAACTTACCCTCACTAATTCTTCGATTTATCCACTCCACTGCCTTTACACTCTGCTCCTCGCTAGGAGGCTCGCCATCTTCAACATCCAAGAAGAGTTTATCAACGTTGTAGTCTTCGACTAGGTTTGCCCCAACACTCACAACACAGTCGATCCCGTTTGATTTAAGCGTCTCAGCCGAAACGTTATCCGTTCCCACGGCTAATCCACGGACAACCCAGTCAAACCTGTTTGCTGAGGAGACAATGCTCAGCAACCTTGAAAACTGTGCTTTCACATCCAACCTAGATCTTTACACTGTGGATTACTATGTCTCCGAGAAAAAAGTCTAACCAAGCACCCTACGCTCAGCATAGGATCAGTAGGCCTTGCGAGGGTTTAGTATGTTTTTGGGGTCAAAAACCCTCTTTATGCTGCGCATAAGGTTTATCGCTTCCCCAGTGTGCTCAAGGTCCACGTAGGGAAGCTTAAGCCACCCAATACCATGCTCACCTGAAAGTGTGCCCCTTAGGCTCAGCGTTAACCCGAATATCTGTCTAAGCAGAGAGTCGAGCTCAGCCGCGCTCAGCTTTGTGCGGTCGAACTCTAAGTGCAGGTTTCCGTCCCCCGCGTGGCCGAACACAGCATACTCTAACCCTTTCTCTTCGAGGATCCTGCTTACGCCACTCACCAACTCGGGGAAGGAGCTTACGGGTACAGCAACATCATCCCTGTAGCGGTTTTCCCCATAGAGTTTACCCAGTGCGAAAGCTATTCTTCCACGAATATCCCACATGCCATCCACGTTCTCTTCGTAGAGTGGGTCACCCACGAGTTCGAAGCCTGAGAGGGTGTTCAAAAGCTCTTCGAGCCTCGACTCGAACTCTCGTCTACTGCCTTCAACCTCTAAGAATAACGCCGCCGGAGCCTCAGGTAGCGTATCACCGTAAACAGCGTTGAGAGCCGAAATGCACTTGTCATCAACGAACTCTAAAGCGGATATCCCAAGCCAAGGCCTACGGGACAGCTCTACCACGGCCTTTGTGGCCTGCCGCACACCGCTCACCGGCACTATAACGCCAACCCTAGATTCAGGTAACGGTTCAACTCTGAGCACGACCTTAGTGAAGAGGCCGAGTGTGCCCTCGCTTCCAACAAGCAGGCTTACTAGGTCCAAACCACTGGATGACTTGGTTGTATAGTGACCCAGCCTAGTTACCTCCCCAGTGCCGAGCACAACCTCTAAGCCCTTAACCCACCTTCTGAATGAGCCATACTTATAACTTCTTGGTCCAGCCGCATTCGTGGATGTGTTACCACCTATCGTGGACATCTCCCAACTTCCCGGATTCGGGGGTAGGAAGAATCCCTTTTGACCCAAATAGTTGTTGAGCTCGCGGTTAACCACGCCTGGCTCAACTGTTACAAGATGATTATCAACGTCGAAATCTAGAACTCTCTTCATAGGTGAAAAATCAAGGACAAGTGCACCGTCAAAGGGTACAGACTCGCCGTCAAGACTCGTGCCAGCCCCCCTAGCAACCAATGGTACACCATGATCTCTGGCAAAGTCCACAGCCTCTTTGACCTGACTGGTCGATGTTACACGTATTACGCCACCCGCAGCACCCTGCACGCCCGACATGTCACGCGAATAGGCTCTAACAACCTCTTCATCAACAATCAAACTATCCCCGAAACGCGTCCTAAGAATCCCAACCAACTCTTCTTTAACCAAGCAGACCACAACAACCCTTTAGAGACTGAGTATTTAAAACTTGGTTTATACCATAACAGAGCGTCGCTACTAGATAGTATCCGGGTCAATTGGTTGTGAGCGTGGTGGCTAAGCGTGAAAAACCTTTACCCAGACACCTACCAGCCGTAATCAGAAACTTGGTGGGCTACCCCCGCCCTGAAGGCGGGAGCTTCCTGCCTCGTCACCCCACCATGCCTCCCCACCAACCCAAGGGTTGGGAGGGGAGGTATTGGGTGAAGCTCAACCGCAGGCACACCAGAAGGGTGGCACCCACCCTGCACGCTTCAAAAGAACCAGGGAAGCGTTGAGGTCGCGGTCAACTGTGAAACCACAGTGGGCACAGTGGAACACTCGGTTCTCCAAGGTCAGGTCCCGGTTGATTCCCCCGCACAGGAAACACTCGCGCGAAGTGTTGAAGGCTGGGACGGGTAAAACAAGTTTCCCTCTTTTTCGAAACCCCCACTCCAGTACCGCTCTGAGCTCTGAAAAAGAGGAGTCGTACAGCCCCATCCTCCTCTTCCCTGTCCCGCCTCTCTGGATCAAGCCCTGGAGGTTTAAATCCTCTAGCACCAGCACATCGTACTCCCGTGCAAGGAGAGCCCCGAGTTTAAAGAACACGTCGCGCCTGAAATTCTTAACACGCTCGTGTTCCATCGCGAGTTTCGTCTTAGCTTTAAACCAGTTTTTTGAGAGAAACCTCTTTCTTGGAAGTGCCCTTTGAAGCACCCTGATTCTTTCAAGGGAGCGCTCAAGCGGCCTCGGATTCTCCAAGATGCGCCCATCCAAAGGAGAGTGTGGCGAGCCTCGCCAGCCCCAGGTCAACACCCACAGCGTTCTTGGGCTCCCACTCCTCCGATGAATGCTCCTCTTCTGCTTCGGCTTCCTCCACCAAGAAGATTATATGGATTCTGCCTGAAGGATAAAGCTTCACACACCTGACACACCCGGTTTTCGGGGAACACCCTATGAAGA
>Ga0080006_1273428_pt1 | contig 12290 bp, 10 predicted proteins | sample RS3BMetagenome_FD_69209 | JGI IMG/M metagenome (GOLD analysis project Ga0080006, IMG submission 69209) | Ferric oxide microbial mat and aquatic microbial communities from Rainbow Spring, Yellowstone National Park, USA - RS3B (SPADES... ...
GCATCTCGACGGGGCTCGAGGGCAGCAGGCCGTTTTCGGTGAGGTCGTGCAGGCCGCTGACGGTGAGCTGAAAGGCGACGAAGTAGAGAATGACGGTGGTGACGCGGAAGAAGCGCTGGAGGTTGATCTTGACGCTGCCGCGGATGAAGAGCACACCAAAGACGACGGCGACGGCAATTCCGAGGAGGGTTCCGGTGAAGCTGAGCAGCTCGGTTGAATTAAGCGTGACAGCGGAGAGGATGAGCACGGTCTCGACGCCCTCGCGGAGGACGAGGAGGAAGACGAAGAAGAAAAGGCCCGTCTTCGAGACGCCCGCCGGCCCGGTATACCTGGCGATCTTTTCTTCGATCGAGCCCTTCATGCTGCGGGCGGTGCGGTGCATGAACCAGATCATGCTGATCACGAAGACAGCGGCGGCGAGCATCACCCAGCCTTCGAGGATGTCGGAGTTGAACTGGGTGCGGGCTACGACGATGGCCGCTGCCACGCTTGCCGCGATGGCCGAACCGAGTGCCCAGAATACCGTCCGCTTGAGCTCTGGACGACCGATCTTGCTCAGGTACGCGAAGACGATACCAACGATCAGCGACGCTTCGACGCCTTCCCGAAGCGTGATGATAAATGCCTGCAGCATAAGATGTTCTCTTCCGCCGGTAACGCGTTGGCGGTTGCCTGTCGGGCCAGAGGGGATCGTCTGACCGAATTAGGACCGAAATGACCCTCGTTCCATTCTCTAGTGTATTGCGGACTAATATGGTCGTCAATTGTCGGGCTTGGTTGTGGACAAAGGCGGAGTCCTAACCGAGCACGACGATCGGCTGCATCAGGGTTCCCGCGACTCGTTGCATGATCGCGAGCAGATCGGTTGGCGAACTGAACACCTTCAAGAGCGGGGCGGGAGAGAAATCGGGAAGATTGACCTGCATCCCGTTTCTCAAACGGCCGGCAATCTGCTCGTCGACGGTGATGCAGGGCATGTCGGGCATCAGCGTGCGCGGATGCTGGAGCGAGGTCTGCAGGTCGGCGGCGGTCGACTGCTTGAGCCGCTCGATGGTGATCGAATCCGCCAGCGTGAAAGCGCCGGCACGAGTACGCCGCAGGCTCGACAGGTGCGCTCCACATCCTGCGAGGAGGCCGAGTTCGTGGGCCACCGAGCGAACGTAGCCGCCGGCCGAGACGGCCATGGTGAACGCAGCCGTGTTGCCGTCAAGCGAAAGCAGCTCGAAGTGATGGACGTCGATTCGCGCAGGCTTCATCGCGACTTCGACACCCGCACGCGCCAACTTGTGCGCAGCGACGCCATTAATCTTCTTGGCAGAGTAGACAGGGGGCACCTGGTCGAGTTCGCCCTGGAACCGATGGCTTAGCAAGCGCAGTTCGTCGAGTGAGCATGTAAGGGGCTTAGGATCCGTCTCGGCAATACCCTCGGCGTCGAAGGTATCGGTGGCGAAGCCGAAGCGGATGTGCCCGGTGTAGTGTTTCTGCGCTTGTCCAAAGAACTGCGCGAGCCGCGTGTACTTGCCAAGCAGCAATGGCAGAACGCCGGTCGCCATGGGATCGAGGGTGCCTAGATGTCCGACGGATCGCTCGCTGGTGGCGCGCCGAACGATCGAGACGACGTCATGCGAGGTAAGCCCGGAAGGCTTGTCGAGTACAAGAAGACCGTTCATCTGCTCTCTAGTGTAGTTGCTAGAAAGCGCTTCCCTCGCGTCGCACCAGCGAGAGAAATTCATTTCTGGTCTGCAATTGCGTTTTGAACACACCGAGCATGGCGGAGGTGACGGTGGAGGAGTGCTGCTTTTCCACGCCGCGCATCATCATGCAGAGGTGCTGCGCCTCCAGGATGACTGCCACACCCTGCGGGTGGATGGCGTCCGTAATGGCGTCGGCGACCTGGCGTGTGAGCCGCTCCTGCACCTGCAGTCTCCGCGCAAAAACGTCCACCAGCCGGGGAATCTTGCTGAGACCGATGACCTTGCCATTAGGAACGTAGGCGATGTGCGCCTTGCCGAAGAAGGGCAACAGGTGATGCTCGCACTGCGAGAAGAACTCGATGTCCTTGACGATCACCATCTCGTCGTAGTCGACATCGAACAGGGCGTCGTGCAGAACTTCCTTCACATCCATGGTGTAGCCGCGCGTGAGAAACGCCATTGATTTCTCAACGCGCTCCGGGGTTCGCAGCAGGCCGTCGCGCGTGGGATCCTCACCCAGACGCGCAAGCAGCTCACGGTAGAGGTCCTGCGTGGATACGGTGTCGAGCGGTGATGTTTCCAAAGTAGCCGACGTGCGTGGCATAAGAGAAACCTTTCTTAGATCGTCTGGTGCATCGGTATCAGTCCGTCAAAAAAATCGAAGGAGTTGTTACTGGTCTCTTCGACGTGGATTCGCTCGACATGGGCTTTGGTAAAGCTCTGAAAGATGCGGTAGATCTCGGAGGTAAGATTTTCGGTTGTCGAAACCTTGTCGGAAAAGCAATCCAGCGTGTTGAGATTGGTCAGTTGGAATCGCTTCAGGATATTTGCCTCCGCAAAGGCGTCGAGGGTTGCGAGATCGCAGACCATTCCGGTGGTTGCGTCCACCTGGCCGCTCACGGTTACTTGAACGGTGTAGTTATGCCCGTGGCCGTGGGGATTATTGCATTTCCCGAACACAGCGGCATTCCGCGCGGCATCGTACGCCTCGGTGTGCAGACGGTGCGAGGCGCTGAAGTGATAGCGGCGCGAGAGATGGGCTTTCATGGCTCACCATAAAAGTCCGCAAAGAGATCTGGCATCTCATAGACGCGGATTCGATGCAGTCTGGCATGAGGAATCTTGCCGTTGAGCCGCTTCCAGATGGCGATCGCGATGTTCTCGGTGGTGGGTATGGATGTTTTAAACTCGGGAACTTCGAGGTTTAAATGCCGGTGGTCGTAGACGCTGATCACCTCACGCTCGATGATCTCTTTCAACTCTTTGAGATCCACGACGAATCCGGAGACAGGATCGACGTCTCCAGCGACGGTGACCTCCAACGTGTAGTTGTGACCGTGGCCGTTGCGATTTGCGCATCCTCCGAAGACTCGCTCGTTTTCCTCCTGCGACCAGGCATCGACCCAGTAGAAGTGCGCAGCGGAGAATTCGGCTTTACGGGTCAGAAAAATCATAGGATTTCCTGTAGTTAGACGTGACGAGACTGGCGCCGGATGCAATGCGACCGATCAACCGGTGGTGTTATATGCGCGTCCCTTCCAAATGACATTCTTTTTGAAGCGATGCTGGATCACACTGCGAAACAGCATATACGCAAAGAGCGGTACGCCGATGATAGAGATCGCCACGTCGTAAGCGGGGAAATGAGAACGGGCTACACGGGAGTAAAACCGCCACAACGTGCGAACCCACAGCAGGAGAATGACGCTTCGCTGCCACGGCACAAGCCAGTAAAGGCCGAATGCGACGATCGGCAGCCCGAAGAACAGCAGGATATCGAGGATTCGCCAGAGCGCCAGCGCAATTGGTTTGGGGAACAGGAGAACTAGATTCTTGGTCCAGCCTTCGATCATCTCCGAGGTGTTGCGGTACATCTGCGTGGATAGCGCCTCGGGAGCATAGCGGAATCGGACGATCCCCTGCCGCCGTTTGATGTTTTCCGCGAGAGCCAAGTCCTCAAGGATATTATTGCCGACGGCGCGATGGCCGCCAGCGGAGAAGTACGCCTCGCTTTCAACCAGAATGAACTGGCCGTTGGCGGCGGCTAACCGGCTTGTGGGATCACTCACCTGTTTTGGCGGATAGACCGAAGCCAGTTCGGAAAAAACCAGCGGCATCACTGCGTGTTGCCAAAATCCAGCGAGGATCTGGCGGGGCGAGTAGGAGAGCAGCGCTGTGTTGTGCCTTTCCGCCTCCCGGAGCGAACGCGAGATATCGTTGGTCTCGTGGATCGTGTCCGCGTCGGTAAACAGAAGATGCTTGCCGCGCGCCAGTTGCGCTGCAGCCCAGCAGGCTGCACTCTTCCCTGTCATGCCGCCCAGGCTGCTGAGGTCCAATACGGGCGCGTCGAGAACTACGACACCGTCGTGGCTAGCCGCCGCTTCGACGGCGATGGCGCGCGTTCTGTCCGTCGATGCATCGTCGACGATCAGGATCTCCCACTGCTCGCCGAGGAGGAATCCCGGCTCGGACTGACTGAGGATCGAAGCCAGACACGGCGACAGGGATCTCTCCTCGTTGCGCGCGGGAATGATCACAGAGAGCTCTAAGGCTGTCATCTCGGGCGAATTCGAATCCGTCTCATGGTCGGCGAGGGTCACAAGTTCGTATTATAGGAAGTGGAGCGCATCGTGCGGAAGATTTGGAGCAGTCTGGTACTTGGAACATTGCTGGTTTCAGGATGTGACAGGGGCAGTCATCCGGGCAATATCGATAAGCCTGCGCCGGAATTCGTGGTGCGCGACGGCGCGCAGACGGTCGATTTGAACAAGCTGCGTGGGCGCGTGGTGGTGCTGAATCTATGGGCGACCTGGTGTGCGCCCTGTATTGAAGAGCTGCCGAGCCTGCTCGCATTGCAGAAGCGAATGCCGAATCTGGCGATCGTCGCAGTCAGCATGGACCAGGATCCGGACGTCTACAAGCGATTTCTCATTGAGCATCACGTCGATCTGATTACGGTTCGCGACGAAGACCGGCGCGTTGACGCACTCTACGGAACGGCGCAGATTCCGGAGACCTACATCATCGACCGGAAGGGTATCCTTCGCCGAAAGTTCATCAGCTCCCAGGATTGGACGAGTCCGGAGATCACCAGCTACCTTTCGAAGCTGTAGCGCGCGTCGTCCGAAGCGATCGATGCGAAGTCAGGCTGCAATCTGGATTGCGCGCTGGTATGATCGAGTCGATGACACAGCTTGATGTGATTTACCGGTACGGTGTTCCGCCTTCGGAGTCGGCGGTGCTCGCAATGGCGAAGGTGCGAGAGGTCTACGGCGTTCGGCAGATGCAGTTGAACGAAGTGAAGAAGACGGTACGGGTGGAGTTCGACGCCAGCCGTCTGACGGAGCCTGTGATTCACCAACTACTTCGACGCGCCGGCCTGGACATAGTGGAAACCGTGCCGATGACCGCGACGCCCGCACCTCCAACTCCAGCAGCCGCAGCCTAGGTTGCCGGACAGCGTATTGATGCGCTAAGTTTAGTATTGATGCGCTAAGTTTAGTTCCAGTTCACCGCGCCCGTAGCTCAGCTGGATAGAGCATTTGGCTTCGAACCAAAGGGTCGGAGGTTCGAATCCTTCCGGGCGCACCACTTCCTGCTATAGCTCTTCGATCTAATTTAGAAGCCAGCCGCGAGTTCTTCGGGGAAGGCCTCCGCTGCAACCACGGGCAGCAGGGGCTGATCGGACTCGGGCTGGACAGCAAGGGCCAGGCCGCCAGCTCCAATCCACGTCTTCGTCCAGGCGCGGGAGACGATGCGAAGCGTCAGCAGAACGGCCGTAGCGAGCGCAGCATAGCCGATGAATCCCGATCTATAAGAGCCGAGATGCTGTCTGGACTGGCTTAGCGCGAGCGGCAGGATGGATCCGCCGAGCGCACCGATCTCGCCGATCATGCCTCCCGCCACCGCGGTTGTCGTGGGCCAGCGCAGGGGAACCATCTGGAAGGTCGCTCCGCTGCCTGCACCCAAAGCCGCAAAGCAGAGCATAAAGAAAAATGTGGTCATCGCGAGGACAGGCGCGAGTGTAAGGCCGAGCAGCCCGGAGATTGTGATCAGGAAGACCACAGTGAGCGTGGTCACGCCCCCGACGCGATCGGCGAACCACCCGCCCAGGACCCGTGAGCCGCTTCCCATAAGAGCGGCGAAGACGGTGTAGGTGCCGGCCTGCACCTTCGTCATGTGGAACTGAGTGACGTAGAACGTCGGCAGGAAGGTGGCGAGCCCAAGAAATCCGCCAAACGTGATGACATAGACAAGGTTGAAATACCAGCCATCCTTCTCAAGCAGACAGCTGAGGTGCTGCCTCAGGCTCTGATGCTCAACATCGGAGGGCTCTTTGGCAAAGACGATCATCACGAGCAGTGGCAGCATCATGAGCGCTGCGGCGAAGCCGTACACCTGCTGCCAGCCGAAGTGCATCGCAAGACGTGGGGCGAAGAGCGCGGCCAGCGCCGTTCCGCTGTTGCCGGCGCCAGCGATGCCCATCGCAAGCCCCTTGTACCGCCTGGGATAGGAGCCCGAGCCGAGAGAGAGTGCAACGCCGAAGCTGGCGCCCGCCAATCCCAGAAGAACACCCATCGCGAGCACACCGTGGAATGTGTGAACGAAGAAGAACCCATAGAGCAGCGCGATGACGATTGCGGACATCTCGACGATCGCGGCATTTTTGCGGCCGATGTACTGCGAGAGCACGCCGAGCGGAAAGCGCATCAACGCACCGGCAAGTGTGGGAACTGCGATCATCAAGCCGGTCTGCGCGGCGCTGAGATGAAACGACTCGGTGATAAACGGCCCCATGACGCCGTTCAGCACCCAGACGGCGAAGCTGAAGTCGAAGTACAGGAAGGCTGCGAAGAGCGTGGGGGTGTGTCCTGACTTAAAAAATGACCTGTAGCTAGCCATGCAATATCCTCCGGAAAAATATCTTGCTGTCGGTGCCGGCTAGCACTCGCGCGTGTCGGGGAGCGAGTGCAGTTGCGTTGGCAGGATTCCCTCGGCATGGAGGTTGTCGGACTTGTTTACAGCCGTGAAGAACGCTCTACGCGAACCGCGCACTGTTTGAAGTTGGGCTCGCGAGAGATGGGATCGAAGGCTCCGAGTGTAACGAGATTGGAGTTGGCTTCGGCGAAATGAAATGGCATGAAGACCTGCCCCGGAGCGACAATGCCGGTGATTCGCAACTCAACCTGCGCAACGCGATTGCGGCGGGAGATAACGGTGACGCGATCGTGTGAGCGCAGCTTCAACTGTTGGGCGTCGGAGGGGTTCATCTCCAGCCACGCGTTGGACACCATGCTGTTGAGTTGTTCGACGCGACCAGTTTTGGTGCGGGTGTGCCAGTGCTCGACCGTTCGGCCGGTGTTGAGGATGAGATTGAACTCGCTGTCTGGCTGTTCAAGGAAAGGCTCGCAAGGGACTTGATGCAGCCGTGCGCGGCCATTCGGGAAGGCGAAGGCTCCGTCGGTGTAGAGGCGTTCTCCGCCCCATTGGACTCCGCCTTCCCGTTCGATTTTCTCCCAGCTGATATCGCTGTAGTCGCAGGTGCGGCCGGCAGATACGCGCTGCCATTCGCGATAGGCGTCGTGGGTGGTCGTCCAACCGGGATAAAGCTCTTCGCGCACGCCGAGCTTATCCGCGATAGCGAGGAATATGTCGAAGTCGGAGAGTGCTTCGCCCGGTGGAGCGACGATCGGGTTCACCTTGCTGACGCGGCGTTCGGAGTTGGTGTAGGTGCCTTCCTTTTCGCCCCAGATGGCCGCGGGGAGAACGAGGTCGGCGAATGCCGTGGTTGGGGTGGGGTGGAATCCGTCCTGAACGACAAGGAACTCAACGTTTTTGAGAGCGAACGCCAGCAGGTCATAGTTGGGAAATGAGACGGCCGGGTTGGTCGCGATGAACCAGAGCGCCTTGACGCTTCCGGTCACCGCGGCTTCGATGATATCGGGATAGGCTTTGCCGCGCGCTGTGGGAATGCGATCGATGTCGATCTGCCAGATATCGGCGAGCGCCTGGCGGTCTTCAGGGCTGTCGAACTTGCGATAGCCGGGAAGGGAAGAGGTGAAGCCGGTCTCGCGTGTACCCATGGCGTTGCATTGGCCCGTAATGGAGAACGGCGAAGCGCCTGTGCGGCCGATATTGCCGGTGATCAGCGCGAGGTTATTGATCGCGGTAACGGTCACGGCGCCTTGCGTGGAATGATTGACGCCCATGGTCCAGCCAATGAAGGCGGCTTTGGCGTTGCCGTAGAGATGAGCAACCTGCACGATGGTCGAGACGCTGAGGCCGGTGATGCCGGCGGTGTGCTCCGGGGTGAAGGCTGACACGAAGTCAGCGAACTCGATGAATCCCTCAGTGTGAGCTGCAATGTAGTTGTCGTCGACAAGACCGTCACGGATCAGGATGTGGGCGATGCCGTTGAGCAGGGCGATATCGGAGCGTGGCTTGACCGGAAGGTGTATGTCGGCCATCATCGCGGTCTTGGTGACGCGCGGGTCGACGACGATGAGGGTGCGTCGGCGATTGCGTTGCAGGCGCTCGCACAGGATGGGATGGTTGTCGGCGATGTTGGCGCCGATAAGGAGGATGACATCAGCGGTTTCGAGGTCAGCGTAGGTGCCCGGCGGACCGTCGCTGCCGAACGAGAGCTTGTAGCCGGAGACTGCGCTGGCCATGCAGAGCGTGGTGTTTCCATCGTTGTTTGGAGTGCCGAAGCCAAGCTGCACGAGTTTACCCAGCGTGTAGGTCTCCTCCGTCAACAGTTGGCCGGTACCGATGACGCCGAGAGCGGCGCGGCCATGCCGCTCCTGAATGTCGGAGATCCGTTCGACCATCGTGCTCAGGGCCTCGTCCCAACTGACGGGAACGAGAATGCCGTCTTTGCGCAGGAGCGGCGTTGTGGCGCGGCCGGGAGCGGCAAGGATGTGGTGTTCGGTAAGGCCCTTTGGACAGAGTTTGCCTCGGTTGACCGGATGCTGCGGGTTGCCGCGCGCGGCGACCGCCTTGTTATTCTTGACGCCGATCAGCATCCCGCAACCCACGGAGCAGTAGCCGCATGTGGTCTTGACCCAGGAATCCGCGGCACGCGACTCAGAGACATGACCGAACCGTGCGTCATGGGTATAGGAATATCTCTCACGCGCGATATCGATGCCGAGCAGGCGCCTAACTTTTCTCAGATGCCTTACGACCGTGCCGACAAACTTCATGCGTGCCTCTCGCGAAGGAAGGTGAGGCCCATGCTGAGTGGAACAACCGAAACGAAAAACAGATATCGCGCCGTCAGGACAGCAGTGATTGCGCAAAGGAACCCAGGCGCCCAGTGGCCAGTGAGCGCACCGATGGCAGCGACAGCGGGCAGGCAAAGCGAGAGAACGACAAGCTGTCGCATTTGTGCACCGCGCAATAGATCGAAAGAAGCTCTCTCTTCGAAGAGCGAAGAGTGATGCAGGCGAAGGATGCGAACGGCCTGGTTGCCTAGCCATAGAAACGAGAGCAGCACACACGGAAGTGCGGTGTAATGCGTTGTTGTATGAAGAAAGCGGTTTGGCAGCACGGGGATCAGCAGCGAGGTCGCCTCTGAGAGACCGGGCGCAAGCAGGGAGCCCATCCACGCGGCAGAGAGCAGAAAGTCTATCGGCGTGTGGCTCATGTTCCAGGACGGACGAGCGGGAACCAGATAGATGTATGCACTCGCGAGGGTCCCGAGTACACCAAAGACTGCCGCCAGCCATCCCAGCACAGAGACCGCCTGCGCCGTGTGGAGAGATGTGAGCGTCTGCGCCCATGCCGCCACCATGCACGCGCCGATGGAGACGAAAAACAATCCGAAGAGCAAAACCTCACGGCTGAGCCAGGAGCGGCGCCACATCTTCAGCGCGCGCCACGCGTATGCCGGGCGCCCGAGGTGAAAGATGGAGATGTTCAGCGCAATTGCGGTGTACACGGAGAGCAGCGTAAGACTTACGGTATCCATCGCATGAGTGAGGAGCATCACGGCGAGGGCACCGACTACTCCTTGCACCATTGTGGTCATGAAGACGATGGACCAGTGAGGATGTTCCGGGCGGATCTTTCCGTTGTCGACTCTCTCGAGTGAGGCGGTTGCGATTTTGCGTGGCAACGTGATGCGTGTGGTGGAGAGGGTGTGCCTCGCAGCGGGCATACCGGGCGACTCCGCAGTTGCGAAGTCTTCGCGCCAGCCGGCTTTGGAAACGATCTCGATTTCGATGGCGTGTTCGGGACATGCATTCACGCAGGCGGGCTCGAGACCGTCGACCAGACGTCCCTGGCACATGTCACACTTGCCCACGACGCCACGCTCAGGATTGAATTGCGGCACCGAATACGGGCAATTCCAGACGCAGTATTGGCATCCGATACAAGCGTCCGCGGAGTGGAGAACGATTCCTGTGATTGGATCTTTGGTGTAGGCGTCCACCGGGCAACCCTTGACGCAGTCGGCGTCGAGACAGTGGTTGCAACCCATGGAAAGGTAGTGCCGGATGGTATCGGGATAGGTGCCGCCCTCAAGCTCTCCGACTCGCCTCCAGTTGATTTCGGCGGGGTTGCCATTTTGCTCGTTGCACGCCACCTCGCAGGAGCGGCAGCCGATGCACTTCGTCATGTCGAAGTGAAACCTATACTGTTCTCCAGTCTCCAGATCGCGCTGCGGGATGAGCGTTCCGATCCCATTGTCCGGCGCACTGTCTTCGACGAGCGAAAGACGCACAAGGTCGAAGCTGTTGCCTTCACTGGCGCGTTCGAGAAGCGGGAGGGACAAGGGGCGTGGCCTTTCCAGTTGCTAATACACGTCACGTTGATAGCGGTTCTGTTCGTGCAGTTGCTGGACAAAGTCCTTCGCGCCCTCGGCATCCCGGCTGCCATGCTGCTCGACAATGCTGTGCAGGGCCGTGTCTACGTCGCTCGCCATACGCGACGCGTCTCCGCAGACATAGAGCGATGCGCCGTCGTTGAGCCAGCGCCAGAACTCCGCGCCGCACTCGGCCATACGATCTTGCACATAAATTCTGCTCTCCTGGTCGCGGGAGAACGCGGTGGAGAGGCGGGTGAGATGACCGTCGGCCCGCATACTTTCCAGCTCGTCGCGGTAAAGAAAATCGGTAGCGGCGTTGCGATCTCCGAAGAAGAGCCAGTTGCGGCCTGTGGCTCCAAGGGCGCGGCGCTCGTGCAGGAAGGAACGGAATGGCGCGATGCCAGTGCCCGGACCGATCATGATGATGGGTGTCGCCGGGTCGGCAGGCAGGCGAAATCTCCTGTTCGGATGAATGTAAATCGGGACGCGTGAGCCCAGTGGCGTGCGATCGCTCAACATGGTGGAGCAGACCCCGGCGCGTTCGCGATCGTGCGAGCGGTATCGAACGACGGCAACCGTAGTGTGCAACTCGCCGGTGTGGAAGGCCGGACTCGAAGAGATCGAATACAGGCGAGTGGAGAGCTTTGGCAGCAGCTCTGCGAGTTGTGCAGGTGTTTCGAGTACGTCAGGGCACTCTTCGAGGAGATCGATGAGGCCGCGGCCAAACATGTAAGTATCGAGTTGCTTCTGCGCCTCGGGTGCAAGAAGTTGTTGGAGCCTGCTGCAATCGCCCAGCGTCGCATAACCCTGTACGAGCTTTCTGGTGAGACGCGACATCTGCAGGTGATTTGTCAGCGCATCGAGCAACGTCAGACAGCCGAGCCTGGGAAGGTTGACCGTGGCATCTGGAGAGAAGTTTGTGATTGCGAGAACCTCCTCCACGATGGCGGGGTCATTCTGAGCGAAGATTCCGCAGGCATCGCCTGCCTCGTAGTGAAGGTCCGAGCCTGCGAGCGAGATGGACATATGCACGGTCAGCTTGCTGGACACCTCCTGAGTCAGTGCGCGCTTCTCGATGACTTCAGCGAGATATGGATTCTCCCGTGTGTGGACAGGGGGCTTCGAAGAGCTGACGGCAGAGCGCTGCGAACCTGCGGAGGTGCCAGGATCTGTCGGCGGTGCAGAGGCAGACAGCCGTCCCAGGACCGTGGTCTTCCACTGCTCGAACGTCTCCTCAACCTCGTTACCGCAGTCGATGCGCTCACACAAGCGTGTGCCGCCGAGCGAATAGAAGCGAGCATCGAGGTCGGCTCCGAGTTTACAGAAATGTTCGTAGCTTGGATCTCCGAGAGCGAAGACCGCATAACGCAGATTGTCGAGGCGAGGAGCAGACAGCAGCGAGAGGGCTTCGAAGAAGGATTGCGCTCCATCCGGTGGATCACCGTCGCCATAGGTGCTCGCAATGACAAGAGCATGGGTCTGTTCCGACAGAGCTATCGGGGAGAATGTATTGAGCGAGACGAGATCCGCCGCATGGCCGCTGCGTGAAAGCTCTTTCGCCAGCTTCTTCGCCAGGCGCTCGCTCGTTCCGCTCTGCGTCGCGAACAGTACGGCTACCTTGAACGAGGGCGCTGGAGCCTGAGCGAGGGAAGGCTCGGCCGTGGAGTAGAGGCCGGCAAGAAAGCCATTCAGCCACGCTCGCTGCTCCGTGGAAAACGGCGCGTCGTCCGGAATGTAAGGAACGCGCTGGCTCACTGGGCGGGCTCCAATTCGCAGATTCTTCG
>Ga0080006_1145863_pt1 | contig 12278 bp, 14 predicted proteins | sample RS3BMetagenome_FD_69209 | JGI IMG/M metagenome (GOLD analysis project Ga0080006, IMG submission 69209) | Ferric oxide microbial mat and aquatic microbial communities from Rainbow Spring, Yellowstone National Park, USA - RS3B (SPADES... ...
CCGCCAGGCGAGGTAGCCGTCGTCGTCGTCGACGAAGCGGGTGAGGGTGGCGGGCAGCTGGCTCCAGGCGTCGATCGGCACGGCTCCTCCTGACCGTCGGTCGTGAGGCCCCGGATCGGGACGGGTGGCGCCGATGCCGCGACGCTGCCACAGCGGGGTGTAGGTGCCGGAGTAGGCCCACAGGAGGACGTCGAGGATCCGACACTCGGTTAGCTCGATACCGCGGCCGTCGAGCGCGTCGCGGAGCTGGGTGAGCTCGGCCAGCTGGTGGTGCAGTTCACTCTGGTAGGCCCGGGTGAGGATGAGTGCCTGGTCGGCGACGTCGCCGGTGAGGTCGAGCGGTTCGACGTCGCAGAGGTAAGAGCGAACGACCTCGTCGAGGATGGGTATCAAGGCGGGGCGCTTGCGGTGCAGGAGCTTGGTCATGCGGGGGACGCCAACTGCCGGCAACCCCGAGAGCGCCCGGTACAGCCCGTGCAGAGCACCCCAGTCCACCTGGTCAGCGGGGACGACGAGGGTGGCATCGGTGGGGACGCGCCGGAGGGCGTTGGCGACCTCGCCGCTCCGGTTGCTGATCCGCGCAGAGACGTCGGCACCCATCCGGGCGATGATCCGGTTGGCGAGGTGCACGTCGAGGGCGTTCAGCTCGAAGGCATCTGGGCTGATCTGGTCGTAGCCCTGGTAGGTGCCGTCCAACTCGACGAACTCGATGAGCCGCTCGAGTGGTGATCCGATCACCCGGCCGCTGCGCAGGCTGATCCGCTCGGGAGTCATCGGCTCACGCCTTCAGCTCGACGCCGGCCGGGGACGGGCAGAACACAACCGTGAGGAGCGGCGCAGTCACCCGTACCCGTCGGCTGGCGGCAGTCACGACGGACGGCCGTCTCAAGCATGCTCGCCTCGGTGACCACCGGCCCACCCCTTTCGCTGCTGCTCATTTGTTAGCAGGCGGTTGCGACCGCCGACCGCTTGACCGGCGGCGGTGCCGACCTTGCGGACGACAAGCCGGGCCGCCCCGACCAGGAGCCTGGCTCGTTGGCGACTGCCGACGTGGATGGCGTGGCCGCCCAGAAGTCCCGACTCCTGGGACCGATAGGGGTGAGCCTCACCTGGTGGAACTGCCCTCGGTGGTGCACGCCATTCTGCGCGTTCGCGCAACAGTTGGGACCGACCATGAGGCCAAGGTGACAGCGGACGGTGCCAGCGTGACGTTCAGCAGAGTCAGGGTGACGCGGATCCCGCCTGCCCCGACCATGGGAACTGACGAGGGTGACGTTCGAGGGTGACGTTGCGGGTGACGTCGGTACGGAGAATTGGCAGGGCCGAGGTGCGAGACCACGGCACCGATCGAAAGTGCCCGATGCTGTGACCGAACGAGAGTCTCACCTGACTGCAGCTGTCTTCCGGTCGTCATGTAACGCCGGGCGATCAGCCATTCGCCCTGATGGGCGGTCTGTCGGCGTGGTGCGTCCGGTGATTGACGCTTCGGTGGCCCCGAATTCGCGTGGTCATTCATGAGTGCATACCCTCACTTGTCGGAATCACTGCCGCAGTTGGCTACGCCGGACGAGGTAGCGCCCCTCCTGTCCATGACGCCTCTTGGCGTCGTCCGCCAGTGTCGCGCCGGAAAGATCCCGGGGGTCAAGATCGCGGGTCGCTGGCTCGTGCATGTCCGCAAGCTGGCGGAGCAGCTCGACGGTGCTCCGAAGCCGGACATCGGAGGAGCCACGCCGAAGATCCGTTGACCCGTCACCAGTCAGGCTTGCGAGCTCGGTCCTACCGCTCGACGAATGTCCGTCCCTGTAGCACCGCCCTGGTAGGACTGAACACTGGACGGATGAGTACCTTCAGGCTTTGCTTCTCCATCCTGCTCGGCGACATGACCACTAGATTCGGTGAATCTCGAGAAAGAACTGAAGTGACGATCGACACGCCAAGGGCTGCTCGAACCAGTGCAGGAGAATCTCGCCGTCGAGGAAGCTCAACGAGCACGTCTCAGTTCGGCGTCTCACGGCGCGAGAGTCACGATGCAACCGACTTCTACGAGCGCTTTCCCCCGCTGAAGGAGGACGCAACCGGGATTCCCGTTCGCCCTGAGGTCGTGGACAAGCTGGTAACGGGGGATTCCCGGAACATGAAGATCGTGACTGACGATTGTGTTGCCTTGGTAGTCACCTCGCCGCCGTACTACGCCGGGAAGGAATACGAGGCCGAACGAGGTGCAGGCGGAGTACCTGCTGACTACATCGACTACCTGAAGATGCTTCGTGATGTGTTCGCCGAGTGTTGGCGAGTGCTCGAGCCTGGGGGGCGGATCGCAGTCAATGTTGCGAACCTCGGCCGTAAGCCATATCGATCGCTGAGCGCAGACATCACCAGAATTCTCCAAGACGACCTCGGGTTCCTCATGCGGGGAGAGATCCTGTGGGTGAAGGCGGAGGGCGCATCTGGATCCTGTGCCTGGGGCTCGTACATGTCGGCAGCAAACCCGGTCCTCCGAGATGTGACCGAGCGGGTAGTCGTTGGAAGCAAGCTCCGGCTCGATCGAGCGTTGGATCGTCGGAAGCGAGAGAAGCAGGGCTTTCCCTTTGAGAACACGATCTCGAAGGAGGAGTTTCTCGAGGCGACGCTTGACACGTGGAAGATCCGGCCGGAGTCCGCAAGGCGGGTTGGTCACCCGGCTCCATTTCCGGTCGAACTTCCGCGTCGAATCATCGAGCTCTACACCTACAAGGACGACTTGGTCCTCGACCCGTTTGCGGGAGCCGGAACGACCGCTGTGGCTGCGGTGGAGTCGGGGCGTCATTACATCGGATACGACACTGATGGGGGCTACGTGAAGCTGGCGAGACAGCGGGTTGCCGCCGAGAAGAAGAAGTTGCTCAGGAAGCCATGAGCGCCAAGCTCACCCTGATCACGGAGATCGTGACCGGGGTCGGCATGCTTCCTGGAGCATTGCTGGAGACCGTTTTTCAGGGGCCATGCAGGTTGGATCAGCTCCAGGGAGTGGATCCCGAGACGTGGAATGAATTATGCGCGTTGTGGGCGGAAGGCACCTACGCTGCAGCTTTTGAATCTGCCTTCGCCCACGGCCGTTACTTCTTGTCGGCACCTGGAGGGCTGCGGGGGCGTCCTCCGGTGAAAGTGGAGTGGAAGGGCCCACACAAGCCACCAGAACACGATCCGCTGCCGGCCGATCTCAGGGTCGACGACGTGTACATCGTGAGTTGCAAGAACGATTCGAAAGTGCTCTCCAACCCGTCGCCGCGTGCACTCTTCAGATCTGCGCTTCGGTCCGACGCGCTGAAGGGCACCGACTGGTACGGGGAGATCGCCCCGGAGGAGTACAACGCTCTGTACGCGGCATGCGTCAGCATGGCCGGATTCTGGGGATTTCCCGACAGCCCGCTCGGACTGACGAAGCCACAGCGAGATCAGCTGAAAAGGCAGTTCCGGCGCAAGTGGCCAGTAGAGCTCGGCGGCGAAGTCGCGGCGTTCAATTCGGCGGTGAGTCAGAGGAGCGCGTCAGCCCTGAATGCCGTGATCAGCACCAAAGCGGATCGGGAGCACTTCTACTGGCGGCTTCTGCGACTCCACAGCGCCCCCTACTTCATCTTGGGTACCCAACCCTCAGGGCCGATTCGGTTGCGCGTGCTCACCCCTTGGGACTTTCGGAGGAAGTACCGATTCGCCGGCCTGAAGGTGGTCGCCGATGATGTTGGACAGCCTCAGATCTCGTGGTCGGCGGCGTTTGTCGACCTCGAACAGGACGTGGAGATCAATACGCGAGGGCACGTCGAGATTCGATGGAGCCACGGAAAGTTCTGTGGAGCACCTGAAGCAAAGATCTATCTGGATACGCCGCACGTCGATGCCTGCGGATATCAAGCGATCTGACTGCGAAGCTTGCACCTGACATCTGCCCACAACATCCCGGGTGGATGAATTGCTACTCCTGAAACGGAGCCAATGCCGATGACGAGGGATTGAGACTATCGCGGCGATGGTTCCGCTTATAAGACTATTCCGCTGCCGTCGGAATCAAATGATTTACGGAAATCACTTGATTCCGTCGCCAACGGAACGGTAGGGTTTCCGGAAAGACTTGCGAACGGCGAGAAAGGAGGAGCCCCGATGAGCTCGAACACTGCTCCCTTGACGAACGAGAGGGACATCCTCAACGCGGCACTCGCCGCCCTGGCCGCGCGTCTGCCTGCCGCCTGGAGGACGGCTGTTGAGCGCGAAGCGAAGATCGGCCGCTACCGAGCCGACGCCGTAATCACAATCGCTGGACCGACAGGCGACCAAGCAACCCTCTACGCCGAAGCGCGCAGGAGCGTCGTCACCAAGGACTTGCCCGCCATGCTGGAGCAAGCCCAGGCGTACATCGACAGCGACAACCCTCCGAGACCGGGCATTGCCAGACCCCTCCTCGTCGCGCGGTACTTGGCGCCACCACTGCAGCAGTGGCTGACCGACCGAGACATCCCCTATGCCGACGCAGCGGGGAACATCCGCGTGTCGCTCGACAAGCCGGCGCTGTTCGTCCGCGACGTGGGTGCGCAACGGGATCCGTGGCGTGGTCCAGGACGTCCGAAGGGGAACCTCACCGGCGCGTCAGCGGCACGTATCGTGCGTGCACTTGTGGACTTTCGTCCCCCGTGCACCGTTCCAGGGCTGATGAAACTCGCTGACACGCCCAGCGGAAATACCTATCGCGCCGTCGACTTCATCGAGGAGCAGGACCTGCTCACTCGATCGGAAGATGGCAAGATCACCGACGTACGTTGGCGCGCATTGCTGGAACGATGGTCGAAGGACTACAGCTTCGCCAAACTTGCCAACGAGGGCACCTACCTCTATCCGCGCGGACTGCCCGATTTGATGAGGCGACTGGCTGGTCTAGGGACGGACGAAGAAGCTGGGCGGTATGCGGTGACCGGATCGCTTGTTACGCCGAAGTGGGAGGAATACGCGCCAGCGAAGAACGCAATGATCTACGTCGAGAGGCCAGACCAATTTGTCGCTCGCACTGACCTGCGGCGGGTCGACGCAGGGGCAAACGTCATCATCGCATCCTCCGAGGCGACAGCTGCGTTCGACCGAACGCAACGACTGGATGGGACGGTGATCGTGGCCCCGAGCCAGGCGGCAGTCGATCTCCTCACCGCGCCGGGTCGGGGCCCGGAGGAAGGCCGCGCCTTGCTCGACTGGATGGAGAGAAATGAAGCCGAATGGCGGCAGTGAAGACCTATTGGCTCGAGCGCGATCGGTGCTCATCGACGCCCTGATCGCCCTCGACGCGCACCGTGATTCTGTAGTTGTGATCGGTGCACAAGCCATCTACCTGCAGACCGGCGGCGCACCCGTGGCGGTGGCGGAGGCAACCAAGGACAGCGACCTCGGCATCGACCTTCGCAGCCTTGAGGACGACCCGCTCATCGAAGAGGCGATGGGTCGCGCCGGGTTCCACCATGACCCGCTTGCGGACCAGCCGGGGTCATGGCTGAGCCCGAACGGAATCCCGGTCGACCTCATGGTCCCTGATGCAATTGCAGGGAAGGGTCGTCGAAGCGTCGAAGCGCCGCCCCACGACAGGCGGGCACTTCGCCGCGCTGTGGGTCTTGAGGCTGCCGTCGTGGACAACACCACAATGACCATCCGCGCACTCGCTGCCGACGATGAACGCTCAGTCGAGGCTCGGGTTGCCGGCCCTGCGGCGCTGCTCGTGGCGAAGCTGCACAAGATCGGCGAACGGCAGGAATCAGTGAACCGCCTCGTGGATAAGGATGCCTACGACGTATATCGCCTGCTCATCGCGGTGTCCACGCAAGATCTGGCCGCCTCGATGGTCCAGCTGCTCGCCAACGGACTGGCTGGAGATGTCACAGATACAGCTCTGGATTACCTCGCTCAACTATTCGGAGAGGCCTACGGCGTCGGCTCCGTCATGGCTGGCCGCGCCGAGGAACTCGTCGGCGACCCGGCCGTGGTGGCAGCAGCGTGTGCCGCACTTGCCGGCGACCTCCTCGCCGCGATCGAACGGTGACCTGACGGCGCCGATCGCCATGTTGCCCAAGGGTGAGCCCGTCGGCCGACAATCGCACGGATGAAGCTATGGGGATCCATTCGGGGCCGCGAGTTTCGTGGTCGCCCTCAGCTCCCGTGGGCAGCGGCATCATGACCCACGACAGGAGCAGAAGACCCGAGAACCCGAGGTGGGAGATCGGCCACCACGCCGATGACCTCGCCCAGCGCGACGCCCTCCAGTCCCTCGTCGACGCCCTGTCCCAGAACCGGGAACAGACCATGGCCCGGGACTTAGCCCCGACCTGGCCGACCGTGACGTCCGCGGACCTCGATGCCGCCTTCCGAGAGCACGCCACCCTCGGCCAGTGGATCGCCGACAACGTGCCGACCGACGTGACCCGTCAGCTGGCCGACGCCTACCTGCGACCCCTCGACACGTCGAGTGCCGAACCGTCCCGGTCCGGCGTCGATGCCGACGTGAAGACCCTCCTCGCCGCCCAACGACGCCGCGAAGCCTGGGTTACCGCTCACCGCACCGAGATCGAGACCTGGTCCCGGTTGGACCAGGGCCTCCGGCGTCACGAGTACCGTCTCGGCCAAGCCGCCGCCTACAGCCAACCGGACCACACGACGGAAGTGCTCGGCCCGCTTCCCGAGCGCATCACCGGTGTCGAACAGTGGCAGTCGGCGGCAGGGGTCATCGAGGCCTACCGGAGCCGCTGGGGCGTCGATGACGCGGACGCGCTCGGCCCCGAGCCTCTCGACCCCGAACAGCGCGCTCACTGGCAGAGCGCAGTCGGGGTCATCGAGTCGGCTGGCTTCGCGGCGCCAGGAAGTTCTGACGGCAAGCTCGACCAGCTGTGGCTCTCGTCACTCTGGGATCGGATGGACGCCCTCGATGCCGCATGGTCGGAGGCGAAGCGTTCCGATGCGGCCCGTGACGTGACGCCGTTGCCGCAACCGCCGCCATTCTCCTGGAGTCGCGACAACGACTCTGGACGAGACCTCGGCGATGGCTTCGGGCTGTGACAGGGTCATGACCCCAGGAGACCTTCACGACGTAGCCCCTCCCCGCCAAGTGGTCGCGCATTGCGGCTTTCACCTTGCTCGCTCGGTTGTGTCAGCTGCGGCAGGCCGCGCAGCGGTCAGGCTGGGTATTGAGAGTCGCGGTGAGCCACTCATCGAACGGGCCGGGCGAGGTCCCGCACACCTTGGTGAAGGCGGTGGTGAGGTTGGACCACCCGGGTCTGGGTCCCAGGTGGGGGCAGTCGGCCCGGTGGAGCTTGAGGTAGGTCGCCTTCGGTTGGCGCTCGCAGTTGAGGACCCAGCCGGCGGGGTGGTCGCGCCGCCAGGCGAGGTAGCCGTCGTCGTCGTCGACGAAGCGGGTGAGGGTGGCGGGCAGCTGGCTCCAGGCGTCGATCGGCACGGCTCCTCCTGACCGTCGGTCGTGAGGCCCCGGATCGGGAGGGGTGGCGCCGATGCCGCGACGCTGCCACAGCGGGGTGTAGGTGCCGGAGTAGGCCCACAGGAGGACGTCGAGGATCCGGCACTCGGTTAGCTCGATACCGCGGCCGTCGAGCGCGTCGCGGAGCTGGGTGAGCTCGGCCAGCTGGTGGTGCAGTTCCCTCTGGTAAGCCCGGGTGAGAGTGAGTGCCTGGTCGGCGACGTCGCCGGTGAGGTCGGGCGGTTCGACGTCGCAGAGGTAAGAGCGAACGACCTCGTCACACGGGGGCACCCCAGTGCGAGGAGAAGCATCCGAAGGCCTCTACCTCGCCCGTCATCTTCGTGATGACAATGGCGATAGCCACCAGTGGTGAATCGAGGGCGGAGAGATGGGTGTTGCCATTCATCCGAGACCTCTCGCAGCAACGAAGAACAATCCGAGGGGGGAGCGGCCCCTCTCCTGTCCAGAACGTAGAGGTACTTCAGTATGCACAAGAGACTGTCCTTACTTGCGGCGGTGACGGCACTCGTCGTATCGCCCGCCCTAGCCCTGCTGTCCGGTTCCGGGACGTCCGGCGCGGCCTCCACGGCCGGGAATGCCACGGTGACCGTGGTCCACGGCATCCCCAATACGCCGGTCGATGTCTATGTCAATGGCACGGATGTACTGCCGAACTTCACTTTCGGAACAGTGAGTCCGGCACTTTCGGTCCCTCCGGGTACCTACGCACTCGCCGTCAAGGCAGCCGGGACCTCCACCACGCTGTTGAGCGCCTCGGCGACCGTCACCGCCGGTGAGAACGCCACCGTCGTGGCCAATCTCGACTACCCGGCCGACGCTCCGACGCTCAACGTCTTTGCCAACCCCACCACCCCGACACCCGCCGGCAAGGCCTGGCTGCTGGTCCGCCACACGGCCCAGGCCCCAGGCGTCGACGTGTATGCGGGCTCGACCAAGGTGATCACGAACCTCACCAACCCCAATTCGGCCGGACCCCTGGCCGTGCCGGCGGGGACGGTGCCAGTGTCGGTGGCCGTGAACCCGTCAACGTCGGCCTCGACTCCGGTACTCGGACCGATCAATCTGCCCCTCACGGCGGGCCACGTCTACATCGCCTACGCCATCGGGAGTGCCACGGCTACGCCCAGCACGCTCACCGCGGTCGTGCAGGACTACACGGTGGGCCAGATCAAGTCCAGCACCGGCTACCGGGTGGTCTCCAGCACCGGCAAGGTGGCGTGCTTCGGCACTCAGGCCTGTGCGGGTGACCTCTCCGGCACGCATCTGAACGCCCCTGTCGTGGGCACGACCAGCACACCGGACGGCAGCGGCTACTGGTTGGCCGCCGCAGACGGTGGTGTCTTCAACTTCGGTACCGCCGGGTTCTTCGGCTCGGCCGGCTCCCTCCACCTGAACAAGCCCATCGTGGGCATGGCCGCCACCGCCGACGACAAGGGCTATTGGTTGGCCGCCGCTGACGGCGGGGTCTTCGCCTACGGTGACGCGGTCTTCCAGGGTTCGACAGGGGGCATGCACCTCAACGCACCCGTCGTGGGCATGGCGTCCACGCCGGACGGTGGCGGCTACTGGCTGGTCGCGGCCGACGGCGGCGTCTTCGCCTTCGGTGATGCAGCCTTCTTTGGCTCGACCGGCGGGACACACCTCAACGCACCTATCGTGGGTGCGGCTGGGACCTCTGACGGTGCCGGCTACTGGCTGGTGGCCGCCGACGGCGGTGTCTTCGCCTACGGTGACGCGGCCTTCCATGGCTCGACAGGTGGCACGCACCTGAACGCCCCGGTCGTGGGCCTCACTGCCACCGGTTCCAGCGGTGGCTACCTGCTGGCCGCTGCCGACGGAGGGGTCTTCGCCTTCGGCGATGCGTCGTTCCAGGGCTCGGCTGCAGGGACGCTGAACAACCAGGCGGTTGGCATCTCGTCCTGACGCCGCGGAGCGGACGTCCGACAGCGTGTCGCCGTTCGCACATCCAGGATTGAGCCGCAGAGGGCCGGGGACGTAGTCCCCGGCCCTCTGGCTATCTCGAGTCCCGAGAGAGGGTCGGGAATTGGACGGAATCGCTCCACCACCGATGGTCCCGGTACCCGCAGGCGATGCGCACAACAGGCACCTGATGGGTGTCCGGCCGCCGATCAGCGATCCCTTGTCGGCAGGCGTCTCGAGAATTCAGATGCCGATGAGGTACTTCGAAGCCACGCGGGCAGATCCGTCGAAATAGTTCGCATGGGTCATGCGAACTATTTCGATCGAGTCGGATCCGACGAGGACGATGTCGATCGTGCTTCGCCCCTGGAACTCGCGCTCCTTGGCGGAGTACGCCTCGACGGCACGCTCGCCGTCGTTGCCAAAGTCGACTTCCTCGATGAGCTGCCCGGCCTCGTGATCGAAGACAAGCAGGAAGTGATGAATTTCATTAGCGGTCATCTGCTGCCTCCTCTCAGGAAGGGATCTGCGATCCGCCTCAGTTCCCGGATCTTCTCCGATAGTACCTGTCCGACAACCTCCCCGGCTTCCTCGATCGCCATGGCTTCGGAAATGGCTTCGAGCAGGTCCAGCACGGGTTGCGGGCCCCGGCCGCCCTTGAGGTCCTCGCCCAGCCGCCCGCTCAGTCGCTCCACCGTGATTGCCCATTCGTGCATCACTTGGGTCCGGAGCTGGACCTCGATCATACGATTGTCATATTCGACAATCACGTGAACGCCCCGGTATCCGGAGTCCCTCGGTTCCGCGATGTAGTCGCTCACCCGGACCGGTGGACGGTTCGTCTTCAGTCGGCGTCCGACCCGTCGAATCTCGTCGATCGAACTGAGGACCGCACGACACCCCCAACGTCCTGCATGGTTGACAATCGAATCGTCGGCTCGCGCTGCAGCTTGTCGATGATGGTCGAGATTCTCTTCGGGCGCTGGGTGATCTCGACCAGGCAGCCTTCCGTGGACACCATGGACCGCAGCCCCAAGTTGGCCTTCCGGAGCGGATACTGGTGTGCAGATCGATGGTCGAGAAGCACCCCGAAGGCAGCATCGAGCTCCGGGGGCGCCGCCAAGCCAGGGGGGAACTGGTTGGTGTCGGCGAAGGACCTCCGGATGGTCGCTCCTGCTTTGTCCACCTGTGACTTCGAAGGGCAGGCAACCGCGCTGGTCAAGGTACTGCTCCCGGGTCGAGGTCCGCGTCGGCCGCGCCCGCCAGTGCCCGCCCGAGCACCTTCGCCGCCTGCCGCTGCCGCTCGTTCGTGGCGTGCCCGTAGAGGCTGAGCGTGAGCGACGGATTGGCATGCCCGAGCACCTCGGCAGCGTTCCGCGGATCGATGCCGGCAGCGAGCATCTCCGTCGCGGCGAAGTGGCGGAGCGAGTGCAGGTGCACGTGGGGCATCTCCAGGTCGACGCAGAGCGTGTGGACGACCGACGTGAGGGTGTCCGGATTCACCGGCCGACTGCCGTCCGGGAAGGTCGAGACGATGAAGGCGTCGTCGACCAGCTCGACATCGACCGCCTCCGCTGCCTTCGTACATCTGGTCCGCCAATCCTCGAGGATGGCCATGCCGGCCCCGGCGACCGCGATGCGTCGCTCACGGCCGGTCTTGGTGGCCTTTTCGCCCCGTTCCTCCCCGGCTCGGTAGAGGGAGCGGCGGAAGCGGATGGAGTCTCCCTCGACGTCGATCCACCGGAGCCCGCAGAGTTCGCCACGGCGGCCACCGGTCAGTACCGCCAGGGTCAGCAGCATCCCCCAGCGGGGACCTCGGGCCTGGGCCGCAGCCAGCAGGCGTCGGACCTCATCGGGGGTAGGTACCTGGAGCTCCACCTGTTCGAGCGCCGGGGGCTGGGACCGTTCTGCAGGGTTGCGTTCGATCCACTCCCAACGGACGGCCTGGCTGAGGGCCGATGAAAGGACACCGTGATGTCGACGGATGCTGGTCGCCTTCAGCGGCCGCGCCCGGCCCTCGCCGGTGGCCAGTTTGCGATACCACTCGTCGAGGTGCCGGGGTGTCAGTTCGGTGATGGGCAGGTCGCCGAACTCCGGGAAGATCACCGTCTCCGCCGACCTGCGGGCGTCGTGGAGCGTCCGGGGGGCTCGACCCCGGGCCTCGCTGTGGAGGAGCCACTCCTCGATGAGGGTTCGGACGGTCGCCGTGGAGTCGGCTGCGGCCTCGACCGGCTCGTTGTCCAGCTCGTTCTGCCACTCACGCAGTTTGCGTTGGGCCTCGGTCCGGTTGCGGGCCTCGACGGTCTTGGACACCTGGCGAGGATTCCCGGTGACGGGGTCGGTGCCGACGAAGACACGGCAGCGCCATTTGCCCGGGCCTCGCTGCTCGATCGTTCCTGTAGCCTTGGGCCGTCTCGTGGTCTTGGGCTTGCCTTCCACCCTGGAAGTTATAGACCAAATATAGACCAAGGGGCAAGGAGAGGTGCGAGAGCGGCCGAATCGGACTCACTGCTAATGAGTCAGACGGGCTGACCGTTGCAAGTGAACGCAGCCAGCTCCTCCTGGCGGACGGGGGGCTTGCCATCGTCGGCGAGCTGCTTGAGATACGCGAAGGCGGCTGCTCGGAGGAGTGCCTCTTGGGAGTTGTCGACCATGGGCACGAGTCGAAATCCACTCAGCCGACTCGTTCTGAAGTCGGGATGGTTTCCCACGTGCCCGGCGGGCGATTCGGATGCAGCTGCGGGGGTCACGTCCCAGCGGGTGGCCGTGCGCCCTTGCTGCACGGGTTCTATAGGGACTTGCGCATAGAAGTACATAGATGCGCAGTCCTTCACGACCCCTGCTGACGGTCCAACTTGTATGA
>Ga0080006_1160838_pt1 | contig 12273 bp, 14 predicted proteins | sample RS3BMetagenome_FD_69209 | JGI IMG/M metagenome (GOLD analysis project Ga0080006, IMG submission 69209) | Ferric oxide microbial mat and aquatic microbial communities from Rainbow Spring, Yellowstone National Park, USA - RS3B (SPADES... ...
CCTCTCAAATGCAAAACTTTGGCGTTCAGGGCGGAGGCCGGCCCCCGCATAGCCTTCATAGGCGACCCCCCCAAGGGCCAAGGCACAAACCACCACCGCCGTCCTCTTGGCCAGGGACACCATACGCTTCTGGATGACTCCGAGACGAATATTGGCGTCCATCGCCCCCAAAAGCAAATCAACCACCGTCCTCGTTCTCACGTTATGTTGCTCAAGGACAGCTAGGAGTTCCTCTTCGTATTGTTCACGCCAATCCGGGGGATACAAGCGAAGAACCCAGTGCACCGCCGTCACCTCCGTGGGTAGCCAGTCTGCGTCTTCCGACCGCTGTAACCCGCTCCAGAGTACGGACCTGTTCGCTCAGTAATTCAAGACCGGTCCCCGTGATTTGGTAGGGTCGCCGTCGATCCTCAACAGGGAGCGGTGCAATCCATCCCTTTTCTTGCAGTCGGCTGATCGCGCCGTAAAGAGTTCCCGGCTCCAATTCCGTTCCGCTAAAGGACGTGATGTCTTCCATCATGGCGTATCCATGCTTAGGTCCGTTCGCCAAGCTGGACAGTATGAGAAATTGGGCGTCCGAAAAGCGCCCTAACTGCATCTTCTTCATGAACCGCTGGCACCTCCTTTGCTAAGAATGACTCTATACAGTATACCATAGTAAACGGCCGTTTGGGATCGTGGACGACCGCTTGTCGTCCACTCGGCACGAAATGATGACAGGAGCAGGCCCGCATCTCTTGGGCCCACTCCCGCACTGGCAATCCCGAAAGCCCTGATCCGGGGGTGAATGAATGAACCTCATGCACCCCCGGTGCGCCCACTGTTACTTGGTGGCTGTGTTCTGTCCCTTGGACGTCGTCGACAGGTCAAGCGAACTCTTAAACTGGCTTGCGGTCATCCGATGGATCGGTTGAACGTTGCCATCGGCAATGTTTTGATTGATTTGTGCGATATCGCTAGCAGAGGGCGCGTTTGAACTGATCGCTGTGCTGGCCATGGCCATCGCACCGCCGAATGCCACCCAGCCCAGTGCAAATGCGAGGGACGTCACCGCCGCCAATTTGATTACCATAACACCTCATCCTCTCTTGGAGGCAATAGCCGAGTTTGCCACGACCGCTCTCGCCATTGCCTGATCCGTTCGTCTCCACACTACACAAGACGCTTTTTGCTCAGCTAAAGTTTCATCCCACGGTAATCTTAAGATCCTCAACCGTATCCAGCATCAAATGTTTGCTTCCAAATCTTGATCTAAACCCATCAAACGCTTGATCCCGCAGGTCTTAGTTCCATGGAAAGAACAATGTCCACGTACCTCTGCTATTTTTAACCACTTCGATATCTCCGGAAGGGGGCAACATTCTACCACCATCCACGCCTTTTATGGCAGAAGAAACAAAAACTTCCGCCTCATTCGGCGCAATAATATTGATGCTTACAATGCGATAGCGAAGAACAGGATTGCTTAGGTCTTGCTGGTACAATGCCTGATATGTCTGCTTGGGTGGAATGGCCTGCCAGACAGCCATGCTCATCTGCTTCCTAATGTTCCTGTGCAATACTGCGTTAAAGTACTCGGTAACTGTGCTCTCCACCTCATTATACGTCGCACGGGTTTGCACCCATTGCCATCCCGCATGTAGCCCAAACGCCAAAACAAATACCATAAGAAACAGTCCAGTATAGCGGAAGGCAGATCGGACGTGTGACTTCATGGCCACCTCCAAGGCTGGCGGGACTCGCCCTAGGAACCTACGGGCAGAGCCCCGGGATACGCACATCAAGACTCGGGCTCGGCCGTCGCACCCTAGGGAGAGGAAGTGACGCAGGAGCCACGCGCTAGTTGTACACTGAGTCATTCCCCTCGGATACCACCGTAGGGTTACGTGTTGACGACTCCGTCTGGACTCAGAGCGTATGGTGCATCTGAAGGTGCAGCAATTCGGTGGATCGGTCGAACGTTCCCCAGCCCAGTACAAATGCGAGTGCAGACACTGCGGCCAGTCTCCCTACCACCTGGCTTCATCCTCTCGTTTTATGGAGATCACCGAGATAACGGCAAACGTTTCCGGCGTCCTCTCCAAACTTGTCATTACGCCTGTACAACTAGTAAGACGCTATTTGTAATGGAAAAGTTTCAAGTCCAGCCTTGCGTTTTCGCTCGACTATGACGAAACGGTACTCAGGGGCACTGCCACTGAAAGTGAATCGTCACCCCAACCGCTGCGGTTACACTGAATAGAAGGTCGTGCGAAACACCAGCCAGCCCTGTGATGATAGGGTATCACTTACAAAAAAACAACCCGGAAAGCCCTTTACGATGTGGGCTTACGCAGGTGAGCAGAGAGGAGCTTGACGGCTACTTTTGACACGCGAGTGCGCAGATTTGGCCCGATCGCCATGAACGTCCTGCTAACCGGAGGACCGAGCGTAGCGGCTAACGGCGGCGACATTGGAACCCGTGTGCTCTGACCGGGCGCAATTGACAAGACAGCAACGCCCGGCTAATCCGGCCACGCTCCGTTCCTTGGTGGTCCGTGACTCCCTGGTCCGTGACTCCCTGGTCCGTGACTCCCTGGTCCGTGACTCCCTGGTCCGTGACTCCCTGGTCCGTGACTCCCTGGTCCGTGACTCCCTGATCCGTTCCCTCCTGGTCCGTGACTCAGGGTAACTGTCTATGGTACTCGTCATTGGAGATGCGCTCCACCGCCTCCACAACCCCTTCGGCAAAGTCGGCTCCATTCGGGTAGAGCAGATCATCCCGCGCGCCTGTCAAGTCAGCCGTTTCGTCCATCGACGTGACGGCCTCCCAGGTGTCTTCTTCATCAAACCCGGTGTCGTCCGGTCCGTCCCGATCCGATAACGCAAAGGGAGGCGAGAGGACCTCTTCTTCGACGGGCCGATCATGGGTGACGGGGCCATCATCGTCAAGCTGCGCACAAGCGATGCACAGACGCGCGGCCGGTTCGGCCTCAAGGCGTTGGGGCTCGATGGGTTCGTCGCAGCGCTGGCACAGTCCATATGAACCCTCGACCATTCTGTCCAAAGCCTGCACGATGTCGTCCAGCCGCAATCGATCGTGTTCCTCCAGAGCCACATCCTTCTCGCGTTCGAACATCTCCGAACCGAGATCAGCCGGATGCTGGTCATAGCCAGACAGTTCACTCACCGCATCGTTCATCGATTGCTCCAAGCCGTACGAATGGGAGCGTTCCAACCTCGACACGATGTCAGCCCGTTCGTGTTCAAGTGCCTTACATAGGGACTGAAGTTGCAAAAGTTCCACGACGCACTCACCGTTCCCCTCACATGACCAACGAAATCAGTGTGACCTTTGGATTGCAAATCCATGCCAGATCGGCAGAACAGGTCGGGACGTGAGGCAGCGAGTGTTCAAAGGTTGTTCAACCCAAGATGGCTCTACCCCATTGTACAATCTCGCAAATGATGGGATATTGGTATAGGGAAAGGGGCGCGAGGCATGCGGTACCATCTCGTCCGATCGACCGCCACAGCGCTCATATGGATTGCGGCCATCGAGGTCGTCAGCAGTTTTGCAGTGAAGCAAATCTTCAACTACACCCTCTCATTTACCCCCTATTTCTTTGCGATGGGACTCCTCGGCCTCGTCTTGCTCGTTCTCACTCGCATCTTCTGAAGAAGCGGCAAGGACCGTGGCGGCCACTACGAACTTTGGCGGCCTGACAATCGTTCGGCAAGCAGTTCCCGCCATGTGGTTGCGAGCGATGGGCAGGCGACGAGCGCCTCCACCGACCCGCGATCCGCCGATCGTCCCGTCAACACGTCGTTGGCCAGGGTGACAGTCAGCTCCGGATGGGGGCGCTCGACAAAAGTCAAGGCCGTGTCTGCTCGGACATAGCCCTCCCGCAACACTCGTACATAAAAGCCGGTTCGCCCTGTCTCCCTAACGCGTTGCGTCAGACCGATCGTGTTCCAGCGGCGATCGATCTTCCAACAGGGAATGCGGGGTTGTGACACCTGCAAGAGAGTCGAGCCGACGGCCAGGACGTCGCCGATGCACACCGTATCCTCAGCCAACTCGCTGACGGTCAAATTTTCTCCAAAACTCCCACCCTGCCATGGCAAAGACGGGAACTCTTCGCGCCACAGTCGATAGTGTCTGCACGCATAGATGAGCATCGCCTTGTCCGGACCGCCGTGGTGCTCACGGTCAGCTTGTCCATCGCCATCCAAGTGTTCGCGAAACAGTCGCACGTCACCGTCATGCGACTGTTTCGCGAAGGAGCTAAAAAATTCGGCGTCTCCAGAGGGCATCGCCACCTGAACGGTCAAGATCCGTGCGGTGCCTGAGTCGGGCCAGCGCAAAGGCGTAGATGCGGGCGCGCTCACGACGCCGTCACCTCGCCAACGCGCGCCGCCAGGATCTGTCCGCAGCGTCCGCACACATCCGGATAGACAGGGTCCACGCCGATATCCTCACGCACATGCCAGCACCGGGCGCACTTTTCACCCGCTGCCGCGGTGACGCGAACCGTTGCCAACGAATCGACCAACGCGCCCTCCGGACTTTCCTGTGACGCCGGGTGAATGTGCACAGAGGACACGATGAACAGGGCTTTTAGACTGGCCTCATCCCAGACGTCGACTACAGTCGCGCCCACCTGATAGAGATCGACACGCGCGCCCAGGGACTGACCGATGATCTTCTCATGACGCGCTCCTTCAAGCCCTCTTAGGACCTGATCCCGTAGCGTCAACAGCGTTTCCCACTTGGCTGCGAGTTGATCTTGCCGATACTGATCCGGAAGTGGTTCCCACACGGAAAGCTGAATACTCGGGGCGAGTTCAGTGCCGTAGTAGCCCCAGACCTCTTCCGAGGTAAATGTCAAGATGGGCGCCACCAAGCTGTTGACGACGTGCAGACAAGCGTGCAAGACGGTCTGCACGCACCGTCGATCAAAGGCATCCGGCAGTTCGACGTACAAGGTGTCTTTCGCCACATCGAGATAGAAACTCGAAAGATCTCCCGAGCAAAAGTTTTGTACCGCATGATACACAACGTGAAACTCATACTGCTCGTAGGCCTGCAGGCAACGATTTTGCAATCGCCACAAGCGATCCAACAAAAACCGGTCCACCTCTCGCAGATCGTCATAGGCAACGGCTTGCTGCGGCGTAAAGTCGTACAAATTGCCGAGCAGGAAGCGAAACGTATTGCGAATCTTGCGATACACCTCGGACACCTGCTTGAGGATGCCATCGGAGATTCGGACATCAGACCTGTAATCGACTGAAGCTACCCAAAGGCGCAAGATATCGGCGCCCATCTGCTCGATGACCTTCAGCGGATCAATCCCGTTCCCCAGGCTTTTGGACATCTTGCGCCCTTCGCCATCGACGATGAACCCGTGCGACATCACCTGCCGATACGGGGCCTGCCCTGTGATCGCCACGGCCGTGGACAACGATGAATTAAACCAACCCCGGTACTGATCGGACCCCTCGATATAGAGGTCAGCGGGCCATGCCAGTTGCTCCCTGGCCGCCAGTACCGCACGGTGGCTGGACCCCGAATCAAACCAGACATCCATGATGTCCGTCTCTTTGCGAAACTCGGCGTGACCACACTGGCAGCGCGTTCCGGGAGTCATAAGTGCAGACGCCTCTTCCGAGAACCAAATCTGCGACCCGTGCTGCGCAAAGAGTTGCGCCACGTACTCAGTGCTCTCCCGCGTGAGATGCGCCTCGCCGCACCCCGTGCAGTAAAATACCGGGATAGGCACTCCCCAAGCCCGTTGGCGTGAAATGCACCAGTCGGTGCGCTCCGCAACCATGTTGTACAACCTCACCTTACCCCACGCAATCGCCCAGTCTACCTTTTCGATTTGCTCCAACATCGCTTCCCGGAAAGCCGCAATCGATGCGAACCACTGTTCCGTCGCACGAAACATAACCGGGTTCTTGCAGCGCCAGCAATGCGGGTATTGATGGTCGTACGAGTGGCGGGCCAACAAGGCCCCTTTGCCCTCGAGAGACGCCATGATTGCCGCATTGGCCTTTTCGTAAAACTGCCCGGCGAAGGGAGCCGCTTCCTCTGTAAAACGCCCGCGATCATCGATCGGCGCGAACACCTCAAGGTCATATCGAAGTCCGACGAGATAGTCGTCCATCCCGTGCCCAGGCGCCGTATGAACCGCTCCGGTACCGCTGTCGAGCGTCACGTGATCACCCATGATGACCAGTGAGTCGCGACCATACAGGGGGTGGACCGCAACGGCACGGTCCAACGCGGCTCCCTGAAGCACCTGCAACGTTTCATGCGGTTCATTCTGCCACCCCAGCGCCTTCAACACATCATCCACGAGCGCTTCCGCCATCAAGAGCTTGCGACCGGCCACGGCCACAAGGGCGTACCGAAAGGTCGGTCCAAGGGCGACGGCCCGGTTGGCCGGTATGGTCCACGGGGTGGTGGTCCAGATAAGAATCTCCGATCCATCCGGCAGCACACCATGGCTGTCCCTCAGGGCAAAGGCCACGTAGATCGAAGGCGAACGGTGCGTGTCATACTCAATCTCCGCTTCTGCCAGTGCCGTCTCGCAGTGCGGACACCAGTACACCGGCTTCTTGCCCTTGTAGATGTACCCGCGCGCCGCCATTTCGCCAAATACCCGGATCTGCGCCGCTTCGTAGGACGGGTCCATCGTCACGTAGGGATGATCAAAATCGCCGCGGATGCCAAAGCGCTGGAACTGACGTCGCTGCGTGTCGATGAAACCCCAGGCGTACTGTGCGCAAGCCGCGCGAAAGTCTGTTACCGACATCTCATGGCGGTTGAGTTTCTTGGACTTGATGATCGCATTCTCGATCGGCAACCCATGGCAATCCCAGCCCGGCACGTACGGCGCGTCAAAGCCCGCCATCGTGCGCGCCTTGACGATAAAGTCCTTGAGTGACTTGTTGAGCGCATGCCCAAGATGGATGTCCCCGTTGGCGTAGGGCGGTCCATCGTGCAAGATGAACTTTGGCTTTCCGGCACGCGACGCCTGAACGAGGCTGTAGACATCAAGTGACGCCCACTTTGCCTGAATCTCGGGTTCCTTGCGCGGTAGATTGCCCCGCATCGGAAAATCGGTTTGTGGAAGGTTCAGCGTCTGGTCATAGTCCATCGAAATCGTTCCCCTTTTCAGTCTTGTCAACATCAGTGCACGGGCCCAGACAACAAAAAGCGCCCCTCACAGGGGCGCAAGATGCGCGGTACCACCCTTTTCCCAAGGCACCGGGGCCTTGGCTCAAAGACGCTGTAACGCGCGTCTCGCGATGATGCTGTCGGAGTCGTGTACCCAAAACCGATCATTCGACACCGTTCACATCACGTCTCCAAGGTGATTTTCAGGCATGGACCCCCATCTGGCTCTCAGCGCGTTCGCCCGACTCTCTGGAGGGGGGTTCGATGTCCTACTGTCCTTTTCAACGACTCATAGCTCATGGGATTGTGTTACCGTCCATCTTACTCAGAGGACTCGTGGCCTGTCAAGTGATCCCACTCGGACGCCTCCAGCATCTCCGATTGCGCCTGCAAAAGGGAACGGAAACGGGCTCTGAAGACGGCTGCTTGCTTGCGCACCTCGTCGAGTTCAAGGGCTGTCTTGCGCGCCTTGTTCAGGGCATCCTGGACGATCCGATCCGCGTTTTTCTCCGCTTCGCGAATGACGAGCTGTGCTTCCTTGCGAGCGTTTTGCTTGAGCTCTTCAGCCGTTTCCTGTGCCAACATGATCGACTTGCCGAGAGAGTCCTCCATCAAACGAAATTGTTTGACTTGATCCTCCATCTGAGAACAGCGCTCATCGAGTTCCTTGTTCTGGCGAATCAGCGCCTCGTAGTCCTTGATGACGCGATCCAAAAAGTCATTGACTTCGTCCTCGTTATAGCCGCGCATGGTGCGTTTAAACTCTTTGTTGTGAATATCAAGGGGTGTCAACGGCACTCCTGTCTACCTCCCGACGTTATGAACCTGCTCCAGCCTACTGCCCCGCAAAGTCACCTCAAGACTCCTCTGCGGCACCGCCTGTGTATCGGCCGATTCGCACAAAAGTGCGGCCCGACCTTGATTCCCCCTCTACAGCCAAGACGCGCGCGCGTCCGGAACCGCGGAGTGACAGAATGTCTTCTTCGCCCACACGCGTTGCAGGATCGGTGCACGGAACAAAGTTCAGCATCACCTTGCCCGCCGCGATCGGTGCCAGCGCACTGCTGCGCGACATCCCGAAGGCGTGGGCGACGATCGCGTCGAGTCGCAGACTTTGGACTGTGACCGTCCGTTCCACCACCTCGGGCACCGGGAGCATCGGCACTTGGTCGAGATCGACGCGTGTAGGTCGAATCACCTGCCGCCCCGCCTTGTCCCACTGCGACAACAGTACCGGAGCAACCGCATCCACGCAAAACACGTACGCCGTTTCACGTGCCAAGACCACATCGCCAAGACGATTTCGCTCCAGGCCAAGACCCATCAAAGAACCCAGCACATCGCCATGTCGCAGAGGCGGGTCGAAACGGTTGCCGGAGACCCTGAGGCAGGCGATGGAAAACACCGCACTCGCGTTCACCCGGTCCACTTCTTCCATCTCGTCCGACCAACCATACGGCGTCGCCGCAAAGGCAACACGTCTGCGTTCAGCGCGCTCGTAGCCCCCGTGGCTCCGACACGCCACACCCTCCGCCTCGGCTACCAGGTGCGCCGCCCTTACTTCCCTTGGCGAAAGAAACTCCGTCACCAAAGTCCGTCCAGAGGCGCGAGCGCGACTGGCTTGATCGCGCAACCTCTGCAAAAGCGGTCGTTCCTCGGGACGGAACTGAATCCACGTCGCGTCTGGACGATCCACCGTGGTCACCGGATCCCGCTGAAAAGCAAGGAGACAATCGTCAACACACCATTCTCAATAAACCAATAGGCGATAAACGCGACGATATACGAGATATCCAGATATCCCCCACCCAGACGAATCTGCGGAATGACACGACGGAAGGCCCCCAGATAAAATTCGGTCGCCGCGAACAGCACGCGCCCGATGATCGTCTTAGAGACATCAGGAAAAAAGCCCAGCAACAATCGAGCCAACAAGATATACCAATAAATCTGCAACACGAGCGATATCACACTAAGCACAATCCCAGCCAATCCGTCACCTCAGATGCGATCTGGCCTCACCGGCAAGATACTCGCTGATCGTCCCCTGAATGTCTACGTTGTCAGGAGCACACAAGAAGATGTTATGCCCTAGCTTTTGCATGTTACCACCGAGAGCATACACGCATCCGCTCAAAAAGTCGACAACACGAAGCGCTTGATCGTACGGCGACCGATGCAGATTCACAATCACGGAACGGTGTGCCTTCAAGTGATCTGCGATCATCTGCGCCTCATCATACGAGGCCGGCTCCGCCAAGATGACGCGAACCTGCTTTTGAGTATGCAGGCTCACGACCGTAGGCCGACGAGAACTCGGGAAGGGCTCCAGTTCAGGCTCTTCGTTCACTTCGTCCAACAGTCCCTCTTCATCCTCTTCATCGTCTGGCCCGAGCCCCAAAAAATTCATCACCCGCTGAAACACAGCTTCTTCACTCCCTTCGGCTAATGGCCGAATGACAATCTAGTAACCTTACTCTACACCATACACGAGAATTCAACAATGAGCGAGTTATTTGTCGAAACTATCTTCGTCCGTTACAAGCACCCGTCCCAGGCGCAAGATCGTCGCACCTTCGGCGACGGCTTCAAGATAGTCCCCAGACATGCCCATCGACAACTCAGGCAGAGCCGTAGCGGACGCTTGCGCCACGGCATCACGCAATGTCCGCAACCGCCCCATCTCCTCCCGGGATTGGCGGGCATCGGCTCCACGTGAACCGATCATCATCAGGCCCACTACATGAAGATTCGAGAGGGTTTCACAGAATTCCACAAACGCCTGAACTTCGCTTGGGGCCAGCCCCGACTTCTCGGCTTCTCCCGAGATATTGACTTGCACCAGGCAGCGGACCTCACGTCCCAGTTCCAGGCACAAGCGATCGATGTCGCGCGCCGTCTCGCAGCGATCAAGGCTGTGAATCCAGTCGAACTGGGCGACGATTCGGCGCAGTTTGTTGCGCTGCAGGGGCCCGATAAAATGCCAAGTCGCAGGCAGTTTGCTATCCAACTTGGGTTGTGCCACCTGCAAGCGATTTTCACCGAGTTGCGTCAACCCGGCACGGACAAGACACGCCGCATGACTGGCGTCGACATACTTGCTGACCGCAACGATCCGTGCACTGCCGGGCACTCGACCTGCCTCGGCCAGCGCAGCCTCAACTCGCCCCAAAACGTGTTCAAAGCGTCTGCGCACCAAGATCTCATAGTCCTCGAGCGACGTCACACAGCGGCCCCCTTGCGCCAGATCAGCGCTGCGTGACGTCCCGTCGGTCCGGCTGATCGGCGATGGGAAAACTGTCCGCCCATGCAGTGCGTGCAGACCGCCACATCAAGAATGCGAGCGTCGCGCACTCCCTGCGAGATCAGCTCATGTCGACACAGCGTCGGCAAATCAAGTTGTGCGTGCAGACGAGTACGGCCCCTCACCAGCGCGCCGCGCTGACCGGGCGCAAACCGCCGGTACGCGTTCTCGACCGCGGTGATGACGGGTCTGTCCACCTCATAGCAACACCCGCGAATCGCCGGCCCCAAAGCCGCGACAAGGCGCGTCGGATCGGCACCCTGGGTCACCATCGCGGCGACCGTCGAACTGACAATCCCGCTCGTCGCACCACGCCAGCCCGCGTGTGCGGCTGCCACGACACCCGCGACGGGATCGGCCAGCAAGATGGGGACGCAGTCGGCAGCCAGAATGGCCACGCCAACGTCGGCGTCTCGCGTAACGAGGGCGTCGACTCCCGGCACCGCATCGTCGAGCGACTGACTCCCGCGCCCCACGTCCGCAGGTCCGACCACGCTCACACGGCTGCCATGCACCTGCTCCGCATAGGCAATGCGCCGCTCCGGCAATCCCGCTTCCGCAGCCAGCCGCGCGCGGTTGGTGAGTACCGCCGTCAGATCATCGCCGACGTGTAATCCGACGTTTAAAGTCGCGTAGGGCTCGCGGCTGACCCCCCCGTCCGTGCGCGAGAAAAGCGCCACCACTCCCGTCCGTTCCCAGTCCCTCAGACGAATTTGCGACACAGACTCTCACCCCACTTGGCTACGGTAGATCTACCCGTATTGTAGCACGAAGTCGAGCTCGCCAAGGAATCGCACACGGGCGTCAGTCACAGCAAAATCGCGCGGACCTTGCCGATTCGCGCGATTTCCCAAGAAATAGTGTAAGGCGCCCGTTCAATACCCGCCCGATGTCATGCTTGTACGCGATCCGGCCAGATACGCGCTCTCTTGATTTCCTGTGCGCAGGTCTACGAGAACAACATCCGATCCGATCTTGACGATTTGCGTCCATGGGATCACGACTTCCTCGCCGCTGGTGACCATCCCAAAAAACCGCCCTGTCGGTGGAATAATCATGGAACGGATGAGACCGCTGTCCTGGTCGATGTCCAAGTCGCCGATCACCCCAAGTTTACGCCCGTCAGATACATTGACGACATCCTTTGCCTGAAGCTCGGAAGCCCTCACGAATCTCGCCTCCTGTCGAGGCGGCAGTCCACTGTGGCTGCGCTCACAGTGTCTAGTCTATGATCGAATCATCGTCAGCTTGCTCACTGTATAAACTTTTGCATGTGCCCGATGGCCGCCTTCTCCAGACGCGACACCTGCGCCTGCGAGATGCCGATCTCGTCCGCGACCTCCATTTGCGTCTTGCCTTCAAAAAAGCGCATTGACAGGATGCGTTTCTCCCGGACAGACAGGCGATGCATCGCTTCGCGTATGGCAATTTCCTCGACCCAGGTCGTGTCTTTATTGCTCTCGTCACTGATTTGATCCATCACAAAAATAGGGTCTCCGCCATCGTGATAAATCGGTTCAAACAAGGAGACGGGGTCTTGAATCGCATCCAGCGCAAAGACGACTTCTTCCTTTGCCACGTCCATCTTGCTCGAGATCTCCGCGATCGTCGGTTCGCGCAAGTTCTGATTGGTGAGCTGATCCCGAATCTGCAAAGCACGGTAGGCAATATCACGCAAGGAGCGGCTCACGCGAATCGGATTGTTGTCACGCAAGTAGCGACGAATCTCGCCGATGATCATCGGCACGGCGTAGGTGGAAAACTTGACGTTCTGGCCGAGGTCGAAGTTGTCGATCGCCTT
>Ga0080006_1099530_pt1 | contig 12271 bp, 9 predicted proteins | sample RS3BMetagenome_FD_69209 | JGI IMG/M metagenome (GOLD analysis project Ga0080006, IMG submission 69209) | Ferric oxide microbial mat and aquatic microbial communities from Rainbow Spring, Yellowstone National Park, USA - RS3B (SPADES... ...
CACAAGGTCGACGGCGTATACGTCTTGAGCCCAGACATGAAAAGCAAGTTCCTCTTCGACGGGGAGGGATACACACTTGACAGGCCTAAGTACGCAAGGAAGATGGTGAAAGAGGCTGTCAGGCACGGCGTCGATTACAGGCCAAAGCATGAAGTCGAAGGGCCAATGATTGAGAATGGGGAGGTGGTGGGAGTGTTCGGCAAGGACCAGGACACACGCCATTTCGAGATCCGCGGGAGGATAATAATCGACTGCCTGGGAATGGCGAGCACTCTGCGAAGAAGGCTGCCGCCCAACGAGTTTGTCGAAAGGGAAGTGAAGATTGAGGACATAGAGTCCACGGGCAGGTACATCGCCACCTTCGACCACGTAGGTGAGGATCTTAACTACTACGACCCCAGGAATGCAATAATCCATCTCAATCAGCTGCTCGCTCCAGGAGGCTACGGGTGGGTCTTCCCGAAGAGCGGAGGCAAGGTAAACATAGGAATAGGTGTGGAGAAGAAGAGCCTCGACAAGCGGAATGAGAAGCTTGGGAAAAAGGATACGCTCCACAAGCTGATAGACGAGTACGTGGAATGGAATCGGGTGCTGAAGAACATGAAGGTGGATGAGACAGACCACAACGGAAAGGGTTACTGGTCCGTTGCAGTGAGGAGGCAGTTCGACAGCCTTGTTTACAAGAACTACATGGGCGCAGGAGACGCTGTTGCGATGCCCAACCCGATAAGCGCCGGAGGAATAGGCCCGGCGATGATCGCCGGTATACTCGCCGGCAGGACAGCAGCAGAGGCAATCGCAGCAAACGACACAAGCATGAAGTTCCTTTGGGAGTACAACGTGAGATTCAATGAGGCATACGGCAACAAGACAGCGGGCCTTGAAGTGTTCAGGGTGTTCCTGCAGTCGCTCAACAACGAGCAGATCAACTACGGCATGCAGCACTTTCTGACCAAGGAGGAAACCACCGCGATGGCGTACGGCCTCGTGCCTGAGATAAGCCTGGCAAGCACATTCAACAAAGTTATCAGAGGTCTCGGCAACATAAGCGCGTTCAAGAATCTGCTATACGCGCACAGCAAAATGAAGAGGCTAATCGAGCTGTACAAAAAGTACCCGAAGGACATCAGCGGGTTCAAGCAGTGGAGAGAGATTGTGAACAGGGAGATAGATGAGGCCAAGGCCAGGTTTCCTGTCAATCCTGTATGAGCTGCATGATGCTTCCCGCCCTGCCAGCCGGCTTGCCAGCGATATCATACACTTCCGCTTTCTCAAATTCGAAGAAACCGTTTCTGAGAACCGGCAGGTACTCCTTGGCCCTCGGGCCGATTGCGCTTCCTGTAATCAGGGGGTTGAAAGAAGGCACTGTGATCAGCCTGATGTTCTTGTTGTAGCTAGCGTATTTCTTCGACGCCAATTTTGTCACCTTCGCTACGATCCACGCCTTTTCAAGCGCGCCATTCCTGGCCAGCGCGTAGTGACCATGGCCCACGACTAGGTACCTCTTGACCATCGCTCTAGCTGAAGGCCATGAGTTGCCGTGTGTAAGCGCAGCGCCATCTATTATTAGCTCGGTTGACACCGGAACCTTGAAACCAATGTTCGCCAGCACCTTCTCCAGCCCGCCATCGTGGTTTCCCTTCACTATCCTTGTGTCAATCCCAGCAATCGCGCCAAAAAAGGTCTTCAGCTCCCTGTACTCCGCCGGCGGGGGCGAGGCCACGCTTTCCTTGATGTCACCAAGGAGCGCAATGCTCTTGGCGCCAGACCTCTTGTAGGCATCTAGCAGGCTCTCTGCCATTCGCTCCGTTGCCTTCTGGAAGTAGAATCCCTTCTCACGCAGCCTGAGGTGCATGCCTATGTGCAGGTCGCCAGCCACGAGCACGCGCTCCCGCCTTATCAGCAGCGCCGGGAAGTTTTTAATGAAGGAAACGAGCATGTTTTCCTATTCCAAAACAGCCTTAAATACCTTGAGCCACAATGAACCACTTGAGCGCATGGCAGATGCCTATAAGATATGGAAGATCTGGGGCGTAGACATAGAGCTGCACTGGACGTTCATAGCGCTGCTGCTCGTCACCTTCTTCATCAGCATCCAAAGCGGCCTCTTCCTCTTCGTGATCATAGTCCTGCTTTTTGCATGCGTGCTGATACACGAGCTCGCGCACTCGTACGTCTCGCTCAGGAACGGCATAAGGGTGAGCAGGATAGTGCTGCTCCCCCTAGGCGGCGTGTCCATGATAGACACTACCGAGATAGACCCGCGCGTAGAGTTCAACATCTCGATAGCGGGGCCGCTGATGAGCTTCCTTCTGGGCTCGATCTTCGGCCTGCTTGCCATATTCACGCCCCCCGGGGCGCTGACCGAGCTGCTGCAGCTGCTCTTCCTCCTCAACATGCTTCTCGGCGGCTTCAACCTGCTGCCCGCTTTCCCGATGGATGGAGGCCGCGTATTCAGGAGCTACATGGAGAGGAAGCACGACGAGTACAGGGCAACGCAGCTCACCATCAGCGCGAGCAATGTTGTGCTCGTTCTGCTGATCGTAGGCACTCTGGTCTACGTGATCGCGATAAACCCCTCGCTTTCGTTTTACTCCAAGGAGTTCACATTCCTGTGGACCCTTCTCATAGCCTTCTTTGTATACAGCGGCGCGCAGAGCGAGAAGGAGATGATGGAGGTCAAGAAGCAGTCGAGGGGCGTGCGCCTCCGCAGCCTCGCTTCCAATAAGTTCGCGTTCGTGGACGCGAACAGCGACGTGCAGAAGCTCTACGACACAGTAAGGAAGACAAGGGAGCACATTCTCATAACCAGGCTCGACGGTTCATACGCGTATGTCAATCTCTTGAGGAAGGAGAAGCTCAGGCCCGAGACCCTGGCGCGCGACATAGCAATCAAGATACCAAGCGTAGACATAAGGGAGAACATTGTCGATGCCCTGGAGTCTATGGAGTCAAACGAGTCCGGGATAGCAGCGGTAACGCAGAGGGGCAAGCTTGTAGGAGTGGTGACGCTCTCCCACATACGGGCATTCCTTTCGCTCCACGTGCTAAAGCAGCGCAGGGGCAAGTAATTTAAACCCTTTTTGTGCAGAAGTTAGTGCGACCAGTGGTATAGGTGCTGTACCTCAAATCAATGAGAATAGACAGGTTCAAGTCTTTCAAGCACATAAACATGGAATTCAAGAGGGGCTTCAACTGCATAGTGGGGCCAAACGGCAGCGGCAAGAGCAACATAATCGACGCGCTGCTCTTTTCCTTGGGCGAGAGCTCGCTGCACAGGCTTAGGGTTGACAGGCTGCAGTATCTTATACGCGAGGGCTCGAGCAGGGGCCAGGCAAGTTCTGCGAAGGCGTATGTCAGGCTTGAGCTCGACGGCGATGAGAAGATAGAGATAGTCAGGGGAGTACGCGCCGACGGCAAGACAGTATACAGGCTGAACGGCAAGCGCATGACCAGGCAGGAGGTCGTCGAGGTGCTGAAGAGGCACCTCATACACGTTGACGAGACCAGCACAATAACCCAGGGAGAGATCAACAAGATAATGGAGGCGAATGCGAAGCAGCGCAGGGAGCTCATAGACATAGCCGCAGGCATACAGGAGTTCGAGTACAAGAAGAAGGAGGCTATGCAGGAGCTGGAAAAGGTCGGCGTGCGGATAAGCACAGCACAGGCCATGCTCAACGAGCGTCTTGCCTTCCTGAACGAGCTTGCAAAGGAGAAGGAAGCGGCAGAGAACTATATGCTTATGAGCAAGCGGCTGAAGTCGCTGAACTACAGCATACTCGTAAAGAGGCAGAAGGCGGCGCAACTGAACCTTGACGCATACTCGAGGGAGCTCGCAAAGCTCGATGGCGAGAAGAAGGCCGTGGAGGCGAAGCTGTCCGAGTACTCGAAGAGGATATCAGAGCTATCTGAGGAGAGGCAGAAGATATCAGAGATGCTTGCAAGCCACGCCAGCACGCAGGACAGCGCCAGCAAGAGGTTCGCTGACGTGGGAAACGAGATAAGCGCACTTGAAGTGAAGGTGGGCACCTGCAGCGCTACAATCGCAGATGCATCCAAGCTCGTCTCATCGCTAAAGGACGAGATGAAGAGCACTGCAGAGAAGATAAAGGCTAATGAAGCTGAGCTGGCCAGCACAAGGTCCCTGCTCTCAGATCTGGAAGCGCAGGCGAAGAGACTGAGCATCTCCGGAAGCGTGAGCGGCGCAGAGAAGAGGGTGAAGGAGCTCGATGCAGCCATATCCTCTAAGGAGGGAGAGCTGGCCGAGTTGCAGAAGGAGCTGACAAAACTGCAGACCAGCAAGACGCTTACAGACGCAAAGAAGGAGGCTGCGAGCAGGGAGCTGGAGAGGCTGATCGGCGAGATTGCGAAGGCAAACGAGCTCATCTCAGAGCTGAAGGGGAAGGCGGAGGCAGAGAAAGAAAGGAAGGAGCGCGCCGAGAGGAAGGCTGGCGAGCTCCAGGCCAGGCAGGAGGAGCTTAGGAACGCGCTTGACGCGGCTGACAGCGAGATAATCTCGCTGAAGGAGCAGCGCGCGGCATCGCACTCAAGAGATAGCATGCTCCAGAGCAGATTGGCATCAGCGTTCTCGGGCCATGCAGGCTTCTTCGGCACAGTCGCGGAGCTCTGCGCCTATGATGCCAAGTACGCCGAAGCCATCGAGGCTGCGGCCGGATCCAGGTTCGGCTACTTTGTAGTGGAATCGATGGAAGTGGCCAACGAGATGATACAGTACCTGAAGAAGCAGAACCTCGGCAGGGCGACTTTCGTGCCGCTTCAGGAGCTTCGCGTTGAGCCGGAGTCAAAGGAGAAGGGGTTGCAGGCCCTTGCAGACCTGCTCGATTACGATCCGAAATTCAGCAGAGTGTTTGCCTACATATTCAGCAACACCTATCTTGTGAGAGATGTAGAGGAGGCGAAGGCACTCGGCACCGGCAGGCACAGGTACGTGACCCTTTCAGGAGAGACTATAGAGCGTTCAGGCGTTCTGTCTGGCGGCTCAAGGCCTAAGACGCTGCCGATAGCCGCGCTCGAGCGTAAGCTCAGGGAGCTCGAGGAATCGAGGGCCAGGCTCTTCGCCGAGGCAAAAGAGGCTGACTCCAAGTACTACGCAAGCAGGAAGGAGGTGGCCGAGGCAGACATAGAGATTGCTTCGGCAAAAGCCTCAATGGACGAATATGCCAGCAGAATGAAAGAGTATGTATTGCAGAAGGCAAAGCTTGAGTCTGAGCTCGCAGAGTCAGAGAGCGAGGCGAAGAAAGCACTGGAAGGTCTGACCAGCTCCAATGAGCGCGCAGCACGCCTGCTCAAGGAGCTCGAAGCAATGAAGCTGGAGCGAAGCAGGGCTTATGCTGATTCGCTTGAGGCGGCGCGCAAGGGCATGAGGAAAGAGGACGCCGACAAGCTTGCAGAGCTGAACAAGGGAATCGAAGCAGCAAAGATAAGGGTGGCTGAGCTGCAGCAGGCCAACAGGATGCTTGCCGAAGCGCAGCAGCAGAAGGCAAAGGAGCTTTCAGAGAAGGAAGAGCTTATAGAGACTACTAAGAAGCTGCTGGGCTCATACTCAAAGAAGATGGGAGAGCTGCAGAAGTCCAAGGCGGAGATAGAGAAGCTCATGAAGAGGAGCAGCGCATCCAACAGGGAGGCGCTGGAAAGGCAGGACGCGATAGCCAAGGAGTTGGAAAGGCTGATAGCTGAGCAGACCATACAGAACGGCAGGGCCGAGATGATAGCGAAGCAGACCGGCGACATCGCCGCCAACCGCGCCCAGACAGAGATGCGCATCAAGGACATAGCCGCTGAGCTCACGGCTTACGACGGTGCGAAGCCAGAGCTGCTGAACGAGGACATAGACGTGATGGACAAGGAAGCGCAGGTGCTGAAGGCTAAGATAGAGGCTCTGGGCAGCGTAAACCTCAAGGCTCCGGAGGCGTATGAAGAGAAGGCGAGGAGCGTCAGCGAGGCCTCCGGCAAGGTCAAGACGCTCGAGGAGGAGAAGAAGGCGGTGATCGCGATGATAGAGGAGATAGAATCGAAGAAGCTGAATGCGTTCGTCACAACGTTCAACGATGTGAACAAGAACTTTTCCAAGCTCTATAACTACGTCTACCCAGGAAAGGCGAGGATAGAGCTTGAGGATGCGAGCAAGCCGCTCGAGACAGGGCTTGTGATAAAGGTCGAAGACCCGAACTTCATGGGCCAGAGCAGGGGCATGTCAGGAGGGCAGAAGTCGTTGCTTTCCCTGATGCTCCTTTTCGCGATACACATGTGCAAGCCCTCATCGCTCTATCTCTTCGACGAGATAGACAGCGCGCTCGACAAGGAGAACTCGAAGAGGCTGTCTCAGCTTATAAAGGAGATGGCAAGGGAGGCGCAGTTCATAGTAGTAAGCCACAACGACTCACTTATCGTAAATGCGGACGCCGCGATTGGAGTAGCAAAAAACGGCGTTGATTCCCAGGTGTACGGCATAGAAATATCAAATGTAGCGAATAAGTAATAGCGGTCATTCAATTGAGACACAAGAAAAAGAAGCCCGAGTCTAGGCTATCCTGGCTTCTTTACGCGCTACTCATTGCCCTAATACTGCTTTACGCAGTCCTCCAGAACGCGGTCGTAGGATTCGCTGCGCTGCTGCTCATCATAATGATACTCATTTTCGAGGTCAGGACCAGCGTTGCAACAGAGGGCGCGAGGAAGAGCCTCATCGACATGATAGCCGCGGGAGGGGCCGCCATTGTATTCTGGATAGCGCTTACGGTTGTGCTGCACACATCTTCGCCTATCGACGCGGTGTCGAGCTGCAGCATGCTGCCGGCGCTGCACAGGGGAGACCTGGTAGTGCTCCGCGGGCTGGACAGCATTAGCTCATTCATCTCAAGCATGCATGTGCCTGTGGTGAATGTAAGCGCTAGCGCTTTTGCACGGATGCAGGGCAACATGTCCGACGAGTTCCTCACCTACTTCGCGTATCTCAACGGCAACAAGTCTGACATATCCTTCAACTTCACAAGCGGCGAAAGGTACGGCATAGCGCTGTACAACGTGGCATGCATCTCCCGCGACACGTACTATGGCAAGACAGGGGAGATAGCAAACTGCACCGTGCCGCAGCAGGCGCAGCAAAACAACCTGATAAGGTATGCATACTCAATAGGAAACCAGTCGGTGGGCGGCAAGATGCTCAGGGAGGTTTACACCTCTCAGATAACAGTGGGAAACACAACGCTGAGCGAGAACTACAGCAATCCTATAATAGTCTATCAGACCACAAGCAAGGACTCTTTCACAGGCAGCGTGATACACAGGCTCTACGCTGTGCTTAACGTCAGCGGCCAGTACTACTTTCTGACAAAGGGCGACAACAACCCAGCCTTGGACATAGAGTTTGGCAACTACCCCGCGAACGAGAGCGCAGTTCTTGGATACGTCATAGCAGATATACCTGTGGCGGGATACGTGAAGCTGCTGCTGAGCGGCCAGATAGGCACGCCGCAGGGCTGCGGCTCGGTCCTGTCGGCCCGCTGAGTTAGCTGTGCAGGCAAGGCTGAGCCTCGGCTAGCCATTTGCTGCAGTAGCATATAATTCGTGTTGCTTCCTCGAATTGCCGGATTGTTTGCGCGGGCTTTTGCGCGTAGTGCCGATGAAAAGATTGCCCAACCTTTAAATACTTTTACCGGCATCTTTATACGGCGGTTTTCTTTTCGAAGACGCTTTTTTGATGGTTAGCTTGGCAGATTTGAGCAATGACATCAGGCTTGCTGTGGATACTGGAAGCGTTGCCCTTGGCACCAACGAGACTGAAAAAGCAATAAGCGCGAACAGGGCAAAGCTTGTAGTGGTGACAAGCAAGGGAGAGGTTAGCTCGACCAGAGACGTAATGCACCTGTGCAACATAGCAGGAGTGAAGGTGGTGAAGTTCAAGGGCAGCTCCATGGAGCTTGGGACAGTGTGCGGCAAGCCCTACTCCATAAGCAGCCTTGCAGTCATCGAGCCAGGCAACTCAAAGATACTAGCTGAGGAATATTGAGATGGCAAACGGAGAATTTGCTGGACTGAAGCTCATCAAGAGCAGGAAGAAGGACAGGCTGCTGAAGAAGTCCTGGAAGAGGAAGTACTTCAAGCTCAAGCAGAAGTATGATGCTGTCGGCACCGTGCCTATGGCCAGGGCGCTGGTGCTGCAGAAGTTCGTGCTGCAGCAGAAGCAGCCCCACTCCGGCCTGATAAAGTGCGTCAGGGTGCAGCTGATAAAGAACGGGAAGGTGGTTGGTGCCTATGTGCCCTATGATGGCGCATGGAGCTTCATAGAGGAGCACGACGAGGTCATGATCCAGGGGCTGGGAGGCTCTCAGCGCGGGCAGATGGGCAGCATACCGGGGCTCAAGTACAGGGTCATCGGAGTCAACGGCGCCGACCTGTTCCAGGTAGTGAAGGGAAGGATAGAGAAGCCCAAGAGGTAATGAGTTGGCGGAGGAGAGCGTAGTGCAGCACGAAGAGGCGGACGCGGGCGCACCGCAGCCCGAAGAGAAAAATGCAGATCTCGCAACGCCTTCTGCTGCAGCCGCGGTCACGCAGCCGGCAGCAAAAGCAAAAAAGGCAGCATCAAGGAGGGCAACAAAGAAGGAGAACATAGCATTCACCGAACCACTGCTCTTCGGCAAGTACAACCTTAAGGAGGTTGTGGTTGGCGATCCGAGCCTCGCAAACTACATAACGCTGGCTCCGAAGACATTTCCCAATACCTTCGGCAGGCGCAAGAAGAGAGCCTATTATGTAGCGCATGTGAATATTGTCGAAAGGCTAATAAACAAGCTTATGCGCGGAGGCACCGGCCAGAAAATCGGCGGCAAGGTGATAAGGACAGAGGGCGCGCTTCAGGGCAAGAAGATGAAGGTGATGCATATAGTCGAGAATGCTTTCGAATCGATAAACAAGAAAACAGGCAAGAATCCTGTGCAGGTTCTCGTTGACGCACTCGAGAATTCGGCCCCAATAGAGGACACAACAAGGATAAGGTACGGAGGCATAAACTACAATGTAGCTGTGGGAATAAGCGCCTCGCGAAGACTCGACGTGGCGCTGAGGAACGTGGCGCTCTCATCCCTCATCGGCGCCTTCAAGAGCAAGAAGACGCTCGCCGAAGCGCTGGCAGACGAGCTGATCCTGGCCGCAAACAAGGACCCGAACAGCTACGCCATAAAGAAGAAGGTAGAGCTGGAGAGAATCGCCAGAAGCGCGAGGTAGCTCGATGGTCAGAAAGGAGTTTGTGGCCGAGGAGGTTGCCAAGATAATGAGCGACGTGCAGCGCATACGCAACGTGGCCATAGTCGCGCACGTTCACCACGGCAAAACAACGCTTACCGATTCGCTGCTCGCCAAAGCGGGCATAATCTCCAAGACAGTCGCTGGCGAAGCGCTCTGGACAAACTACGAGGCGATAGAGCGCGACAGAAAGATGACGATAAAATCGGCAAACATCTCCCTGGCCTTCAACTACAAAGACCACGACTACATAATCAACCTCATAGACACTCCAGGCCACGTGGACTTCGGCTTCCACGTCACAAGGGCGATGCGGGCTGTAGATGGCGTTGTCGTAGTAGTCGACCCAGTGGAGGGAATAATGCCGCAGACCGAGACTGTGGTGAGGCAGGCTCTGAAGGAAAAGGCCAAGCCAGTGCTGTTCATCAACAAGGTCGACAGACTTCTCACCGAGCTCAAGCTTACGCAGCAGCAGACTTTTGAGAGGCTGCTTAAACTGATAAATGATGTGAACAAGCTGATAGACGGCTTTGCGCCAGAAGAGTTCGCCGGCAAGTGGAGAGTGAGCGTGGATAACGGGAGCGTATGCATAGGCTCAGCTGCAGAGAAGTGGGCAATCTCAAAACCCATAATGGAGAAGTACAAGGTCACTTTCAAGCAGATCTACGAGCTTACGGAGAAGAATGACATAGCGAAGCTGCAGGAGATAGCTCCGATAGACGAGGCGACGCTAACAATGATGATCGAGCACCTGCCAAACCCCGCGCAGGCACAGGTCTACAGGATTCCCCACCTCTGGCATGGTGATCTAGCGAGTGAGGACGGGAAAGCCATGCTGGCCGTGGATCCCAAGGCGAAGGCAAATGTTGTAATATTCGGGATAAGCTACGATCCGCACGGCGGGGAGGTCGCAATAGGTAGAGTATTCTCAGGCACGGTGAGGAAGGGCACCGAGGTATATGTGTCAGGGAGGCCGGGTACTGAGAAGATACAGCAGGTCGGCCTCTACATGGGCCCTGACAGGGTGCAGATAGATGAGGTGAAGGCGGGCAACATCGCCGCGATAGTCGGCATAAAGGATCTGCAGATAGGCGACACGCTGAGCGAGGGAAACATAGTGCCTTTCGAGCAGATAACGCACTACGCGAAGCCTGTCGTAACAAAGTCAATAGAGGCCAAGGAGTCCAAAGACACGCTCAAGCTGATCGATGCCCTTCGCGAGCTCTCGAAGACCGATCCCGGCATCGTGGTCAGCCTCAATCAGGAGACAGGGGAGCATCTCGTGAGCGGCAACGGCGAGCTGCACCTTGAGATAGTGGAGACGAAGCTGAGGGACGAGTTCAAGATACCGATAACAACGAGCGAGCCGATAGTCGTGTACAAGGAGACGATAGAGAAGGAGGTGAAGAAAGTAGAGGGCAAGTCGCCGAACAGGCACTCCAAGTTCGAGGTCACCGTGACGCCTCTCGAGAAAGGAGTGATAGAGCTGATAGAGAACGGCAGTATACGGGAGGGCCAGCCCAAGGGCAAGCAGTATCTGGAGGAGCTGGTGGCAGCGGGTATGCCGAGGGAGGAGGCGAGGGGGATCTGGGACGTCTCTAACGTCAGCGTTCTGATAGACAACACCCACGGCGTTCAATACATGAATGAGGTTGAGGAGCTGCTGATAGACGGATTCGAAGAGGCGGTCCGCGAGGGCCCGCTCGCAAAGGAGAAGTGCTATGGCTTAAAGGTCATAATAACCGACGCCACGATACACGAGGATCCGGTCCACAGAGGCCCGGCTCAGATAATGCCAGCAATCAGGCGGCCGATCTGGGCAGGGATGCTTCTTGCCGGGGTGCAGCTGCTCGAGCCGAAGCAGATATTCACAATCAACATCCCCCAGGAGTACATGTCGCCGGTCATCTCTCTGCTGCAGAGCAGGAGGGGCCAGGTGCAGGAAGTGCAGCAGCAGGGCGAGGCAGTTACGATAATCGCGAAGATGCCAGTGGCAGAGGTCATAAAGGGCTTCTCGAACGAGATAAGGGGGGCGACTGCAGGAAGGGCAATATGGTATTTCGAGTATGCGGGTTATGAAAAGATGCCGGCCGAGCTCCAGGCCCAGGTAGTGAGAGAGATAAGGAAGAGGAAGGGACAGAAGGAGGAACCTCCAACGCCGCAAGAGTATCTTGACTAGAGCCATGCGCAGTTTGCTGTCATGAGCAAGCATTTTCCTAAGTGCTCTCCTTTCCTTGAAGCCTTCGTCATTCCTCTGCCCATTGCATTTTCAAACCTAAACATCACTCAAGTGCAAACACAGTTTAGTATTAAGTTTCACCTTTTTATGAAACATTTAATAATCTTCCTGTTAAATAATTGAAATATGAAGCTTTATGAGATATTTTATAGAGAGGTTGCAACAGATTATCTGTCAGGCAGGAATAGCTTCACGCAAAAGGAGCTATCCAATAGACTTGGAATATCAATAGGCAACATAAACAAGGCGCTGAAGGCACTGGAAGCAGTAAATGCGGTGAGGATTACATCCAGGTCTTTCAGCATAATAGCCATAGACAGGCTTCTGCTTTATTGGGCCGCGCACAGGAAGCTTAACAAGGATATAGTGTACAAAGCCTTTTCCGACATGCGCGTCAGCGAGATAGAGGCAAGCATGCCAAATGGCACCGCATTCACCGCCTATACCGCATATAAGAAGATATACAAAAGCACGCCTGCAGACTACAGTGAAGTGTACGTCTATGCAACAGAAAGTGCATTAAATGAAATAGAAAGGAGGTTTACAAGGAAGAATGGCGCATACAATATATTCGTACTAAAGGCAGATCCTGTATTGGCAGGGCGCATCAAAAACAGCGTTGCAGTAGCGCCGCTGCCGAATGCTTTTGTAGACCTTTGGAACATAAGGACATGGTATGCAAAGGAGTTTACAGATGCGCTGTCAAAAAAGCTGTTTGGCGATTAGATGGAGTTTTGGAATGATGAAATAATAGAAAAAAGCTGGGAG
>Ga0080006_1143927_pt1 | contig 12269 bp, 11 predicted proteins | sample RS3BMetagenome_FD_69209 | JGI IMG/M metagenome (GOLD analysis project Ga0080006, IMG submission 69209) | Ferric oxide microbial mat and aquatic microbial communities from Rainbow Spring, Yellowstone National Park, USA - RS3B (SPADES... ...
GAGCCAACTCTAAAGTGTACAGGAGGACGGCTAAACCCCTTGGAAGCAAGCTTGTGGTGGGTGAAAACTCCCAGCTTGGCCTGGAGTAACCGGGAACCCGAAACCCATGAATCGCAGGCTATCAGTCTAACACAGAGGTGCCCTTCAGTAGCCTAGCTGGGGGGCGTGCACGGCGTTGCTCGGCGGTTTTCTCTCTCCAGTTCTATTAAAGGGTTGGTGGTACACATCCGGTGGGGCTTATCTTTAGGGAAAGACCCATCCATGAGGGTATATTCAAACTCGTACGCGAAAGAACGCCACCGTCTGTCGTAGAAATGTTAAAAGTGTTCGAACAAAAGAAGAAAGAAGCCGTGGAAAGCTGATAGGGTAAGATCCTGTCTGGAAAAGGTTTCCGTAACTTTAGAGTTTTAATGATCGCTCGAGTTAGTTAGTGATGTGTCTGGTTTGCAATATGATATCAGGGAACTCAGGTGGGAAGACGCTGGCCAAGTCATATCAAATTATTATTCAATGCTGGACGAGATGGATACAAATCCTTGGTTGGGTATAACCACGCCTCCCCAAAGACCCAGCTTATCACGAGTTCAAGTGGTTCGCTGACCTCTACTCGTCCGTGTTGGAGGCGATGCCGTGGCGTAGTAGCTGAGGCTGACAAGAGGATTATAGGAATGTGCGAGGTAAGGAGGAGATCGAAGAGGATAGAGCTTTCACATATAGGTAATCTCGCTATGTCCGTTAACAGGGATTACAGGGGAAAGGGGGTGGGGAAGACATTGCTCTTGAAGACCGTTGAGGGTTGCAGGGGGAAATTTGATGTCATCACCCTAGAGGTTTTCTCTAATAACCTCACAGCAAAGAGGCTCTACGAAAAGGTCGGGTTCAAAACCTACGGGGTACTTCCTGGAGGAGTGAAGAGGGGAGGGAAGTCCGTGGATTTGGAACTCATGTTTCTGAGACTGGAGTGATGAGACTCTTACCTAAAAGCATTCTCTCCAGCCCTAGTTCTCCTCCTACCCAGTGCCCCAGCTAAACAGAGAGTATGACTGAGACCAAGAAGATCACGTACGCCTGTCTAGATAAGACTTTATTCGTGTCGCCTTCAGGTGGTGAACCGGTGCATGAATAGTTCTAAGAAGCCTAGGATGGGTGTAAAGAGTGTTCTCCCGGGATTAATATTGTTGCAGAACACCCTTGTCCTATCCTTAGGGTACCCAAAGAAGCGCTCGACGGACCTTCGTAGCCCGAAGGTTTTGTGGACGTGGTTTCTGGAGCCAGCTCTTGTGACCGCTTCACGCTACCAGGGTCCCCTATCCGTGAGGATCACCGGATCACCCACATAGGCATCTCTTTCTTAGTCTACGTAGAAACCTTAGAGCGTTCCGCGTGGTTTGCTCGTGTGAGTGAGACACCCAACCAGATTGGCCCCTTTGTGTACGCGTCCACTCCAACCCAAACGTATAGTGGTTGACCGACACACTCCACCACCGCTTCGTCCACTTTTCAATGCTCGACTTTGAAACAGGTTCTTAGAGCACCCTGAAGAAGCTTGAGGTTTTCCCTCCGCTGGATAGGCTTAGCCCAAAAGCATTGGTAGCACAGCCAACAAAACCCTGAGTTCAGAAGAACCCCTTCTTGTCCCTCTCAAAAACATTTAAATTCCTAAAGAACGCAAAGATGTCCGTGGTGCGTTCCACGGTTGGTCGCAGAACTCAATTCCGTGGCGCTTACCACATTAAGGCTTAGCTGGACATGATCTTTAGTAATAAGAAATGTTTTTATATTGGAACCCCACAAAGTGTAACTATGAGGTATGCTTTTCATTTAATAATAGACAAAAATAAAGCGAATGAGTACGATGAAAGACACAAGAATGTTTGGGAAAGTTTAAAAGCGGTAATTAAGGAGGCAGGTGTAAAAAATTACAGCATTTTTAGAGACGGGGCTGACGTTTTCGGTTATTGGGAATGTGAAAATTTAGAAGAAACGATTAAAAAGATAAACAATAGCGTCGTTAATACCCAATGGCAGATGTATATGTCAGACATAATATTAACCCCTCCTGAAAAAAGAATGTCGTCACAAATGAAAGAGGTTTTTCACCTTGACTAATTGACCAAATATTTTTTGTGTCTACCTCATAACGATATTGGTCAGATAAGGATAAAATAGCTGTCGACTTCAAGGCATTTATGCGGATAGAGCCACTCAAAATTCTCGTGGAGGCGATCCGCAAAGCATGTATATTCAAGAGGAATAAAAGCCAGTCGAAGAGAAGGCCCAAGCGGTGCTACTCTACATGTCGGGGCTTTCATCATGGAAGGTGGCGTACACGCTGGGCGTCCCCCACGCATCCGTGCTGGGATGGGTCAGGCTCGCGAAGTAGGCTCAGCCACCCACCACCTCTGGGTGGTGTCGGCGAGGGTTAGGAGGCTTGTCGCCGTCATCCGACGAGGCCAAGCTCAAGGTGAACGGTGAATGCGTATACGTGTGGGCCGCAGTAGACGTTGACACCAGGGAGCTTTTGGTCACGAAGGCCACCTTGGTGGGCCAGCTAGAGCTCCCCCGCGGACGCCCTACTATTCCTCCCGAGGAGAGGTTCTGAGTAGGGGGCTGTAAGAACAGGCCCGAGTTCGTGGTGGATGGAGGAGGGCCCGTGGTACTGTAGGTGGGCGCCGAGCGCCTGGGTCTCAGCTACCGCCCACCGCGAGACATTCGGTGAGGGGAGCAGAGTGGGTTGAGCAACTCTTCCGCTCCACTCCATGAAGAGGAGGACCAGGGTTTTCTCAGGTAACGTGATGCAAGCAGGCTCGGGATAGGCGCGCTCAACTCCACCTTAGGCGTATTCTACACCCTCCTACTACAACTGGTTTCGCGTTCACAAGAGTTTGAGAACAGTCCCAGCACTAAGAGGTGGTCTTATCTGACCATTATTACCTCAAACGTACTTTGGTAGAATGTCTTGTAGATTCGGTTTTTGCTATTTCGAATCTGATAATGTATATTGTCTATTCATTCGATTATAATAATATCAACTAAGTTTTGCAAGGTTACTGAAGGTTGATCAACATGCCTCCATCAGCAAGTAGTTCAGAACCCGTGACATACGTATTTTCATCAGATACAAGGAAAAGAGCTGGCCCTACCATATCCGCAGGTACACCAAGTCTCTTTACTGCAGTCCTATTTTCCATATACTTTCTTTTTTCCAAATTAGAAAGATCTTCCTTGTTTATATCTGTCATTATTGTACCTGGGAGCAGCGAATTGACTAAGATACCGTATTTCCCAAGGACTATGGCGAGTGAATGCATGAGGCCATTTAAAGCAGACTTCGTAGTAGTGTAGTGTGCCTGAAATTCCCCGCCGACGATTGCACTGATGGAGCTAATAAATAGTATCCTACCTTTAATTTTGTTCTTAACCATCTGCTTTGCTAGAAGTTGCGTTAAAAAGAAATGACCTTCTACATTTACTTTCCAGACCTTTTCAAAGAGGTCTATGTCTATCTCAAAGAAGTCTTTAAACGGACATATTCCTGCGTTATTTACAAGAATATCCACCTTACCAAGTGAGTTGACCGCATAATTAGCAAGATCCCATACTTTATTGATCTCGCTTAGGTCTATTTTGAATGCGTAACCCTTTACTCCATAGTTCTTTATACTCTCTAGGGTTTCATTTGCCTCTCTATCGTGAGATGCATACGTAATGCAAACATCCGCCCCCCTCGCAGCAAGCCCTTCTGCAATTGCTCTCCCGATTCCACGTGACCCCCCTGTCACTACCGCGCTTTTTCCTTTAAACGACTTTTCGTAGTTCATATATTTCAGACCACCATAGAAATAATTATTTAGCAGTTTCGAATTCGTTTGAAGTTTCGTCTATCGACTTTGATTCTGTTTTGATAAGTTTTGGAGAAACCCTAGACGCAACAGCGACAGCAATAAAGGCAGCTAAGAAGAACGTTCCGGCAATCCAACCTATGTATTCCACGTGGATACCGTTCACACCTACTATCGTAGGCGTAAACAAACCGAATATCGCACCCTCAAGTCTCATGGTGAACCAAACGAATCCCTGACCTGAATTCCTGATGCTGGTAGGGTAATGTTCTATTGATATAAGCCTAACTATAGGCCATACACCTATACCTTGCCCGATTCCGAATAGAAGGAAGGATGTGAGAAGCGTGACAACATTCTTCAGGAACGGCGGATAAACTAGTAGATAGAATGAAATGGCACACATCGCAGAGCTAACAAGCCATAGCGGAGCTCTCCCTACTCTTTCCTTGTCGGTTAAGAATGCATATATCACTAGGCCAGGTACAATAGCACTCCCGAAATACACTGCTTCGAATGCAAAAACACTTCGTGTTGAAACAATATGTAGTGAACTGAATATGTAAGGGAAGAACTCACCGTATGTCGATGCAGGTATACCCCACATCAGGTATAGAAACCAAGCCCAAAGAGTAATCGGTAAAAAGGTGGTGAATATCTGTTTATAGGAATATTTCTTATATTGCACATTTTCACTGGCTGATCCTTTACCGCCAAGAAGATATATTGTCTTTTCAACTGCTTCCTTATTCCCCTTCATTTGCATAAATCTCGGAGATTCTATCAGCTCTCTTCTCAGCCCCCATGTGATTATTGCTATAACTCCAAGGAGTATCCATATGGTTCTGAACAGTGTCATTCCAGTATTGTATAGTGCGATCGCTATACCCAGTTCAACGAGCACGCCGACATACCACATTATGTTCGTTATGGACATTAATTTGCCTCTAGAACTTTTTGGGGAAAATTCTGAGATTAGGCTCCAAGAAGTGGGAACGTCGGCGCCTACTGCTATCCCTATTAAGCCATAGAAAACCATTGCCCATATCAAATTAAATGTGGTACTCGGAAAGATACCAGTAATTGAAAGCAGGATGGCTGCCACCGCGTATATTATCATATCAATCTGGTAAATGTACTTCCTCCCGAATTTATCACCAAAGACACCGAATACAAGAGCCCCGAAAGCGGTTCCAAGGAGGGTAATCAGTGCAGGGAGACCGGCCTCTAGTGTGCTGAAATGCAGTAGTTTTGAAATTGCTAAAAGTGTTATACCCGTCCCTGCAAACATACCGGCGTCCAAAAAATCACCGAGCGATGCTAAAAGTGTCCACCGGTAATGTCTACCGCTAACCTCTACGCTATCGAGCGGGTTTGCTGGGGGCTCCATACTTATATTTATTGTATCCTTCTATTTAAAAAAGAATCCAGAAAAGTTTGGATTAAAACAGCTTGACAATAAGCATATAAGCTTCGAAGTAACTAAAAAATTATGCAGGTTTTAAGCGAAGAGAGTTTTTCGCTTGTGCATTTCCAGATTAGTCATGAGGGTTGTTGGACAAACTTTGCTAAGAAGTATGGAATTGAAATTTCTACTTTGTACACGAGGGTAGACACACAAAACGATAATATTTTCGGTATAGTTGTGCTAAAGACAAGGCACCAATCGTTTCTAAGGGATTTTCTGAGGGATATTTCTAAAAGTGAGTCTATCCGTAACATTATTTCAATTAAACGGATAGATAGCGCCGATAACCTATACAAACTGGAAATCAACGAAAGGTTTCACGGTATGGTAAGTGGCGTTCTCCATAAGTTTCCAATCTTTTCAAGAAGCGATCTGGTGATGGGTGGTATAGAAAATGAAGCTGTAATCGTTGAAAGGCGTTATGTTGACACTTTAAAAAAGGAGCTGATGTATTTGGGAGATCTGATAAGTTATAAAGTGATGAGAATAGATATAAATGATTTCTTGAAATCGATGTTAATACTTACACCTCAGGAAAGATATGTTATATTGAAAGCGATAAACGAAGGCTATTATGAGATTCCCAGGAAGATTCATCTCGAGGATCTAAGTAAAAGCACGGGGCTCTCAAAGGCTACACTTGAGGAGTATATAAGAAAAGCCGAAATGAAGATAATGAAAAAGACAAGATTGTGGATAACCCAATCCTAACATTTATGGATTCTCGTTTATTTATGACCATCCGTTAAAGTAATAGAAGCCATATGAAGATTAAAAGTATAACTATAGAAAGAGTGGAAGAAGTCGAACAGCCGATATACCCCTATGTGAAACCTACTGACCCTTACAGAGACATAATCGGGGAAGCCTCGCCGATGCATGCAGCCCTCATAAATAAAATAGCGTTTCTAAAACTTACGACAGACGATGGTATCTCTAGCGTGCTCCCCGCGTCCAAACAGGTAGCCGATATCGCCATCTCTATGAGTTCATTTATAGTTGGCATGGATGTCTCCGACATCTCAAAGGCGTGGGATATGCTGTACAGGTATTCCCTTCCCATTGGTAGATCAGGCTTGGTTATGCACGCTTTAAGTACCATCAACCTAATGATGTATGATGCTTTTGCAAAGGGTTTGGGAGTCCCTGTTTACAGAATCTTGGGAGGAAGGACAAGAGATAAAATAAGAGCTTATGCAAGCCACCTTCACCCACTTCCGAAAGATCAGCTTGAAAAAGAGGCCCTAGGTTATGTAGACGAGGGGTATAGGGCAATGAAAATGCGCTTTATATCTGGCCCATCCGACATCTACGGAGTTGAAAAGAATTTGGAATTACTAAAGATCATAAGGGACGCGGTCGGTTATGACATAGAACTTGCAGGGGATGCTTGGATGTCGTGGAATCTTAATTTTTCCCAACGGATGCTTATGAGGGCAGAAAAATATGAACTGTCTTGGGTGGAAGAGCCGCTACTCCCCGATGATTTCGAGGGATATAAGGAACTGAGCAGAAAAGTCGAAACCAGAATATCCGCTGGAGAGCATCACTATCATGTTTACGACTTTTATAGGTTGATAGAGAGTGGCATAAGAATACTCCAGCCGGATGCTATGTGGGTAGGAGGGATAACGCCAATGAAAAAGATCGTCGCATTAGCTGAGGCGTTTGGTGCAGTGGTCATACCGCACACAAGTAATATATACAATCTTCACGTTATAATTTCCGAACCACAACATTTGACACCTATGGCTGAATACCTCACAAAGTACAGGGAATGGATGGAACAGCATGCGGTTAATATCCCCAAGCCAAAAGATGGGCATTTAACGATCCCAGAAGGACCGGGATTTGGGATAATATATGACTTCAGCAAGTAACGAGTTTAAAGTAAGGGTATTCAAGGTTGGGCAAGCAGAGGTACCTGCACCAGAAGTGTATTGGATGGAGGGATGGGGGGAATGGGAAATGCTGTCATTTCATGTGCTCCTCGCGTACAACGAAAAAAGGAATTTCCTGATCAACACGGGCTTCCCATTAGATCTTTCTGAAAGAAATGAAGCCATGATTAGGTTTGCCGGTGAGAGGTCCATCTTTAAACCACACCGAAAGGTTGAAGAAGCCTTATCTGATGTGGGGCTCACCCCAGAACTAATCCAGAACGTGTCGTTTACACCCCTACAGGATTACACTGTTGGCAGGCTTGATCTGTTTACGAGGGCCAACATATATATTTCGAGGAAAGGATGGGTTGAAGACGTCGTAGCGCCAGTGTACTCAAAACACCTATCGAGGCAACTCTTTATTCCAGACAATATACTCAGATATATTATATTTGAAGCGTGGGAAAGAGTATCTCTCGTAGACGCAACGGATAGGGTTCAGTTAGTACCCGGAGTAGATATGCTGTGGGTTGGCTGCCATCACAGATCTTCGGTCGCCTTCATAATAAACACACGTGACGGCCCTGTAATATTCACGGACTGCTCCTTTAAAAGAAGGAACGTCAAGCAACGGCTACCGATAGGCATTTCGGAAAACACGTTTGAGTGCCTAGATGCCTATGAGAAACTCTCAAAACTTGGCGTGGTTCTGTCTGCCTATGATCCAGGCATTGATGACTTATCTATAGGTTAGTATGGATAGCGTGGAGTTACTGCTTTGGGCTATCCAGTGAATTTACTTCCTTAACAGTCTGGAATATAATTAAAATAAGCAGAAATCCTGACCTATGCTGACCTAATGTGAAGGGTGTCTTCCCCGCTTTCCCAACTATCTTTGATAAAGAAGGTAAATTGCTATTGGATGACATGGATAATTTGCTGGAATTCGCTAAGAATTCAGGTGTTGACGGAATTTTCCTTCACTTAGTGGGGGGCGAGTATTACAAACTGGAACTTGAGGAAAGAAAAAGGTCGATTATCGCGGCGGTTAATTTGGCACCCCTAGGCCTTCCGATATACGTTAATGCGTCTTCACAATCATTCAACACATCCCTTGAAATAATAAAATTATGCGAGCAGATAGGGGTAAACGGAATTATCCTTAATTCTCCTCACTTTTCCCCTTTAAAGGGAGAGAACGCGGCCTTTAGCGCAGTCACACTCAATCTGATCTCTAAAACAGACCTACCCGTCATACTCCAGTTTTATGATCCCGAACCTCCAAGCAGCAACACAATTTTGAGGAATTTCCTCTCCCACGAAAATGTGGTGGCCGTCAAATTAGAAGGTGCCAATTATTTGGAACTAGCAAAGGAAACTACAAAAACTGGAAGACACGTAGATATGTTAGGGGGAATGTATTCATATGACTTGGAAAAGGAACTCAACTTTGGATTTTCAGGAACAGTTCCAGGTCTTTCAATAGCCAGACACATCAAGAGGGCATTTCAGCTCTACGAACAGCATAAAACAGAAGAGTTCAGAAGAGTTCTAGACAATATTCGACCTATCCAGAAAAAATTTCTAGAGAATTTTGATTCATTTCCGTATTTTGAGAGATTTGCATTGCACAAGATGGGTTTAATAAGCGTCTTGGGCTATAGGATGCCTACACTCCTTCCATCAGCTGAAGAACTTAGGAGTTTCGAGCTTCTAATCAAAAATATTCTACTGACTTCAACTTGAATATTCCAGTATATGAGATGATATATTTGTGCTGGGGAAATCATTCGTGGTCATGACGCCTTAGCAAACAGACCGAGGAGTTATATGTTATCATTTCAGTTGCGTGACGTCTCCTATTTTCTGACTTTTGAAATTTTCGATCTCGGAGATAGTGTCCGGATAGGCGTTTCCCACGCTTGGCTGCCACGGCGCCCGCCAACCCCTAATCCGGACACCATCTACACTTCTGATAAACACACTTAAGTCGTGGTGAGCGGGGTCTTTATGCGTCTACTTATCCAGTTACTGTCATGGTTTTGCTTTTTTGGGGGTTGTCAGCCGCGTTTTATTCGTCATCGTTGAGGTAATTGGGGGTTGTGGGGGGGTGTAGGTGTGTGTTGTGTTATGTGGGTATTTGTAGTATGACTCCGATCAGGGTTACTGTGAGCATGAGTGCTATGTTGAGGTATGAGAGGAGGTGTGAGGTGCGTCTTATGGAGGCTAGCTTCGCGCTGAGTGTTTCCCTCTGTTTTTGGTCTGCTGTTGCCCTTATCTGCCGCAGTGTTGCGGAGATCCTTTTTCCGAAGTATATGTTGTTGAAGTAGATGTGAAGATAATGAGTGCGATGAGGATGGTTTTCATTAGGAGTATTTTGGCGCCGAGTGTGTTGAAGTTGTAGCCGTCGATGTACCATGCGGCGTTGTAGACGCCTGTGGGGATGAGCACCACGAGTGAGGCGTCCACCACCCTGCCGAATCTCTTGGCCACCCTAACAACGACTTGGTTTCGGACGTCGTCTGGGAGGTCTCAGTGCAGGGAGGAATGCCAGCCATATGGAGAGTGATCCGCCGACGAATATGATAGCCGAAACTATGTGTATATAGAGCACAACTAGGTTGAGGGGGCCACATGCCGCTAACACCAACTCCATATGAAGGCCTTGAAACTAAAGTGTGTGGGAGGGGGGTGATTTGGGTTAGGTTGTGGTGGATACACGTCTATGCTGGTTGGGGTGCTTTGCGGGTCGTGGTGTCTTAGGTTTTGTTGGGTTTGTTGTGGTTGAGTTGTTTTGTGGCTTCGTGTTTGATCTGTCTTATGATTTCGGGTATGTTTATCTTCATGGGGCAGACCTCTCTGCAGTTTCCTGAGTGTGTGCAGTATGCTGCGGGTGTTGGATCGCCTGTGGTAATGTAACACCACATCACACCCATGGGCCCGTTGTAGGGTGACCTTCTGGAGACCCACTTCTTGCCGAGCACCCTGTAGACTGGGCAGGTAAAGTAGCATCTGCCGCACCTAATGCATAGGAGGGCCTCCCTTATGTCCTTTCTTCTGCTGGCGTCGAGTCGGCCGTTGTCTAGTAGTACCATGTGGAATTCGCGTGGGCCGGTGGCGGGTGTTATGCGTGTCTGCTCTATGTCGGCTGTGGAACTTGGGCCACTTGTGACATTCACGTAGGTAGGGGGGTAGAGTCCGGCGTAGGCTGCTTGAATCATGGCCTCGTCGAGGGCGTCTCTTAAGGTTGGGACAATCTTGTCTACGCCCACCACGACGACGTGTTTTGGGGGTAGTACTGTGTCAACGCGGATGTTGCCCTCGTTTTCGACGAGAACCACTGAGCCTGTGTCAGCGGCGACGGCGTTTGCTCCCGTTATGCCCACCTGCGCCCTTAGGTATTTGTCCATGAGGAAGGATCTAACGGCGGCGACGAGCTGTTCTACTGATGAGTTCTCGTCGACGCCTGCCACCACTTTGGTGAGGGTTTGGGCGGCGTCGGCCCTGGTCATGTCGATTGCAGGAGCGACTATGTGGGCGGGCCAGCCTCCTGAGACCTGCACTAGGAATTCTCCTAGGTCGGTCTCCCAGACCTCTTTGCCTAGGGCTTGGAGGTGTTCGCGTAGGCCGACCTCGTAGGCTGCGTTGGTCTTTGAGAAGACTATGAGTTTGTCTTCGTCCACTATTTCGCCCACTATTCTTCTCGCCTCCTCCGCATTCCTAGCTAGGTGGGCGTGGCCCCCGATTCTCTCGACGCTTTTGATGGTCTGCTGCACGTATTCCTCGAGGTTGTCTATGACTTTGAGTTTCTGCTCCCTGAGCCTCTCAGCTGCCTCTCGTAGGTATGGGTGTTCTTCCAGGATTTTCTCTACTCCCACATAGCCTACCTCGGATAACCTTTCAGCGATTCTGCTCCAGCTCATCTTGTTATCACCTCGGCGATGTCTTTGACCGCGCAGTGTTTGCTGAGGTTGGCGTAGCATAGGGGGCAGACTACGAGGGTGTTGGGCGCCACCCTTAGTAGGGTCCTGGATCTCTCCTCGGCTATTTTCTCGCTGAGCTCCTCGCTCAGGGGGGCTATGGGTGCGCCACAGCAGAAGCCTGAGGCCCGCGCCGTGATGCGTGGGTTCTCAACTAGCTTGATCCCCGCTTCGTTGAGTGTGGATCTCACCGCGTCGTACATGTCTAGAAAGCGGGAGTAGAGGCATGAGTCGTGTAACACGAACTCGCCGGCGCCCCTGACGCCTTTGAGGTAGGCTAGGTAGGGTTTGAAGGGTATGTCGAACCCCGCCTCCCTTCGCAAGGCGTTGAGCGCGTTGGTGGTGTGGGGGTCCACTGTTACGAGCATCTCGACGCCCTTAGACCTGAGGTATGCGCGGAGTTTTTCTCCGTACTCGTAGAACTCGTCAAGGAAGCCCAGCTCGTGTAGGAGTGCGCCACTATACGGCTCCTCCTCATATAAGTATCCTAGGTCAGCGTTATCCCTGTGAACGATCCTATATATGTTTTGGAGTATTCGGGTGCTGCGCTCCAGATCCTCTTCGCTTGGCTTCACGAAGCGTGCACCGAGGGAGGCAAGTAGCTGGGATGAAGCAAGGGAGCCAAGCGTGTCGGCGTACTTCGAGTACGTCTTAAACACCGAGGCCATCTGATACATGTAGGAAGTGTAGATGAGTGTTCGGCCGCCGCGGGGGACCTTCAGGGGCTCAGCCCACCTCGCCGCAAGCTTCCTATCAAGCGGGAACGGTGTGTAGTTCTTGATGAGGCTGCTGTATACAACATCCCTGATCAGCCTAAGTTTTCTCTCTAATCTCTGCTCCAATCCAACTCGGATAACTATTCTGAGGCCGAGTAATAAACGTTCTCGGAGCTACCCGACGGGGAAAGTCAAGGGCGCCGACCAGTATGCTGTTAGCTGTTGAGGTGGCTCGGTGAGGGCGGGGTAGTTCACTCCTCTGGTATACCCCACACTTAGCGCTTCTCAGCGTGGTTGCCTTTGCCCCGTGCTTCTGTGGTGGGGGGTTGCGGTTGGGCTCTCTTCTCCGCTGAGCGGGCGTGGCCCTCCAAACCTTCGAG
>Ga0080006_1149322_pt1 | contig 12262 bp, 18 predicted proteins | sample RS3BMetagenome_FD_69209 | JGI IMG/M metagenome (GOLD analysis project Ga0080006, IMG submission 69209) | Ferric oxide microbial mat and aquatic microbial communities from Rainbow Spring, Yellowstone National Park, USA - RS3B (SPADES... ...
CACAGCAACGGCTACCCGGAGGAGGCCGCGATCAACAACGAGAGCCTGCCCGAGCCGCCGCGGTTCGTCCGGTACGGCGAGGGCATGGCGCCCATCACCGCCTGGTACGCCGACCACATCACCAGCCACGACATCCGCCACGTCGTCGTCCTCGGCGACGGCGACGGCGAGTGGCTGTACCGTGACCTGGCACACCGGGGTACCGTCGAGCGGATCCTGTGGCTCGACGGCTACCGGGCGCGGGTGTACGGCGGCCCGCGGGCGGTCGCTCGCGAGGCGGAGGGCCAGCGGCAGCGGTTGCGTGACAACGGGTGGACCGCCGCGGCGGCGCGCAAGGTGGCCTACGTCTCCGGTTGCGGGAACGTGGAGCAGTTTGCGGAGGCGCTGCGGCTGGCCATACAGCAAGGAGGATAAACCTTGGCCTATTGGTTGCTGAACTCCGCCGTGATCACGGCGGATGGCGTCTGGACATACCGAGTTATCTCCGAAGCGGAGGCCCGCGCGTGGCTCAAGGCGCACTGGCCTACGGTGCTGTCCCGCATCGGATACTCCGCCACCGCGGACCACGTGGCGGAGCTGTCGGGGTTACCCTGGCGCCCGGCAGTCAGCCGAGAGTCGTCGGTCATGGCGCCAGGCGACGAGGCTTTAGTAGTCCGGCTGCCGTACCGAGTGCAGGATCCAGGCACGAAGGCTACCCACGTGCCGCAGACGTGGGAGTACGGGATTCTGCGGCGAATTTGTGCAGAGTAGAGGAGAGAGCAAAAATGAAGACACCGACCCGCAAGCTCAGCACTATTTACTGGTATCGTGTCGGCGATTTTGAGCGGGCGGTAGTGTTCAACGCAGCATATGATTTCCGCAACCATCCGTCGGGCAACTACGGCTTCAACGGTGCGGCGATCTGTTTTTACTTGCGTTCTCACGAAGGCGCGGTGCACTTTGTCCTGTGGACGGATTGGCAGCTGCAGTCGACGCGCAGGTACGGAGATTTGGGAGCAATGGTCTGCCATCCCACCGCTGTCGACCTTGGGTACCATTCTCGCGTCCCACTGTACAACGGACAGAGCAATTTCGGTCCATGCAAGGTCCTAGACAGCGCCGATTGCTATTACGACGGAACCTCTTATGGCGCCCAGCCCGTGTTCGAGCGCCTCATCGCCGAAGGTTCCGACGGCGTGTGGGACGAGCTGGAGTCATATTACCGTAAGGTGTTCCGGCGAAAGGAAGGAGTTTGACCATAATGGAAGAAACTGGATCCCACGTGTTATCTGAGTTTTGTTTGAACGCAGAGTCGTTGCAGGCCGCGATGGCTGCATGCATACCGTTCGCGTCTCGCTGGCCGCTGTGGCCAATCATGTCGAACATGCTGCTGCGGGTGGATTCGGATGGGGTATACCTGTCCGCCACCGATCGCGACGACAGTATCCGCGTCCAGGTGGCTGGCACGGGCGTCGGCGCCTTGTGCTTGCCACCGTCGGCCCGTGACATGCTGCCGCAGGACGGCACAGTTTACCTCCAGGCCGACGGGGCTCAGGTCCGGGTGGGTGCACTAACATTTAAGGGATTCGACCCATCAGGCTATCCCGCCCTGCCTGTAGTGCCAGAAGAGGGGCAGTGGGTGCAGACGGACGAGCTCCTGCGCATACTGCCCCGCGCGGTGACGTGCGCCAACAGACGAGATAAAGGGCGCCCGCTGCTCACGGCGGTCCACGCCATCCCCGGCGGGGAAGTGCTGGCGACCGACGGCTACCGCATATATGTGCACAATCCCACCGACACGGGGCGGGTGTTGGGCGCCCTAGATGTCAAGATCCCAGCGTCGAGCATCGCCAAGCTGACAAAGCCCACCGTGCGGCGGCGCCTGCCGGCGGAGCTTCGCTTGGCCAAGGCGACGCACGCCCAGGTCTGCGCTGCCGGGGACGGCGTGACGGTGTGGCTGCGCTCCCTGGAGGGGCGCTACCCCAAGGTGCTGTCCATGCTGCCGGCCAAGTACCCTGTGTCGTTCCGGGTGGATGTGGCAGCGCTTCGTGAGGCGCTAAAGCGTCTGCTGCCGGTAGTGGGCGGCCACCCCTACTCAGTGCAGGTGGATGTCGGCGCCGATGCCCTCCGCCTGTCGGCATCGTCCTCAGAGGGAAAGGGGGAGGAGGATGTCCCCATCTCCGACGCCCATGGGGAGGGTTTGAGAATCGCCTTCGATGCTCTGGCTTTCCACGACGGGTTGCGCAGGCTGGCGCCAAAGAAGGGGGCTGTGCTCGTGGAGTTCAGCGGGGCTACTACGATCGCCAGGTTCCATGTGTCGGACGACTCCACATACTACCAGATGCCCCTAGCAATCGACTGAGGGGGTGCAAACGGAGGCGGCCGGGTCGAGAGCCGGCCGCCTCCCAAAAACCGAGGGCGTGGCTAACGAGGAGGGCATGATCGATGTCTGCGGGTTTTCGCATTACGCCAAAGTGGCTCAAGTCGGTGAAAGCGTGTAAAAAAGCACGTGATCTGTTGGGTAATGAATCGTACACCATCCGCGAGGCGTTTAGCCTAATGCTAGACAAAAAACATCCGGATTTGTGTTATTGGAGTACATACGAACTGTTGCATGGTTTGGAACATCGCGAGGTATGCGCTTTTGCTGCTGCGCGGGCCAGAAGTGTGCAGCACTTGTGGCCAAAAAACGGAATCGAGGCGTGCGAGCGCGCGGTTAGCTGCGCCGAGCGGGTAGCCGCTGGTAACGAGCAGGTAGATATAGAAGTAGCAGCGGGGGCGATAGCGACAGCGGTAGCGGTAGCGGTTACAGCAACAGCGGCGGCGGAAACATTGGCGGTATTGGCAGCAACGGAGGCATGGATGGTAGCATCGGCGGTAGCGACGATGGCGTCGGAGGAGACTGAGGCGGCATGGGAGGCGGTGGAAGCAGCGTGGGAAGCGACAGAAGCGGAGGTAGCGGCAGCGGAAGCGTCGTCGGTAGAGGTAGCGACAGCGGCAGCAGAACAGGCGGCGCTGGAGGCGGCAGCATTGACGGCACCGTCGGCGGAGGTAGTGTCGAAGGCGTTAGCAGCGGCGGCAGCGGTCGCACAAGCACAGAAACAAGCGCGAGCAAAGATACGGGCACAAGTCGAGCGCCGCGCTTGGCTAGAGGTTGCGGATGATCTTCAGCGACGGCTCGACGGCGCGGTGCGCCGGTAGCTCCGACACGCCGCGCCAGCTCTTGTGTTCCGGTGTTTGCCGTGCTACCATTGTTGGTGGTAGGGCTCCGCGTGTGCTGGACGCCCCCGGTAGCATTCGACATTGGAGACGGCCTGTCGCCACGGGCCGTCTCCAGTTTTTTTATTCCGCCCAGAACGATTTTATGTCCGCGATATGCTTTTCTGCCGCGTCATGTCCTATCCTCATGTCTTCGTCCCAATCGTCTAACGACAGCAGTCCGCCCTTGGTCGGTATATCGACGCGCAAGACGGGCACGGAGACGGCGTTGGGCGAATTCAGCTTGGTCAGTTGATCGGCGATGGTCCAAAACAGGTCGTCAAGGGTTATGTGTTGCGGCATGCTGGCGGTTTCCCTGCCGATCTGCACGGCGACCACCTTGGTCGCGCCGAGCTTGGCCGCTGCCTCGGCCCCGTACAGCAGGTTGGCGTAGAGTCCGCCGTCCACCAGCAGGTGGCCGTCGGGCGCGCGCACGCCTGAAAACAACCCGGGGAACGCCGCGGTGGCCGTCAATGCGCTGAGCGTGTCCCGCACCGCCGGGTTCGCGCATGAAATCAGCACCGGACGCCCCTCGGTGACATCTGACGCGATGACGCCATACCCCTTCTTCCAGCTAGAGACAGAAGGTGAAATATCGTGATCTGCAATTGCCTTTTCTAGTATCCACTGCAGACATAGCAAGCCAGGGGCGTCGTGGTTTCGCTTGATCCAAGCAGCAAACGGCACAACTTCTGGCAGCAGCAGCCACGGAAACCGAAGGATCGACCGCCACCGCTTTTCTAGCACCTGCAATAACCCGATTGTATCCCTAACGTCGTACTCGGCGTCATACTCGGCGCCGCAGCTACCCGCGACGATCCCGCCCGCCGATATGCCCACCATCACATCCCATGATATTCTGGCCTGGGCAATCCCCTGCAAAAACCCCAGGTGCGCGGCTATCCCCGGCACGCCACCGCCGCCGAGTACCAGTCCCCGCACAGTGCTCACGGATTTTGCCCCTCCTCCTGCATAGCCTTCGCCTTGGCCGCCCGTTGGGCTTGAGCCTGCTGCATGGCCGCGTAAGCCTCGCGCGGCGCCAACAGGTACGGCACCTCGCTCAGTGTCACAGGCACGTCGATCAACCGTTGGGCTGGCCCGCCGGCGGGGAGTCGCAGCACCGCGTCGCCGTAGGCATCGACGGACGCCAGGAGGATCACTCCCGCCAAAACCCGGCCCACTGTCGCGGGCAAGTCCTCCACCCTCCCCTGCTGACGCAGGAAGTCCACGAAAAGGCCTAATTCAGCCGCTGCGGTCTGGAGGAGCTCCACGTGCCGTTCAGCGCGGCGCACCTGTTCCTGGGCCTGCTGCACCTGCGCCTCGGCCTCGCGGAGCGCCTCTTCCGCCTCCGCCTGGGCTTGCTGGCGCGCCTTCTTCGCCGCGGCGGCCTCCTCGCGTAGGGTGGTTACCGCGGCCTGGGCCTGAGCCACCGTGGTCGCGAGCCGGTCGGCCCAGGCGAGGAGGGTAGGGGCGCCTGAGTCGCGGAGCGCCTGCACGATGCGCCGTGGCGGCACCCCGGCGTGCAGGCACAGCTCGGCCGCATCAAGGATGTCGGCACGGGAGACCCCCCGTTCACGCGCTTGCTCGAGCAGCTGGAGGGCGTCCTGCGCCACGTCCACGCGGTGCCGGATCGCGCGATCCGTGGCCTCCAGCGTCGCCAGGGCCTCGTCCCGCTGCCGCTCGGCCCCGGCCACCTGCTCCCGGAGCCGCCGCAGCGTCTCGCGTTGGGCCTGCATCTCGGCCTCCAGGTCCTCTGCCTCCTCCAGCCAGGTCACCAGGAGCTCCACCAGGTTGCCGCGGGTATCCGGCGCCTGGTCGCCCATGCGCTGCCGCAGGCGGTCGACCAGCACGTCCATCCTGCCGCGGAGCCCCAGGGGCAGGCTCATCTCCACCAGTTCGTGGTCGGGGGCCACCCTGGTCGGCAAGACGCAACGACCTCCTGACCGGGGGTTCACGCCTGTATTCTGTCACAGCGCCTCCCTGCGCGCACGAACGTCACGCCGATAACGCTTCTCGGGTCTGCTAGCCTAACCCTGGCCGCGGGCGGGGGAGGGCTGTGGCGTGGGCGAGGTCGTGGGGCATACGTGCGACTGCGGCGAGACCTTCACCGCCGAGGAGTACGGCGGGATCCTCCAGGCGCGGATGGCCGCCCTGCGCCACCGCAAGCAGCACAAGGCGTCCGGTGATCCCGTGGAGGCTGGGTTCAGCATCTACGCCGTCGACGAGGACGGCAACCCGGTGTCGGGCTCGGGCACACCGGCGGACAGCCTGGCCCCCAGCGGCGGCTACGGCGCAGGGCGCGAGGTCAAGATCCAGCTCGACCTCGTTCCGATCAGCATTTTCCACCGCCGCGCGCATTTGCTGCGCGGCGACTACCCATACGAACGCGGGTATGGGCACCTCAGCAAGTTCGTCATGGACGCCATGGCCTACCTCAGCGATCTCACATCAATGACATGGACGGAAGCCAGACATTATTTTGAGGAACACCCTGACCATTGGGTGTACCTGCCCGAGCAACGGTGGATGGATGGGCGCCAAGGAGGTGGCAACGGTGGCGACCGCGACGTTCCCGCGGCTCGCGCTGGACAGTCAGCGGGGGACGGACGACGAGCCGTTGACCCAGGAGGCACGGAGCCTCGTGCAGTCGGCGCGGAAGGTGCTCCAAGCCCACGAGGTGGAGGCGGCGTTGCGGGGGGTGGGGGCGGTGATGTCTCCCCGCTCGCCCGACTCCTCGCTATCGGGGATCGGCGAGCTCTTGGGCGGCGTCGGGCGAGCCCTCGAGAGCGCATCAGCCATGCAGACGAAGGCGCTGACGACGCTCCTGGAGCAGACCCAGGGCAAGGGCCAAGACCAATCCCTCACCCTCTTGGCCTCGGTCCTGGTACAGCTGTTCCAGACGATGCAGCAGAACCAGCAGCAGGACCCGCTGGACAGCCCGATCGTGAAGTTTCTGCTGGAGAAGATGGACAGGGAGGTTCAGGAACTGAAGAGCCGCGGCCCGGATCCGGTGAGCGAGCAGTTTCAGCAGTTGATGGCCCAGATGGCGATCCAGAACATGCAGCACCTGGCGGATCCGACAAAGGCCCTGGAACGCGAGGAAAGGCTGCTGGAGCAGGAGGAAAAAATTCGCGAGCGCCGTCGCCGCCTGCTCGGCAACAACGACACCGCGGACGATATAAGCCCCAATAAGCTCCGCGCCAAGGCGCTGGACTACGAATTCCAGACGAAGGTGCTGGAGCTGCGCGAAAGCCAGGAGGCGCGGCAGAAGACGCGCGAGTTCTGGGCCAATACGGTGCCGGCCGTGGCGCAGAACATTATTCAGGCGGTCGGCCAGACGCTGGCGGGATACGGGCTGACGCCGACGGCCGTGGCCGCGGGGCAGCAGGCCTTGGCCGCGCACGGCTCCGAGGCGGCCAGGGTCCTTGACTCGGCGGTGGGCGAGGACGCAAACGCATGAGCCGCATGAGCCGCATGAGCCGCACGAGCGTCGCGCCGTTGGTCGCGCCGTTGTCTGAAAAAGAGCAGCTGTCGTTCGCGCAGCGCGTCATTTGCAGCGCGGCGGCGGGACACCTGCTGGCCTGGCTGGGGCCCTACGCGCCGGAGGAGGTTGCCCAGTGGATTCGCGAGGGCCGCGACTGGAGCACGGAGCTGCCGGACGACTTGCCCCTGCCCAAGCTGCCGATTGTGCGGCCCGTGTTGCTGCGCGCCCTGCAGGACATGGACGAGCGGACGTGGGGCCACATCCTGGAGCTGATGGCCGCGGGGGCGCCGGAGATGTGCCGCCGGGAGGCCGAACGCACGGGCAACCCCGAGCACATGGCCGAGGCGCCGCGGATTGCCGAGCGGCTGCAGACGATCGCGGCGATGCTGGCCGATAAGCGCGCGTGGCCGTGGTACTGTCGCACCATGTCCCGGTTGCGGGACCGCATCGTGGCCCGACTGGAGGGGTCGGCGTGAACCGCGCGGTAGCGATCGGCGGCGGCATCGTGCTGGGTCTGGCCGGCACGGCGGCGATCCTCGTCGGCACCGGCGTGCTGCCCAATCCGTTCGGCGCCGCCCCGCCGCGCGGCGCTGGCGTCACCATTTTGAGCGTTAGCGGGCCGTCGGGGACGATTACCGAGGGACACACCGCGCTTTCCGTCGTTCTCGAGAACAGCGGCACGGCGACAGAGGACATAGGCGTCGAAGCCATTATCATCGGCACCGACGGCATTATCCACGGCCTGTGGTTCAGCACACAGCATCCGTCAGGGGCTTTCCCTGGAGGGCATGATCAGTCGGCGTGGTTTCAGTACAGGGCGAGGAACGTCGCTCCAGGCCAGCAGGTTGCCGCCACGTTCGGGACCATGTTTGAGGCCACCGGCGGGCCGTGGGCGACGGTCGTCTATGCCGCGCCGCTTAATCCTAGGTACAAAGGTCCGCTGGTGACGGGGAAGATCGACGGCGCGCCGGTGAGCGAGCTGGTAGACGTCGTGCCTGACGGCGCGTCGGTGCTTGTCTCCAGCACGACGGGCACATTCCAGGTGGTGGCGTGACGTGGCGCGGAAGGCGCGGCAAAGCGACGCGGGGCCGCAGGGGACGACCATCACTCTCGCGCCGCCGGCCTACGTCATACGCGAGCAAACCGGTCTGGGTTTGCCGAACGGCCGACAGCTGATCCAGGCGATAGGCGGCGTGCTTGTCGGCGCGGGCGTGAGTGCGGCGCTGATCAGCCTGGCGGGCGTGAACCGGTGGGTGCCGGCGCTGCTAACCGCGTCGCTCGGCGCGTTAGGTGTGGCTACATCGCCGATCGGCACGTTCGCGAGCGAGGCGTCCATGGGCATGACGGCGGCCTCGGCGGCCTGGATATGGTTCGACCTGACCCACCAGTTCCGTGCGGCGGACGAGGTGTTCTGGCGCCGCCGTGCCGCAGCGTGAGCCGCCGTCGCTCATGGCCCAATGGGGGGCCGCAATAAGCATTGCCGGATCCGTTATACCCAACGCAGGACCAGGGGAGTGGGGGGAAGGCGATGGCCTACTACGGGCGTGGACAGGAGAGTTTATGGTCGGACATTGCCGTAGCAGGCGCCGCGGCGACCGGCGGGTACCTCGCCGCGAGCGTGGCCAAGCTCGGCGGCAATCCGGTGTACCCGCTGCTGGGCACGGCGGGTGTTGGCGTCGGCGCCTTGGGCGTGCGGCACCTTACGGACGGCATGGCGCGCGATGTGCTGGAGGGGCTCGGCGCCGGCGCGTTCTGGGGCCTCGGCTGGTGGGTGGGCGAAACGACGACGACCATCGGGAGCCGGCCGGCAGGCGCGCCGCCGTTCTGGCACCCAGGCGCGCCGTCGGGCAGTTCGTCCAAGAGCAGCTCGTCCACCAGCAGCTCGTCCACCAGCAGCTCGTCCACGGCGGCAGCAGCAGCGGTAGCGGCGCTGCGTGCGCTCCAAGCCAAGGGGTCGGTGGCGCCGTCACAGGCCAACCGGGCGTCTACCGCGGTTCTTTCTGAGGAGTGGTAAACGTTGCCTGATCGGCGTCCCCCCACGCAGAGAGCCCGGGGGGAGCCAAGGAGGTATCCCTGATGGCCCAGGGCAAGGACTTCACGGTTCTGTTTCCGCTGTACGACGTGACGATCTGGGCGCTGCCGCCGAGCACGACCGGCGTGGTTACGCCCGTGTCCGGCGCATTGGGCTCGAGCGGCTCGTCCACCTACATCACCGTTACGCCCTACACGATCCCGAACGGGAGCGGGGCGCTTCCGAGCGGCACGGTGGCCGAGATCGTTGTGCCAGAGGTCACCCCGCCCGTCGTGTCCAACGGCGGCAACATCGTGTATCCTGATTTCCAGTGGAACCCCTATCTCGATTCGACCTCCCTTCGCAACCCCATTCCAGGCGCACAGCTGTTCTTCGACGGGTCATACGGCGGCAACATGACGCCTCCGCGTGAGAAGACAGTCGGACGCGAGCAGAACGAGCTGGGCATCAGCATCCGGCGTCTCCTCGCCGAGGCGAAGAATGGCCATCCGCGCAACAACATGGCCCTCCTGGCCACCGGCCTCAAGTACGTACAGAGCGCACAGGCCCAAGTCTACAGCCAGCGCGGGTGGGGACCCGGTGTCCCCGGTGATACCGTCATCACCCCGGCTCGCATCCGCTTCTGGGGCGAGCGGTACACCCAGGCGCAGCTCGAATTGCTCGCGCCGTTCTGGAACGGGGCTTTCAGCCGCACCTCGTTGCGGCGTCTCGTCGAGGCCGGGCAGGTACCGACCACGATCTCTGGGCGCAATACGGGCGTGGTCAGCGTCGCGACTTGGACCAGCCTGCCAGGCGGCTACAACCAGAAGGGTGCGGAGATCTGGCCGTACTGGTCGTTCGCCTACCCGGCAGTCGCCACCCCGACCAGCACCCCCTTCTACCTGACGCAGAACACCCAGGTGGGCGGGGTCCCGGGCAACGTGGAGGGCCAGGACAGCGGCGACCTCGGGTACCAGTTCGCGCCCGTGCAGGGCTCGCAGGCCCAGCTGAACACGGCGATCTTCTTCAACCGCTTCGGCGTCACCGCCGGCAACCCGAATATCGCTTACGCCGGCTTCACCATCGGTGGGGCGAATGTGCCCGATCCAAACGGCTGGCCGATCGGCTACGCGGCGGACCGTTTTGCGTATGGCCAGGTGCAGCCCATCCGCGACTCCAGCGGCCTCTGGTACAAGGTCCCCGAGCTGGAGGGCGAGATCGACGTGTTCGGCGAGAACGCGGCGGTCTTCATCACGGCCAACGGCAATGCGATCACGGCCAACTCGGTGGCTGTGGCGGTGGGCGGCATCGCCGCCCAGCTGCCTGCTGCCTGATGGAAACGGAGGAGTAGGGCATGGCACTGAACGCAACGCCGGTTACGCGCACGGTGGAGATCGTCTGCGTGGCGACTGCCAGCCAGACGCTGCCGGAGCCGGCGGAGTGGGTGACTGCGGCGGTTGCGCCTCCCGCGGCCAGTACGACCTCTGGTGCAATTACTAGCTCTGCGCTGATGGTGGTTACCAGCGCGCCGGCGGCGGGTCAGATTCAGTTTACGGGTACGCCGCAGGCGCCGAGCAACGTGGTGACGCTGAACGCGGCACCATCCGCCGGCCAGCTGTTGGTCGTCACGTATGTGCCGCGTGGCGGTCTGGCGTCGGCGGCGTAATTCTCCATGCGGGGGGTTGAGCCTCCGTGGGGCAGGCATTTAGTCAGACAGATGCGGCGCTCGCGCGGTACTGGTACGAGCGCCGCATCTACACCTACGGCCCTTTGAGCCTGAACCCAGGATACGCAACGGTTTTCAACGCGGTGCCGGTGGCATCTGACCCTCGGCACCCTGACTGGCAAGCGGCGTTGCTGGGCCTGTGGGTGACCGATTCGCCTTACGTCCAGGTGATTTGGATTGCCGACGACACCCAGGAGGGTGCGTCGGCCACGCAGGGGTGGGCGGACGCCGCGCGGGCGGGATTGCGCAGGTTCAATGTCTTCGCGCCCGCGGTACGGCAGCTGAGCCTTGCCGTCAACAATACCTCATCCAGCGCCATCGCCAACTTCATTCTTGTTTACGAGATCGGCTTGAAGCGCCTGACGGTGGCCGAGAAATTGCTGTTCGGCTACGGGCTTGCGTCCAGTGACACGGCACGTATCGGCGGCTTATCGCTGCAAGATGTGCGGGCCTTGGTTGAGCGAGGTACGGCACCTGTTCCTATCGACCAAGAGATCGAGCGGACATTGGACAACCAGCTGCTGGGCGAGTACAACGGCGCAAGCGGGCTGTGGCACGCGGAAGCCAGTACGACGACCACCGGCGTCGCGTTTGCTTCCGTGCAGGTGAAGGCGGGCGAGATGGCCGTCCTACGCGAGATTGCGATCGAAAGCGCGGCGGCGGTGCAGCTCTATGTGGACCGTGACGGGGACCTAGGTTTGCTGACGCTGAACGGCGCGGCCTTCACGCAGGCCAACGACGCGCCGTGGCGACCGTTCATCATCGCACTCAACACGCTGCAGTTCCGGGTGGCCGCGTCGAGCACAACCGTCGCGCCGATACGCCTGCGGGTTACGCGACACCACCTGAACACGCTTTGGCGCGTGCGCACCGGCGTCGCGTCCGCGCCGGCCGACGTGCCGGGTGATGCCTTCGTGAAGGCATGGGCGGGTATCGTATGAGCAACACGGAGTCAAGCCTGCAGGAGCTACAGGACGCGGCCCAGCAGTTTCTGTCGCAGGCCAGCGCGTCGCTGTCTGAGCTGACGCCTAGCGAGAAGCTGGCTCTCTATGCTAACGCGCTGCTGCTGCAGACCATGGTCACGCTGACACAGACGCTGGGCCAACTGCCGCAGGCCATCGCCAACGCCATGGCCGGCGCCAGGCCCAATATCCTATCGCTGGGCATCCGCCTAGACGAGCTGCTGAAGACGGTCGTCGCGATCCCGCACGTGCAGACGTACCTTGCGGGATCCGCCAATCAGATGGGCGTGACCGTGCCCGCCGGCGGCACGACGCAGATCCTGATCCCGGTGGCCGAGGGGTACGTGCTGGGATTTTTGAGCGATATCGCGATCACGCCGACCAGTACCCAGGCTGGCGTCACCCTCAGCGTCACCATCGACGGTTACAATCTGATTGGGCCGGAGGGCTTCGTTCTTGGCCCCAGCGCCGTCTTCCCGGTGAGCCAGTTCAACTACTTCGCCACACGCACCGGCGTGGTGGTTACGCTCGCCAACCAGAGCACGTCGAACGTGACGGTATATTTCAGTTTTGAGATGGTCAACATAGCGACGGTGTTCTATCGAGAATTCTTGGAGCCGATATTCAAGCAGGCGTATCAGCAAATCAAGGAGGCTTACGGCATCACGGGGGTGTGACGGGTGGCGTGGTTGTGCGAGACGCACAAGGTCAGACTGGAGATTGACGGCGCCTTCCGCCGCATCACCGTGCCGCCGCCGGCGACGCCTGAACGACGGGACCAGCGCATCCCGTCGGCCTGCGTCTTGTATCGCGCGGAAACCCCTGCCGAGGGCCAACATGGC
>Ga0080006_1166176_pt1 | contig 12261 bp, 9 predicted proteins | sample RS3BMetagenome_FD_69209 | JGI IMG/M metagenome (GOLD analysis project Ga0080006, IMG submission 69209) | Ferric oxide microbial mat and aquatic microbial communities from Rainbow Spring, Yellowstone National Park, USA - RS3B (SPADES... ...
AAATGATGTGCAATGTCGAGTTACACGCGGTACATACTGCTGCTATTGCTGCTACGAGCCGTAATGGATTTGCGCAGTGAACATCATTTTCCGATGTGCTTCAGTGCAATGTCGAGTTACACGCTGTGACAACAGCAGGAGCAGGAGGAGCAGCAGCAGCACTAGTTCCTACGGCTACTGTTCCAGACTGCAGATTTTCGCTGCAAGTCTCAAATTCCCGACCGACTTCGACGCGACTGGCGAGCTTCACTCAGCGCTTGCTGTTGCCAGTAGGTGTAGATTTGTTCAGGCGTCTTGCTGGGAATGCGATCCGCCAGACGTCGCCAGTCCGCTCCGAGCTCCGAAAAAGCCTCTGCAAAAAGGATCTCCTCCTCTGGAGTCCAGATTGCAAAAGCGCTACCACGACCAGAACCAGCTACAGCCGTTCCTCGACTGCCACTCCACTCCAGCGCTGTGGATGCAACAACGTTACCCCGCCGCTCTGCCTGCTTGCCGTGAACAGAGGTGTCGCGCTCTCCGTCGCCTTTGGTGGGCGCTGCTTCACCCTCGGGTCGTTGGGAAACTTCGGGCTCGCGCTCCTGCAGTGGTAAGTAGCGGTCGAGACCCAGTCGCCTTCGATTCATTCGAAAGAACTCTGCACATTCGCGAGCAGTGCGTGTACCTAGAAACGAGGCAATGGCGCGAAAGTTCGTTCCAAACTGAGACAGACCCTGATAAAACAGACCCAGTTCATCCTCAGTCCATGGACGTTCAAAGGCTGACAGCACGCCCACCACCCCACTAGAAGCTGCTACCGCCGGAGTTTTTGTATCAGAAGCAGGCACCCAAAGTGAAATCGGTTGACTTGCGTACACCAGAAACGGCACCGAGTCAGCGTCAAAGCAGAGTTGCACGGGAACATTGGCCCGCCGCAAGCGTTGATACGTGCGAAACGCGCCCCGTAGTCCCAAGCGCAGTTTGTTCTGAAAATAGAAAAGAACGCAGTCCGCTGTCGTCTTAAAGTCCAAAAATGAGGCAATGGTCCTAAAATCCTTGTAGTACATTAGAAACTTTTCAATAAAGATGCGTTGTTCCCAGGCTGTCCAAGGATTCACCAGCTGTGCCTCCTGATACGCCGCAACTGCGTCCTTCACAAGCACACTGCCTCCGTCATAACGAGCTGTTGAGCAGGGCAGCCACTCTTGGTCAGGAATGGGTGCCAGGTTACGAGACCAGCGAGACCGACCTCCTGCGGTTCCACCATCCATTTCGATTTCGAAGAGGTAGGTATCCAGGTCGGCCAGCACGGTGGTTCGCTGCTGGGATAACGCACTGGTATCCAAAGAACGAGCAGCGAGGAAGAGGTAGCGATCGCGGTACTGAGTCCGAGCCCGCTCTCGCTCATCCCGTTGACTCTCAGCACGTCGAAGGCGTTGCCGCCATGCCGCGGTTAACGCGTCATACTGGTGCCGCAACGCTCGAGCATACTTTCGGTGCCATCGGTAGAGGTCGCGGAATACTTGCATCAGCACCGATCTTTCCGCTGTGAGTAGCGAAGCATCCTTTGGATACGAAGTGAGGCTCTCGCTTGGATGCCTCTCCCGAGCGCCTACGTTTGGGCTAACGCCGGCTGCCCCTGAAGCCGCTATCGTGCCACTCGGCACGATTACTGTGCTCCTCACGGTATCGCTCCAGTACTGTAGGGCATGGTCCGCGGCATGTTCCTGGTTGTGGACGAGCAAGTCCGCAACAGCTGTAGAGCCAGCAACAAGTGCCGTTTCCCATTCCAAAGCATCGAGCTGGTCTGTCCCCGGCAAGTGCTGTGCTAGCCGCTCGTGCGCGGCCGCTACGGCTTTCCGACTATCGCCCAGAACTTGTTCCACAATATCAGCTAGCTCTCGACACTCAAGCACTGAGTCTACGGGAGCACTGGGTCCTCTCGAAGCACCAACATCAGCGTACGACTCGGTCGCTACAGACGACTCCTGCGCTGTTGCAGCACGCTGCTGACAAGTTCTGAGCTTCTCCTCCGTTTGACGCAGCGCCTCTTCAATCTCCTGAATTCGACGAAGTAGGTGCGCCTTCTTTTCTTTGTATGAAGCTTCCCCAAAAGGTTCTGAAGCACGCTCAGTTTGTCCTGGGTCGCCTTTTGGCGCGGCAATAGAGACTGCCCTCGCCACGGAGCCAGTAGCGCGTTCCATGTTCTGGGACCGTTGACCTTCGAAGCAACATACACGCCCAAGATGAACACTTTGCGCCCTACAAACAGTAGCGAGGAGCTAATTCCGGTGCAAAGCAGCCTGCGCTATCTTTGGAACGCTTCAACGGAAATAAGGGCACGCGTTCAATGCACTTGTGAGCGCACCCATTCAGGGGCCGGTGGAAGCTCACCACATACGCAAGTGACCACGATCTATGCTTGAGAAAAGGCCACGGGTGATCACAAAACGCAACCTATGTGCAGTTTGTCTGGAAGCGCATATTCCCCTACAAACTGCTGAAGGGACAGCGCGGACAGAGCGTGTTTACGAGTACAAGAGAAAGCGCTGTCCCTATCAGAAAACATAACAGAGTGTTGTCTGTGAAAGCCTCAATCACTACTCTTCTAGCGCATACAACGCCCAGGTTGACACCTGCCGCAACGACTCAGAAAGACAGGGGTTATGTTCCTTGAGAGCGACCGAGTGTCCAGTTGCACGGCGTCAAACGCCCGCCCAGTGTCACCGTTCACCGCTCGGGACACCGAGCACCACGCCTCAGCACTGAAACCCACTCGGAAAGTTGCACTAGGGCGTCTCGGGTTCTGTGGGTAGTGTATCCCACTGCACCAAAGCGTCGCTATTCGATGCTGTGGCAGTGACGCTTTCCCGTTGCAGCGCTGTTTTCCACTGGAAAAAGTTGCAGCGGCCACCACGTTCAATCGGTCCCGCTGGTCTGCGGCAAACATAGAATTGGCGTCCCGGACGTGGACCCTGTTTCACTGTACGAAGAACAGCAGGTTCCTGGTGGCCGTGGCACCGCGGAGTACCCCGTCGTGGGCTGTCTGCACTCGGTACTGCAAGTAAAGCCCGCCACGCTTTCGTATCTGTCTTGCGCACCGACGGACGACTCGACATCTCATCAGCTTGAAGCGGGTCACTGAGCTTTCGCTGAGCTGAGACAACCAGAGGCGTCTCCCGCGTAGTTGTCGCCTGGGGCTGCGTCCGCCTTATGTATCGCTCCAGGGTGAGCTGCTGTGCGCTCGCTGGTGCGGGGTCGGCAGCTTCTTTGGACCCAGCCGAGGCCTCATGGAGTTTGGAAAGCGTGGCGTTCTTAGTCCTTGCACTTCCAATCGTCGGTAACGAGGCTGTGTCGGTGGGAGTCCCAGCAGCAGCAGCAGCAGCAGCAGCAGCAGCAGCAAACTCAGATGCGTGAGGCGCTTCGCAAGGCTTGCTACCGCAAGGCAGACCATGTGCCGCGGCACTCCAAGCTGCCTGAACTGGGGGCGAACACGCACGCCGTCCTTCACGTTCCAGATGGAGCCGACCCATATGGTGAGGCACTGATACCGGCAGTTCTTTGCATGCGGCGAGAGCGTTCGTGCTCCGCTTGAGATGCGGTGACCGCATCGATCCATCCAACTGGCCTTGTTCGGATGATTCTTGCCCCTGTTCCGTTGTAAGTAGTTCCGCGATTATCGCTCGCGTCGTCCTTGTCGACAAGCGAGAGTTCGTTGCTTCGGAAGCGCTGAGCTCGGGCTTCTGATGCTGCTTCCAGAAACTGTAAATATCTGAAGATATTTGGGGCTGAGCGTCCTGCGAAGCTGCTGCTGCTGCTGCTGTATGAGCATCTGTGATGATGCTCTGTAGTGAGTTCGCGGCGAGCCCCTGGATCGCCTTTTGCGAAACTTGCCGCTCTATTGCTTGCACGAGGGAGACACTTGTACGATGGGGCTTCGTCCCGTGATCGCTCAGGCTGTTATCGGAGTCTGCAACACTGCATAAGGCTTCCTGTGTTTCGTTTCTGAGTTGCGCTTCTGTGGATTGTGTACTGGATTCCTCTGCGACGTTGCATACGCTTTCGCTCTCTTCGTTTCGTAGATGCCCTTGTTGCATACGATTCACGAGCCCATGACGTTGACGCTTGCCCGATCCGGTTGCGGAACGTATAGAGTTCTGCCAGATGTGCCGCAAGGAAGTTTGTTTTTCATGAAAATGATAAGAGTACCGAAGAGGGACACATGGATTAGACACTGTCCATGGCCACTTTTCCGTATCGATCACGGGGGCGAGTTCCGCGACACACGGACAATGGTCAGATCCCATCACGTTAGGCAACAAGTCACATGCCGTGCATCGAAGGTAAGGGCCCGCATTGCAGCTCAGAAGAATGTAGTCTATCCTGGTGCCGTAATTCGTGAGACGCGCTTGTGTCTGTGTATTCCAACAACTGTATGCATCTCGACGATTGGGCCATTTTTCGCGGAACAAGTCACGGAAAAGGTCATCCGAAAGCATCCTGTGCAACCAAACCCGTGATGGATGTGTTTCGAAGACGATACGATCATTCGGTGCCGACACCTTCTCCGTTGATACAGCGCTAGCATCCCTTGACGTCACGCCTGCCGTATGCGAAGCTGATCCTGGTAACAGCGTTCCAAGCAGGGCGCTTTGTTGTTCGGACTCGGCTCCGTCTGTGAAGCGGGGTGCATGTGCCGGGTGCCCAGTGAGGATTCCGGCTGCCGCCTTTCTCAAAGAAGGCGACTCCAGCAGCTTAGGATACAATTTAGCTGCCTCGCGCTCAGCTTCCTGCGGGTTGCAATGGTCAATGCGCTCATGGGCAGTATTCAAATCACCGAGAATGACTACTATTCGGTTCTGGGTCCGGACCCAGTGGAGACAACGATCCTCCAAACATGTTAGGAACCTTTGCTTGTAGAAGAGACGTTCTTCGTTAGCGGCATTTGGTACATAAACGTGTACGAGAATAAGGCCGCATATATCTAGGACAAGCGCTCTTCCTTCCTCGTCGAGTTGGCGATGCTCTTCGCGCTCCGCAGTACCTAGTGCTTCCCCAGCTGAGGACCATTCCTCGGGATAGTCTCCGACGTGTAGCTCTGGTAGTGCTCGCCAAGTTGGCAACTGTTGTTCGCGTCGCATTGTCGATATCTGGCCAGACCGGAGGCGCTCGAGAAGCTCGCGAGCGCACGGTGGTGCTGAAGGCCACTCCAAACAGCGAGCAGGGAGCTCGCCTGTGAGACCCTCCTCAGCTCGCCAAACCTCCCAAGTACAACCATCAAACTGCGACGCTCTCCCCGAGCAACGAACGTAAACGGCAACACCAGCGTACCCGACTGTTTTGCCCTGAGTTTTCGACGCACAGAACGAGAAGTAGCCCTCGAACCAGAACGGGTACGAGGGGTGCTCCAGCCTGGCCAGATGATCAGGAAAGTCTTCCGATCTTGTTTTCAATTCCTGTAAGCAGATAACGTCTGGTGGCGCTCCGCTGGGCGCCAGACGAAGCTCACGGACGAAGCACTCGAAGAGCACCTGGTCGTCCGAGAGCTGCTCACGTCGCCAACCATGCTCGCGTCGTTTCCGTGCTATGAAAGCTCGGAGCCCGTTGATGTTCCAGGTTACGAGCCTCAACGGTAACCTTTTCATCAGCGAGAAGCTGAGTGCCCCTAGCGAGCATCCCTTAAGCCACCCAGGGTTTTCACGAAAGCCCCACAGTACGTATGCGGAGCAAACGTGCAACCCCGACACTGGCAACGCAATACGCAGTGCACTTTGAGCCGGTTTCTACTCGGGGCAGAACATGGTGATAAACTAGTTTTTATGAGCACAAGCCCTAGACATCAGGGATTAAATGAGATACTGCAAGTTGAAAAGGTTTGCTTTAGAGACTCATCGACCGAAGCGTCACTGTCTCCGTGTTCCCAAAGCAAGCTGCTGCATGGGGATCCTCTGCTTTTGCTGCGTTGCAGAAACTCCAAATTCGTATCCCCCAGATGCGGCGTTCGACTGTATAACAAACGCTTGCAACACCGGAGGCTCGCTGACGTGCTGCACCACAACGTGCAACCTGTCTCTGTGTCGTCCAGAGCGCGTTGTTGTAACCACGTGGTGCGATACCGAGATCCTCTTACAGAGAGCGGCTTGCCCAGAGTGACCTATCTCATTCAGAGTATTGAAAAACAGCGGTCCGAACTCTCCGCTGCACATCTGTGGTAGACTCTTCACGAACGGGCAATTTATAAATTCCTCTGGGTAGAACGCCAGACTCGGCTCGTGCAGGTACCTTATCCGGTGTCGAACATTCGAGCATGAGCTTGGGAGTCCCGGAGCATTTCGCTCTCGGCTTGGGGAAGCATGAAAGTTAGGCTACTAGCCGATATCAGAGATGAGCGCAGCTGGCGAGGTTGGAATATTGTCGCTCGCAGCAGGCATACTGAAGCGTGCAATCGAGTTCGGCTCATTCTGGTCAGTTTTTAATTTGTGGATGACGATTAAGTGTCGATGCTGAACGCTTCCGTGTGATACAGCGCTCAGGTCTATGACCGCAAGCACCAAATCATCGGCGCTCCAGCGCTAAAGCTAGTCTTGTTTCGAAACCTGCTCTCAGTGATGGAGATCGCATGCCTACGGGGACTTTTCGGTATCGGCAAGTCAAGGGCGCCACCTCTAATCGTGCCGTGTAAAATATGGAATACCAGACTGCTCGCTTCCCTCCTGCCTTTCGAGTTTTCCGAAATTTTTTTCGATATGCAGCCCCGATATTCAAAGTGCAACAGCAAGGGCTTCGGAATGCATACATAGGATTTGGATTCTCGGAGGTTCTTTTTCAGAGCGGCCGCTTTCACGGTTCACCTCTGGAATTGGTTACGTCATTTGAATCAGGATGATGCGCATTGCTCTGGAACAAGGGATCGTACAGCATCCGATGCCAGCAACCAATTCAAAAGTACATGCCTCAAAGCTTCTCCTTTGCTTATTCGTAAGATGATAAAATTGCGCATTATTCAAGTATTCGATGTTTCTTTTCCAAGGCAAATCGTGGGCGTCGCCATTCGCACGGCAGTACTGATAAGGAAAACAACGCGACATCGTCCATAGACGACTTTTATAACCAGCTCATGCCAAACGTTCACTGAACTTGCCACGTCAGACAATCGATTCGTTTCAATTGCCGAATCCTGCTCTTTTTGAGACCATCCACGAAATTGCATTCGACATCTGCATGACTGCACGTATGGGGTAATCTCTGAAAGACTCCCGTCACGTCCGGTTGCATTGAAACGAGTCGCGGACTTGGGATTCACCCATTACTGTAATCGCTTCGGATGGGGCATGCGTCACCGCTTTCCGCGAATAGAGCTTGAATGGATTCGAAGTTCTCAACTTGCTCTCTAACATGGATTCCCCTACCAGTACTTTTTTCAACATGGACAAAACAGCGTTCTATAAATTCGTTCTGAAATGGAACAGCTCGCACCTACATGTACTGTAGAGAGCATGCCCACCGACGGCATCGGCCAGAAAACGCCCTTGAGTCCAGAGTATGGTACCTGGCACGGGAAAGTACCAGTACATAGGGGGAAGCCCTCTGTACCCGTCATGTGCGTGTTCCGAACCATGAGGCAAGCGTCTGCGCATCATGCAGTGGTCCTCGGAAGAAAAAGAGGTATGGTAGACATATGCGCACGCCTAGTCATGGTCAGGCATCACTGGTGCGAAGCGCGCGCCGACATTGTACACAAAGAAGATGAGCATAGGAAAAGAAGCAGAGATCGTATCTTGCGCCTGCGCATGGACTGCTTACCTACAGGTGAAAAGAGCGTCATCAATACTAAGACGCCGTGATCAATATCGTTTGACCGTTGACTACATAGCTCGAGGGGAGTAAGCGACCGCCGTATGTAAAGCCTGAGATATGGACCTGGCGAAGGACGCAGTGCCAATGAACACCAGCAAAGCTGATGTTCATGACACTGGGAAGAGACTTGTACTTTACTACGCGCGCCCTAGTTGAATGATCCGTTCGTTTTAATCCACACAAGGATGTCTACTGAAATGTCGTTTACAACTCATGCAGGCTGCTCTATACAGAGAGCCCCAAACGACATGAAGCCAAGACCCCATTCTCGAACGCTTATCGCTGCAATGCTCATCGGAACTACCACCTGCGGGAAGCAATTCGATTCTTGCAATTGTGACGAATGGCCTCGCAATGAAATGCAGAAACATTCGCGTCTGTACTTGCGCTTGCAAGGACGAAGTGTCTCGTGTCCTATGCAGCAGCTGTTGCATATGCACGTGAACAGCAAAAGGAACAACGTTCTTCAACCATGTTCGGTACACGTATCTACTCACGCGCAGACACCTTGCAGTCGTGTTCGGGCCGGCCTACCGCAAACGGATTCAACTTCTCCTTGTACTCTTTGAGCAGGAGAGGCTGCCCCATAAAGTTCATTCGCGTCAGCTGCGGGGGTGTCCTCTTCAACACCACACATCTGCTGATTTTGGTGTCGGCGCTCAAGTCACGGTTCACGAACTCCATGCGTTTCTTGCCTCTGGTGGAATTCAGCAATGCGAGGATTCCTCGAACTCGCGGCCTCAATGCCACTATATTTTCGTTGCCGCACCGTCTGGTGAACATCATTTCTCGCCCACTTCCTCATTTCGTCTTCTTCTTCGTCACTTGCTCGTCTTCGCGCAATGGTCGGCAATATAAGGATTTCTCGTCTTTCTTGTTCCGGCAGTATGCAATGACGGGCCTCCGGGATCCCCAGCTTTCATGTTCATACCTTTTCTCTTAGATTATTTATTTTTTCAAATGATAGCGCTTGGGATACATTTTCAATAACTGCGAAAATGCAAATGATTTTACGCTCCTGGGTCTGGAGTATCATTGAGATAGGAGCCTATAAGAAGCAGTCGGGGTTGAAGCACTGATGCGAGACACACGCCTGGGGCGTTTTTAATGAACAGGCACGCAGAGGCTATGCAGAAATATCATTGCTCACATGAGATCTCCTGCGAATCCTATGCTTCCTAACCAAGTTCCGAAATAGGAAGATCACAAGAAACAGAAAAACGATCAGGAGCCGTGCAGGACGCAGAGATTTGCTGGGTACTCGCGTTCTCGAGACGCTCTACATAGATATGGATTTCCAGCAATGCCAAGTCACAATCGGAAGCTAAATCAAGAGCCATGAACTCTCAATCGATATCATGGGTAGGACCTCGCCGTCCAAAGCGACCGCTCTAGCGAGCAATCACCATCTGAAGTCGTACCAAGCGCCAAAAACATCTCGCTAGCTACCGTAAGGAGGCGCTCGCCATCACCAAGAGGTCGCCCCGGCGAGCCGCAACCCTCCAGTACAGCAACGGGGGTATCCACGACGGCTTTTGTCATCGACGCTGCATTCGGTGTCGAATCCTGCCTCAAGCAATGCTCCACCACACTACGTGGGATTTCCGACGACTCGTGTGGAACTTGTGGCTCGTGCCACATCCAGTGTCGACTCCGGCCCCAAGTGACGCACCAGCACACCAGTTGGAATCTCTGACGACTCGTGGATCCGTTGCCAACGCCACGAGAGGCGACTCGAGCGCAACTCGCGTTGGCATAGAGGAGCGCGCGCCCCTGGGCGAGCTTCCCCTGTCGGTTGCTGCGCACTACCAGGTGCTTCAGCAACGTGCTGTGCCATGACATTGTTGTCCTTACCATATGCAGCAGTATCGCTGGCGACATAGTCATTATCACCAGCGCCTGGTGCATCATGTGCGGCAAGATTCGCTCGCGCTTCTGCTCCCGCATCAGCGTCATGGCCATCATTGGCTTCAGCCCAGGAACTAGTGCGGGCAATTGTGGGCTCCCGGCTGAACGCTGGCGTGAAGCTCAGATGCTTGCGCTCAGATTGCCGCTCTAGTTCATCCACATCTCGCAAGACTGACAGATTTTCCACGCTCGTTTCGAGCAAAGCATCAGCATGTTCATCCTCAGATACGACGATTCCTTGTTCGTCTGCACTTGCATTCAAAGTTGTGCTCGAACTCGTCGATGCACGCAGGTTGGCTTCGGGAGTACTCCAAGTGAACGAACCGCTGGCACCAAGTTGACGGCCCCATCGGAGACGCTCCAGTGCCCAGTGACGGGCCCTCTGTTGATCACTGTGTTCCGCTAGGAACTCTAGCCACTCCTCGTAGAGGCGTAAGGACTGACGTTCTGCCCTTCGTCGCCTCAGTGCCTCTTTGGCCGCAACTTGGCGCCACTCTAGTTCCCGGGTGATACCGCTGGGGCTCACAGGTGCACTTACCGGTCGTATGTGGGTATCCGAAGAAAGATTCCGCCAACTGATATGGAGATCTGGTGTCTCTGCGCTCCGTTCTCGAGGCAGCGATTCCGTTTCAGACGGCGCTGTGGTGTCGCGAGTGTCGTGCTCGGTGCTTTCTGTGTCATCCAAGAGTGCGAAACCTGTTTGGCTGTGTACTCGGCCGCCCTGTGGCGAGCTCTCCTCAGGAGACTGGGTCGGTATCGGCTGCTTGGCAAGCACCGGGGCCTGATCGCCCGCAATCCTTGAGGCTCTCAGCAGCAACGCAGGCTTCTTCTGTCTCTCAGTGAGCGTCCCAAACTGAATGTAGCTCCAGAGTCTTTGTTCTAGCACCGCCCTTTGTATTCGTTCGCGTATGAACAGCAACAGCAGGCAGGCAATAAACCCTAGTTGTATGACTGTCCAGTGGGAAAGCATGAGCGGCCAGCCTCGGAACTCCAGTGTGCGTCTTCGTACGAAAGACCCGCTTCAGGGCGCATCGACCAGAGCTTTGACAGGACGCTCGATGTTGTTCACGAGCGAGCAGCTCTGCGGAGCCCGAAACTACTGCAGCGTACCCGAGAACCAGCTGTAAACCTCTGCGAGTCCACAACACCGAAGACAAGTCACCGTTTCGCCAGACAGGACACTCTAATAGGGCCGGATACACCCGTTAAACAGGACGAGAGAAATACGCCTGGGAACAACGCGCTTTGTATCGTGAACGCGAGAAACGAAGGCAAGACAAGCGCAAACGACAAAACTGACCAAGGCGTTCGTACCACCTGGGGAGGTTCGATGCCAGGGGCTTGAATGGCGGCAATTATTTTGAAGTCTTTCAGGAGAAATTAGATGAAACTTGACACCGTAAGATACTGATAGAAGCATTGTCCTTGGTTTGATCAACGAGCAAACTTCAACGTGGATGCAGGCGAACCGCACCGCCAGGCAGAAGTTCCTCGCACACTGATGTACTCAGTTCTAAACAGAGCGCAGAGTTCTGGGACACCTGTACGAGAACGGTCTTTTTGTTTCCTTTTGTTTCTCTCGGGGGTATTGAACAGAAGCAAAGTATCCAGTAGAGCGGAGGAAGATCACAAAAAGTCTTTGTAATGCAAGTGCGAGCTCGCGAGCAAAGGACCTTACTTGTAGAAGTAAGCTATTCTCAGGTAAGCAGCTGGATGAACCACCCTTCTGGAAGTCCTTATTTTGAACGTCGTGCATCGGAGAGCAGAACCTAGAAAACGCAGTCTAAACGATCGTCTTCTTGTTAAACTGATACAGTCCATGAATGCTCAAATAAATACAATCAAATAAGTCGCAGAATGGTAAGGTTCCGAACCGTCGAGACGAGCACCGCTGAAGAGATACGCATGGACAAGGGAAAAAGCAACCCTCTATGAGCGAGCATCGCCCGTTGAACAACGAACTCTGGATTTCGCGCGGAAGCACGAAAGCTCTGGACTAGTGAAACTATTGCTCGTTTTACTCGATGAGACTTCATTCGGGAAATATGGAGGATGCGAATACGCATTTTCGAGGAAAAAAAACTGCTATTCATCAAATAAGAGGCAAGCGAGCTTTCCAACGAGATCAGTCCGAGCTGTGATTCAGTCGTTTGGTCGAAGGCGTTTTGAAAAATGCACGGGATCGATAAGCGTCACATGCTTCGTCGGAACACTCGTCGTGGCTTCTCCTCTCCACATTCTTCTGTCCTGCGCTCATACAGCGTCGATTTCAATCACTCAAAAACGCTCAAGGAGTGTGGTACTGAATTTTGCATTGCACTGCTCTTTGTCTCAGTGTACGGTCACCATCCCAGTCTATTAGCAGGAGTGTGCTCTGTTGTCAAACGTTTTTATGTCGGACACACAGATCAGCAGAAGAGGCATTCGCATCCTTGATACCCAAAGTTGCAGAAAATAAATAGGAAACGTCTCGTCTGGCTTTCTTCGCCTTAACGCTCCTCGTCAAGCAGATGTTCATAA
>Ga0080006_1266586_pt1 | contig 12257 bp, 1 predicted proteins | sample RS3BMetagenome_FD_69209 | JGI IMG/M metagenome (GOLD analysis project Ga0080006, IMG submission 69209) | Ferric oxide microbial mat and aquatic microbial communities from Rainbow Spring, Yellowstone National Park, USA - RS3B (SPADES... ...
TTTTCTACATCGTCTAGAAGTCTTACAACTGTATTAATTTCATTCATAATTTCATTTGGTATCTTTTCTATGTTATTTACAATGTTATTTATGTCATTTTGTATTGTTGCTACATCCAACAGATCGTATGCCGAGAGCCTTCCCGTCTCTTGTAAGGATGAATTTATATCTGTAACTGTCAAATCCATGGAATTTAGTATATTCTTTAAGATGCCATTCAAATTTTCTAATACAGTATTGAGATCCATATCATTCCCCTTTAAAAAGCTCAAAAAGTCATCTTCTATCTCCTTCAAAACGTCATTAATTATTTGCTGTGACGTAATGGATGTGCTTATTGTTAAAGCGAGATTTAGTGATCCCGATGTTGACGTGGTAATATTCTTAATGCCTAAGAATGAAAGGTAGTTTCCAAGTGGTATATTATAAATTTCCTGTTGGAAATCAGTTCCAAAAATTGCATTGAACATCTGAACCACAGGTAAATGCAACACAATCGTGACCAAAGGCTGGTAATTTTGGGGAACGCTCAGGTTGAAATAGTATTCCAAATTGCTATAAAATTGCTGAGGGCTTTGACCATTTGCCGGTAGAACTACATATATTTCTAACGGATAGTTAACCAGATTTTCATTGATTATATATGGGCCGACCTGACCGAAATTTATGGTGAATGGAGAAATATTAAAATCTCCCGAATTTACCCAGTTAGGTACAGAACTCGAAGAGTCAGTAATACTATCAGATCCTAGGATATTCTCATCCTTAAGAAGATCGTATGCGAGAGAACTCGAAGAAACAGTAATACTACCAGGTCCGCTTATTTCTAATTTGTTTGATGATACATATACATTTCCTGTTGTTGACAATGCAGGAGATTCGTAACCTGCCTGAAGGAAATAATTGAAATTATAAGTACCAGATGGAAGTAGAATACTTATTGGAAGATATGCATAAGGCGGACCTATCAAAATGCTATTAATTGCAAAACTTACAGAACCCCCATTAAAATTAAACCCTACACTGTATAAATTGACATAAAATATATTTCCTGCTGAATTAACTCCAACAAACGCAGAAGTGTTATAAGCAGCAATGCCAGTAATTTGAGAGCTGTAGGTTAGATTTATAAATGGATGGATATTTTCAATAAGTACCACTGGAATGAATGAAACATTATTTGAATCCCCATATATTATTACTGCAGATGGATAAGAATTTTCATTTATCAGGGCTATATTTATAGGATCATTGCCTAAACTCACATTAATTGTGGAGTATGGGGGATATGTGTTTCCCTCAGGGATTATTATTGAGACCATAGATGACCCTGAATCCGCAACATATAGCCACCCATTTGAATCCATTGTTATACCCATTGGATTTGCCATTACCTGAATGTATCCGTTTACATTATAGGAATCACTGTTCACATTTATAGAAATCTCTTCAATTTCATGACTGTTATATAGCGATACAAACAGTTCGTTACTGTATGGATTGAATACCAAACCTGTTGGAGATCCTGACAAGGGTATTGTGAATTTCTTTATCCAGCTAATGCCATTGTTTATATTTACAACATTTAGTATTGTTACATTGTTACTCCCGTAATTGCTTACCGCAATCAAACCGTAACCCAATGCAACATCTACCGGTGTACTTCCAACAGTTATGTTGCCCAAAACTGCCATGGTTGAGGAATTTATAATTGTAACGCTGTCATTACCCTGATTTACAACTATTAAAATATCTTTTAAATATGATAACCCAGGAATATCTGAAATTGAAGAGAATGATGCTATGGCTACAGGATTTTCTCCTACGTGTATATTTTTAATAATTTGATGAGTGTTAGAATTTATTACGTTGACTTCATTCGATGTAACGTTTACATAAAATAAATTTCCGTTGATATTGACGATATTGTTTCCTAATGATATTGCTTTAAACTGTGTATTCAAGCTGAATGTTACCGCAATATTTACATTTGCTCCATTCACCATTATGATTCCAGAGGATGGTGATGCTGTGTACCCTGATATTGAACCAATGGTGTATGAATATGTTCCATTTGGTACTGAGAATGTTATTGTATTTGTTGTTGAAGATTTAGTTGTTCCATTTAGTGTTATTGACCAGGATGTACCTGATGGGAGACCTGATTCCGTGAATGTTACAGAATATTTTTTAATTGCCTGAGGGGACGTGGAGATTATACTAACAGTACCTGAATACGAATTGGCAACATAAAGGTACCCATTAGAGGAATCATATGCTACTCCCCATGGCCCTATTCCAACAGCAATATTTGCAATAACTGTATTGGTTGCCCCATTTATCACTGAGACATTGCCTGAAATTGGCAACACATACCCATTGGATACATAAACATACCCATTGGATACATAAACATACCCATCAGAGGGATCATATGCTACTCCCAATGGATTTGGTCCAACACCAATACTTGCAATAACCTTATTGGTTGCCCCGTTTATCACTGAAACATTGTTTGAATTCAAATTGGTAACATAAATGTACCCATTAGAGGAATCATATGCTATTTCATCTGGCCCTGATCCAACAGCAATACTTGCAATAACCTTATTGGTTGCCCCGTTTATCACTGAAACATTGTTTGAATTCAAATTGGTAACATAAAGGTACCCATTGGATGAATCATATGCTATTTCATCTGGCCCTGATCCAACAGCAATACTTGCAATAACAGTATTGGTTGCCCCGTTTATAACTGAAACGCTGCTTGAAGCTCCATTGGTAACATAAACATACCCATTAGAGGAGTCATATGCTACTCCCCCTGGCCCTGATCCGACAGCAATACTTGCAATAACAGTATTGGTTGCCCCGTTTATCACTGAAACATTGTGTGAACCATAGGTAACATAAACATACCCATTAGAGGGATCGTATGCTACTCCCCCTGGCCCTGATCCGACAGCAATACTTGCAATAACTGTATTGGTTGCCCCGTTTATCACTGAAACACTGCTTGAATTCAAATTGGTAACATAAAGGTACCCATTGGATGAATCATATGCTACTTCCGCTGGATATGATTCAACAGCAATACTTGCAATAACAGTATTGGTTGCCCCGTTTATCACTGAAACATTGTTTGAACCAGCATTGGCAACATAGACATACCCATTGGATGAATCATATGCTACTAACGCTGGCTCTGATCCAACAGCAATACTTGCAATAACAGTATTAGTTGCCCCGTTTATCACTGAAACATTGTTTGAATTCAAATTGGTAACATAAATGTACCCATTAGAGGAATCATATGCTATTCCTTCCGGATCTGATCCAACAGCAATACTTGCAATAACAGTATTAGTTGCCCCGTTTATCACTGAAACATTGTTTGAAGCAGAATTGGCAACATAAACATACCCATTAGAAGAATCGTATGCTACTCCCTCTGGCCATGATCCAACAGCAATACTTCCAATAACAGTATTGGTTGCCCCGTTTATCACTGAAACATTGTTTGAATTCAAATTGGCAACATAAACATACCCATTAGAGGGATCGTATGCTACTCCCCCTGGCCCTGATCCAACAGCAATACTTGCAATAACTGTATTATTTGCCCCGTTTATAACTGAAACGCTGTATGAACCATGATTGGTAACATAAACATACCCATTAGAGGAATCATATGCTACTTCCGCTGGATATGATTCAACAGCAATACTTGCAATAACAGTATTATTTGCCCCGTTTATAACTGAAACGCTGTATGAATAATAATTGGCAACATAAACATACCCATTAGGGGGATCGTATGCTACTCCCCCTGGCCCTGATCCAACAGCAATACTTGCAATAACAGTATTATTTGCCCCGTTTATCACTGAAACACTGTTTGAATAATAATTGGTAACATAAAGGAACCCATTTGATGAATCATATGCTATTCCAATTGGCGATAAACCATTACCTGTATTCACAAAATTTCCATTTATGAGAGAATTATTTAAAAGATCCAGAGTATATTTTACATACCCGGGAGTAGCAGATGTGAATGTTATTGCCTGATTCACATTTGCACCGTTAACGGTTATGCTTCCAGAGGAGGGTGTTACAGAATAACCATTGATTGAAGCTATGCTGAATGAATATGTGCCGTTAGGCTCTGTAAATGAGATGGTATTCGTGGTGGATGTTTCTGTATTTTCGTTAAGTGTCATAGACCATGATATTCCAGAAGGGAGACCTGATTCCGTGAATGTTACTGAATATTTTTTAATGATGGAGATTATACTAACAGTACTTGAACCCAAATTGACAACATAAACATACCTATTAGAGGAATCATATGCTACTCCATCTGGCTCTAATCCAACACCAATACTTGCAATAACAGTATTATTTGCCCCGTTTATCACTGAAACACTGTTTGAACCATAATTGGCAACATAAAGGTACCCATTAGAGGAATCATATGCTACTCCCGAAGGCCCTGATCCAACAGAAATACCTGCAATAACTGTATTGGTTGCCCCGTTTATCACGGAAACACTACTTGAATAATAATTGGCAACATAAAGGTACCCATTAGAGGAATCATATGCTACTCCCCATGGATATGATCCAACACCAATACTTCCAATAACAGTATTGGTTGCCCCGTTTATCACTGAAACATTGTTTGAATTCAAATTGGCAACATAAACATACCCATTAGAGGGATCGTATGCTACTCCATCTGGCTCTAATCCAACACCAATACTTGCAATAACAGTATTATTTGCCCCGTCTATCACTGAAACACTGTTTGAACCATAATTGGCAACATAAAGGTACCCATTAGAGGAATCATATGCTACTCCCGAAGGCCCTGATCCAACACCAATACTTGCAATAACAGTATTAGTTGCCCCGTCTATCACTGAAACATTGTTTGAATTCAAATTGGCAACATAAACATACCCATTAGAAGAATCGTATGCTACTCCCTCTGGCCATGATCCAACAGCAATATTTGCAATAACAGTGTTAGTTGCCCCGTTTATCACTGAAACACTACTTGAATAATAATTGGTAACATAAAGGTACCCATTAGAGGAATCATATGCTACTTCTGCTGGCCCTGATCCAACAGAAATACCTGCAATAACAGTGTTAGTTGCCCCGTCTATCACTGAAACACTGTTTGAACCATAATTGGCAACATAAAGGTACCCATTAGAGGAATCATATGCTACTCCCCATGGATATAATCCAACAGCAATACTTGCAATAACTGTATTGGTTGCCCCGTTTATCACTGAAACATTGTTTGAATTCAAATTGGCAACATAAACATACCCATTAGAGGGATCGTATGCTACTCCATCTGGCTCTAATCCAACACCAATACTTGCAATAACAGTATTATTTGCCCCGTCTATCACTGAAACACTGTTTGAACCATAATTGGCAACATAAAGGTACCCATTAGAGGAATCATATGCTACTCCCAATGGCGCTGTTCCAACAGCAATAATTGCAATAACAGTATTATTTGCCCCGTCTATCACTGAAACACTGTTTGAACCATAATAAAGATTGTTTGAATAATAATTGGTAACATAAACATACCCATTAGAGGGATCATATGCTACTTCTGCTGGCCCTATTCCAACAGCAATACTTCCAATAACAGTATTAGTTGCCCCGTTTATCACGGAAACACTACTTAAACCATAATTGGCAACATAAAGGTACCCATTAGAGGAATCATATGCTACTCCCCATGGATATAATCCAACAGCAATACTTGCAATAACTGTATTGGTTGCCCCGTTTATCACGGAAACACTACTTGAATTCCAATTGGCAACATAAACATACCCATTAGAGGAATCATATGCTACTCCCGATGGCCCTATTCCAACAGCAATACTTGCAATAACAGTGTTAGTTGACTCGTCTATCACTGAAACAGTGTTTGAACCATAATTGGTAACATAAAGGTACCCATTAGAGGAGTCATATGCTATTTCATATGGCCACAAACCATTACCTGTATTCACAAAATTTCCATTAATGAGAGAATTATTGAAAAGATCCAGAGTATATTTTACATAGCCACCTGAATTGTTCTGATTACTATTCTGAGTTGTTGGAGTGATATCCGCTTTGTAAATTTCGCCTTTATTAAATAATCCAGCGGGAAGATTATTACTTTGATTAAAAGGATACTTCATATATCTCCCTAAATTGTTATGATTACTTTCTCGAGCAAACATAGAGACATTTGTGTTGGATATATTTCCTGATTTATCACCTGAGGAGATTGATTTTTCTGATCCTAATCCATGATCCATAACTGAAAATCCAGAGACCAAGAATAAGAGAACTATTGAAACAGCCACCATCTTCATTACATTATTTTTTTTAGCCATTTTTCATGCATCCCCTTAAACCTGCCTATGTAGATTATAATGCATTCTTACTTATTTATAAATATCGTTATCGCTTTTAAAAGATGAGAAAGAGAAAATAAACGTTTGTTTCATTGTCTGGAAGGTTTGTTCTTCCTTCTTCCCATTGCAAATATTGCACCTATTGCCGCTGCTATCACCACTACAGCTATTATTATGTAGATAAGATAATTAGTTGAAGAAGGTGGAGTAGTTGTTGTAACAGATGTGAATGTTATGTTCTGGCTGATATTCGTCCCTTTCACTGTGATGCTTCCTGAGGATGGTGATACAGAATAACCATTGATTGGAGATATGGTGAAAGAATATGTGCCGTTAGGTTCTGTGAATGAGATGGTATTCGTGGTGGATGTTTCTGTATTGCCATTCAATGTCACGGACCAGGAAGTGCCAGAGGGCAATCCTGTTTCTGTGAATGTTATTGTGTATAGTTGTGTGGTAACAGATGTGAATGTTATTGCCTGATCCACATTTGCACCATTAACAGTTATGCTTCCAGAGGATGGGGATGCTGTATATCCTGATACTGATCTTATAGTGTATGAATATGTTCCATTTGATACTGAGAATGTTATTGTATCTGTTGTTGAATTATATGTTGTTCCATTTAAGGTGACTGACCATGACCTTCCTGTTGGGAGACCTGTTTCTGTGAATGTTATTTCATACGTGACCAACTGGAATGCAACTGAAATGTTCACATTTGAACCATTAACTGAGAATGATCCGGTAGGTTCTATTGGTGCGTATTCTTTGTTGGACGTTTCGATGGAATAGGAATATGTCCCATTCGGTTCCTGTAAAGTAATTATGTCTGTACTTGACGAAAGGGACGGACCGCCTGTAACATTTAAATGCCATATAGTGCCAGGCGGCAATCCTGATTCTTCAAAAGTCACATTATAATAGTGCCCAATATCTATAAGGCTTAGATTTAGTAGTGGATAAGTAGCATTGTTGTAATTTAGGAGAGACCATAGAAATGCAGATGATCCAGAACTAGATATTCCAAAATTGTAAATGTTGCTCTCGTTGTAGATAGAGTAGATACTTGCAACACCTCCTTCATCCTTATAAACATATATGGCGTTACTGAGAGATCCCGCAAACATGGTGGAATTACGGAAGATAAAACCATAGACTTTAGAAAATGTCATATTGAAAGTCTGATTAAAAATCAATTCACCTGAACTTTCGTTTACTATGATCACCCTCGATTGGGCAAAAGACCTGTAGAGCAATACCAAACTCCCATATGATGGCTTTATTGGACTGATAGACACAAGTATGAAACCAGGCTCTGTGGGAATCTTCAACATATGCTGGGATAGATCCACTTGGGATATGGAACCATTGATTTCTTGGACAGTTACTATGCCCAATTCAGGATTGAATGATTCTATCTCAGACACATTTGTCACGGTTACATTATACAATATAGCATGAGATTGTATAGAATATACCATCAAATTTTCAGTAGATGAAAGTAGTGATTTCGAAGTAACAACTGCCACTTCTCCCCCTCCTGTAGAAGGTTCAGGCAGATAAGACACTGCCACGCCATTTTTTGTTATATTTGATAGCCCATACCATGTTCCGGTCGATGGATCATAATAAATTGACTGGATTATTATTTTGTTAATCTGGAAAGGACTGGAATATCCGAGCTCGTAATCAGGAACAGCAGACCATACTAAAAGTATTGTTCCATTTGGAAGAACTGTCGCTTTGGGGGCAAGTGTTATTTCATTTGTAGGTAGAGGTATATTTAAGCGTGAGATTGCCCTTGTAGAGTTATTCAACTCAAGACCTTTGATATAGAGACTTTGGTTAACAGCTCTAGATACATTATCATCTGTGTAGAAGATGTAATCCGTCCCTCCTGAATATACTGAGGATATTGATGTCTGGGGGTATATGTCGTGAACAGCAATTCCTTTTACACTACCGTTAATCCATACTATTGAATCGTAACCAGTTATGTTGAAGTATCTATTCATTTGGGTAAAATTAGAGGATGGATCTGACGCTGACGAAGATGCGTTACCCCATGAATAAAAAGTACTCGGCCCAATAGAATAGATTGTACCGGAAAACCATAGGACATTATAATTAATGAATATCTTCCCTGTCACAATACCTCCTTCATCATACGGTTGTCTGGACTCCAAATATGTAATAATATCAATTGTACCTCCACCGCTTATGCCACCTATTCCGATGCCTCCATTTATCTCCAGTGTGACTGGTACATTTATGGTACCGGTTATCTGTTGTATCTCTATCGCTATGCCATTAATAATATCATTTGAGGAATTGGTTGATGGTTCAAAAAATACTGAGACAGCAAAGCCAGGGTTTACCATTATCGTCGCCGAAAGGCCAATTGTTATATTAGTACCTAAAACATCGAATGTGTCACCTAAAATAGGGATATTTACGGCTACTGAGCCAAATATTTTCATTGTTACCTCGGCAGAAACCCATTTTATTGAGTAATTAGAAGTAACCTGTACAGTGCCCTGAACTTCTATCGAACCTCCTATTGCCAGTCCCGCGAAGCCCACATCAATTTTTGGAGTTTTCTCTGTGAAATCTGCAATTAAATTAATATTTCCCGTGGAATTGAAACTTACACTCATTGTTATAGATGGTATGAATGAAAAATTTTCTGACATGAAATCTTCAATTGTGATGTTATCTTCAATCATATCGGAGAATTCAATATCAAGGGTTGCTCCAATGCTATATGTATTATTCCATTGACCCGTCATGTCTTTTTTAATGGTTAATAGTCCTGTATTTAATAATGTAGCAAACCATAGAGGCGTTTTGATAACCTTAATAGTAACATTGCTGGTTAATTCAGTTCCGTTTGAAAAATACGCGTGAACCTCCATAAATGTGGCATTATTGAAATCTCCCATGTCAAGTGTAAGATTCCATGTATTTCCTGAACTAGTAAAAGTATAGTTGTTCCCATTTATACTACCAACAACTGATGTGGGTAAGGCTCCGTCATCTTCAGCCGATACACCGAATGTATTGTTAAAATTCACATTAGACAAAAAGAAACTCTGGAACTGGCTGTATACAGTAATGAAGGTATTCCCTTTAAATACCAATGGGACTGTAACATTTGCACCATTTACTGTTATATTCCCTGATGATGGGGATACAGAATAACCATTAATTGAGGCTATGCTGAATGAATATGTGCCGTTAGGCTCTGTAAATGAGATGGTATTCGTGGTGGATGTTTCTGTATTGCCATTCAATGTCACAGACCATGATGTCCCTGTTGGGAGACCGGATTCTGTGAATGTTATTGTGTATGAAGTTGTTGTAACTGATGTGAATGTTATTGCCTGATTCACATTTTTTCCGTTAACTGTTATGCTTCCAGAGGATGGAGATACTTTGTATCCCGATACTGCTGCTATGGAATAGGAATACGTTCCGTTAGGCTCACTGAATGTTATTGTATTTGTTGAAGATGATTCAGTTGTTCCATTGAATGTAACTGACCATGATGTTCCTGATGGAAGACCTGATTCTGTGAATGTTACTGTGTATTTTTTAATGACCTGAGGGGATGTGGAGATTATACTAACACTGCCTGAATACGAATTGGTCACATAGATATATCCGTTGGCAGAGTCAAGGGCTACTCCATAGGGATATGATCCAACACTTATATTTGCAATGACCTCATTGGTTGCTCCATTAATCACTGAGACATCATTTGAATTAAAATTGGTTACGTAAATATACCCGTTGGATGGGTCATAGGCTACTCCCTCCGGTCCTGCTCCTACATTTATATTTGCGATTACACTATTGGTTGTTCCATTGATCACTGAGACATTATTTGAACCACTGTTGGTCACATAGATATATCCGTTGGCAGAGTCAAAGGCTACTCCCTCCGGTCCTGCTCCTACATTTATATTTGCGATTACACTATTGGTTGTTCCATTGATCACTGAGACATTACTTGAAAAGCCATTAGTCACATAGACATACCCGTTGGATGAATCATATGCTACTCCCTCTGGATTTAATCCAACAGCAATACTTGCAATAACCTTATTGGTTGCTCCATTGATCACTGAGACGTTACTTGAAAAGCCATTAGTCACATAGACATACCCGTTGGATGGGTCAAAGGCTAATCCAGGCGGAAATAATCCAATAAATCCAACACTTATACTTGCAATGACCTTATTGGTTGCTCCATTGATCACTGAGACATCATTTGAACCACTCTTGGTCACATATATATATCCGTTGGCAGAGTCAAAGGCTACGGCAGAGCCAAAGGCTCCTCCCTCCGAATTTGATCTTATATATATATTTGCGATGACAGTATTTGTTGCACCGTTGATCACGGAAACGTCGTTTGAGCCATCATTGGTCATATATACATAACCATTGGATGAATCGAATGCTACTCCTGTTGGTATTGGATTTGCAAGATCTATACTTGCAATGACCTCATTGGTTGCTCCATTTATCACAGAGACATTATTTGAACCACTGTTAGTCACATATATATATCCGTTGGCAGAGTCAAAGGCGACTCCAAGCGTACTGGTGACTCCAAGCGGACTTGATCCAACACTTATATTTGCAATGACCTTATTGGTTGCTCCATTAATCACTGAAACGCTGATTGAATACTGATTGGTCACATATATATATCCGTTGGCAGAGTCAAAGGCTACTCCAGACGGAAGTAATCCAACACTTATACTTGCAATGACCTTATTGGTTGCTCCATTTATCACAGAGACATTCTCTGAACCTTCGTTGGTTACATAGATATATCCGTTGGCAGAGTCAAAGGCGACTCCAAGCGGACTTGATCCAACATTTATGTTTGCAATGACCTCATTGGTTGCTCCATTTATCACTGAGACATTATTTGAACCACTGTTAGTCACATATATATATCCGTTGGCAGAGTCAAAGGCGACTCCAAGCGGACTGGTGACTCCAAGCGAACTTGATCCAACACTTATATTTGCAATGACCTTATTGGTTGCTCCATTTATCACTGAAACGCTGTTTGGCCACTGACCGGTCACATATATATATCCGTTGGCAGAGTCAAAGGCTACTCCAGACGGAAAAAATCCAACACTTATATTTGCAATGACCTTATTGGTTGCTCCATTGATCACTGAGACATTATCTAAATGCCAATTGGCAACATAGATATACCCGTTGGATGGGTCGTAAGCTACTCCCGCCGGTTCTGATTCTGATCCTACATTTATACTTGCAATGACTACATTGGTTGCTCCATTGATCACTGAGATATCATTTGAACCGAAGTTGGTCACATAGATATATCCGTTGGCAGAGTCAAAGGCGACTCCAAGCGGAGATATACCATTAAGGGTATTCACAAAATTTCCATTGATAAGGGTATCATTCATAAGATCAAGAGTGTATTTCACGTATCCTGCTGAATTGTTCTGACTACTATTCTGAGTGAATGGGGTGATATTTGTGTTGGATATATTTCCTGATATGCCGCTTGGAGAAGCAGACATTACGGGTCCATATCCATGAACCATAACTGAAAATCCAGAGATTAAAAACAAGAGCACTATTAAAACAACCACTATTTTTATCGCACTGCTTTGTTCGACCGTTTCTTTTTCTTCTCTCTTAAATCCGGCCATGAAACATCACTTAGATTTTCTCTAGCAATTTACGCTTTTGTTCATCATATTCACTCTGGTTTATTGCACCGGAGTCTAGCAGAGATTTAAGATCCTTTAATTT
>Ga0080006_1147564_pt1 | contig 12255 bp, 7 predicted proteins | sample RS3BMetagenome_FD_69209 | JGI IMG/M metagenome (GOLD analysis project Ga0080006, IMG submission 69209) | Ferric oxide microbial mat and aquatic microbial communities from Rainbow Spring, Yellowstone National Park, USA - RS3B (SPADES... ...
GCCCCCCCGGCCGCCCACCGCCCCCCGGCCGCCCCACGCCCGGCCGCCCCGCCCGCCCAGCGCCCCCCGGCAGCCCCACGACCGGCCGCCCCGGCCGCCCAGCGCCCCCCGGCAGCCGAGCAGCCCTCACCTCCCGCCCAGAGCGCTCCGGCCGCCGCCGCCCCACGCCCGGCAGCGCAGCGCCCGTCGTCCGAACAGCCGGCCGCACCGGCGGCACCGGCGGCGGCAGCGCCCTCGGCGCCACCGGCGCCACCGGCGGCGCCGGCCCGACCCGGCTCAGCCCCGACCGCTCCTCGGCCCCCGCGTCCGCCGCTCGGCCCGTCGGGACGCCCGGTCCCGCCGCCCCCGGTCCGTCCGCCGCTCGGCCCGTCGGGCCGGCCGATCCCGCCCCCCCCGGGGATGGGAGGTCGCCGCCCGGTAGCGGCCAACCGCCCAGGTGGCGGGGGCGCCCCCAGTGGCGGCTACCCGCAGCGCTCCGGCGGCCGCCCGGCCCCGTCGGGTGGGGGTCGACCGAGCGGTGGCTTCGGTGGTCGCCCCGGCGGCTTCGGTGGTCGCTCGGGTGGAGGCGGTCCGGTCGGTGGTCCTCCGGCCGGTCGGGGCGGACCCCCGGGCCGGGGACGCCCGCCCCAGCGGCGCGCCCGCCGTCGCCGGCGCAACCTCGAGGAGCTCGAGCCGACGCAGCTGACGACGTACATGCCGTCGACCGCCCCGGTGCCCACCGGCGAGGTCATCATCGAACGTGGCTCGACCGCCCGCGACCTCGGCCCGAAGCTGAACCGTTCGGCCGGCGACGTGATCCGCTTCCTGCTCCTGCAAGGCGAGATGGTCACCGCCACCCAGTCGTTGACCGACGAGATGATCGAGCTGTTCGCCGCCGAGCTCGGCGCCGAGGTGCGCCTGGTCGACCCCGGCGAGGAGAAGGAGGCGGAGCTCCTCGCCAAGTACTTCGAGGACGAGGACGAGGAAGAGGAGGACGAGGCCGACCTCCGACCGCGACCGCCGGTCGTCACCGTCATGGGCCACGTCGACCACGGCAAGACCCTGCTGCTCGACCGCATCCGCTCGACCGACGTGGTGGCCGGCGAGGCCGGCGGGATCACCCAGCACATCGGCGCCTACCAGGTCAGCTGGCACGACAACCTGATCACGTTCATCGACACCCCAGGCCACGAGGCCTTCACCGCCATGCGCGCCCGCGGCGCCGAGGTGACCGACATCGTGGTCCTGGTGGTGGCGGCCGACGACGGGGTGATGCCGCAGACGGTCGAGGCGATCGACCACGCCAGGGCGGCCGACGTGCCGATCGTGGTTGCGATCAACAAGATGGACCGGCCCGACGCCAACCCCGACCGGGTGCTCCAGCAGCTCTCCGAGCGCGGCCTGGTCCCGGAGGCCTGGGGCGGCGACACGATCACCGTCCAGGTCTCGGCGCTCGAGGGCAGCGGGATCGACGACCTGCTCGAGCAGCTCACCCTGGTCGCCGAGGTCGAGGAGCTGCGCGCCAGCCCCGAGGGGAGGGCGCGGGGGGTGGTGCTCGAGGCCAACCTCGAGGCCGGGCGCGGCCCGGTGGCCACCGTCATCGTCCAGCGGGGGACCCTCCGGGTAGGCGACCCGGTGGTCGCCGGGGCGGCCTGGGGCAAGGTCAAGGCACTGGTCGACGACCGCGGCGACCACGTGAAGGAGGCGCTGCCGTCGACCCCGGTCCAGGTGCTCGGCTTCTCCGAGCCGCCGCAACCCGGCGACGAGCTGCGGGCCGCCAAGGACCTCTCGACCGCCCGGACGCTCGGCGAGGCGAGGGCCCAGCGCTTCCGCCTCTCGGGTCACCTCCCGGCACCCTCAGCGGCCACCGGGGCCCGGCTCGAGGACCTGTTCGAGCAGATCCAGCGGGGCGAGACCGCCAGCCTCAACCTGGTGCTCAAGGCCGACGTCCAGGGTTCGCTCGAGGCCGTCACCGAGAGCCTCCGCAAGCTCGAGCGGGACGACGTGAAGCTGAGCTTCGTGCACCGCGGGGTCGGCGGGATCACCGAGAACGACGTCCAGCTGGCGCGAGCGTCGAACGCCACGATCATCGGCTTCAACGTCCGACCCGACCGGCGCGCCCGCGAGATGGCCGACGTCAGCGACGTCGAGATCCGGACCTACGAGATCATCTACAAGCTGCTGGAGGACATCGAGGCGGCCATGCTCGGCATGCTCGCCCCCGAGTTCGAGGAAGTGGTCACCGGCGAGGCCGAGGTGCGCCAGGTGTTCCGGATCCCCCGGGTCGGCGCCGTCGCCGGCTGCTACGTGCGGGAGGGGGTCATCACCCGCGGCTCGAAGGTCCGCTTCCTGCGCGACGGCGTCGTGATCTGGAAGGGGGCGATCACCTCGCTGCGGCGCTTCAAGGAGGATGTGCGCGAGGTGCAGTCCGGTTTCGAGTGCGGCATCGGGCTCTCGGACTACCAGGACCTGAAGGAGGGTGACGTGATCGAGACCTTCGAGGAGCGCGAGATCCCGAGGGCCTGACCGTGCCCGCGTCCCGCCACGGCCGGGCCCGTGACGCCGCCGGGGCGGCCCGCTACCCGCGGACCTGGCGGGTCAACCAGGTACTGCGGCAGGTGGTGGCCGAGGAGCTCGAGCGGCTGGCCGACGCCGACGAGCGCCTCCGCCTGGTCACGGTGACCTCGGTCGACGTCACCGCCGACCTCCGCCACGCCACCGTCTTCCTCGCCTCGATCGCCGACGAGGCCGCCGAGGCCCTCGACGAGCGCCGCCCGCAGCTCCAGCGGGCGGTTGGGCGGCAGGTCCGGATGAAGCGGACGCCGCAGCTGCGCTTCGCCGCCGACCCGGCGGTGGTGGCCGGCGAACGGGTGGAAGCGGTGCTCCGGCGCCTCGGACGCGGCCAGCCGGCGGTCGACGGCGACCCGACGCCGGAGTGAGCCTGCCGGCGGGCGTGCCGGCGCCGCGCACCGGGATGGTGGTGGTGGACAAGGAGCCGGGCTGGACCTCCCACGACGTCGTCGCCAGGGTGCGGCGCACCTTCGGGCAGCGACGGGTCGGTCACGCCGGCACCCTCGACCCCGACGCCACCGGGATCCTGCTGGTCGGGCTCGGCCGGGCGACCCGGTTGCTCCGCTTCCTGACCGCCCTGGAGAAGACCTACACCGCCGAGGTCGTGCTCGGGGTGGCGACCCACACCCTCGACGCCTCCGGGGAGGTGGTCGGTACCTGGGACATGGGCTCGGTGACCGTCGACGATGCCAGGACGGCGGCCGCCGCCCTGACCGGGGAGATCCTGCAAATCCCGCCGATGGTCTCGGCGGTCAAGATGGACGGGCAGCCGCTCCATCGGCTCGCCCGGCGCGGCGAGGTGGTCGAGCGGGCCCCCCGCCCGGTCACCGTCCACCGGTTCGAGGTGGCGGAGGGCCCGGAGCCGGGCGTCTTGTCGGTGGAGGTGACCTGCTCCTCGGGCACCTACGTCCGCGTGCTGGCAGCCGATCTCGGTGTGGCCCTCGGCGGGGGCGCCCACCTGCGGAACCTGCGGCGGACCCGGGTGGGCAGCTTCACCGAGGCCGAGGCCCGTCCGGTCGGGCTGCTCGACGGGACGTCGGTGCTGACCCCTGCCCAGGCCCTGCGCGACCTCGACCGGGCGACGGCCGACGACGAGGTGGCCCGACTGGTGGCCCGCGGGCTCCCGTTGGACCGGGTGGCGGTCGGCGCCAGCGGCGGCGGCCCGTTCGCAGTCGTCGACGACCGGGGCCGGCTGCTGGCCGTCTACGAGGCGACCGCCACCGACCGGATCCGTCCGCTGGTCGTCCTGGCCGACCGCTGACCGCCGGCGCCGCCGGGCCGCTCGTCTATCCTCGCCCGAGATGCAGGTCTTCTGTCTCGGCGAGTCCGCACCGCAGCCGGTGGGCACCGCCGTGACGATCGGCGCCTACGACGGCGTGCACCTCGGGCACCGCGCCCTTTTGTCGCGGCTCACCAGTCAGGCGGCGGCCCTCGGCGTGGCGTCGGCGGTGGTCACCTTCGACCGACATCCGGCGACGGTGGTGCGGCCGGAGTCGGCACCGCTGCTGCTGACCGACCTCGAACAGAAGCTCGAGCTGCTCGCCGACTGCGGCATCGACCTGACGCTGCTCGTGCCCTTCGACCGCGGCAGGGCGGACGAGACGGCCGAGGAGTTCGTGACCGAGGTGCTCGTCGACGCCCTGGCCGCCCGCCTGGTGGTGGTGGGCGAGGACTTCCACTTCGGGCACGGCCGCAAGGGCAACGTCGCCTTGCTGGCCGAGCTCGGGGCTCGGCACGGGTTCGACACCGAAGGGGTGCCCCTCGACGCCGACGCCGGCTCCCCGGTCTCCTCCACCCGTATCCGGGCACTGGTGGCGGCCGGCGACGTGGCGGCGGCGGCGGCGCTGCTCGGCCGCGAGCACGAGATCCGCGGCCAGGTCGTCCACGGCGACGGCCGGGGTGCCACCGAGCTCGGGTACCCGACGGCCAACGTGGCCGTTCCCGACGGCATCGCCCTGCCGGCCGTCGGCATCTACGCCGGCCACTACCAGCGACCCGACGGCAGCCGACACGCCGCCGCCGTGTCGGTCGGGCGCCGGCCGACCTTCTACGAGGCGGCCAACCCGCTGGTGGAGGCCTACCTGCTCGACTTCGACGGCGACCTCTACGGCGAGGAGGCACGGGTCGCCTTCACCACCCGCCTGCGCGACGAGCAGCGCTTCGGCTCGGTCGGCGAGCTGGTCGCCCAAATGGACCGGGACGTGCTGGCCGCCCGGGCGGCGCTGGCCGGCGGCACCTGACGCCCGGCCGGCACCTGGCGCCCGGCCGGCACCTGACGCCTGGCCGGCACCTGACGCCCGGCCGGCACCTGGCGCCCGGCCCGGCGGTGGTCCGCAGGGGCCGCCACCTGCTACTCTGGAATCGGTCGGTGCACCGCGCCGGCCGGCAGCGTGGAGCAACGTGGCGGTCCGACGGGGCGCCGGTGCGTGCGCTGGGCCGTTCTCCGGGCCTTGCCAGGCTCCCGAGGCTCCCGAGGTTTCTCCGTACATGCCCGACAAGCAGGCGATCATCACCGAGCACCGGTTGCACGAGGTCGACACCGGGTCGCCCGAGGTGCAGATCGCGTTGCTCACGGCCCGGATCTCGCATCTGACGGAGCACCTCAAGATCCACAAGGGCGACCACCACACGCGCCGTGGCCTGATGAAGCTGATCGGTCGACGTCGACGCCTGCTCGACTACGTGCGGGGCAACGACGTCGAGCGGTACCGCTCGATCATCGGTCGCCTCGGCATCCGCCGCTGACCTCCAGACGAACCGACCGCCCGGCCACCGGCCGGGCGGTCCTGTGAACAGAGCCCAAGAGCAACCAAACAGAGACGGGCGCCGCATCGAGTCGGCTGCCAGTCGCCGGTCACCCCGAGCGCACCGGCCCGGCCGCCAGGCCGACGGGTCGGACGGAGACGAGGTGGTCGACCACTGGGAACCGGCCACGGGGCGCCCATGAGCACCGAGGAGCACCATGGCTGATGCCATCTCCGTGTCGGCGCCAATCAGTGGCACCGACCGCACCCTGACGTTCGAGACCGGCAAGCTGGCGAACCTGGCCGACGGGGCGGTCGTGGGCCGCATCGGCGACACGATCCTGTTGGCCACCGCCACCGCCGCCCGGTCGGTGCGCGAGGGGACCGACTTCTTCCCGCTGACCGTGGACATCGAGGAGCGGGCGTACGCCGCCGGCAAGATCCCCGGTTCGTTCTTCCGCCGGGAGGGCAAGGCCTCGGACCAGGCGATCCTGACCTGCCGGTTGATCGACCGGCCACTGCGGCCGTCGTTCCCGAAGGGCTTCCGCAACGAGGTCCACGTGGTCGGCACGATCTTCGGCGCCGACCAGGTGAACCCGCACGACGTGCTCGCCATCAACGCCGCCTCGGCCGCCCTCATGGTCTCGGGGATCCCCTTCGACGGGCCGATCGGGGCGGTGCGGATCGCCTACTCGACCGAGGGCGAGTGGACCCCGCACCCGAGCTTCCAAGAAGGCGACGAGTCGACCTTCGAGCTGGTGGTGGCCGGCCGGGCGCTCTCGGAGGACGACGACGCCGAGATCGCCATCATGATGGTCGAGGCCGGCGGGACCGAGCGCTCGTGGCAGTACTACGAGGACGGGGCACCGAAGGTGACCGAGGAGGTCCTGGCGAACGGTCTCGAGGCGGCCAAGCGCTGGATCAGCGAGTCGATCGTGCTCCAGCGCCGCCTGGTGGCCGAGGTGACGGCCGCCCGCGGCCCGATCCAGCCGATCGAGTTCGCCGTCTTCTCGGACTACGGCGACGACGTCTTCGAGCGGGTCCAGGCGGTCGGCACCGACCGGATCGCCAAAGCCAACACGATCACCGCCAAAGCCGAGCGCAACGCCGCTCTCGACGCCGCCACCACCGGGATCCTCGACGAGCTCGCACCCGAGTTCCCCGAGCGCGAGCGGGAGATCAAGGCGGCGGTGCGCGGGTTGACCAAGAAGGTCGTCCGTCGCCGGATCGTCGAGCAGGGCGTCCGGATCGACGGGCGCGGCACCGCCGACATCCGCCCGCTCTCGGCCGAGGTCGACCTCTTCCCGACGGCGCACGGCTCGGCACTGTTCCAGCGCGGCGAGACCCAGGTGGTCAACGTGACGACGCTCGGGATGCCGCGGATGAACCAGCTGCTCGACACGATCACCCCCGACGAGTCGAAGCGGTACATGCACCACTACAACTTCCCGCCCTACTCGACCGGCGAGACCGGGTTCATGCGGGGGCCGAAGCGCAGGGAGATCGGTCACGGCCTGCTGGCCGAGCGGGCGCTGCTGCCGGTGGTCCCGAGCCAGGAGGAGTTCCCCTACACCCTGCGGGTCGTCTCCGACGTCGTCGCCTCCAACGGTTCGACGTCGATGGCGTCGGTGTGCGGCTCGACGCTCTCACTGATGGCGGCCGGTGTGCCGATCAAGGCGCCGGTGGCCGGCATCGCCATGGGACTGGTCCACGACGAGGGCAGCTACGTCACCTTGACCGACATCCTCGGCGCCGAGGACGCCTTCGGCGACATGGACTTCAAGGTGGCAGGTACGGCCGACGCCGTCACGGCGCTGCAGCTCGACACCAAGATCGACGGACTGCCGGCCGACGTCCTGGCCAAGGCGCTGCGCCAGGCCAAAGACGCCCGGCTGCGCATCCTCGAGGTGATGGCCGGTGCCATCGCCGAGCCGAGGCCGGAGGTGGCGGAGAGTGCGCCCAAGATCGTCTCGATGGAGATCCCGATCGACAAGATCGGGGAGGTGATCGGGCCCAAGGGCAAGGTGATCAACACCCTCCAGCAGGAGACCGGGGCCGACATCGCGGTGGACGACGACGGCATGGTCGGCACGGTGACCATCGGTGCCAAGGACGGCCAGGCGGTCGAGGAGGCACGGCGCCGGATCTCGCTGATCCTCGACCCGCCGACGGCGGAGGTCGGTGCGGTCTACAGCGGCAAGGTGGTCAACCTGACGAAGTTCGGCGCCTTCGTCAACGTCCTTCCCGGCCGCGACGGGTTGCTCCACATCTCGAAGCTGTCGCCGCTGGCCGGCGGCAAGCGGGTCGGCCAGGTCGAGGACGTCCTGACCCTCGGACAGCCGATCGAGGTGCGCGTCGACGACATCGACCCGCAGGGCAAGGTGTCGCTGTCGCTCGCCGATGCCCCGGCGCCCCCCGGGGGCGGCGGCGGCAACGGGCGGGCGACCGAGCGGCCGACCGAGCGAACCGGGGGCGGGCGGAGCCAGGCGGCGGCCCCGCAGGTCGCCTCCTTCGAGGAGGCGTTCGAAGCGGAGCTGGTGGCGGACCTCGGCGACCTCGGCCCGGGTGCTCCTGCCGGCGGCGGCGAGGGTCGTTCCGAGGGCGACGACCGGCGGAGGTCGCGCGGGCGGTCACGGCGGCGTTGACCACCCCCCGGGTCGACTCGGCCATCAGGACCGAGGTGCTGGCGTCGGGGGTCCGACTGGTCACCGAACCGATGCGTGACGTGCGCTCGGTGGCCGTCGGCTTCTGGGTCGGCACCGGGTCGCGCGACGAGCCGGCCGCCAGGGCCGGGGCCTCGCACTTCCTCGAGCACCTGCTCTTCAAGGGGACGCCGACGCGCTCGGCAGGGGCGATCGCCGAGGCGCTCGACGAGGTCGGGGGGGACTGCAACGCCTACACCACCAAGGAGTACACCTCGTTCTACATCCGGTTGCTCTCCGAGCACCTCGAGCTCGGGCTCGACATCCTGAGCGACATCATGTGGGACCCGGCGCTGCGGCCCGAGGACGTCGAGGCCGAGCGGACGGTGATCCTCGACGAGATCCTGATGCACGCCGACGAGCCCGCCGACCTGGTGGCCGAACGGTGGTCGGCCGCCCTGTTCCCCGGGCACCCGCTCGGTCGTGACGTCCTCGGCTCGGCCGACACGGTGCGGGCGACGACCACCGCCGACGTGCGCGAGTTCTTCGAGCATCACTACCGGCCGGCCAACATGGTGGTGTCGGTGGCCGGCGACTGCCGCCACGAGGAGGTGGCGGCCGGCATCGAGGGCCGTTTCACCGGGGTCGCCGGCGGCGGCGCCCCCCGACGGACGCCACCGGCCGACCCGCCGGAGCCGCTGGTCGTCGTCCGCCGGCCGACCGAGCAGGCGCACCTCATGCTCGGTGCGCGCTCGGTCGCCCGTTTCGACGAGCGGCGGTGGGCCTACGCCGTGCTGAACCAGGTGCTCGGTGGGGGGCTCTCGTCGCGTCTGTTCCAGAAGATCCGGGAGGAGCGCGGCCTCGCCTACTCGGTGTGGTCCGAGCGGGCGGCCTATCACGACGCCGGCTCGTTGTCGGTGGTCGCCGGCACCGCCCCCGAGCACGTCGACGAGGTGCTGCGGATCGCCGCCGGCGAGCTCGAGCTGCTGGCGTCGTCGGGCGTGACCGAACGCGAGCTGGCGGTCGCCAAGGGGAACCTGCGGGCCGAGGCGCTGCTCTCGTGCGAGGACTCCGGGGCGCGGATGGGCCGGCTCGGCTCGTCCCTCCTGCTGCACGGCGAAGTGCTCACCGTCGACGAGCTGCTCGGGCGCATCGACCAGGTCGATCGCTCGCAGGTGCAGGCGGCGGCGGAGGAGCTGGCATCAGCACCGCGCACGTTGGCCGCCGTCGGGCCCTTCGACGCCGACGCCTTCGACGCCGGCTCGCTCGGTCTGGCGGGTCGAGCGGCCTGACGTCGTGGTCGCCGCGGCCGGCACCCGCGGTCGACGGGTGCCCCGCCGCCGGGACCGGCCGGGCGGGCGCCGGTGGCGTCGGCCCTTCGACCGGCTCGGCCGCGCTGACCGCTTCGCGCTGGCGGTGCTCGTCGGCATACCGTTGGCCGCCTTCGTCGTGCCGGCGCTGGCCGGCTATCCGGCGATCGCCGGCGACAACCTGATCCAGAACTTCCCGCTGCGCGTCCTCTCGGGCCAGCTCGTCCGCCAGGGCCACCTCCCGCTGTGGAACCGCGACATCTGGTCCGGCAGCCCGCTGCTCGGGGGGCTCAACGCCGGTGCGCTCTACCCGCTCACGTTGGTCTTCGCTGTCGTGCCGGCAGTGGCGGCCTGGGTCGTCAACCTGCTGGCCGCCTACTGGGCGGCCGGGCTCGGGACCTACGTGCTGCTCCGCCGGCTCCGCCTCGGTGCGTTGCCGGCGGGCGTGGCGGCGGCGACCTACGCGTTCAGCGGTCAGATGGCGGGCCAGATGGTCCACCTCCCGATCGTCGAGGGCATCGCCTGGGTCCCGCTGATGGTGCTGGCCCAGTTCGAGCTCTCGTGGGCGCTCTTCGGCACCCGGCCGGGGCGCCGAGGCGGCCCGACGACCACCGGCGAACGATCGTCGCCGTGGCCGCCCACGGTCCTCTTGGCGGTGGTGATCGGGTTGGTCCTCCTCGCCGGCGAGCCGCGCGGGATGGCCGAGGCCGAGGTGGTGGCGTCGGCGGTGACGCTGTGGCTCGTTCTCCGCCGCTATGGGCACGGTGGCCCGGACCTCCGCCGCCGCCTGGTCTTCCTCGGCTGGTCGGTGCTCGCCGCCACCTGGGCCAGCGCGTTGGGGGCGGTGCAGCTGCTGCCGGGCTGGCAGTTCATCTCGACGTCGCAACGATCGAGCGAGTCGTTCGCCTTCTTCGCCACCGGGTCGCTCCACGTCCAGTGGTCGGTGCTGCTGCTCGTGCCGGACGTCTTCGGCGGCGACGGCCTGGCACACCAGCCGGCCTACTTCAACTCGTACAACCTGCCCGAGGTCACCGGCTACGTCGGCCTCCTGCCGCTGGTGGCCTTCTTCGCCCTCCTCACCCGGGCCGTCGGCCGACGGCGCGACCCGCAGGCGGCCGACTGGTGGCCGTGGCTCGGGTTGGCGGTGCTCGGCATGCTGATGGCCTTCGGCTCCTACACCCCGGTCGGCGGGCTCTTCGGGCACATCCCGCTCTTCAACAAGGTCCGCCTCCAGAGCCGGAACCTGGCCATCGCCGACCTCGCCCTCGCAGTGATCCTCGCCTACTGGTTGGAGCGGGTGCTCCACGACCATGCGGCGGCGGCCCTTCGGGCCGGCTGGCGCCGGCGGGTGGCGCTCCTGCCGGTGGCCGCTGCCGCCCTGGCGTGCGTGGCGGGGTTGGCGGTCCCCGGACGCCTCGAGTCGGCCTTCTCCTTCGCTGGTGGGGCCACCGGCCTCGGGCGGCTGCTCACCCCGAGCTTCGTCGCCCAACTGTTCGTGGTGGCGGCGGCCGGCGCGTTGGTCCTCGCCGGGAGCCGGCTCTCCACCGTGGCCCGGCGGCGAGCCGTGGTCGCCGTGGTCGTCCTCGACCTCGGACTGTTCACCCTGACGAGCTCGACCGGCCTCGTGCCGGGGAACGCCACCCTGGAGCCGAGCCGGGCCGAGGCGGTGGCGGCGGTCGGCGACCACGGGCGCTTCGCCATCTACGACACCACCGCCATCAACGTCGACGTGCTCAGCCGGGCCGGCCAGCCGGACCTGAACGTCTTCACCGGGATCCCGAGCGTCCAGGGCTACGGGTCGATCGTGGCTGCCCGCTACGGCGACCCGACCGGGACCCACACCCTCGACACGCTCTCGCCGTGTGCGCTGGCCAAGGGCGTGTTCGACCCGCTGCGGCTCACCACCCTGCTCGTGCTCCCGCAGTTCCTGGCCCGCCCGGTGCCGCCGAACACCACGCTGCCGGCATCCCCCGAGAAGTTCCCGGCCACCACCAGCGGCCTCGAGCAGGCCAACTGCCCGGGGGCCCCGGCGCCGGGAACTCCGGCCCGGCGGCGCTGGTACTTCGGTCGTGCGCTCCCGTTGAGCGGGGTCGACCTCGTCGGGACGTCGGCCGCCGGCGGCGGCCTGCGGCTGGCCGGCCTGCGGGTGGGGATCGTCGACCAGCGCGGCCGCCTCGGGTGGCCGGCGGCGCGCCTCGAGGCGGTCGAAGGCGGCGTCCACGTCGCCTTCTCGACCCCGGCCATGGCCATCGGGCTGGTGGTCCACAGCGCCGCCGGACAGGCGCTCTCCATCGCCGACGGCTCGGCTGTCACCATCGCCGCCCCGGCGCTGGCCCACCCGCACTCCTATGCCGCGTCGGCCACCGGGACGACCTACGCCTTGGACGGTCAGGTACAAGACGCCCTCGACGACCCCGCCCGCTGGCGCCCCGCCGGCAACTGGGACGGCTACGCCCGCTTCGTGCGCACCACGGTTCGCCCACCGGTGTGGGTGGCCGGCGCACCGACCGGCGACGCCGCCCACCTGCTGCGCACGGCCGACGACGGGACGGCCGAGGTCTCGGTGCAGCTCCGGGAACCGGCCCTGGTCGTGCGGAGCGAGGCGTTCATGCCCGGCTGGCGGGTGACCGCCGTCCAGGTCGGTGGCGGGGATTCCCGGGTGCTGCCCGTGGTGGCCGACGGCCTGGTGCAGGCGGTGCACGTCCCAGCCGGCCGCTACACCCTGATCTTCCGCTACCGGCCGCCCGGCCTCGACCTCGGGCTGGCCGCCACCGGCGCCGGATTGGCGGCGCTGGCGGTCGTCGGTCTGCTGTGGGTGCGCCAGCGGCGGCGTCGCCGGAGTGGGTCGGGCCCATGGCCGGCGTCCCGCCGCCTCGCCGACGGACCGGCGGCGGCCCCCCGGGGCCCCGCCGGCGGGGCCGGCGGGGGCACGGCCCCCCCCGGGGCACCGCGCCCGCACCCCCCGCCCCGCGTGCGCGGGGGGGGGGGGGCGGGGGGGGGGCCCGGGGG
>Ga0080006_1206720_pt1 | contig 12254 bp, 12 predicted proteins | sample RS3BMetagenome_FD_69209 | JGI IMG/M metagenome (GOLD analysis project Ga0080006, IMG submission 69209) | Ferric oxide microbial mat and aquatic microbial communities from Rainbow Spring, Yellowstone National Park, USA - RS3B (SPADES... ...
GACCGACCGGCTCGACGGCATCGCCGATCTCGGCGGTGCTCAAACCTTGTGATTGAGAAGCAGTGAAAGACAACACTGCTTTAGTGACCCTGTCAGCTGCATCTTCTTCGCCCAAATACTCAAGCATCATAGCTGCCGAGCGGATAGCAGCCAGGGGATTCGCTCTCCCTGTTCCCGCTATATCCCACGCGGCACCGTGCACTGGTTCGAACAAGGATGGACCAGTTCTAGCAGGATTGAGATTAGCCGATGCCGCAAAGCCAATCCCTCCACATACAGCTCCGGCTAGGTCAGTTATTATGTCCCCAAAGAGATTATCCGTAACTACTACATCATACCGAGCGGGACTCTCAACCATGTAGATGCAAGCAGCATCTACATGGTTGTAATCAGTAGATACCTCAGGAAACTCCTTGGACACATCAGAAAAGACCCTGAGCCATAGATCTCCTGCATAAGTCAGCACATTGGTCTTATGCACCAAGGTCAGATGTCTTCGAGCTCTGCGACTTGCCAATTCATAAGCAAACCTTACGCAACGCTCAACCCCGAAGCGGGTGTTCACTGAACCTTGGGTGGCTACCTCTTGGTTGGTGCCCTTCCGCAGCACTCCTCCTTCTCCAGCGTAAGACCCCTCCGTGTTTTCGCGCACTACTACAAAGTCGGCATCTTGAGCAATCGATCCTGGAGTAGCCGTAAAGGGACGTAGATTGACATAGAGATCCAAGTCAAAACGGAGCCTGAGCAGAAGTCCACGTTCAAGGAGCCCTGGAGGAACCTCCTTCGATCCTACTGGAGGACCAACAGCTCCCAAAAGAATTGCATCCACTCCTGCTAATTCCCGAAGAACACTCTCGGGCAGGACCTCACCGGTTCGCAAGTACCTACCAGCACCAAGATCATACTCCACTGTCTCGATAGCAACTCCGCTAGCCTTCACCACTTTGATGGCTTCAGCCAATACCTCCGGTCCTATGCCATCACCACCTATGACCGCTATCTCATAGCGTCTTTTCTCAGCTGTACTCACAACGACATCCCTTGTCTGTCATCCCCGGGGGTACAAACTAATAGTCCCTCTTCTTCGCCAAAGATACGGTGGTCAAGAGGGTGCTCTACTTCATCTACCCCTTTGAGCAGTCTAATCATTTGCTGGACCTATCCATGAGTCTCCCCTCATAACGAAAAACCGCCCACTAATGTGGACGGCTTCACAGGCACACACCGAGGAGGTGAGTGCCTTATTCGATAAAGATAATGCTGGACGTGAAAGCCCTATCGCTCCTCGAACTACCTATGGAATCGACGACTTTCACACTCATAACACCTCAAGTTTCCTACATGATGGTTCTATAGTCAAGCCGGCCTCTTCATACGGCAAAAACATGTTCACAATAGGTGAGACCACAGGACAATGAGAACTATCCTCGAATGTTGATAGTACTATTTTCGGTGGACCCAGTACCCCTTTGCATTAAGGTATTTTCTATGTATGACCGATGTTAGCCTGACGCCTGAGACCTATAGACGCTTACGCGAAGAGCTCGAAGAGCTCACCGGCAAAGGCAGAGTGGAGATAGCTAGAGCAATTGAAGCAGCTAGAGCTCTCGGAGACCTGTCCGAGAATGGTGACTACCATGCAGCTAAAGAGGCACAGGGCAAGATGGAGGCTCGCATACGCCAGCTCCAACATCTCTTGTCCTCTGCTATAGTCGTAGACCAAACCGACCACCACGGTCGTGTAGTGCAAGGTAGCATAGTCACTCTCCGCTACGAGGGAGACGACGAGGTACAGCGCTTCCTTGTCGGTTCGATTGAGGAGAAAAGAGAGGATGTGACAGTTGTCTCTCCGGCTTCTCCCTTGGGGCAGGCATTGTTGAACAAGGAGATCGGCGATACTGTAACCTATGAAGCACCCAGTGGAAAACTACAAGTCGAAATAGTAGATATCGAGCTAGATAGTCGATGATGGCCTCTACTCTTCGAAGCATAGAGCTAAACAGAACTACCGACATTCTAATGCCTTGTGAAACATCTGAGTAGATAGAGAGTAGGTTTACGTCAATGAAGACCATGGCAGAAAAAATTTGGGATGCTCACGTTGTGCATCGCGAAGAGGGTGAGCCAGATCTCTTGTATATAGACCTCCACCTGATTCACGAGGTAACCTCTCCCCAAGCCTTCGAAGGGCTGCGTCTGGCTGGCCGCAAGGTTCGTAGGCCAGATCTAACCGTAGCAACAGCCGATCACAACGTGCCTACGAATCCAGGAGTTAGCGAGATCGAGGACCCTATAGCTGCAAGGCAACTAGAGGTGCTGGCCAACAACTGCAGAGAAAGTGGCATCACCTACTTCCCTATGGGTCACCCCAACCAAGGAATCGTTCATGTCATAGGTCCAGAGCTTGGACTGACCTTGCCGGGTATGACCGTAGTGTGCGGTGATAGCCATACCTCTACCCACGGTGCCTTCGGAGCCCTTGCATTTGGTATAGGCACTAGTGAGGTCGAGCACGTCTTAGCTACCCAAACTCTCCCTCAATACCGTCCACAAACTATGGCCATCAACATAAACGGCAAATTGGCAGATTGGGTATATCCAAAAGACGTCGTACTAGCCCTTATTGGCCTGATAGGCACAGGAGGGGGCATCGGCCACATCATTGAATATCGTGGTTCGACCATAGCTACCATGTCCATGGAAGGGCGAATGACCATTGCCAACATGAGTATAGAGGCTGGTGCCAGAGCAGGAATGATTGCTCCTGATGAAGTAACCTTTGCTTATCTGGATGGACGCATAAGATCCCCCAAGGGATCCTTGGCAGAAGAAGCTCTTGCGTACTGGAAGGAGCTAGTTACCGATGAAGGTGCTCATTTCGACAAGGAGGTAAGTCTGGATGTCACTCATCTGACTCCTCAGGTAACCTGGGGAACCAATCCAGGACAGGTGACCTCCATAGACTCATCCGTGCCAGATCCAGAGTCCTACTCAGACGGTGCTGAAGCAGATGCAGCCAAACGCGCCCTTGACTACATGGGGATTGCTCCAGGTACGCCAATTCGAGATATCCGAGTAGACACTGTATTCATAGGCTCGTGCACCAATTCCAGGATCGAAGATCTCAGGGTAGCCGCAGAGGTTGCTCGAGGGAGGAAAGTGCATCCAAACGTTAGGGCGCTGGTTGTACCGGGGTCTAGGATGGTTAAGGAACAAGCAGAGAGAGAGGGGTTGGACAAGGTGTTCACAGACGCTGGGTTTGAGTGGAGAGAACCTGGTTGTTCCATGTGTTTAGCCATGAACCCAGACAAGCTATCTCCCGGGGAACGTTCCGCGTCTACCTCCAATAGGAACTTCGAGGGTAGACAGGGCAGAGGAGGACGTACTCATTTAGTGTCACCTGCCGTCGCTGCGGCTACAGCTATTATCGGTACCTTTTCAACCCCCTTGGACTTACGATAATGGAAGCCATAACCACTATAACTGCCCGTGCTGTTCCACTCGACCGCTCCAATGTGGACACCGACCAGATCATCCCTAGCGACTGGTTGAAGCGCGTAGAGAGAACCGGATTCGGGGCCGGATTGTTCGCCGAATGGCGTGACGATCGAAACTTCGTGCTCAACCAGCCGCAATATGCTGGCACAGCGATACTTATAGCAGGAGAGAACTTCGGCATCGGGTCATCAAGAGAACATGCTGTGTGGGCTCTCCAAGACTATGGCTTCAAAGCAGTCATAGCACCGAGCTTTGGCGACATCTTCAGGAATAATGCAACGAAGGCAGGTCTGATCCCGGTCAAGATCCCGGCTGCAGAGGCAGCTGTGCTAATGGATACGATAAGTCGTGACCCATCCTTAGAAGTCACAGTAGATGTTGAAAACCTGACTGTTGAGCTTCCGGCAAAGGGAATCCGAATCGAATTCGAACTAGACAAACGCTCTCGTCAACGCTTCATCAATGGTTGGGACGACATAGACCTGAGCCTTCGGTTCGACAAAGAGATAGCCGCTTACGAAGCATCTCGTTACGCCTGGTTACCGGTTACTGTCGGACCTCCGTGGTAAAAGCGTTAGCTCGGTCGTAGCTCTCTCAGTCCTCTCCTCTGTCCGGTTTCCCGTTGATCGAGTTGGTATCCGTGCCCGAAAAGAGTCGGGCAACCCCTGCCACATTGCCCAGGCGATACATCTGAGAAGCTGCAGAGGTATCCCCTTTCAGGTACAGGTTGAAAAATTCTGTGCTTACTGCAGCAACGAGAGGCTCTGGAGGGTCATCTCCTTCAAAGGGCACGAAATGACCAGCGCCAAGCAGATCAAGATACCACTTAGGACCTTGATCATCTTCGTACATCTCGAGGCTATCTTTCGGATCGTTCACCTCATCAGCACTTCCCTGGATGAACAGCATGGGAGGAGTTTTTCCTGAGAAGTACCTGCCAGGGTAGGAAGCCAGCTCTGACCCGGCCATGACCACTGCTGCTTTGACCAGCCTATCGCGACAACAGGTATTGGCTGCGATCGCTGCTACTGTATCTCCACCATCGGAGTGACCAGCAACTCCAATCTCGGATGGATCGATGAGAGAGGCTATTTCGCTCGACAAAGAACTGGACTCAGCAACGAGAGAAGAGATCACAAAGGCCACATCGGCTGGTTGATTTATAACCTCCCACTCCTCCGGTTTACCGGGTACGTGACAACTGGTCAAAGGAAACTGGATAGCCGCTACAACATAACCAGCTGCTACCCAGTGGTCTAAAAGAGGTGCGTAGGCAGAACGGCACTGGAGATAACCTGGGGCAAAGACAATCAAGGGGAAAGGGCCTTTGGCCGGTTCCAAGGTACCGTGAACGGTCTCTTCTGGGTAAAGGACCCGGGTCGGCAAAGTAAGAGGTTCCACCTCGCCATCTATGGTCATCGTTTGCGACCTGTCAATGAATGTATAAGAGATCTTCCCTACGGAGTATGAAGAGGGAACTGTGGTTTTGTAACCATGGCTAGGGGAAGGGGAGGCACTCGAGGCACTCGAGGCAACGGATGAATCTTGCGAGGTGGATCTAGCTGAACGTTCGAAGATGCGGGAGCCTTCGGGGACACTGGCACCATGCGCTTTTTCCACCAATAAGAGCCCGCCCCCCAGAAGAACTCCCACAGCTATAGTCGTGAGGAAAAGGCTCGCACGTCTCTTGAACTTTGTCCTCGTCTGCTTTGTCCTCGTCTGCTTTGTCCTCGACTGCTTTGTCCTCGACGAATCCTCTCTGTGACGTACACCTCCTCCATCTGGATCTTTGCTTAGATGCTTTACTGATCTACGCACTCAACTAGGCTATAACCTGATTCAACACAAGAGGTGGCAGGAGCGTTCCACAAGGTCGCTTCACCCCCGGCTTGGAGGCCGGAGCACTACGGCCTTGAGGCAGTAGCTGGATCTCGTTCGGTATGGCGATTCAGCATGCAGCTGCTCCCCGTTCCAAGTATTCCAGTTCATACCGGAGCAAATCATTCAACGACACCTAGTGCTACCTCGAGCTTGAGCATTAGCAACCTAAACTGCTTGCTACCAGAAGGATCCAATATCTGTTCGAACCAGCCTTCTTGAGCATAGATGCGTTCATTGACCCGATCAGCAAGGTATCTTCCTTCTTCGCTCAGATACAGCTCTCTAGTTCTTCGCGTATGCGGCTTAGTAGTACTAGTAAGAAGATTCCGCCTCTGGAGTTCGTCTACTACATGTTTGATGTTCATCGGATCGCTGGCCAAAGTACGTGCCAATGCCCTGATGCCACTACCAGGCTCCTCTCTCAACGCACGAAGAACAGCTGCTTGCGGTGGTGAGATATCGAGGTCGCATATAGCCTCTGCCCAGACAGACCGTAGCGCTCTGGACAATCGACCCAAGCGGAAGCCCAATCCTTCTCGGATAGGTACAAGACGATCGATTTCCCCTGTCTTGCTAGCCCTATCCGCAGCAGATCCTTCTTCATGCATGATTTCCCTACTAGATGAACCGTTCATTTTAGCCGATGCCTTTACCTGATGATATGAGTAGTTCCACCATTGGGTTCACTATTCCACTGGAGTAAGGAGCATGTGAACACATTGTAGTGTACACTACTATCATAAATATAAGTTAAGCGATTGCTGATGCATGCCATCGGGCTGGGATGAAAACAAGGAGCAGTGACTCGATGGCTTCGACAACTTCAATGATCGAGGAAGGTAGAGGATGGATCATCACGCACACCACTCGCATGGTAGGCATGAAGGGAACGAACAGTGGACATGGGACAAGCGTTTCGCAGAACATGGATGGCCAACAGAACCAGATCCTGTGCTAGTGGAACTAGTTTCGACGATACCGCCAGGCAAGGCATTGGACCTTGGATGCGGCACGGGAAGAAACTCCATTTGGCTTGCAAAGCAGGGTTTCGAGGTTACTGGAGTAGATGCCTCCTCGGTCGGTCTCGCTGAGGCAGCTCGGCGAGCTGAAGTGGAAGGAGTGTCTATAGAGCTGATACAGGCCGATCTCTACAGCTTCGACCCCTCACCATCCAGTTACGACCTAGTAGTTGTAGCCAACATACATCCCCTTCCCGAAGAAGCTCAACAGCTCTATGGCATGGCGCGTAAGGCACTTAAGAGAGGCGGGCACCTGTTCGTAATCGGTCACCATCTGGAGATGCTTGGGCACCATGGCCCTCCTGATCCAAGCCGTCTCTATACAGAGGATTCACTACGCCAATCCTTGCCACCTGATCTGCTCATCGAACTGCTGCAGCGGGTCGAACGAGCCCATGGAAGCGATATTGATTCGCAAAGGGATATCTCCGTATTTGCCTGGGCTACGCTCCCAGGCTAATGCAGATGGCGCACAATCAACCTTCACCAGTTCTTCAGTAAGTCTTCAGTAAGTCTTCAGTAAAGAGCTGGGTCACTCCACCTCTACTCCGCTCGGGTAAGAGACAGTTGAATTGTTGTCTGAACTCAGCTGCTCTCTTACCCGCCTGGTCACTCGCCGTTCAATGATAAAAGCAAGAAATGGTAGAAAGCCAGCAGCAACAACAGCAGCTAATTGCTTAAGGCTGAAGCGCCCTCTTCTTGCTAGATCGAGAGCAGTGGCAAGATAGACGATGTAGAAAAAACCATGAATTGGACCTACTACTGCAACAACCTTAGGGTCCCCTGCTGCATACTGGAGCGGCATACCGATAAAGGTCAGAACGATAAGTCCTACTCCTACTATGTAAGCCATCACTCGATAACGTAAAAGGGCTGCGCTCACCTAACGGACTCCTCTATCGGTTCTCCATTCGGATTGGTCCATGTCTTGGCCTTGCCAGAGGCAGAGAGTGCAGCCAGATAACTATTGTAAGAGGCCAGCTCCTCATCTTCCTGTTCCCATTTGGCCGTGAGCAGCGCCCTGATCAAAGAGGGAGAGGCAGTCTCGAGAACACCTGTGACGACAGCGGGATCGTTGGTCGAATGCCACTGTCTCGAACTGTCCTCATCTCCACCTATCGAGCCACTATGTGTCTTAAATGGCCTTTCTGGTTCGACAATGGGCCCATCCGCTTCAGATGAACGCAGACCCATCTCATCCGGGAGACGTATCAACGAAGCTACACGAGTTGCTGGGTTATTCTTGTCCTCATGTATCAGCTGCCACCACGTAATAGCAGACAGCACTGCAAAAAGAGGCCACTCTACCGCATAGAGCCATCCGAGAGGATTCCCTGCCATGGCTACGGTCACTTGCCACCAGGCAGCTACAAAACACCCTGGCACAGCTATCACCAATGCGAGGTGAAGCAATAGAGCTCTGGCAGAGAACCATCGGCGGCGCATACGAGAAAGTTTATCGTTCTAATCTTGCAGTTGCTTGCCCACCCACGAGATCACCTTTCATGGACCTCATGGACCGGTAATTGTCTGCCTTGGCTCTCCTTGACGTGAACGCAGTCGCACGATCCTACTCCCTGCGTTGAGATAAGCCCTTGCCGAAGCCTCCACTACATCGGTGGACACCCCTCTACCGGATACTCTTTGATCTCCAGAGCTCAACTGAATAACTACATCACCCAAGGCATCTATACCGCCAGTAACCGAAGAAACGTTGAAACCAGTCAAGGTGGCATCGATGCCAGTAGCCTCTCTGATCGCCTGACAAGCAGCGTCTATCATGCCATCACCGCTCGCAGTAGCCTCCTGTTTCACCCCATCTCTACTGACCACTACGCGAGCAGTAGGAGCCTTATCCGTACCCCCAGTTACCTCCAAGTAGTCGAGGTTGTAGCCAGGATCGATCGACGCTCCTAGCTCCTCAGCCACTATTGCCTCGAGATCAGCCTCTGTTATCTCCACCTTCCTATCTGCTAGCTCTTTGAACCGAGTAAAAGTGGAATTGAGCAAGTCCCCAGAGATGGAGTAGCCCATCTTGGAAAGAGTATCCGCAAAGGCATGCCTACCTGAATGCTTGCCAAGCACTATTTGACGACCTTCCCTACCTACGCTGGGTGCATCTATGATCTCATAAGTAGCTCTATCGGCAAGCACTCCGTGTTGATGTATTCCTGACTCATGCAAGAAGGCATTCCTTCCCACCACCGCCTTATTGTACTGGATTGGATATCCGGTCAGACGAGACACGAGCCTGGAGGTCCTAGCGAGTTCCTCTGTGACAACGTCCGTATATAGCTCTTCAAACTCATCGGCTCTTGTCTTCAAAGCCATTACCACCTCTTCCAAAGAGGCATTTCCCGCACGCTCACCAAGACCATTTACACATACCTCTACTTGACGAGCTCCGGCTTTAACTCCGCTTAGGCTATTGGCTACTGCCAATCCGAGATCATCGTGACAGTGGGTGGAGATTTGGTAGTTGCCAGAGACCTCTCTCCGCACAGTAGCAATGAGCTCACCAAACTCCCAAGGCATTCCATAACCAACGGTGTCGGGTATGTTCAAGGTAGTGGCCCCTGAATCCACTGCTCTCTGAAGAACTTCCAGCAGGAAATCTACTGGGGTTCTGGTAGCATCCTGAGGACTGAACTCGACATCTTGAGTATACTCCTTAGCTCGCGAGACAGCTGCTTTTGTCTCTTCGAGCACCTGTTCAAAGGTCATTTGAAGCATGTGCTCCAAATGACTTGGGCTCGTGGATATGAATACATGTATACGAGCATGGTCTGCATCTGCCAATGCTTGCCAGCATCTATCTACATCGGCTAAGTGAGTTCTGGAAAGCCCAACGATGGTTGGTCCGTGAATGTTACGGGCAATTGCCTGAACCGCCTCAAAGTCCCCTACACTGGCCACCGGAAATCCTGCCTCTATGCAGTCGACCCCCAATCGTGCTAGCTGCTCGGCTATCTCTAGCTTCTCACTGACATCCAAAGAGATGCCTGGCGACTGTTCGCCATCTCTCAATGTGGTGTCAAATATTGCTACTTTTTCTGCCATAGGAAATAACCTCTCTATACTCTCTGTACTTGACTCTCTGTACTTGTTGTACTTTGCTTTCTGTATCTATACCTCTTGATCTATGCCTCTTGATCTCTTGCTTCTCGATCCATCTCGTCCTATCTGCTTCATCCCTCGTCACTGTCGATCACCAAGCAATAAAAAACCTCCTGGCCGATCTAGCTCAGGAGGTTCAGGCGAGCGCGGCTGTACGCTCGCCTTCTAGGTAAGAAGGAGAACGCTCTGCTCGTTGATGGTGCTGGCAGTCGCTACAAGATATCTACCACATGCCATATCAATAATTTACCTGTACATCGCATTCATAGCAAATGCACAAACAAAATTATGGTTCAGGCAGGTTTCCAGCGAGGGGATCAGAGGACCGGAGATATCGGCCGTCTTGGCCGAGGACATGCGGTTGCTCAGCGAAGTTGTTGGAGTTAACACAGTGGATGCACCTATCGACTCTCCAATGGTTCTCGACAAGGTTAGTCCAGTACAGTGCTCTTTTTGTGGCTGGCCGATGACTATCCACATGTCGAGCTATGACCAGAGGATAAACCTCCTTGGCCCCACCAGCTTTGAGAGCAACGACGGCCGATTGCAAATGTGCTCCACTTGTAACTGTATCATCGACAACAAGAACCTTGCTCCCCTTCACTAGAGCACGGTCACAGCAGTAGCCACGAGAAGCGGGGGTCGACCTAGTTATACGCTCAGGGCCAAACGATAACGCATCTGCAAGCTTTTTCTCCAGTTCTGTTACTCTTGCCAGTGTACTTGCAAGAGGGTGAATCCCCCTTCGCGACCGAGAAGAAGGTACTACCGTTATTAGGTCGAATCCTAATGGTGCAATGCACTTAGAGTGATATTGGATAAACGCACCGAGCAACTCTGCTAGCTGTACCTGTTTGTACCCTGCCAATGACGACAAGGTGCCTTTGTACTTGATCAGGGTATCGTGCAGCACCCCTGACTTGATCGATAAAGAAATTGGGGTCAGCGGAACAAGATCGTCTTGCAAGATAACATTCATCCTTTTACAACTCCAACAGAGATCGAATCGCTCATCTATTGGACAGCTACAGGTTAGACATACCCCTGGTCCAGGGGGAGGGACGGCTAGACAAGCTCTGCCTAGGATCAAAGAATTATCTTTTCGACCTTCCTCGCCCTCCCGGACGGGTATTGCAGCGCGCTTCATAGGATGTATCCTCTCATGAGGGTGCATCACTCTGAGAGAGTGCATGCGAACCAAAACCAACAGCAGCACATCCTGCAACCGAAACGATGCAAGCACAATACGAGCAAACAACAGTCGACTTAACTATGCTCGTCCGCTCGTTGCAACACCTTACTCCTCCGCTCGTTGCAACACCTTGCAATCCAACAATACGAGCAAACAACAGTCGACTTAACTATACCTTTTGCTTGCAAACTGATACCGTATCATCAGTGTCTATGTCATCAATAAGAATAAAAAAGGCATATAAGATAGGGTTCTCATTGACTTTGCTCCTCATGGGCGCACTAGCGATGAGACGCTTCTTCCTCAAATGGACTGGGTCGCAACCGTTCGTTGTTCCTCCTGACAGTTGGCCGCCAATACGCCCAGCAACAACAGTTGATAGTCGCCATCAAAACGATACTGACACTGGTCACACCAACCTCTCTAGCTCCAGTGAAGGTGCAGGAAGAACCGTTAGTGAATCAGCTCCTAGTGTCGATCGTGCCCGATCCGACAGAAACAACCTAACTACTATTGGTGAATCCATTGTGAATGATCGCCTTGACGTTGATTCCACCAACGAAGACGCCCTTAGGGATGAGAACGGTGCTCCTCTCTGGGTAATCCCCCAGGACAGGAGCTGTCCCAGTTCTCATCCAATAAAGGCCAAGCTCTCCAGTATGATCTATCACGTACCTGGCTCTCTCGCCTATGACCGTACTATAGCTGACCGTTGTTATGCGACAGAGGAGGCCGCTAGCTCTGATGGATTCAGACGTTCCAAGCGTTAAAATCGATACTCCGCTCGAAGTTCAAAGTGCATCAAGACTGCATCAAGAGATAACAGCATGAGCATCTAGTATGCCTTCTGCCTGCCGGAGTGTGGTAAGCAAATCTCTGTCAATTGCTCTGTCGGTTGACAGAACCATCAAAGCAGTATTGCCCGTGAGAGACGGCCCTACGGCCATAGAGGATATGCTGATTCCTGCATTGCCTATGGCAGTACCTACTACACCTATCATCCCTGGACGGTCATCATTGCGAATGACCAACATGTTTGTAGCTGGTGGAAGCTCAACGGTGTGATCATCTACCATGACCAGCCTAGGTTCACCCCTAGCTCCAGCAAGAGTTCCTGCGACTGCGTGATCCTTGGAGCGCAATGTGATCAAATTGACAAAGTCATGTGTAGTAGCTGTCTTGCTCTCTCTCACCTGGAGACCTCTCTCCTCTGCCAATTTAGGTGCATTGACATAGGAAACCGGCTCCTCGCTTCCTGCAGTAAACACTCCTTTCAGTACAGCCAGGGTAAGCATACCCGTATCGGCAGTAGATAGAGCTCCTTGATACTCAATCTCCAATCCATCTGGAATGCCTTCACAGAGAGAGGCGAATATCCTGCCTAGTTGTTCGGCCAAGGGCAGGAAGGGCTTAGCCTCCTCAGGGACTTGACGTACGGGAAGGTTCACCGCAAAAGGCACGTACTGGCCATCCAGCGCTAACAATACCTGCTCGGCTATCGTCATACCTGCTTTGTCCTGAGCTTCCCTAGTACTAGCACCGAGATG
>Ga0080006_1232160_pt1 | contig 12252 bp, 10 predicted proteins | sample RS3BMetagenome_FD_69209 | JGI IMG/M metagenome (GOLD analysis project Ga0080006, IMG submission 69209) | Ferric oxide microbial mat and aquatic microbial communities from Rainbow Spring, Yellowstone National Park, USA - RS3B (SPADES... ...
CATCGACAATTTCCGCTTCTTGTTCTCTCGCCTCGCTCGCGGCGAGATCTGGATCTTCTTGTTGGGCCATGTAAAGTGTTCGCAGCCGTAGCTTGCCTCCTTGAAAGGCTGGTTGTGGTTAGGCAGGGGCTACGGTTGCCGTCGTAGTACCTGCCGCCTGTTTGCTTACTGTCCCGAAAGGGGGGCGCCCCCTCCAGATGCTTGTAGAGCGTCGTCCTCGAAACACCGTAGCGCTTCGCTATATCCGTGACAGGTACGGTCTTGGCGTCATAGAGCGCTTGAATCTCTCGGCACTCCTTGCCCCCAATCTTTGGCTTACGCCCTCCCGCTCGCCCACGCGCCCGCGCAGCAGCCAGACCAGCCTGCGTGCGCTCACGAATGAGGTTCCTCTTGAACTCGGCCAACGCAGCGAAAACATGGAAGGTCAGCTTCCCTGTCGCGCTGCCTGTTTCAATTCGCTCGGTCAGGCTCCTTCCAAGTCGATCCAGCCGCCATACGATGAGGGTGTCCCCCTCGCGCAAGTGCCCCAAGCAGTCCGCAAGAACTGGTCGATCTGACGACTTGCCACTCGCCCGCTCTTGAAAGATGCGATCGCACCCCGCCTTGGTAAGCGCATCGCGCTGCAAGTCGAGGTTCTGGTCATCGGTAGAGACTCGGGCATATCCGATGCGTTGATTCATTGACAGTTTCGAGACTTTGAAAAATAGACGAGTATTTTAACAACCAAAAGCTTGCCGGACCATCAAAAAGATATGGCCCTGTTATTGTCCGCAAAACGACCCTCCTCGTTCGGTACGCGCGCGGAAATGTGGTTGGCGATCATATCGGTCATGCCGTAAAGATCCACCAGCCGATAGCAAGCGGCAAGGTTGACGCGAACCTCCCACTCTTCGGGTGACACGCGCTCGCGCATGGAGGGAATGGTCACTCGCCCCTGCATGTCTTTTCTCCTTGCGATAGCGTTGAGGATTTCGCGAATTTCACGCGCCGGCGGTATCCATCACAAACACGCCTTTGCCGCTGGTTTGCGTATCAAACAGCCGGTACGCATCGGCGCCCTGCGCAAGCGTCCACCGGTGCGTGAACAGCCGGTCCACCGCAATGCCGCGATCCGCCACATAGCGGGCACATTCCGCAAGCAGCACGGTGGAAAATGTCCAAGAGGCAATCAGGGTGATCTGGCGTCTCAACAAATCGGGGCTGACATCGATGGTGACGTTGCCGCCCTCGCCCACGAAACAACATGTTCCCCAGGCGCGGGTGCTGCGGATCGCGGCGATGCGCCCTTCCGCGGTGCCGCTCGCATCCAGGGTTTGTTCGGCGCCGCGCCCATGGGTCAGCGCGCGGATCGCCTCGGGCGCATCGGTCTCGCGCGGGTTGATGCACGCGGCGGCGCCGAACGCGCGGGCCAGGGCCAGGCGTTCGGGGCTGACATCCAGCGCGATCACGCGCGCGCCCATCGCGGCGGCGAACTGCGTGGCCGAAAGCCCGACCGGCCCTTGGCCGAAAATCGCGATGGTATCGGCCCCGTTGAGCTTCATGCGGCGGAGCGCGGCATAGGCGGTGCCGGTGCCGCAGGCGATCGCCGCGCCGGCGGTAAAGGAAACTTCGTCGGGCAGCGGCACCAAGGTTTTGGCCGGCACCTTCATAAACGTTGCGTGCCCGCCATGGGCCGTCACCCCGTAGATCGCCGCTACCCCTTCCGCGCACATTTGGCTCCAGCCCGTGCGGCAATGTTCGCAAACCCCGCAGCCGTGATAATGGTGCACCATCACGCGCCGGCCCGGTTGCGCCTCTTTGGGCGAAACCCCGGGGCCCACCGCCACCACCTCCCCGCAGGGTTCGTGGCCGGCGATCACCGGGGCTCCGCGCATGGCAAACCCCAAGCCAGCATCGCCGCCTTTGGGCATGCGATAAAACTTCAAGTCGCTGCCGCACATCCCGGATGCCTTGATCTGCAGCACCACTTCCCCCTCGCCCGGCGTGGGGTCCGGGAAATCCATCAAGGCGACGGTCCGATCACCGGTGAAAACAAGCCCGCGCATGCGCTTTCCTCCCGCCCAAGAAGGCCGATCGCGCGCAGCTTTCGCCTATTTGATGATGATTTCAACCCGCCGGTTGCGCGCCTCACGAATGCCAGCAGCGGTGGGAACAAGAGGATGCTCCTCGCCGAACCCCACCACTGTAATCGTCTCTTTCGGCACGCCGTCGCGCACCAGTTCCGCGGCCACGGCCTCGGCGCGCCGCCAGGAAAGCTTGCGGTTGTATTGCGCATTCCCGGAGCGGTCGGCATAGCCGTTCACCTCGATACGGGTATGGCCGACATGGTCGAAGGCCTGCGCCGCCTCATTGATCACGCTGCGGGCGCGGCCGCTCAACTCGGCACTGTCCCAATCAAAAAACACCAGATAGGTCCGCACCGGCGCCGGTGCGGGCACTGCCGGCGGGTCTTGGGCCGCCCCCTGTTCCGCTCCCGGCGGCGGCGGCACATGAAAAGCGTAGCGAATGCCGAGCAGCACGGTTTGGTTGAGATTTTCCATGATCGAAAGGGGGCCGGTGGAAACTCCGCCGGGGCGTTCCACATTGGCGCGGAAGCTTTCCGATGAAACCACGCCCATGTATCGGTATTCCGCCGTGATCGAGAGCCCCGGCGTGCGCGGCACCGGAAAGGAAAGCCCGACAATGCCTTGAAAAGCGATACTTCCCGAGGTTCCGTTTGCGGTGAGACTTTCGCTCAAGGCCGGAATTTGGCTGCGCAGATTGCTCCAGCTTGTCCACTGGTAGCCGCCGCCGACCCCGATATAGGGAAAGACATAGGGTGAGCCGATATCCATATCGAACAGCGTGTTCAGCATGAAACCGGCGGTGGTTTGCGTGCCGCCCGCCGCGGTGCTCGGCGGAATGCTTTGGCGCGATTGCAACGTGTTGCCGAACAGGTAATCCCCCTCGAGCTCCACCCGAAACCCGTTGCCGAACGCGTAGCCGACACTACCCAATCCGGCGCCGCCGTTGGAATAGACAAGGTGGCTGGAAGTCAGCCCCAAAGCCGGGGCCGGGCGGGTGCCCTGATCGTCCAATAAATTATATCCGCCGCCCAGATTGATATAAACGCCTTGGATGGGCTGCGCGAAACTGCTGATCGGCACGAGAAGCACAGCCGTTGCCACCAGCCCGGAACGAAATGCCATACCCGCGATGATCCTTGCTCGTTTTATGCGCTCCGAGCGGCCGGCATGGCTGGCCAGGCACTTGATCGAGCGCGACTCCGTCTTCCCGGATCACGTTCCATATCGTATCCGGGACCGCAAGGAAAGGTAACCCCCGCCTGCTGCCCCGCCGCCGATTACCCGCCGCCGAGGACGACATGCGGAAGCCAAAGCGTGAGCCAAGGCACATAGGTGATAATGCCCAAAACGCAAAGCAACAAAATCAGAAAGGGCAAAATGCCGCGAATCACTTCTCCCACCGGTGCTGTGGAAATGGTGGACAGCACGAACAAATTCAGCCCGACCGGGGGATGCACCAGACCGATTTCCATATTATGCGTGAAAATAATGGCAAAATGCACCGGATCCACCCCCAGCGGCTTCAACACCGGCGCCAGAATCGGCAAAACCAAAAGCAGCGTCGCGGTCACTTCCAGAAAACAGCCGAGAATCAAAAGCAGCACATTGATGGCCAGCAGGAATTCCCATTTGGCAAAGCCGTGGCTCACGGTGAAGTGCACGAGCTCGGCGGGAACGCCCGATTCGGTCATCCAATGGCCGAAGGCAAGTGCGCAGGCGATAATCAGCATAATCACCGCCGCGCTGCGCAACGCATCGGTCATCACGCTCAGCGTTTCGCGGAGCGCAAATCCGCGATAGAAAAACAGGCTGACCAGGAGCGAAACCACCGCGGAGATGGCCGCGGCTTCGGTCACGGTGACCAACCCGCCATAGATTCCCACCATCACCACAACCGGCACGGCGAGCGCGGGCAGCGCGCGCCATGTCTGGCGGAGCCGATCGGCAAGCGGCAGCGGCTCTTCGCGCGGAAAGCGCCGCCGGCGGGCATCGTACAGCACCCAAAGAAAAAACGCCGCGGCCTGCAAAAGCCCGGGCAAAATCCCCGCGAGAAACAACCGGGGCACCGACTGTTCCGCGACGATTCCGTATAAAATCAGCGCCAAAGAGGGCGGGATCACGATCCCGATCGTGCCGGATGCGCCGATCACGCCCAGCGCAAACGAGCGCGGATAACCGCGCTCCAGCATCGCCGGCAGCAGAATCGTGCCCATCGCCAGCGCCGTGGCCACGGAGGAGCCGCAAATGGCCGCAAACAGCGTGCAGGCCACCACGGTGACCAGCCCGAGCGAGCCGCGAATCCCGCCGAGCCACGCGCTCGAGAGATCCACCAAGGCCTGCGCGACGCCGCCGCGACGCATGAAGGCGGCCGCCATCACGAACAGCGGCAAAGACATCAACGTCGTGGAGTTCAAATGATCGACAATCACTTGCGCTTCGCCGATCAGCGGCTGGCCGGAGGCCAGAAACAGCACTGCGGCAGAGACGCCGAGCACGAGAAAAATCGGCATGCCGAGCGCAAGCAGGCCGAAGAAGAGGATCAAAAATGCAAGGGTGGCCATCGGCGCGGCAGCTTTCCCCTAATGCAGGCCGGCGCCGCTGCCGCGGCCCTCGGTCTGGGCAGGAACCGCGGCTTCACCGATGGCCAAGGCATTCGGGTCGAACGCAAAGAGAAGCCGGATCAGACGCAGCATGTAACGGATCGCCATCAACCCGAACCCCACCGGAAGGGCCAAATCGTACAACCACATCGGAAATCGAAGATCGGTGGAGCTCCGTTCATCGAGTGCGTAGGAACCGGCAACGATGGTTGCGCCGTACCAAACCAGGCTGGCGCAAAAGGCAATCGCGACCGTGCAGTTGATCACCTCGGCCACGCGCCGGGCCCGCAGCGGCAGCACGCGCAACACCACATCGGGGCGCACATGGCCGTCGCTCTGCACCAGGTCGCTGCCCGCCAGCATCACCGCCCAAACGATCAGATAGACGATGGCTTCTTCCGCCCAGTCGATGGCGTGTTCGGGCGCCAGATACCGCCCGACCACCTGCACCGTGCCGGCAAGCAAGGCGGCAAGACCCAAAAGGCCGATCACCCCCCGCTCCAGCCAACTCCAAAATCGCAAAAGCGCGTGCAAGATCCGCCCCGAAGTTCAGCCGGCGCGGGCGGCGCCGATATCCTGCATGACTTGCCTGACCATTTGCGGCGAAATGTTCAGAAGCTTCGCCACTTCGTCCTGATGCGCCAGCATGCGGCCGCGCGCCTCGGCGATTTCCTGGGCGGGCGGATCGGTGAACTGCACCCCGTGCGCGGCCAGCGCTTGTCGCGCTTCTCTCTGCGCCGCCGCCATGTTCGCCCGATAGGTTGGAATATTCTCGGCCCAAAGATCGGTGATGAGTTTCTGCAGCTCGGGCCCGAGCTTGTTCCAAAAGACGAGACTTATCATGGGGATGTATTCGCCCACGAATTGATGATCGGCCAGCGAGTATTTCACGCCGGCCTCCCACAATTTGGCGCTTGCCACGCTTTCATCGGTGCTGATCAAGCCGTCGAAGGTTCCTTGCGAAAGCGCCAGGGGCACGTTCGGCCACGCGGTGGTATTGGCGATAGCGCCGAAAAACCGCGTGCGCCAACTGAGACCCGCGCCGCCGGGATTGCGGATTTTCATACCATGCAAATCGGCCAGCGAGCGCAACGGCTTGGTGGCGCTGTACCAATTGTCATAGCCGAGATCGAGCCAGGGGCCGAGCACACGGCTGCGCAGCCGCTTTTCGATCTCGGCCGCAAGCAGCGCCCCGGTCGGCCCGTCGATGGCCCGGTGCACCACTTCGATCGGTTGCCCGTAGAGCGCGGGAAGATTGAAAAAGTCGGCATCCGGAATGAGCCCGGTCAGCACCCAACTGCCCGGGGCGGCCATCTCCACTTGCCCCTGGATCAGCGCCTTGCCCACGTTCAAATCGGCGAACAATTGGCCGCTTTGAAACAATTCGGCCCGAATCCGCCCGCCGGAAGCCTTTTCCAACTTGGCGAGAAAATCCGCAATCGAGCCGTTCCGCCTATGCGAGGGTGCGGTATCCAACGAGCAGCGCAAATGCAGGGGCTCGTCCGCTCTTGCCACATAGGGGCAAGGCAGAGCCGCGGCGAGCACAGCGCCGGCAGCAAAGGTGCGTCGCGAAAGCGTGCATGTCATGGCGTTTCCCCATCCCGGCCAGATGTGGTTGTTCTGCGGGTACGATCGCCCCCCGTCAAGCCGAGGCAAAACCGGCCGGCTTTCACAAGCGGCCAAGCAGAATCGCCGCGCCGATCGCCAAGCCGACTTCCCGGTTCGATTTGAACAGTTTGAGGCAAAGCTCAGGGTTGTTGATATCGAGCTGCCAAATCTGCCGGCCGAGAAGCAGGCCAGGCACGATGAGCGCCGCATCGTAGAGCGGGAAGAGATGCGCGCGAGAACCGGCCAGCACCAGCAAAGCCAGCATGGCGCCATAACAGCCGGCCAGGAAAGGCCGCGTGCGGTTCCCCAAGAGCCGGGCGGTCGAGCGGACGCCGACCAGCGCATCGTCTTCGCGATCTTGATGCGCGTAAATCGTGTCGTAGCCTAAAATCCAGAAGAAGGCGGCCGCGTAAAGCGCCATCGCCGCCGCGCTCAGCCGGCCGGTGGCCGCCGCATAGCCCATCGGCGCCGCCCAACTGAATGTGATGCCCAGCACCGCCTGGGGCCACCAGGTCACGCGCTTGGCCGCAGGATAAAGCGCGACCAACGCAAGCGATGCCACGCCGAGCTCCTGCGCCAGCGGCGCCAGCATCAGCAAAATCATCAGCGAAAGGAAGAGAAGCAAACCCAGCAGCGCGATCGCCTCCCGCAGGCTCACGGCCCCCGAGGCCAGCGGCCTTCCGGCGGTGCGGGTCACTTGCCGATCGAGCTCGCGATCCCATAAATCGTTCACGATGCACCCGGCACCGCGCATGAGCACGCTGCCCAGCCCGAACAGCGCCAGCAGCCACAGCGTGCGGGAAAAGTCTACGCGCGCGAGCAAAATGCTCCATAAACCCGGGAGAAACAGAAGCCAGGCCCCGATGGGCCGATCGAGGCGCAGCAGCAACGCATAGGAGGCAAGCCTGGCCGGTAGGTAGGCGACCCAGCCGGTCGCCCGAATGTCGGTATGCCCAACCATGTCTCGATTCCTCGATCTTCGGGGCTTTAGGTGTGCCGTTTGCCGTAACGTTGTCGGCCGCGGCGGTGTTTGCCCCTCTCGGCGGGAACAAATCAACCCCGTTCTGTCGGCTTGCTTTTTCTCCAAACCGTTGCCGGATTCGCACAATCATCCTTGAGGAATCGATGCATGCCCCATGCGGTACGTTTGTATGTCTCCGCCCCGCTCTTTGCCGGCGCGCGCGTGATGACCTCGGCCGGGCAAGCGCATTATCTCGCGCATGTGATGCGGCAGGGCGTCGGCGCTGCGGTGCGGCTTTTCAATGGGCGGGATGGCGAGTGGCAAGCGCGGATCGATGCGCTGGAGCGCGGCGCGGCGCGGCTTCTCGTGGCCGAGCAGCTGCGAGCCCAAGAGCCGGAGCCGGATGTCTGGCTGCTGTTTGCCCCGCTCAAGCGCGCGGCGAACGAGCTCGTCGTGGAAAAGGCAACGGAGCTCGGGATCGCGCGTCTTTTGCCCGTCGCCACCGCATTCACGCAGACGGAACGCCTCAATCTCGACCGTCTGCGTGCCATCGCCACGGAAGCGGCGGAACAAAGCGAGCGGCTCAGCGTGCCGGAGATTGCGCCGATCCGGCCGCTTGCCGCCGTGCTGGAGAACTGGCCGCAAACGCGGCGCCTGATTGCGTTTGCCGAACGTCTGCCCGCGCCGCCGCTTTCGGCAAAGCCCTCCGAGCTGCTCGCCCTGCTGATCGGGCCGGAAGGCGGTTTTGCCGCGGCGGAGCTTGACGGGCTTCGCAGGCATCCCTTTGTTCATGTAGCCTCGCTCGGTTCCCGGATCTTGCGGGCCGAAACGGCTGCTATTGTCGGGGTGGCGTTGCTGACGCTGCCTTTCCCATCGTTATGAGCCCCAAGACTGGGAATGCCATGTCCAATCCAGGCGAAGTCGATGCCACGCCGATTACCGACCGCCGCCAGCTCGCGGAATATTTGGCTGCCGGCTGCAAACCGCCGCGTGAGTGGCGAATCGGAACCGAGCACGAGCGTTTCGGCTTCGATCGCACCACCTTCAGGCCCCCACCTTACGAGCCCAACGGGATTCGGGCGATTTTGGAAGAGTTGCAACGCTTCGGCTGGACCCCGATTCTCGATCAGGGCCGGCTGATCGGTCTCAAAGGCACCGAAGCGCGAAAACAGGCGGCCGTCTCGCTCGAGCCGGGCGGGCAGCTCGAACTCTCCGGCGGGCTGATGGAAACGCTGCACGAGACCAAACAAGAGCTTGCCTGGTTTTTTGCCGAGATCCGAACCGTGGCCGAGCCGTTGGGGCTCGGCTTCGTCCCCCTTGGTTTTCATCCCTCGGCGCGGCGCGAAGACATGCCCTGGATGCCGAAAAGCCGCTATGCGATCATGCGTCGCTATATGCCGAAAAAAGGCAGGCTCGGGCTCGATATGATGTTACGAACCTGCACCGTCCAAGCCAACCTCGATTTCGAATCGGAAGCGGATATGGTGCGCAAGATGCGCGTCTCGGCCGCCTTGCAGCCGCTGGCGACCGCCCTGTTCGCCAACTCCCCATTCGTCGAGGGCCGGCCGAGCGGCTTTTTTTCCACCCGCGCTCATGTCTGGACCGAGACCGATCCCGACCGGACCGGCATCCCTGCGGTCATTTTCGAGCCGGGGTTCGGCTTTGAGCGTTATGTCGATTGGGTGCTCGATGTCCCCATGTATTTCATCCAGCGCGAAGGCAAGTTTATCGATCTTGCCGGCTGCTCCTTCCGCGCCTTCATGGCGGGGCAATTGCCGGAGCGGCCCGGGGAAATCGCCACCCTGGGCGATTTTACCGACCATCTCACCACCGTCTTCCCCGACGTGCGGCTGAAGCGCTTCATCGAGATGCGCGGGGCGGACGCTGGCACGCCCGCGATGATGCTGGCGCAGTCGGCGCTATGGGTGGGGCTGCTGTACGATCAGGCCGCGCTTGCGGCCGCGTATGCTCTGGTTGCCCGCCACCCGTGGCAGGATTTTGTGGCACTGCGCTCCTTGGTACCGCGGAGCGGTTTGGCAACCCGTTGGCAGAAAGGCACGCTCCGCGACCTTGCCCGCGAGGTGGTGCAAATCGCAGCCGACGGGCTTGCCGCGCGCAAGCGGCTCGATGAAGCCGGCCGAGATGAGCGAATCTACCTGGCGCCACTGCAAGCCATTGCCGAGGGCGGGCCGACACAGGCGGAATTTTGGCTGGATCGTTATTTTCACGTTTGGGGTGGCGCGATCAACCGCATCTTTGCGGAGAGTGAGCGGTTAAACGATACTATCTCAAGCTGAGACCTCTGGCATTCTAAAGCAAAAGGTTGTATCATATGTCGCATGATACCCGCATACGTTGAATTGTTCTTGCGGAAATTGTTCAGTTGTGAAATATGTGAAAATATGCTGGGAAATGTTCATTCACACTCCGCCGTCCGGATCGCGCCAGTCACGTCAGGGCTCGCATCAGTGCAACTTCGCATTTCATTGCTCGGCCCTATGCAGGTCGTCGGCCCGGATGGGGAGACACGGCTCCCTCCGGGGCGGAAGACGCGCGGGCTGCTGGCGATGGTTGCGCTGGCCATGCCGCGCCTGCTGCTGCGCAGCCGCATAGCGGAAACGCTCTGGAGTCGCAGCACGGAAGAGCTGGCAAGAGCGTCGTTGCGCCAAGAGATCCATCGGCTGGTGGACGTGCTCGGGGATACCGCCGCAAGCGCGCTGATTGTTTCGCGCGAACACATCGGCCTTCGCCCGGAAGCCGTCTGGTTGGATGTCGCCGAGGTGCTGCAGGCCTCTCCCGAGGCGCCGAGTTCGCTCTCGCTGCTGGAAAATCGGCTGCTGGACGGCCTCGATGGGCTGGATCCCGCCCTCGACGCCTGGCTTGCCAGCGAGCGCGTGTGGCTGCGCGGCGCCGCCCGCAAAGTTGCTGAAGCCGCGCTGAAGCAAGAGAACGACCCCGATAAAATCATTTCCATAACCCGGCAATTGCTCGCCATCGATCCGGTGCATGAGACCGCGTGGCAGGCCCTCATCAAGGCCCACGCGGCAAAAGGAGAGCGCCACATCGCGCTTGAGGCGTATGAGCAATACCGTGCGGCGTTGGCGGAGCGCCTTGCCGCCCTCCCCTCGGAGGAGACCGAGCGGTTGATTGCCGCAATCCGTCAGGATTCTCCGGCGGTACGGACCAATGCCACACCCGCCGCCTCGGCGAACGCGCCGAACCTTTCCTCCCCTCCGGCCGTGCGGCTGGGCGTGCTGCCGCTCAAGCTTTTGGGCGAATCTGCCGATGACCCGCATCTGGTTGCGGGGCTGACCGCCGAGCTTACCGCGACATTGGCGCGGTGCGATCAGTTTTCTCTCGTTGCGACGGATGCGCCCATAGGTGCGCCCGGCGATCCCCGGCTTTCCGCAGGCGTGGCACAACCGGCGCAGCTCGATTTCGCCCTCGACGGAACCGTTCAAAAAACCGCGAAAAATCTTCGCGTTACGCTCCGGCTGCTGGATCTGCGCGCCGGGGGAAAACTGGTTTGGGCGCGCCGGTTTGATCGGGCGATCACCGACCTTCTCGCCGTACAGGAAGAGATTGCCAACCAGACGGCCGCCGAAGTCGAGCCCGAGGTGCTGAAAGCGCAAATCCAGCAGATGCGAACGGATGCCGCCTCGGCAAAAGAAGGGGTCGAGCTCGCCAACGCGTTGGTGCTCCGCGCCATTCCGCTGCTCCTGCGCCCGCAGCGGGAGCAGACCGCTCTCTGCGAGGAAATGCTGACCGAAGCCTGCAATCAGGCCCCGAATTGGGCAAAGGCACATATCTGGTATGCGTTTTGGGACTTCATTATGGCCACGCAAGGCTGGGCGGAAGATCGCGCCGCCCGCTGCCGGCACGCGGCGAAACTGGTGGAGCGCGCGCTGCTGCTTGCCCCGAACGAGGCCACGGTACTGACGTTGGCAGGCCATATCCGCGCAGAGCTGGAGCAGCGGACGGAAGAGGCTATCTCGCTGCACGAGCGGGCGCTTTCGCACAACCCCTCTTTTGCCGCGGCCTGGAGCCTTTCCGGTTTGGCATATGCGTATTTGGGAGATCTCGCCGAGGCGGAGCGTCGTCTGCAGCGCTACAAAGCCCTGGCCCCCTTGCACCCGAACGCCGGCTGGTTGGATGCCGGCTTCGCGCTCCTCGCGTTGTTGCGGCGTGATGATCGGGTCGCCGCCGCTTTGGGCCGCAGCGTCAGCAGCATCAACCCCACCCTCGCCTTCGTTTGCGTGCCCTACCTCGCGGCATTGGGCCATCTCGGCGCGGAACAGGAGGCGGAGAGCGCGCGCCGACGGCTGCTTGCCATTGATCCCTCCTTCACGATTGCGCGTTTTTTGGAAACCACCCCGCTTCGGAGAGAGGCGGATCAAGAACACGTCGCCGAGGGCTTGCGTCGGGCGGGGGTGGCAGAGCGTTAGGCCGCCGCCGGCAAGCGGCGAAGATTCCTCTGACGGCTTCGGCTTCCCCCCGCTTTCGGAAGCCGCTGCGTTTGGGCCGAACGCAAATCCCGCCGCGGCCTTCGGGGGCGTGTTTTTCATACTAACATTTTCTCTTGCGCTATGTTAGAAATTATGCCATATTGGTGTTATGTCGGTTTCGCAAACGCTCGGGTCCCACCCCTCTCTGTTAGAAGGACAAACGCCGCCGGTGCTGACGGAGCAAACGTCGCCGGCGAGAGATACTCCGGCCGCGCTGGTCAAGCCGCGCCGCAAGCCGGAACCCGCCTGGAAACGCTACGACCACCTGATCCATGACGGCCCGGCCTATTTCGCCGCACTCCGCAAGGACCGGCTCGCCCAAGCGCGGGCCGCGCGGCAGGAAAAGGTGCGCCAGGCCGCGCTTTCCCTGTTCGCCGCACGCGGGGTGGCCGCCACCTCGCTCGCGCGCCTCGCCTGGCAGATGGAGCTTTCGCCCGCAAGCCTCCGCCGCGCCTATCCGGACAAAGCCACGCTGCTCGCCGCCATTCTGGAAGAGCACGCGAACGCGCTGC
>Ga0080006_1106269_pt1 | contig 12248 bp, 13 predicted proteins | sample RS3BMetagenome_FD_69209 | JGI IMG/M metagenome (GOLD analysis project Ga0080006, IMG submission 69209) | Ferric oxide microbial mat and aquatic microbial communities from Rainbow Spring, Yellowstone National Park, USA - RS3B (SPADES... ...
GGAATTGCCCAGAACGCACTGCACCGGGCGGAGAGGGGCTGCACGGAGGTTTCGTACTGCCTTCACCTTCATGCGGCCTGCTGAAGACATTCCCGGGCGTGGTAGTCTCCGTATCCACGCTTTTATACACCAATGAAGGTAGGAATACTTCACCACGATTTTTTGTGTCCAGGCGGAGGCGAAAGACTGGCTATCAGCCTGGCTCATGCACTGAGGCTAGCAGGCTATGATGTGCTTCTTGGAACCGTGTCAAAGACGGACTGGGCTAAGCTTCACAGCATCTTTGGATATGACAATCCCTTCTCTGAAGAAGTGTACCTTTTCAGCAGGCCTCTTGCGTACTTCAGCATATACAAGCACCTGCTTACTTCACCAGTGGTTAGAAAGCTCAGGAAGAAAGGCTGTGACATAATCATCAACACACATGGAGACCCGATTGGCGAGCCGTGCGAGGTCACGTACATGCACTATCCTGTGAGAGCACTTCTAAACCAGAAGTACAGAGGCTTCTACGGCATGTACTTTGCAGGGTATAAATATCTGCAGGGCAGGAAGGGCTTTGAAAGCAGATATCTCAGCAGGACGAGAATCCTCACAAACTCAAGGTTCACTCAATCAGAAATCATGAGGGTATTAGGTAGACAAGCAGAAGTAGTGTATCCGCCTGCAATACCGAAAGGATTCGTAAGCTCTGAGAGCAGGAAAGAAGATGTAGTACTAACGGTTTCCAGGATAGCTCTCGACAAGGACCTGGATATACTGGAGGACTTTGCAAATGCAAGTGCAGGCAAGGCAATTGTGCTGGCAGGAACAACGGACAAGACATCACCTCAAGTAATTTCGAAGTTGCACAAAGTCCTGGTCAAGCCAGACCTGCCGTACGATGCGTTACAAGATCTATACTCAAGGTCAAAGGTATACCTGCACACAAAGCGCTATGAGCACTTCGGCATCAGTGTTGTTGAGGCAATGGCTCATGGTTGTGTGCCAGTTGTTCACAGGTCTGGCGGCCCTTGGATGGATATTCTGGACGAAAAACAGGGTGTCTATGGTTTCAGCTATGAAACCGTCGATGAAGGTATCAAGTACATCGAGATGCTGATGCAAGATGACAAGTTGAGAGAAGATATATCTCAGCGTGCCAAGGAGAGAGCTTTAACGATGTTCAGCGAAAAGTCATTTCAAAATAAGATGGTCGAGATCTTGCGGTCTGAGGCGCCACTTGAAACCATAGTCAAGGAGGCAGATTGAATGACTGAACTGCACGAGATGACTTTGTCACAATTGGGACGTGCACTCAAGAAAGAGCTGACAAAGAGGGAACAATTGACTCTCGATGAGGCAGCCGGGATTATTGCATTGATACTTCTAAAGTATATGGCTGAAGTTGGGCATGATGATGATGCTAAGCGACTTCTTCGTGAATGTGATTGAAGTTCTCACGTCATTTGATTCCCCTGTTCACCATTGGTTCAGCAGAATTCTACCCTTTTCATGTTACCAAATACATCAGGGAAAAAGTGAGATTGCAGGTAGAGCTTTCCCCTTTTCGATTTTCAGGCCAATATGCAGGGCTGATAGCAACAGAGTGGAGCAGCCTGTGGGAAAAGTACTATCTGCCACCTCGGTCAATAGCGCATGATGGTCTGATAGTGGATATAGGGGCTGGAGAAGGAGAGACAGCGATATTCTACATGAAGCATGGATACACGAACTTCAGGCTCGTCGAACCTGCATCCCTTCCTTTTCTGAGTTTCAATGTAGAAATACTGCGACGTTATGGATGTCGTGTTGATGCAAAATATAGGTCAGCGAAAAATGAAGACATGGTAAGTGCTTCATTCATCAAAATGGATTGCGAAGGTTGCGAGATGGGCCTTATTGCCGATTACCCCAAAGACGTTCCAAGTGTTATTGAAGTGCACAGCAATGATGCAGCATCCAAATACGCTATGCTGGGCTTCAGACCTGTAAAGAAGGTTGCCCAGGAAGTGTACCTGATGCGAAACTTCTAGGCTTCAGCATCACAGCCATTCCCTCAAATGCTCTCCAGTCACTTGTAACTATGATGAGCTTGCGAAGGAATTTGCCTGCTTCGTTGATGAAGCTGCGCATATCTGGGTCTGTAGCGAACCTCTCTGCCTCCTCGATAACTATGGTCCAGTTGCGCAGTGCACCTGAGGGCTTGATCTGATTGAGATTTGCTAACAGGATATGTACTTGCGTTCTAGAAGTTTCGACGTTAGAGTTTGGTACGTATCTGAGTTTTGCTGCTTTGTATGCCCTCCAATCCATTGCAAAGACTCTTTCTTTTACGTCCTTGAATCCTATGTCTCCATATTCATCATGAACATCTATCACGAAAGCATTCTCGCCCTGGTGTATCTGCCCAAAGCTCGTGCGAGGTGATGTCAGCAACAGCGGGGGCGAAGGTAAAGGCAAAGGCAGAAGCAGAGGCAAATGAGGAAGGCATGCTGATAGCTGGTAAAGGACAGACGGCAGATGAATTCAAGCCAATATCGTCAGGAAGGCAGCAGACTTTGCTGCTGCAGATGGCCAAGCAAGAAGTCAAGCCAGCGGTCAGGGTGGAATACAGGACCAGAAGCCTTGGTGTGCCAGCTACAAAAGTCAAAGTCAGAAGCAAGCAAAGGCTGGCCTCGCTACAGACAGTCAAGTTTGGCCAGGACCTCAAACAGAGCACTAGTTTCAAAGTTGCGAACAGGGGTACGCTAAAGCATGCTTCGCTTTCAGCAGTCAGTGCATCTTCATCTGGACAGACAACCTTCAACCCTGTGCCAACACCACCACAGCTTACCAGGTTTGCTCCCTCCATCACACCATACTGGCTTCCTACAGCAAGTCCGAAGAAGCATGGCAGAAGAGGCACAAAATACTGGGAAGAGCTGTACAGTTTGTACGACTTGAGAAAGATGTTTGGTCGGTGAAAAGGAGATGGCAAAGAGAAGGGGCCTCGCGTTTCAAATTGTAACTGCGATAGCGTTGTTGATAGTGCTTGGTATAGTGCTAGTAATACTTGACACTGGTTTTGGCATGTTCATCAACTATATCCAGATCAACTTCGGCCCCTACATCAATCCAGACCTGCTGAACACTGCCACCAGCGAACCGACTCTGATCGCTATAGCAGTTGTGATCTCACTGATAGCATACATCATACTGGCAGGAATGAGGAGGAATCCGGGTGAAGAGTACACTTGAAGAAGCTTTCCATTCTCATTCTAGTGCTACTTTCAATCGCACTGCTGGGGTTGCCTGCGCCTGCGCCAGATGTGCAGGCTCAGGGCGGTGGCGGTGTAACTGTCACCACGACTACATACAACGAAAACAACACCGTAGGAGCCGCATCCAATTACAACACCTATCACTGTTCCTATACGTCTACATCTGAAGTTGCTATCAGCGGCTCTCTTGTCATATTTTCGATGGGATTGAATGGATACGTTGGCGGAGGTTGCGAGCCTCAACCAATCAGCGCAGCATGGGGACAAACGCTTGTGTACGGACCAATCTGTGGCAGCTATCAGGGTGGTGTCGAGATCATGATACCAAACTGGCAGGGGAGCCCCGTGACCTATAGCTTGTACACAGGTGGTACAAATAATTGTGAAGGAGCAGCAAACATACCTCTAAACCAGTCAACTGTCTATCAGAGCGGATGCCTGCTTGGTTATGTACAGGGCTTCATCTACAATGGGCAGTGCCCGATGGCTCAGTTCTGGGGTATATACCACTATATCTCAGGCGGAGTGGATACTTCGCAAACAGGACTCGAGGACTTATGGGTGAGTACATCAGCCAGTCCACAGGTCCAGCTGCTGCTGAATAATCAGTCTCTCGTCAACAGTGCTCTGCAAGCCCCTAACGGCACTTTTGTGTACAGAGGAGATACAATATATGACTATGCCAACCCCTGGATTCCCTACGAGAATTCATCAGGGGAGTTTGTTTCATGGGCAGGGCCCAATTACAATGCTACATCACCCTGGTACTCCATTAATATGAACTGGGTTCAGAATGGCACTGTATATGTCTACGATGGCTTCAACGCCATAACCTTCTACAATACATCTAATGGTTTTGTCGCTACATATGGCTTCCAGAACGGACAGTTCGTACAGCTATTCAACACCACGTTCAATCCCAACACGTATACTTTTGTGGCTGCGCAGGATTCTCACTATATCGTGAGAGATCCAAATAACTATTACATATACTACAGAAATAATGTTGTGTATGATTGGCCTATCACACAGGTCTACAATGGCCTGATGGGCACGGACCATAACGTGTCTCTGGACCCTACAGGGAAATACGTGTATTATGTCAGCGGGTGGTCTTATCCGTATCTGAATATTACAACAATCACAGTGCCTCAAACGACTCCTGTTCCGACTCTGCAGTTCTATGACCCCAATCCAATCACATTTTGCATAACAGCTGTAAACGATGTCTCATACACGCTGCAGTGGGCACTATCGTATGATGCTCTTACAACTACAGGATACAATTATACACTAGTCACCTCTTCGCAACAGAATCTTGAATGCGCACAGTTTCCTTCCTCATCGGGCAGTGTATATGTTCTCGCACGGAACATAGGCGACCTGGGCTATTCGGCATGGGTTCAGTACACCTTGAACTACAACTCTGCAGGCATCACATCCGTTGTGAATGCTACGTTCTTTGGTCCGGGATGGAACGTTGTCCCTCCAGGCTCCTCTTCTGGCCTATCAAATGGCATCATACCAATATATCCGCAGTTGCCTCTCTACACAATCACGATCAACAACACGCAGAGCCAGCCAACTCCTACTCCGTTTCAGCAGCTGTTAGTGCTGAATATGAGTGGAGTGCTTGATGTGAAACCAGACCTCTCGAACCTTGCGTTCTTTGGATATCTTGCAAACTACTCTGGCCTGTTGCTGCCCTATGGACAGCTTCATGCCTGGCTTGAGGCATGGAACGCTACAAACGGGCAAGCTGTGATATGGGTAAACCTGCCTAATGGCGTACCAGCAAACTCTCATGTGAACATATATCTAGAGATACTACCCCAGAACTATACATTCGATGGGGTAATGTGGGGAGAAGCTCCACAGCTTTCAACGACTTACGGTGCATATGATAATGGGCAGCTCGTATTTGACTACTATACCAATTTCACCACCTTGCCATCAACTCTGAACGTAGTAAAGGGAGGGTCAGGCAATGCTACTGCGAATGGAAATCTGACAATGAGTGTGTCTGCATCAGGAGACTATGCCTTCGTATATCCTTCATCAAACTTCTCAGGAGAGACCGTTGAGGCATATTTAATCCAGCAGTCAAATGGTACTTCGATGGAGCTATTCGATTCTGTGAATACAACTGCTGGCTTCAATGCAAATGGCACACTTGCAGGATATACGGGCTCGGATGTAAATGCTACTGGGTCATATTTGCTTGTCAATGGCTCTTCATTTGCCGTCTCAAATCTGTATGCTGGGTTGCCTCAGGTGTTGAGCCTGCAGTGGCTGAATACTAGCAGCATATCTATGCTTGCAGGATATTCTGCTATGGTAGCAGGTAAAGACTCAAGCATAACACCTCAGCCTTCTTATGACGGTGCAGGGATAGCATACAACTCATCAGCAGGCAATATTACTCTGCAATGGTTCCGGATAAGGCAGACGCCTCCCTATGGAGTCATGCCTTCTGTGAACTGGTCCTTTACTGGGTATGCTGCTAACCCTCCTCTCGTTCCTGAGTATGAAGTCTTTGTCAACCAGGAAGAAAATCCTTATGCACAGAATCCTGACCTGCTCTACGTATCTGTTGGTGATACGTTAGGCTACAGTGCATATATCAACACAACAAATTATGGCGTTGCCTGGTTTGTCGACGTTTCAGGAGCTAATATTAGCTCGATAGCAGTCACCTCAGGCACATCAGGCCTGACCAGACTCTGGCAGTGGCCCACTATAACAAACACAACTGGAGTAGCTACAGCTACGGTATATTTCCCTCTTACCCAAGTCTCGCTGAGCGGATATTCCATTTACTTCCTGTACTTCACACAGAACATTACATTCACTGTTTATACAGAAGTCGGGGGGTTCCAGGTATGGAACTCCTCGGTAGGCACTACATCGCTTGGTGTGCCTTTGCTTTATGGTCATCAGTATACATTCGTTGTGACACAGACGGATGGAACCAGCTACTCATACTCAGAAGTTGCATCGAACCAGCAGTCGATCGGGCTTGCACCTCCCATTACGCATACGCCAGATGCTTCTGTTATTACCTGGACAGCAAACTGGATAGTAAATTCTTCTTATCTGCAGTTGTATTTCAATGATCCCAATGGCTTCATTTCAGGCACAGCACAGGTGTTGAGCGCACAGAATACTGTGCTTTATCAAACTGCAATCAACTCTTCATCATGGTCACAGAACGTGGTAATGCCATACAGCCCCGGAATGGTTGCGAAATATATCATCACCGATGCGAACGGAGCTAGCTCTGGGTATACATCTGTCATCAACATCACTTCCTCTTCGCTCCCCTCAGCAAACTTCCCAGTATTTACATTGCCAAACATCGGACTTGGCATTCTCTTCGGAAATTCTCTGGGGGGGTTTGCCGATGGCGATTACGGCTGGTATACTCTCTTCGCACTTGTGGTGATGAGCCTCATAGCTGCCCTCTTTAGCGAGAAGCACCAGGATATAGGTGCATTAGTCCTGGCAGGCATGGCTGCATTCTTTGCATTTATACAGTGGGTGCCTCTCCTGACCACGTTTCTATCCAGTGCTGTAATCATATCGATACTGCTCTTCTTCAAAAGAGCAAGCAGGGGGAATCTCTGATGAGATTGTACTGGCTCACAGTAGCGATGTTGTGTATCAACCTGGGATTCTTTCTTGTAGATGCGCAGCTGGGGATAGGGGGAGTATCCATCTCTCAGGAGTTTGGCCAATCAGTTCAATCAGACAACAGTCTGATCAACTTCGTAAATTCATCAGCACAATCGTTGAATCAGTCCGAAAGCCACACAATCCTTGGGCAGCTCGCCTCAACTTTCTACATCTTTGGTGATATTGTAGGGGGCATACGGTTTGGCCTGTACTTCTTTGGGCAGCTCTTCTTCGCTGTACCAGCAACATTGGCAGACCTTGGCGCTCCTCAGGCCTGGATAACTGTTGCATCTGTCATCACTGCCGCTATGTATGTTTCCGCCATTGTCGAAATTATGAGGGCGGTGAAGGTGGAATAGTGCGAGCCTCAGCGTTGCTGCTGTGCTTCATGATGCTGGTATTCGTATTCATCTTTTCTGCCATTCCCTTCAGAATTGCGGATGCAGGACCTCCTTCTGGTGTGCTGTACTATGTACCTATCACACTGAATAATACACAATCATCAGCTACGCCTTCAAACTTCCAGCAGATGCTGAACATCAACTTCTCTGCCTATTCTACATATATCAATTCTGCATGCAGCAACATTGGCTTTTTCAGCTCAACGTGGGTTGCTTTGAACGCATGGCTGGAAAATGCCTCATCGACATGCAATACTGACAAGAATGACATAGTCTGGGTGAACATGAGCTCATTCACAATCCCTGCTACTTCTACAATAACAATATACATGGGCTTCTACTCAACATCAACGAACAACTTCGGCTCAGTGTGGGGAGAAGCTCCACAACTATCTTCTACTTATGCCCAGTATGATAATGGAGCAAATGTGTTTAGTTTATATTTCAATGGCAATACCCCATTATCTAATTTTAATAATGAAGGGAACACATTAGCACAGGCAAGCGTAACGGGACCAACTGGAACTACAATAAATGTGATAAGCATAACTGATTATGCAAGTAATTTGGGATTTGTATATACTGCAAATTCATTAACTAACCAGCCTATAATCGCTGAAAGTTCATCAGAACTAGCAGGAAATCAAGCAGGAGGCCTATCATCAGATAACGGCCAAGTCAGTATAGTGGACAGAACATCCACTTCTGGTTTGGATGCAATAAGCGTGGAAATGGGGCTTTCTGCCTCATACTTTTCAAATGAGTATTTTTCTGGTGGTACTCAAGATAATGGGTTTAATGAGCAGGGGTCAGCCAATTCAAACTGGCATTATGCCTCTGTAACCTATCTCGGTTCTTCAGCCACATCATGGTCTGGTTATATAGCACCTCAACTTTACTCTACTTCAGGTGGTTATAGTGGCGGTGTTTCAAATAACCCACTTTCTTCATCATCAACACTGTATTTAGGACTCATAGGTGTCGTGAGCTCCAGTTACCAATGGCAAACATACATAAACTGGATGAGAGCAAGGCTATATCCTCCAAATGGAGTCATGCCTTCTGCTACGTTCGGGAGCCTGACTTCGACTCAGACGACAATAGACACAGTAAATATCCAATTGCTTGCTGATGGCATGTCAACTGCAATTTCAGCGGGAAATTGTTTCACAGTGCTGTACTACGACAATTCTTCAACTCAATCCTCAACAAGCATTTGCGATGGGAACGTGCACACAATCAATGCAAATGACTCTTCTCAAATAACGATTCTCGCACAGTCGACTGGCTCGACTCAGCAAGAAAGCTGGCAGTTCACGCTGCCTGCAAGCAATGTGACTTTTTCCGCATCCAATAGTACTTTCATCTATTACTATTTTGACCTGCTGTCTCAGAACATAGCATTCAATCTTGTAGGAGGAGGTTCTCCCTCATACCCAAACGTGACATACACCTCTGCACCTCAATCCTCTTCAAATGCGACAGATTCTCCCGCTCAGTACAATCTTACGCTGAGCGCATCATACCAGACAATTTGGCCCGAAAGGAGCACAAAATACTTCGTTACGCCTAATCCCATACTTAACGGGACGACAGAGAGGTGGATGGCAGCAATATCCTCGTGGACTACACCGCAGTCAGGAAATGTGCAAGCTACTTATTATCATCAGTATCTCTACAACCTGACTTTCAACGTGAATGGCCCATCAGGCTGGAGCCCTCCATTGCTGACTGCAACACAGAATGGGACTTCGTACACACCAACGTTGTCTCAATCATACGCATCATACTGGCTCGATAACTCTACTTCATGGTCCGTCTCGAACCCATTACCAGGAAGCACTCAGACAAACTACTGGAAGGATAATATAGATGCAACGTCAGGTACTGTATCAGGCAGCCTCACATACAACTTCACCTACCAGTGGGGATACTCTATACCGTTCACCCTGACATCAGGGCCCTTCGCCAATGCCTTCTGCCTTCAGACTTCGTCTGCCGGACCTTACAACATCACGTTCCAGAATATGACTTCGCTCAATGCAGTTTATTCAAATGATACAAACTTCTGGTTTTACGGCTTTCCTTCATCTTCTTCGGTCAGATTCTTCAACGCGTCGCAGGTACCTTTTGGATACCTTGTAATAACTGGTAACCAGTCGTTCACCCCACCTCCAGGCCTTCAGGCAGGAACGAATCTATGCATCTGGGTACCCACGTCTGCTAGCCAAACCTCCACTTCTCTAGGGTTTGGCCCATTGAATCAAGTTGCTCCAAGGATAATAGCTCCATTTGGTTCAGTGCTTGGAGGCAACCAGTACTTTTTCTCTCTGATCTATACATTGATCACGATAGCCCTGTACCTCAGGGTCAGAAGCTCAGGATTCATTGCGGTTTGGCTTTTGCTGACCAGCCCTGTCATGGGTGCCTTCATTGCTCCTGAGTTGAGGATGATGTATGTAGTTTCGCTTGGCCTTGCCATAGGAATGCTGATCTATACTGTTGTGAAGAGGACAGAATATACATGAGAATTTACACAGCCCAGAACCCGATAGGATGAGGCACCATGAAGAGCGCCTACAAATCGGGAACCCCACACCTTTTAAGGTGGGAGGATGTCAGCCTAGGTCAATGCAAGTATATACTCCTGCTGCCCCCTTCTTTCCTTGAGTCTAACAATACCGGAGCTGGGTATGGCTGCAAGCTCATACAGCTTTCTTCCGACAATATATGGGAAGCTGCCCTCATCAAGAATTGCTTTACCATCAGCCTCTGCCTGCCTCTTGAGATAGTTCACTACATCTCTCGTTTGTATAGATTTCTTCTCGCAATAGAGAGCATGGATTGCAAGCTGCACAGAATCACCGCGAGGCTGCATTTTTTCAAGGTCAAAAAAGCAAAGAGGACACATCAATGGGGTATAGCTTTGCCTGCCTATCTGGACTTGCCAGATGCATCCACACACAGAACATATCATCTATTGGATAAAAGTGATGTGTATGTATGGTCAGGGTGATGTGTATGGTCAGGTCTAATTTACCAAAGCGCAAGGCTGATGGCTATAGATATAAGTGGATGCTGATGGAAGAATATGCTCATCTCGATAAAAGCATAAAAGACAACCTGGAGATAGTTCGGATAGGGAGTAAAGAGTACAGTAAGAGATGGGTGCAGGTCAGGATTCTTGATGACTCTCTGGCCTATCTTCTGTAGCATACCAGACCACTTTCTCTGTCCACTTCTCTGAGCAGAAAGCGCAGCCTCCAAGTCTTACAACCTCTAGATTATGCCTTTGTATGATCCGTTCTGCCTGCTCCCTGGATACTCCTGTAATCCTGCTAGCATTTGGCCAGCCTTCTTTCCTGTATACCTTGATGAATTCATCGTGTATATCTGCCATGCATGGAGCACTCCCTCCTGCGTTTATTGCTGCTGTAGCTTCTTCCCTAGCTCTCTTGATCTGCATCACAAGCTCCCTCACCTCCTGCCTTCTCTTCCTGTTGTATTCTGACCAGAACCATTGAGGTATTTCGAACGGGTCGAAGGACTCGCTGAATATTTCTTCTCGCATGGTCTTCACTGATGAATGCCTTCTCTGCATATTCCATGCGCTTATCGAGTGCGTATAGTAAGCGACTTTGCGGTTGTGCAGCTCTTCAATCCAGGTCTCAGCGGTGATCCAGCTTTTCCTCCGCAATTCATAGAGAATATCATCATCAGGACTTGTCAGGATCACAAGCCTTACCCCTGTTCTGAATGTATTCCATACCCAGTTGAACTGATGGGCCTGCTCAGCTCCACCCTCAATTGAGAAAAGGTATTTTGAGAGGGCTTTCCCAGCATCATCTATGCATATCGCATTGATGTGCTCTCCCCTGTCAAGTGCATTCAGGTACTCATCCCAGAAAGTATCCAGATTGAAATACCAGTGTTTCCATGCTTCCTCCCATGACCCCCAGATTCTCTTCATGGATATGAATGCATGAGATGTCTTTCCTGCTCCCTGCTCCCCCGTTGATAGAACCTGGCTGAAACCATCATACTTATTCAGTATTTCTACCAGCTGCGAGAGGAATGTGACATCTTTCCTCTCGTTCAAAAGCTGCAACGTCTGGCTTGCAGCTACTTTCACGAGATAACCATGGTCAGGCAGACGATGTCGCCTCTGTGTTCGCCTCTGTGTTCGCCTCTGTGTTGCCTCCTATCCTCGCTTCAGCGCTGGTGCGGGTGAACACTATCATGCCATGTTTGTCATAGACTTGAAACAATGCTCTATACATCTCCCTTGCATCTTCAAATTCAACAGCCAGTATAGCATTTGTCAATTGCATTTCCTGCTCTCTGCCAGTCAGATGAACCATGACGTGCTTCTGCTTCTCAATCCTTTCTAATGCAAGCTTCTCTATCTCTTCATTGCTCAAGAACCTTTTCTTCAGCTCGTTTTCCCAGCGCGGGGGTAAGGCATCATACCATGCGTGCACTGCTCTAATATATCCCTCTATGTCGTCATCTCTGATTGCTTGTAAACACGCCCTCCACCCCTCAGTTATTACCTCAGGTCCTCCAAGCTGGCTTTGTGTATTTGTATTCCACCTGACTCCAGGCATCTTCTCTCACGCCAGATGCAGTCCCTTCAGCAGGATGTATATTCCAACCATGGCAAACAGGATGAACAACCCGAGCCCGACAAACTTCATGACTTCGCTATTATGCCGTTTGCGCTCCATATCCTGTCCTAAAGCTATTCCATTGTTCAGGACAAGATTCAGGTCGTATGGCGAAGCTGCAGTCAGTAACCAATCATAGATTTGACGTGGGCTTAACATCACACCTCCTTCACCATCTACAGGTATTTCGCTGAGGCCTTCACCAGGGTCTGCTGTTTGACCTGCAGGAGAATCGGGCACATACATCTTCTCTGTCCTGATGA
>Ga0080006_1139561_pt1 | contig 12240 bp, 10 predicted proteins | sample RS3BMetagenome_FD_69209 | JGI IMG/M metagenome (GOLD analysis project Ga0080006, IMG submission 69209) | Ferric oxide microbial mat and aquatic microbial communities from Rainbow Spring, Yellowstone National Park, USA - RS3B (SPADES... ...
CTGCCCCACGCCATGGCCGAGGAGCACACCCTCTACCAGGCGGCCGCGGCCAAGGCCGACCTGGCCGGGACGGTGGCCGGAATGGTCGACGAGCACCGCACGCTCGCCTCGCTGGCTGAGCGTCTGGCGACGACCGGGGACGGGGAACGGGCGGCAGCAGCTGCGGCCGAAGAGATCGGCACGCTCTTTGCCGCGCACGTCGGCAAGGAGAACGAGCTGATCCTTCCTCCCCTGGCGGCTGACGAGGACGTGGATCTGGCCGGGCTGCTCGTCCAGATGCACCGACTGACCGAGGCCGCCCAGGACGAGACCTCGGTCGCCGAGGACCTGGCGACCCCCGATGCCGAGGCGACCCTGGTCCGTCTGGTGCTCGGCGCTGCCGGCCAGCTCGCCGATGCCGGGCGGGGCGACGCTGCCTGCAGGCTGGCGGCCGAGGCCTGGGCGACGGTACGCGTGGCACGACCCGAGCTCGCCGTGCGGGTCACCGCCGCGCTGCACCGCTTGGTGCGCGCGGTCAACGCCGAGCCGGTGACGCTTTCGACCGGACCGCTGTCGGCGAACCTGTCGCCAGCGGCGGACGCCGGCACTGACGCGGTGCTCGATGTACGTGCCCTCGCGCCCGCTCAGCGTCACGAGAAGATCTTCGCCACCTATGGCGCCCTCGGGCAGGGGACGGCCTTCGTGCTGGTGAACGACCACGACCCCAAGCCCTTGCGCTACCAGTTCGAGGCCGAGCACCACGGGCGCTTCACCTGGGACGTGCTCGAAGCGGGCCCGACGGTGTGGCGGGTACGGATCGGCCGACCGACCGGCACACCGGCCGGCGGGGAAGGGGCTGTCGCCCCAGCAGCGACCGAGCCCGAGCTCGACGTGCGCCGTTTCCCTCATGGCCAGCGCCACGACGTGATCTTCACGACCTTCGACGCCCTGGCGGAGGGTGCCGGCTTCGTCTTGGTGAACGACCACGACCCCAAGCCGTTGCGCTACCAGTTCGAGGCACAGCACGCCGGCGCCTACAGCTGGGACTACCTCGAGGCCGGCCCCGACACGTGGCGGGGGCGCATCGGGCGCAGGACCCGCCTGTTGATGAACCATCCAGGTGCCCCGTTGTCACTGACCGATATGGCGCTCGCTTTCGATGCGGCCAAATCTTCGCTCAGTGAAGACCTCGCGATCATCCGCGAGGTGCTGGAGCAAGATGGAGAAGGAACGCTACACACCCAAACCGGGGCGGGTGGCGGCGTGGTCTATACAGTCGACATTGCGCCAGCGAGGGCCACTGAATTTGCGGTCGAGGTTCGTGACCGCCTGGGGCAGGCCAATCGCATATTGCCGGGCGGCTACCTGTATATGACCGACTTGCTCGACGAACCTGAGGTGTTGCGCACAGTCGGTCGCATGATCGCAAGTGCCTTCGCCTCTTTGTTGCCTGACGTGGTGTTGACGGTGGAGACCAAGGGAATTGGACTTGCCGTGATGGCAGCGCAGTATCTGAACTGTCCGTTTGTCGTGGCACGGCGTGATCACAAGTGGACGGAAGGCACTTCCGTGAGCACCAATTACATTTCCGGGTCAGATCGCCGGGTCCAGACGATGTCGCTGGCGCGGCGGTCGATGCCTGAGGGCGCGCGCGTCCTCCTTGTCGATGATTTCATGAAGGCCGGCGGGACATTCAAGGGCATGTCCGCACTCTGTGCGGAGTTTAGCGCGACGGTGATAGGGCGCGCTGTGTTCATGGCCACATCCGAGCCAGAAGAAAAGCTGGTGTCTGAGTATGTGTCGCTGTTTACGCTCGCAAAAGTGGATGAAGTTCGCCATGCAGTGGAGATCAAGACCGGTAACTACTTTTCTTCGGGAGGCCGATTCGCATGAGTGAGCACCAACAGGTCATCAGCACCGATCAGGCACCGGCTGCCATCGGGCCCTATGCGCAAGCGATCCGGGCTGGCCAGTGGCTTTATACTTCAGGGCAGATCCCGCTTACTCCTGGCGGCGACTTGGTCGATGGGGATGCGACACTTCAGACGAAACAGGTCTTCGCGAACTTGCGGGCAGTTTTGGGCGCTGCGGGTGCAAACCTGGCGCAAGTGGTGAAGGCAACAGTTTTCGTCGCGGATTTGAACGACTTTGCTGCTGTGAACGCGGTTTTTGCGGATGCCTTCGGCGATCACCGGCCGGCCCGCTCGACTGTACAGGTGGCCCGTCTACCACGGGATGCGAAAGTCGAGATTGAGGTCGTGGCGTTTTTGGAATCCTGAACGATGAACGTGGATCGTTTGAGAGCCTTGTCCTTTGTGGCGAGGCTCTTTTTGTGTAAAGGATCCACAAATTCTTTCAACAAGTCTGTCTAAATCATCTGAATTGCATGGTATTATGGAATCAACTAGAGTTACAATGTGGAATAGACGATGGCGCTCTCGTGCCACTGCCGTTATTCCGCGATAGATACAGAGAATTGTCACACACGCGACACGCGCCGGGATGGTGATAGGGGTGCAAGTGACAGATGTTCGATTGCGCAAGGTGGTGACGGAAGGTCGCATGAAGGCGATCGCGTCCATCACGCTCGATCAGGAATTCGTGGTGCATGACATCCGGGTCATAGACGGCAACACGGGTCTGTTCGTGGCGATGCCGAGCAAGCGCACGCCAGATGGAGACTTTCGCGACATCGCGCATCCCATTACGTCGCTGGCACGGCAAATCATTCAAGATGCCGTTCTTGGTGAGTACTACCGAATAGATCTTGAGGAGTCCACAGCGGTAGGTGAATAGAGGACGGCGGGCGTGCGTTCCGAGACGGATTGGGCGCGTTCGGCCTTTTTGTTGTGTCATTTTTCGGAGTCTCGCACGGATTTTGACGAGTCGTGTCAAAGCGAGCATTGAAGGCGCGCTACCCTTTACGGTATAGTGGAATCGCAAGACCGGACGGGAGCGTGACTGAGGTCGTGAAAATCGGAGTTCTTTTGGCCGCCGGACTGGGAAAGCGCATGCAATCCAAACGGCATAAAGTGGTTCACGAAGTGTGCGGGAAACCCATGATTTTACATATTGTTGAAGCGATGCAGGCGGTTGGGTTTGATCGCCTCTTGGTTGTGGTCGGAAGTAAAGAGGAACAGGTGCGGGAGGTACTCGGAGATCGCGTCTCGTATGTTCGGCAGACGGAACAGTTGGGGACCGGTCACGCCGTGATGCAAGTGGCAGCGCAGTTGCCAGCGGATGGGGTTGCGGTGGTCTTGTATGGTGACGGGCCGCTGATTCGTCAGGAGGAGATTGAACGTCTCATTCAGGCCGTAGAGCGAGACGGGGTGAACGCCTTGTTGACCGCCCATGTCGAGGATCCTTATGGTCTCGGACGGATCGTCCGGGATGAAGCGGGAGATGTGTTGCGGATCATCGAGGAGAAAGATGCGACGGAGGCACAGCGTACGATTTGCGAAGTCAACAGTGGGCTGTTTGCCTTCTCTTGCGAGGAATTGGCGCCAGCCCTCGCCAGGCTCACACGGGATAACGCCCAAGGCGAGTACCTGTTGACGGACTGCGTCGAGCACATCCGCGCTGCTGGGGGAACGGTTCGGCCGATTGTACTGCAGGATGCAGATGACATTGCGATGGTCAATGATCGCGCGCAGCTTGCCGTAGCAGAGGACAAACTGAAGCGCAGGATCTTGCACCGGCACATGATGAACGGTGTCACGGTGATCGATCCGTCTGCAACGTACGTGGAGGCGGATGTCGTGATCGGACGGGACACCGTGCTTTGGCCAGGTACGTTTCTGCAAGGACAGACGATCGTGGGAGAGGACTGCCAGATTGGCCCCAATGCGCGTCTGCGTAACACGGCCGTGGGCGATCGCGTGACGATCGAGTCTTCGGTGCTTTCAGACTGTACGGTGGCGAACGGAGCCAGTGTCGGTCCCTTTGCTTACGTTCGGCCCGGAAGCGACATTGGTGAGGACGTGAAGATCGGGGATTTTGTCGAGGTCAAGAACGCGACCATCGGCCAGGGCACGAAAATCAGTCACCTCGCGTACGTGGGGGATAGCGATGTTGGGAAGAATGTCAATGTCGGGTGTGGGGTGGTTACCGTCAACTACGACGGGTATCGAAAACATCGGTCGACGATCGGTGACGACAGTTTTATCGGGTCCAATGTGAATTTGATTGCGCCCGTTCGCGTGGCGCGCGGCGGCTATGTGGCCACAGGGTCGACGATCACGGACGATGTCGGAGAAAACGACTTTGCGATTGCGCGCGAGCGGCAGACGACAAAGCCGGGCTACGCGCCGAAGCTGCGCGCGAGATTGCAACAGAAAGGCGGGCACTGACGGTGGCCTACCGGGACTCAAAACTGAAGTTGTTTACGGGCAACGCGAATCCACAGCTCGCAGCGCAGATTGCCGAGGTGATTGGTGTAGAACTTGGCCGCTTACAGATTCGGCGCTTTCGCGATGGCGAAGTGCAGGTCAATCTGGGAGAGAGCGTGCGGGGATGCAACGTTTTTTTGGTGCAGCCGACTTCAGCGCCAGTCAACGAGAACTTGATGGAACTGTTGATTACGATGGATGCATTCAAGCGCGCTTCCGCGAAAACGATCAACGTCGTCATGCCCTATTACGGATATGCGCGGCAGGATCGCAAAGCACGTGCGCGCGATCCGATCACGGCCAAACTGATTGCGGACTTGCTTCAGGCCGCAGGTGCGAGCCGTGTGATCTGCATGGACTTACATGCGGGCCAGATCCAAGGCTTCTTTAATATCCCGTTGGATCACCTGTTCTCCATGCCGATTTTATCCCACTATATAGAGGACAAGCAGTTAAAGGATGTCGTCGTCGTCTCCCCGGATCTCGGCGGCGTGACACGTGCGCGGCGCTTGTCAGAGCGACTCGGGGCTCCGATTGCGATTATCGACAAGCGGCGACCGGCGCCGAATGTCGCAGAGGTCATGGGGATTATAGGGGATATCGAAGGTAAAACGGCGATATTGATCGATGATATGATTGACACGGCAGGGACGATTGCCCTCGCTGCACAGGCACTGAAGGATCATGGTGCCCGGTCGATCTATGCTTGCTGTACTCATGCGGTGCTGTCCGATCCTGCCTTGGAGCGCCTCCAGGCCGCGCCCATCGAGGAGGTCGTGATCACCAACACGATCGCTTTACCAACGGACCGCAAGATCCCCAAACTCGTGGTGTTGTCTGTTGCAGAGATTATTGCCGAAGCCATATTGCGGGTGCATGAGATGCGATCAATCAGCGAGTTGTTTGATTGATTAATCGCACGGTCTAGGAATGGGCCGCTTGGGACACACTGGTGTGTAATCCAGCGAGTCCAGGAGGCGAGACCGACATGGCAACGCCCATGATTGAGGCAACGATACGATTTGGCAAGGCAAAACGGGATTTGCGGATGATTCGAGCGGCAGGGGATATCCCTGCGGTGATCTATGGCAAGTCGGTACCTCCGCGCTCCCTTGTGCTTCCGGGCGGGATCTTTCGAAAAACGGCCGTCGGCCATAGGATGATCGATGTGGTCGTGGAGGGTCAGACGTTTCCGGCCGTGGTTCAAGACATGATGTGGCATCCGATTGACCACACGATTCTTCACGTTGAATTGCACGCGGTGGCACTGGATCAAACGATTACGGCATCCGTTCCGATCCTGCTACAGGGGATCGAACGCGTAGAGAAACGAAGCGGCATCGTACAGCAACAACTGAGGGAAGCCGAAGTTAGCGGACTTCCAACGGCCATTCCGGACTACCTGATGCAAGACATCGGTCACTTGGAAATTGGTGAGGCGTTGTATATGAGGGATCTTGTTCTTCCGGAGGGTGTCGAACTGCGCTCCGATTTACAAGAGGTCGTCTTGACCGTTCTGGCACCAAAGCGCGTGAGCGAAGAATCGCCTTCGTCGGCGGGTAGCGCAAGTGCGCCGGTGCAAGAACAACGGGCCTGATCCCTCGCGGCGTCAAAGCCGGGGAGGGTGCGAACAGGATATGGCCAAGTTGATTGTGGGGCTCGGAAATCCAGGAAAAGAGTACGCCAAAACCCGACACAACGTCGGGTTTTGGTGCGTGGAACACCTTTGTGGTGTGCTGGGCGTTGCAGGTGACAAGAAAAAGTTCCAAGGCCTTGTTGGGGAGGGAAGGTACGGGGGTGAGACCGTCTATCTCCTGTTTCCGCAGACGTATATGAATCTGAGTGGGCAGTCCGTAGCGCCCGCCATGCAATTTTGGCGGTTGGCACCTTCGGACCTGATCGTGATATACGACGATCTGGACCTTCCCCCCGGTAGTCTGCGTCTGCGCGAAAAAGGCGGTGCCGGGGGACATAACGGGGTCAAGTCGATCATTGCCAGTATCGGCACGAATGAGTTTGCGCGCGTGCGCATTGGCATTGGTCGGCCGCCGTTTGACGTGACGGTGACGGACTACGTGCTTTCGCCATTTGGCAAATCGGAGCGGCCGCTCCTGCAAGACGCGGTGGAGCGTGCCGGGGAGGCGGTTTTACAGGCCTTAACAGATCCGTTTGTGCAAGTGAGGAACAGGTTTAACGTGCGTGACTGAACCACATACTACTGAGGACATCGGCCAATTCAGGCGTTGTAACCAGAAGTGAGGTGCAGACGCGATGAATATCGTATACTATTGTAGGCACTGCAAATCGTATATGGGCTCTCTGTCCGCTGCGCAGACCACGCCGGAAGCCTTGGGGTTTACCACCCTCAATCCGGAAGAATACGCCGCGTGCATTGACTACGTGGCGCGCGACGACACGACCTATGTGAAGACGGTTTGTGAGTACTGTGAATCGGCACTCGCACAGCATCTGGATCTGCAGTTGTCGCAGACGCCCATTCAGTAGCCCGGCGCTCCCCTACCGGGTGGCGGGTGTCAGGCCTTGGCTCTAGCCGAGGTCTGCTTTGCATGTGCATATTTTGGGGGGATCTGCGATGCGTTCGCTGATGGATCGAATCGGTGCAATCGAGGACTTGTTGGAGTTGGCCTCGGGATTTCGTCAAGGGCACGTCCATCAGTCCCTAACTGGCGCTCTGGGGTCTGCGCGCCATCTGATCTACGGTTGGCTCCGGCAAAGTGGCTTCACTCTGCTCGTGACAGCGCACTCGATGCAGGCAGCGGAGGCGATCCGTGCAGATCTGGCAGAATTTTTGCCGCAAGAGGAGATTTACCTGTTTCCCGAACGCGAGTTGTCTCATAGTGACTTATTGGCATTCAGTCCAGAACTGGCGGCACTTCGCCTCGGTACGCTCACGGCACTGCAGGAGGGTCGAGCGGGAGTCGTCGTAACGACGATCCGGGCACTGCACCAGGATCTCCCGGCTCCGACTGCCTTTGCTGCCGCGCCCTTGCGCGTGTGCCTGGGTGAGGAATTGACACTCGACACGGTGGCCACTCGCCTAGTTGCCAGCGGCTACGAGCGAAGTGAGTTGGTCGAGACGCGCGGACAGTTCAGTATTCGCGGCGGCTTGTTCGATGTCTATCCGATGTCCGGGTTGCCAATTCGCGTCGAACTGTTTGATGTGGAGGTCGACTCCATCCGTTATTTTGATGCCGAGACACAACGATCGCTTGAAAAACTTAAAGAGGTGATGATTTGGCCGGCGCGCGAGATTTTCGCGACCACGGTCGAGCTGTCGGCGGCGGCGGACCGTCTGGAGGCTCTGTTGCGTCAACAGGAACTGCGCGTAGGCGCGGTAGAGATTCGCGAACGGTTGCTGGCTCACGTGGGCCGTGACATTGAACGGATGCGTTCAGGAACGCACTTTCCTGGCTTGCTGCGGTACGCGCGTTTGCTCGGGCAAAAGACGGCAAGTCTGCTTAGCTATGTGGCACCTGACGCAATCGTCGTTTACGACGAACCGTCGCGCTTGCGTGAGACGATGGAGCGGGTGGCACGCGAGGAGTCAGAATGGGTGTCCGCGGCACTTGAACACGGGGAGATGGTGCCCGGACTGATCGGTGACATCGACGTGGACCATATCTTTGCTGCGCCCGGACGCAAGCAACTGTTTGTCAGCTTGTTTGCCCGGGCCGTGCAGGGCGTAACCCTGGCGCGCCACGTCAACCTCTCAGTCAGGACGATGCAGCAGTTTCACGGCCAACTCCCTCTGCTCAAGACGGAACTCGCCCGTTATCAAAAGGCACAGCAGCAGGTTGTGTTGCTGGCGAGCAGTGAGGAACGGGCGGAACGCCTAACGAGTGTGTTGAACGATTTCGGGATGGCCGCGGTGCGTAGGGATGCCTTTGATGCGATGTGCCCGGAACCTCAGTTGCTCATCGGCAACCTCGAGGGGGGGTTTGAGATGCCGGCGGCACACTTGGTACTGATCACCGAAGGCGAGGTCTTTGTGACCAAGCGACGTGCGCGCAAGGTCCGGGCGGATGCATCGGAGGCTGCGCGAATCAAAAGCTGGCAGGATCTGAACGTCGGCGATTTCGTCGTGCACGTCAGCCATGGCATCGGCAAGTATATGGGCATCGAAACGCTCATCATCGATGGCAATCACCGTGACTATCTGAATCTCAAATACGCGGGTAACGACAAGCTTTTCGTGCCTGTCGATCAGATCAATCTGGTGCAAAAGTATTTGGGAAGCGAGGATCGTGAACCACGCGTCCATCATTTGGGGGGCAGCGACTGGACCCGGGCAAAGCAAAAAGTGCAAAAATCGGTGCAGGATATCGCGGAGGACTTGATCAAGATTTACGCCGCCCGCGAGACCACGCCAGGGCACGCATTTCGACCGGACTCCGAGTGGCAGCGAGGGTTCGAGGGGATGTTTCCGTATGAGGAGACGCCCGATCAACTGCGTGCCATACGCGACATCAAGGCGGACCTCGAACGACCAAGACCAATGGATCGGTTGCTCTGCGGGGACGTGGGATATGGCAAGACGGAGGTGGCAATCCGGGCTGCCGCCAAGGCGGTCTTTGAAGGTAAACAAGTGGCTGTTCTGGTGCCTACGACAATCTTGGCCCAGCAGCATGTTCAAACATTCAGGGAACGGTTCGCAGGCTACCCTGTGACCGTGGAAGTGCTCAGTCGTTTTCGTTCGAAGGCTGACACGGAGCGGGTGATGAAAGGGCTTAAAGCCGGGACAGTCGAGATCGTGATTGGGACCCACCGCTTGTTGCAAAAGTCGATCGATTTCAAGGACTTGGGATTACTCGTGGTGGATGAGGAACAGCGCTTTGGTGTGACCCACAAGGAAAAGCTGAAGTCGCTCCGAGCGAGCGTCGATTGCCTGACCCTTACGGCGACGCCGATTCCGCGCACATTGCACATGTCCATGGTCGGAGTTCGTGACCTATCTGTCATTGAAACGCCTCCAGAAAATCGTTTTCCTGTACAGACGTATGTGGTAGAATATAGCGATGGTCTGCTCCGGGAAGCCATCGAACGCGAGATCGGACGAGGCGGTCAGGTGTACGTCTTGTACAACCAGGTCAAGGGCATTCAGTCTACAGCCGACCGAGTGGCCAAACTGGTGCCGGAAGCGCGCGTGGCGGTTGGACACGGGCAGATGCCGGAAGATGAACTCGAGCGCGTGATGCTCGGCTTCTTGCAGGGAGAGACAGATGTTCTCGTCTCCACCACCATCATTGAGACTGGCCTCGATATCCCGAACGTCAACACGTTGCTCGTCTTTAATGCGGATCGCATGGGACTTTCGCAACTGTACCAACTGCGCGGGCGGGTCGGACGATCCAATCGGATTGCCTATGCGTACTTTACCTACCAGCCAGACAAGGTGTTGACGGAGGTCGCCGAAAAGCGTCTGCAAGCGATCAAGGAGTTCACGGAACTCGGCAGTGGCTTCAAGATCGCCATGCGGGATTTGGCGATTCGCGGCGCGGGTAATCTTCTGGGCGCCGAACAACATGGGTTTATCAGCTCGGTCGGATTCGATTTGTACAGCGAGATGCTGGCACAGGCGGTTCGGGAATTAAAGGGTGAAGCGGTCGAGCAGCGCCCGGAACCGTCTGTCGAGATTACAGTGGACGCGTACTTGTCGGATGACTACGTCCGGGATCCATTGCAAAAAATCGAGATGTACAAGAAGTTTGTCGCAGCGAGCTCGCCGTCAGACGTGGATGATCTGCGGGAGGAACTCGAGGATCGATTTGGCGAGATTCCTGCTGAGGCATATAACTTGTTGCGCGTGGCCCGGGTGCGTGCCCATGCGGTGGTTGCGGATATCGCCTCCGTGTCACGCCAGGGAACCGCGATTCACATCTCGTTTCGCAAAGAACAGCAGGCCTTGTTGTCAGGTCAACGCCTGTTCGAGTTGACGCATCTGTTCCCCCGCCGCACGGGACTCAAATCGGCGTCGGGAGTGTATACTTTGACCATCGAGGGACGGGGTTTACCGGACGATCAGTTGCTGGACATGACGATCCGGGTGATGGCCGAGTTGCCCAGTGTCTTTCTGAAACAGGAGGCGTTACAACATGTCAAGTAGTATGCGCAGGCGCAGTGCCGGTTTTGCCGGACTCGCCGCCACAGTAGGGCTTGGACTGATTCTGGCCGGTTGTGGGACGACCACTCCGAGTGCAGTATCTGATCCGGGGAGCAACACCAGTACGTCAGGCGGCGGCGCCGCGATCGTCGCGACGTACAATGGAGGAACGGTGACGCAAGCCCAACTGAACACCCAAGTTCACCTGGATCAACTGTTCAACACCAATCTGTCCGCCACAAAGGCTGTCGAAACGCAGATTCTGAAGCAGTACATCCTGGTCGACCGGTTGATCAAACCGAAGGCGGTACAAGCCGGTGTCACTGTGCCGGATGCGAAGGTTCAAGAAGCGGTATTGCAGATCAAACAACAGTATATCCAGTCGTCGTATGGCGGGGATACGTCAAAGTTTGCCCAGAAGATGCAAACCCTCGGTTTGACTGACGGGGACATCGCGGCGGCTGTCAAAGATCAGATGCTGATCTCGGCGTACGCACCGAAGCTGGTAAAGACGTTGCCCATGTCGCAACTGCAGCAATACTACAACCAGAACATCGAGCACTATACCTTGGTGACGGAGCGCGCGATCCTCGTCAAAAAGTTGCCACTGGCGCAAACCATCGCGCAAAAACTGCGCAACAACGGCAGTTGGGACAAGCTGGCCCTACAGTACTCCCAAGATCCTGGGTCGAGCAAAAACGGCGGTGAGTATGTCAACCAGGACCCGAGTAACTGGGTGCCGGCGTTTGCGCAGCATGCCATGTCACAGTCGCTCAACGTGGTTGGCGATCCGTTTTACGCGAAGCCATACGGGTATTTTGTGATGGAGGTTCTAAAGCGGACAGTCCAGCCGTTTGCGTCGGTCAAGAGTTCGATCGTGCAACAGTTGGAGCAGACGCAGGAGCAAGCTGCGGTAAACGCGTTGGTGACCTCGCTGCAAAAAGCCGGCAACATCAAGATTCTCTTGAAGTAGTCCTTGCTTCAGGGTTTCAGGCGGCTGGTTGAACGAGACAGGAGGACAGGCTCGCCTTTGGCGATGGCTCTGTCCTCCGCTTTGTGATCGATCGGAGAAGTCTGCAGGGCCTTTTTTCCAAGGGGTAGCGCTGGTAATCTTACCGCGTACAGGACAAGATAACGTCAAGTAAGCAAGACACCATGGTAAGGGAAGCGAGGCGCTTACACGATGAAAGCGACAGGGATTGTCAGGCGCATAGATGACCTGGGCAGGGTAGTCATCCCCAAAGAGATCCGACGCACCCTCCGGATTCGCGAAGGGGATCCACTCGAGATTTTTGTGGACCGCGACGGTGAAGTGATTCTCAAGAAGTACTCGCCGATCGGCGAGCTGGGGGAGTTTGCCAAGGAATACGCGGAGAGCCTTCATGAGACGTTGGGCCACGTGACGATGATCACGGACCGGGATACGGTCATCGCCACCGCGGGTGTATCCAAGAAAGAATTTCTCGAAAAGCCGGTCGGCAGCGATGTCGAGAAGGTGATGGAGGAACGCAAGTTGAGCCTTTCCACGACGGCCGGAGACATCTCCCTGGTGCGAGACAAGTGGGACACCATCTCCTCTCGCGTCATTGCGCCGATTATCTACAATGGCGATCCGATCGGCAGCGTCATTCTTCTGACGCGCGACGAGTCGTTGAAGATGGGTGAGTTGGAAAGTAAACTCGCTGAGACAGCAGCAGGTTTTTTGTCCAAACAGATGGAACAGTAACTCTCCGGCACTCATTTCGCGGGGGC
>Ga0080006_1134783_pt1 | contig 12238 bp, 16 predicted proteins | sample RS3BMetagenome_FD_69209 | JGI IMG/M metagenome (GOLD analysis project Ga0080006, IMG submission 69209) | Ferric oxide microbial mat and aquatic microbial communities from Rainbow Spring, Yellowstone National Park, USA - RS3B (SPADES... ...
ATTCTTCTTCTGAGCACCTCAATTTCAGCCTTGTCTGGAGGAGACGGGATCATACTCCCTAGAGCCGGCTGCAATATATTATAACAAGCTTTAAATTTTTCTCAGCAGGAGCTTACCTGCGTGTTTGAACCCTAGAAGTAGGGAGAGTAGTTGTACTTGTTGTGGGGTGTGGGTGCTGGCGGTTCTCATGTGAAGACGGGTGGGCGCTTCCTACTCATCCTGGTGGCTTGTCGGGGGCGCCGGCTTCTTTTTAATGGTTGAAGCCTCCTCGCGTGGTGAAGTATTATGTCGGGCTCGCTTTACAGCACAGCTGAGCGTGGCGGTGGATATCTTGGGCGCCTGCTATCCGCGGTTGAGGGCGCTCTGCGCAGCCTCGAAGAGGAGGAGGCAAGCGTGGTGCATACCATAGAGGAGAAGCGGAGGGAGCTTGAATCCCTTGAGAACAGGCTCGCCGACATCAGAGCCGAGAAGGAGAGGGTTAAACACATCCTCGAATACACCTCTAGCCTCGGCGCCGCAAAGCCTAGGCAGACCGAGCCGCCAGCCCCCATGGAAGCCGTCGGAGAGGGAGGGGCTGCAGCTGAGGCCTCCGCTCCCCCCGGCGTGGCTGAGGGGGCCGGCGGAGATGGAGGAGCGGGGGCGGATGAGGAGGAGGCTGGTAGGGAGGCTGAGCCCCCCACCCAGGTACCAGCGGAGCGCAGGTGGACGATCTCATTCAACGGCTCACCAGTGGGTGAGGCGGTACTTGAGGGGGGCGGCCGCCTCCGAGTGGGGTGGTGCTTCCAGCTCCCAGCGGACAGCCGCTACCTGAGGGGGGTTGCGGCGAAGAACATAGTCGCCAGCCTGATACGCACGGGCGGCGCCGAGTCCCTAGAGGAGGGCGGGGAGGGAGAGGATGGTGGATCGGTTTGGGTTATTAAGGGGGTCAAGCCAGAGCAGGCCGCAGCCCTCGTCGAGAAGATCAAATACTTCACAGCCGCCGAGCTGGCATGGCTCCAGCGGGAAGGCAGGCTGCCCGGGTGCGCCTCTTAACCCACATGGGCGCGCCCCGTTGACCGAGATCCATGCGGGGTGGTTGGCTTGGTGAGGGCGGAGCGCGGAGGCAGGGATACGGGCGGCTCCCCCATCCGCATAGGCTACGATATGCGGGTGCAGGTGGCATACGACATCCTCCCCGCAAAGGACATCGCCGTCCTGGGGGAGGCGGCCTTGAAGCTCGGGGTCACGGCCTACGACCTCGTGGCGGCATACTTCGACGTGGTGGAGGTGTACGCCCCACTCCTCGGCCTCAGACTGGCGCTTGCGGATGCCGGCCGCCGGCAGAAGGAGGCCTCGGCGGCCTCGGGGGAGGCCCGCCAAGCCTACCGCGGCATCAAGAAGGAAGAAGCGCGGAGGCTCAAAGCGGTGCTGCGGAACCTGATGCATGGGGCGTGGCGCCCGGAGGCGGAGAAGCGCTCCGCCAAGCTCGGCCTCGACCTTGAAGGGTACACGGCGGCCTGCGCCTTCTGGTTCCTCTACTATGAGGCGCACGGCATCCCCGTTCTAGAGGCGCTGAGAACACGAGACCATGAGCCCTAACAGGAGGGTTAGGTGTTTCACCATTACTCCAAAACCCCGCCCTTGAGAAACGGGGTGGCTAACCGTTCTTTTTAACGTTGATGTGAATACACATGTGTATGTGGTTCCGTGTTGGTGGGATGAGTTTCAGCCTGCTGAGCGATGAGGAGGCTGATTCAGCTGAGGCTAGGTGGGTGCAGATCCTGAATGCGGTTGAGTCGGGTATTGTTGTGGCGCGCACCCAGCCCTTTGTCTGGGGTGGGCGCACCTATGCGCAGCGGGTGTTCTTCCTCTCCTGCAGGGAGGAGCCGCCCTCCACGCTTGAGGTGGCTCCCTCCGAGCCGCCTGCGAGGGCTTGGGTGGTGGAGGAGAGAGCTGACCACGTGGTGCTCTCGGATGGGAGGCCCGCCCGCTGCGTGATGTTCACCCGCTTCCCCGACCGCCTCCTCGAAGGCTTCCTCCACGAGTACTCGCTTGTAGCTGAGGAGTCAGTCATCGTATTCAGGGCCCTCGACCAGGCGAGGGCTGCGTCCATCGTGGATAAGCTCCGCCGCTCCTATGAGGGGCTCTCGATGGATAGTAGGGCGTCCTCCCGTATACTTCAGAAGCACCAGAAGCTTGAGAGCCTCGCATTCACAATCGGGAGCACTAACCGCCTCTTTGAGTTCTACACCTACCTGATCCTCACCGCCCGCTCGAAGGGCGAACTCGACGACCTGCTCAGAGCCGTCAGGAAGCATGCGAGGAGCAGGCTGTGCGAGGTTGATGTGCCCAAGTTCTTCCAGCGCCCACTCTACGAGTACAGCACATCCGTGATGAAGGGTTTTGTCGGCGTGAAGCCGCTCTACGCCCCGAGTGAGTCGCTCAGGGCATGGTTCCCCTTCGTGAGCGAGGACCTCCTCGACGAGGGGGGAGTCTTCCTCGGCTACTCGAGTACAAACGCCCCCGTGTTCTTCAACCCCTTTGCCCGCAACAACTATAACATTGTGGTGCTCGGTGAGACCGGCTCGGGTAAATCCCTTACAGCCAAGATGCTCATATCCAAGCTAAGGGCTGAGAAGGGCCTCAGGGTCCTGGGCCTCGACCCCGAGGATGAATACGTCGCAGTAGCCGATCGCCTGGGTGTCAAGCCGAGGAGGATCCAGAGGGGGGAGGAACTGGGACTCGACCCTTTCCGCCTCCTCCACGAGCGCCTCCTTTCAGTGGATGAAGTGGCGGATATATTGGCCGCTTTCTACCTCCCCCAGGGCGACCAGGTGCTCCAGAACCAGCTAAGGCGGGCGTGCTCCGACCTCGCCGACTCCGAGAGTATTGAGAATTTTGTGAAGAGCCTTGAAGCCTACAATAAGGAGGTATTCGAGTACGTCGCCCCCGCACTCATCGAGCCGGACAGCGCCGTGTTCGAGGGCGACCCCCTCGACGCCTCAGGCGACTACGTTTTTGGCACCCGGGAGCTCGGGGCCGCAACCGTGGCCGGCGCCCGCTACAAGGCGCTTACAACCACACTGCTCACGGTCTACCTCCAGAAGCAGATATTCGGCGACTATAACCCCGGCCTCTTCTTCGTGGATGAGGCATGGCAGTTCCTCAGCTACCCCGTCACCATGGAGGTGCTCGAATCAGTGGCGCGTAAGGCTAGGAAATACAACAAGGCGTTCCTCTTCATAACCCAGAAGCCGGCCGACGTGGCAAACAACCCCTCTGGACGCACAATACTCGAGCAGTCAGCTACATCAATACTCCTCAGACAGAGGCAGGCAGCCATACCCCTCCTCAAAGATATGTATAGGCTCAGGGAGGAGGAGGCGGAGGCCCTTGTGAACGCCGAGACGGGTCAGGGAGTCATGCGGAGCGGCCAGTACCTAATTAAACTCACAGTAACCCCCACGGAGGAGGAGCTGAAGGCCTTCTCCACAAGCGGGCAGTGGGTTCGAGGAGGGTGAAGACCGTGGCCGGCACCCACTCGCGGTGGGAGAAGGGAAGAGGAAGGCGGGCGGCGAATAGAGGTTGGGCCACCCCCATGCAGAAGTTCGCCTTCCTCAACCTCAGCGCACGCGCCTTCGCCATACTCATTCGCTCGGTCGAGGGGGGGGCGGTGACAAGGGGCAATGTGGCTGGGCTTTTCACTGTGTACAAGCGGTCAAAGCGCTCGGCCGCCCTCCTCGAACGCCTGATCAAAAACGGCTACCTCGTACCCGTAGACGGGAGGTTTGAACCAACCTCTAAGGCACGCCTCGCTGTGGACGTCTTCCTCCGCGCTGCAGCCCCGGGCAGCCCCGGCTTCGGGGGTCTCAGAAGGTTGAAGAGGGAGGCTATCATCATGGTGTGTGGGGAAGAGCTGGCTGGCGCCGCATCCGCAGGCGGTTGGAGGAAACCGCGCACCCCAGGCTTGGCCGCACCATCCTCCTCTGACTCTGAGGGTGCGGCGGGTGGACCCCGCACACCGGAGTGGAGTGGAGGTCGGCGCTGATGCTCCAGGCGGGCGACCCATCACTCCACCTGCTCCTGGAGGCTGTGGGGCTCATCGTGGCGGCCGGCGCCCTGAAGGAGGGCGCCCACCAGATCACCGTGGTCTTCTTGAAGGAGCAGGGCGTGGACGCTGAGAAGGTGGCCTTCACACGCGCCGTCATAAGGGGGGACCGCTCCCTGAGGCTCGTGCGCTTCATATGGCTTATCGCCTCCACTCTCTGCTTCGCCTCAAGCCTCCTCGCTTACAAAAGAGGCTTCCCAGCTCCCCTCCTCCTCCTCCCTGGCTACGCCATCCTCGCGGTAGCCGCCCTCGACTTCACCATCGACATCGATACATTTTTAAGGAGGAAGATGAGAAGAAAAACCAATGAAGAACATAGCAGTAGTGGTTGACACAGGGAGCCTCAGATATATACACTCGATCACAGCCGGCAGAGTCGATGAGGCTGAAAACGACCTCTACTGCGGAGTCGCCCTTGGCAAAGTGGGTGAATTCCTTCAGACGTGGAAAGCCCGCTTCTACGCCTGCGGGGTGCAGGTGCCCCTCAAAAAACTCGCCCCCAGATTCGACTATATCTACTGGTGCTCTCCAAACGGTGAGCTGACAGCCTATGAGCTCATGGAGAAGGGCTTCAAGAAACAGTACACTGTGAAGCCAAGCAGGGAGAACCCAGTCCTCCCATCCACGCGAAGCCTCTAGCGGGAGCCGCGCCCCTTATCTAGGATTACACATGTAACCAGTATGCTCCTCAGAACCCACGTCATATTCACGGCGGCCGTCCTCGCCCTCCTAGGGGCGGCGCTCTCCTCCCCCCTCCTCGCCTGGTGCGGGGTCCCCATCTCCTTCCTCGCCAACTATATTATTGATGGTTTCGGCCACACGAGGCGGAGGTGGGGGCGGAGGCTCTACGTGTCGAGGACCCCTCTCACCCACACCCCCACCCACTCCGCCGTAGCGGGCGCCCTCGCAGCCATACCCGTGGCCGCCTCCCTCTACTTCTACTCCTACCCCTCCCTAGCCCCAGCCGCCGTCGCCCTAGGCGCAGTGGCCGGCCTCACGCACATATTCCTCGACGCATTCACGGAGGCCGGGATATTCGTGAAGCGTGGGGGGACGTATAGGAGGGCGGCCATAGCCCACCTCTCATACAATAATGCGGCGGCGAACACCTCGATCTCCATCCTCTCACTCCTAGTGGTCGCGGCTGTACTCCTGCAGGCGCCAGGCTTACCAATGTTACCAGGACCGTGAAAACCACCCCTCCACCCGTTCTCTTCGTTGAGCGGGTGGGCGCCGGCTCAGAGGCGGTGGAAAGATTTTTATGCTAAGTAAGTAGCTTGGTGCCCAGAAATGGAAAAAATATACTGGGTTTCACGGCACGCGCCTCTTCTTTCACAGGTCAGGGAACTCAAAAGAATTTTCAACGAGGACGTTGGGCTGATAAAATGAACGACAAACCTCGCCTGAGAAACGGGGCAGCTCACCCCGCGGGTGCGGGTGTGTATGCGTCGAGTTTCCCGTTGGTGGGCATGTAGCGGTCGAGGGAGAAGGCGGCGCTGGGTGTGGCGGAGAGCCTCCGCTCGGCGGACTCGGCGTATTTCTCGCTTATCTCGTAGCCAACGGCGTGCCTCCCAGTGAGTTTCGCCGCCACGAGTGTTGTACCGGAGCCTGCGAAGGGGTCGAGTACGAGTCCGCCCCTGTATGTGAGGAACTTTATAAGTCTGAGGGGCAACTCCACGGGGAATGGGGATGGGTGCACTTTCCTTATGTAACGGTTGGTCTCGGGTTGGATAGACCACACACTTCTCGTGTACGCTATGAACTCCTCCTTGGTGATGTCCGCCTTCCCTCCTTCCACTTGGAGGCTGAATGACTCCTTCACGAAGATGGGAACGTACTCATGCTGGTCGATTAGGCTAGGGCTCTTCGGCGAGCACCATGACCCCCAGTTCGTCTTCCCTCTCCCCGTCTCCTTGTTCCAGATGACGGTGCCAAAGTAGAGGAAGCCTATCTCCGTGAGCTGGCGCATGAGTTCACAGTAGATGGAGTGGGTGGGCTGCCTGCCGGCGTCCGCCACATTCACGGCGAGCCTCCCACCCTTCATGAGCACCCTCCAACCCTCCTTCCAAACCCTCTCAAGCATCCCGTAATATTCATCCCTCCCCTTCTCATCAATATAGCAATCATACTCCATGCCCACATTATAGGGAGGCGAGGTCACCACGAGTTGAACGCTCCCATCAGCCACCTCAGGCATCCGCTCCGACGAGTGGCGGTGAATAACCCACATTCGAAAAAACCCTCCAGCAGATTTAAGCCGGGTCACATGCACTGTGAGTGCCCGCATGAGAAGCACTTCCAGCAGCCGTTCTCCGAGGCATAGGTCTCCTCACCGCAGGATGGACACACCTCCAAGCCCAGGGGGCGGCCGCCTGCACCGTCCGAGGGGTTCAGGCCTGAATCCACTGGTTGAGAGCCGCCGCCAGCAATCCGCAGCCCGAATCCAGCCACCAGCCCCCCGCCATCCGCATCCCGGGAGCCGCTACCCGCATCACGGAGGCGGCTTCCCGCTTTCCGCATCCCGCTTCCCGGGTTCTGCTTCCCGCACACGAGTTGGAGGGCGTGTGCCACGCCGTCGGGCACGCTGAGTATATGCACACCTGAGTCCCACGCAGAGTTCCTGCCATGTATCCCCTTCAGGGTGTCCACCACCTCAGCGGCGCTGCCCCCATGCTGGAGGTAGAGGCTGACGAGTCGGCCGAGGGCCTCCGTGTACGCCTTGTCATCCGTGCCCGACTTCCCGAGGGTGACGAAGACCTCGACGGGTCTCCCGTCCACGTCGGTGTTCACTGTGACGTAGAGTGAGCCCTGGGGGAGCCTGAGCTTCACGGTTCTCCCCTCCAGGACCTTCGGCCTGCCCCACTCAGCCGCCGCCACACCGTAGGCCTCCGCTTCCCGCTTCCCACCGCCCGAACCCAGCCCCCCGCCATCCGCATCCCGGGAGCCGCTTCCTACATCCAGGGTGCGGCTTCCCGCATCCCGCGTCCGGCTTTCAACGCTGCGCTTTAGGATGTCCTCCCTTGAGCCCTCCCTGTACACTGTTATCCCCTTGCAGCCCGACTTCCAGGCGAGCATGTATATCTTCTCAACCTCCTCAACCGTTATGTCTGAGGGGAGGTTGACGGTGGATGAGATTGCGCTGTCGATGTGCTTCTGTATTGTGCCCTGCATTTTAACCCTGAACTCGGGGTTAATCCTGTGCGCCTCGACGAAGTAGGGGGGCACCTCGGCCTCGGATTTCAGGTTGAAGCGCCTCATGTACTCCTCCACGAGGGGGTGGTACACCTTGAACTCCTTCTTGGAGAGGGACTCGCTTCTCCTCGTGTAGCTGAAGGCGAAGATGGGCTCTATACCTGAGGAGACACCCGCGAGCACGGAGCCAGAGCCCACGGGGGGCACTGTCAATATGGCCACGTTCCTCAACCCGAACCTGGCGATCTTCTCCCTGAGCTCGACTGGGAGCGCCCTGATGAAGGGCATGGAGAGGTGTTTCTCAGCGTCGAAGAGTGGGAAGGCGCCCTTCTCCTTGGCGAGCTCTACGCTCGCATCGTAGGCCACACACTTGAACCTGTTGAAGAACTCGTCTATAAAGTCGAACGCTTCCTCTGAGTCGTACCTTATCCTGAGCTTGGCGAGCATGTCCGCAAGACCCGTCACACCAAGACCTATCCTCCTGCTCTTCAGGGATGCCTCCCCCTGCTCGGGGAGGGGGTGGAGGTCGGCGTTGTTGTCGAGCACGTCGTCAAGGAAGCGCACAGCGTACCTCACGGCGCGCTCAAGCCCCTCCCAGTCCACCCTCGCACCCTCAGTGAACTTGTCCACCACGAAGGCGGAGAGATTGATGCTTCCAAGGTCGCACGCACCGTAGGGCTGCAGCGGTTGCTCCGAACACGGGTTAGTGGTCACAACCTCCATCCCATTATACTCACTCGGCGAACCCCTCTTCACGGTGTCCCAGAAGATGAGGCCGGGCTCAGCCCAATCCCTCGCCGACTGCACGAGCTCCCGCCAGAGCTCCCGCGCCCTGATCTTACGCTCCAAGCGACCGACAACCTCGTTCTCATACCAGAGGGTGAACTCCCTGTCCTCCTCAACCGCGCGCATGAACTCGTCTGTAACACGCACAGAGATGTTGGCGTACCTCACTGATTTGAGGTCCCTTTTCACTTTGATAAAGTCGAACACATCGGGGTGGTCCACTCTGATGGTGATCATGAGCGCCCCCCTTCTTCCAGATTGCCCGATTGTACCCGTGGTCTCACTCATCACATTCATGAAGGAAACGGAGCCAGTGGACTGTAGGGCGGCGTTGTGGACGGGTGCACCCTTAGGCCTCAGAATAGATATATCGGTGCCCACCCCACCCCCGTAGCTGTAGGTGCGCGCAGCCTCCTTGCACCACTCGAATATCCCCTCAATCGAGTCCTCCTTGATGGGGATAACATAGCAGTTCAGGAGGGTGACCCTGCGCCCCCTCCCCCTCTGCCCGGCGCCGAAAAGTATCCTGCCCCCCGGGATAAACCTGAACCCCGATAGCAGCCAGTAGAAGTTCTCCTCCCACTCCTTCCTCACCTCCTCCTTCTCCACGGAGGCTATCTCCCTCGCCACGCGCCGCCACATTTCTTCGGGTGAATGTTCAAGCAGCCTGCCATCAGCGTCCCTTAGCGCATACTTCTCAGCGAACACCTGAGCCTGAATATCTGAAAGCCCAACTGAGAGCATACCCAACCCCGAAAAACAAGCTTTTTAAAAGGCTGTTAGGGGTTTGGAGGTGTGGGTGGGGGAAGCAGGAAGCCCCGAGGCTTCAGCTAGGAGCAGCTGACACAACGTGGGCGTGGAACCTCGGCTTGAACCTGAGGTTGTGTCGGCCGCAGCGGGGGCACGTTGAGAGCCTGCGCCCGCTCCTCGCTTTGAGGTAGCGGACGTCCCCCAGGGGGAGCCACTCCATGCAGAAGGGGCACCACGCCTTCCCAACGTAGCGGCTGAGACCCTTCTTCCACGCCACCACCCAATCACCAGGCGCCTGGTGCCGCCTTAGCCGTGAGCCTGACGACCCGCGGCCTGGGGCTCGTGAACCACACCTCAACCGAGATGTTCCCAGCCTTCACTTTCCCCGCGAAATCTTTTAGCGCTTTTTTCTCCTTCGGGTGCAGATAGTCCTTCTTTACTTGAATCAGGCGCACACAGTCGGGGAAAACAGCCGTCAAGTCGAACAGCCCATGCGAGCCATAGGAGCGCACAACCCAGAGGGCGCCCTCCTCATACAGCCGCTTCTTGACGCGGTACTCCCGGGCTCTGCCCTTCACGTAGTTGGATGAGCCACGTTTCCCCCCGCGGCCCCGGTGAAGCCTTCTAGGGGAGCGGGTGCCTGTTACCCGCTCAGCGCGCGGACTCGTACCTCCCACCACTACCCCCGCCCCACTCTGGCACGCTGCCATGCCCGACCACGATGAAACGCCCTGCTCTAAACCTTAAAAGCGGCGGACAACGGCTCCGACGCTCTACACCGCATTAGAATTCCCCTGAGCTAGGAGCCTCCTCATGGCTGCCTGCTTCCTCCTCCTCTTGGCGGCCACTTGGTCAGTGGGTGGGTACAGCCCCTCCGCCTGGATGAGCTGGCGCGCCCGCCTGATGCTCTCAAAGTTTATCGCCATAAGTTGTTCCCACGTGAGCCACGGCAACTTGATCCCGTGGAAGAGGCGCAGGTAGAGCCATGAGATGTAGGTGTCCGAGTTCCTGGAGGAGGGGTACCTTGATAATATGTATTTAACCCTCTCCTTATGGGTTCTCAGCGTATCGGCGAGGCGCTTGGTGTAGCCCTCATCCGCCTCAGCCGCATCCCTCTCAGCCACCCAAACTGGGGGCCACCCCTCCCACTCTCCCTCCCCACCCGCGTCGTGTACCATACGCACCCACGCGTCGATGAAACCTTAAAAAACGCGGCGCCGAAAAGAAGAGGGGGGCGGCGGCCGACCCGCGGGGTGACGGGCTTAAATGGGTTATATTATTTCTTGGTATGCGCACACTTCTTATTCATCGGAGGCTGGGTGCGAGGAGGGGTGTGTCGGAGATGATGGCCGTCATGATCCTCATCCTCATAACCCTCGGAGTGGCCGGCGCCGTCACAGCCTACTTTTTGACCAGTAACTCGAGAAACACCACGAGCATCATTCAAGCGGAGAAGTACCTAGCGTACCAGGCTGGGGAAATCGTGCGTGTAGTGTTCTATGAGAACACCTCGCGGAGCACGCTCTTCCTCGTGGAGGACGTGGGCAACCTCCCAATCCAGGTGTCAGCGTGCTACCAAGAGTTCGCTGGCATGGTGCCCTGCACCCTGACCACGCCGCCCCCCAACGAGAACCCCGTCACGGTGATGCTCCCCGGTCAGCTCTACGCCCTCACAGTGAACACACCAACCCCCCTCGGCGTCGTGATTGAGACCCAGCAGAACGTGCTCATCCAGCTCACGGAGGACTACGCCCCATCCTCAGGCACACCGGAGTACGCCTTCGGAACCCAGAGCTACCAGGGTCAGAGCTACCTCGGGATGACGGTCGCGGCTTTTCCAATATCCCAGCTCAACGACAACAGCGTGAACTGCGGCTCGCCTTACGACACGCAGGGGTACACAGCGGTCGCCTATGTATACTTCCAGAACCCCCATCCAACGGTTTCCATTGTAACCGATGATGGGATGGAGGTGTTCTATGCGGTTGCTGGCTCCAACTCCTGGAACTCGGTTTTCAACGGTAACGCGTGGCACGGGCAGGGCGCAACGCTGTACCAGCGGACGCTCAACGTGAAACCCAACAAGGAGTATGAGATAGTTGTGCAGTGGTTCAATGCCTGCGCATCTGGTATGTCCGCTCTTCAGATCACTAACAGCCAGCTTGCCTCATCCTTCTCTGTGGCCGCCTGGCTCTGGACTTCTTCATCCTACCCGAGCTATTCATCCGTGGCCGCTAACCCCCCCGCTGTGCCTCAGGGCGCCACGGTGGAGGCGAACGGAGCTTGGTGAGCGGGAGGCCCAGCGGGAGGAGGAGCGGTCAAGCGTCCCTCATAGCGGGTATAACGCTCTTCCTCCTCTTCGTAGTGATCATAGCGAGCATGGTGGCGATCGAGAACACTCACGCATTCGCCCTCAGAGAGCAGGAGGCCGCGGAGCAGAACCTTATCCTCGAACAGAAGGAGCACCTCTGCGTTTCATACATCCCCCAGACATCCCAGCTAGTGGCCACAAACACGGGCCCCATCCCATCTACGGTCACGGGGATAATAGAGTACCCCCAGGCCTCACACGGCAGGCAGAGCACCATAACAGTGGTGGGGGAGAATACAATAATACAGCCGGGCTTTTCCTACCAGTTCAGTGTGGCCTCGGGCAGCGCTGAATACGTAGTGGTCACAGCGCTCGGGAACACCTTCGAGAACGTCACGGGCTGCTGACGGAGCAGGTGCCAGCCTTGAACAGCGGGTTTCGCAGACCACCCCGCCCACGGACGGGGTCTCTGGGGTGAAAAAGATGAACAAACTCTTTCTTATTTTGGGTATAGGTGTCCTAGCCGCCCTGATACTCATCCTCGCCGTCATCGACCTCCACCGGGCGCCCACGAGGTGGGGGACGAGGTCCACGTCGGTGTCAGCCTCAGCCTCAGAGTAGGGGTGGGTGTGTGAATTGGATCCACGTGTGCGCTACGCTGGCCGGTCACGGGGATGCGGGGACTGGCTCACCCCGCCCAGCCTCCTCGCCGAGATTGTTCGCAGGTGGGGTATAGACTTCGATCCCTGCCCCTACCCCCGACCAGAGTGGGATGGGCTCACAGCACACTGGGGGCGCAGGTGCTTCGTGAACCCCCCCTACGGCCTGGGGGTGGGGAGGTGGCTTGATAAGGCCATTTTGGAGATCGGACACGAATGCACCAAGTACGCGGTGTTCCTTCTGCACGCGCGGACGGATACGAGGTGGTTCCACGACTACGTTGTCCCCCACGCATGTGAGGTGTACGCTGTGAGGGGACGCGTCCAGTTCATATCACCGTCGGGGGGACCCATGCGCAACCCTTTCCCCTCAATCATCGTGGTGTTCGACGAGGATCTGAGGGGGCCCCCCACCCTCCGCAGCTTCACTTTTTAGAGGAATGGGTAGTCGCT
>Ga0080006_1160369_pt1 | contig 12235 bp, 2 predicted proteins | sample RS3BMetagenome_FD_69209 | JGI IMG/M metagenome (GOLD analysis project Ga0080006, IMG submission 69209) | Ferric oxide microbial mat and aquatic microbial communities from Rainbow Spring, Yellowstone National Park, USA - RS3B (SPADES... ...
CTCACGGTTGCCTTCGTCATGGCGTCGTAGCGGTCGAGCACGAGCCGCTTCGTGCGGAACTCGCCGAAGGTTTCAACATCGTGGCGGGCGACGATCGGGAAGGTGTCGAGAATGTAGTCCACGTCCTCGCGCTCGATCCCATAGAGGTGAAAGAAACACGCGTCGAGCTCGGCACGGAGCACCGCACGGCGCTCTTCGTCGAAGCGGAAAGGCGGCCCGCCGTAGCCGAGGTCGTCGGCGAAGCCGGCGAGATCCCACGCGGTGTACGTGAGCTCGAGGACCCGCGGAGTGAGCCAGTCGGCGAGGGTGCGATCCTGGTCCCACGCTGCGCGCCGGTCGTAGGTCGAGGGCGGGAGCACCGGCAACTGCTCCACGAGAAAGAAGCTCAAGTGCGTCCCGCCTACCTTCTGGCGGGCCACGAAGTCGAGGGCGAGCGAGCTGAGGGATGCCCCGAGCAAGGCGACAAGCGCCGGATCACGCTCGAGGATCAGGAGAGGAAGGTTATTCCCGACGCCGTGTCGAGGGATGACTGCTGGGATGACCGTGCGCTGGACAGTAGCGTTAGTGACGTCGCGGAACCCGAGCAGCCAGGGTCTTTCCCAGCCAACGAGGCGCTCAGCGACGTCCTTGGCTGCTACCCAGTAGCGAGGAAAGACACGAAGCCGCGGGTTCGCCTTGTCCCGAGCAGACACGTCGCTGATCCGCTCCCCAGTGTAGGAGGCCCAACGGTGGTCGAAGTGGTGGATCATCTTCGCCTCATAGAGCGGCAGGTAGGCCTCGTCGCCTCGACGAACGATGTTCCCGTCGAGCGTGAACCCTTCGGCTTCGAGCTCCTTGCGCGTACGGAACAGGCTTGAGTCGTTGGTCATGTGGAACATCGTCGCGAGACGAACGCCCCATGGATTGCCCTCTTCATCACCCTTGCGGATGAGCACCGGCACCCGTCGATAGATGCCAACGGTGATCTCGGCGTCGCGCCGGGATCGGAAGACCGGGCAGGTTCTGGTGTTGGGGTTCAAGAGCGCGATCTCGGACGGTTCCAGGGTGAAGCGGCGATCCGGGTCGTCGAGGTCGGACGTTGCGTGGCAGAAGAATGCGAGCTCGGCGCGGCTCACCGGTCGGTCCGCTCCGGAGAGGGTGAGCAGGCAGAACTTGTAGCTGCTGTGAACATCGCGGAAGAGCTTCTTGCGGTTCTCGAAGTCGCACAGGCTTACGAGTTCGCCTTGGGTGATTGCTTGGAAGAAGGCCTTCGTGGTGTCGTCGGTCGCGATGCCGGTCGGCAGGATCACCCCCACCCGGCCGGTCGGGGCGACGAGGCTTCGCATCACTTCGGCGAACACCGCATAGGTGTTCACGTCTCCGCGTCCACAAAGGGGAAAGCGGCCAGAGTCGTGGAGGAAGCGGGAGACTGCCTCGGCGCGTGCAAGTGCATCCCGGTACTCCATCCACAGCGGGGGGTCAGACTCCTTCAGCTCCGCGATCAGACGCCGGCGTCGGGCGCCGGCTGCTTCGGCAATGCCTGGGCACCGGGAGGAGAAGAACTCTTTCTCGGCGAGCTTCACTTTCTCCCACGGGGGGTTGCCGAGCACGACGTCGAAGCCCCCGGACCAGCCGGTCTCGGGGTTCTTGGGCTCCTCACCCTTGGCGGGCACGCGGAAGACCGTCGGGAAGGCCAGGTGCGGGTGGAGGAACCGGTAGCGCTCGGCGAGGGAGCGGACCTCCTCCTTCAGCTTCGGGTCGCCGCCGTCGGGGTCGGCCATCAGCTGGCGCAACACCCCGGTCGTCAGGACGGGGGCATCGGCGGTCTTTCGGATCACGAAGGCCGCGCACCAGGCGTCGGCCGCCAGTTTGGCGTGCGCGAGCTCCCTCGCCCGCTGGAGCTCCGCCCACGCCTCCTCCTTGGCGTGCAGGTCCTGGGCCGACTCGCCGGGGAGCTCCTCGAGGGCGCCCACGACCTCGGCGAGGGGCTTGGCGAGCTCGGCGAGGCTCGGGCCGAAGGCCAGCACCCCCCGGCCCTTGAGCTCGGCGCGGTTGCACTTGCGCCGGGCCTTCACCACCGCCTTGTCGTCCCCCTCCAGGGCGGTGAAGGCCTCCTCGGGGATCCCCTCGGCGAGCAGACGCGGGGTCGTGCCGAGCAGCGAGTTCCCGCAGACGATGTGGTGGTCGAGGAACGACAGCGGCCGGCCGGGGTCCACGGCCTCGAGCCAGAGCGAGACCTTGCAGAGCTCTACGGCCATCGGGTTCACGTCGATCCCGTAGAGGCAGCGGGAGACCACGTTGCGCAGGGCCTGCCGGTGGGCCTCGGGCGGGGGCTCCTCCTCGTCGGTGCGCACCGCGGCGAGGCGCTTGGCGATCCGGTGGGCAGCGACCACGAGGAAGTGCCCGGAGCCGCAGGCGGGGTCGAGCACCTTGAGCTCGAGGAGCGCCCGCTCGGGGTCGGCCTGGCTCTCGGCCTCGTCGAGGACCGGGTCCAGGGCCGAGTCGAGCAGGGCCGAGACGAGGGGCGTCGGGGTGTAGTAGCTGCCGGTGGTCTTGCGCTCGTGCCCGGGTGCGGCGCCGAGTCCGAAGGTGGCGGCCTCGAGGTCGAGCTCGGGGTGCAGCTCCAGGAGCGACTCGTAGACGCTGCCGAGCTCCTCGGAGCCCATGTTGCGGTAGTCCACCGGCCGCAGCACCCTCCCTTCGGTCGTGAAGGCCAGGGCCCGCACGGCCTCGAGGAGCGCCCGGTTCGCCAGGCGGGCGCCGTCGAGCTCCGGGCAGGCCTGCGGTGAGAACAGGAAGCTGCCCATGTAGGGGAGGCCGAGCTCGGAGCAGCCGCCGTCCCGGCCGAGGGCCCCCAGCACGACCTTCAGGCCCTCGTAGAGGTCGGGGTGCGAGGTGGCGCCCCGACGCCCGCCGGCCAGGCGCCGCAGGCGCTCGGCGGAGTAGTAGCGCTCGTAGCGCCGGCGGGGCTCCTCGGGTGTCCCGGGCGGATGGAGCAGGTCGCGGTCCTCGGCGGCGAACAGGAAGATCAGCCGGTAGACCAGCCGGAGCAGCTCGCGGTAGTAGTCCTGGGTCGTGAGCTCGTCCGCCCGCAGGCGCTGGCGGAGCTCCACGTTGTCGGGGTGGGCGAGGAAGCCGGCGCCGAGGGCCCGGATCGCGCGCTCCACGCCGTCGCGCAGCGCGTCGAGGGCCCGGGCGCCCTGGCGGCGGGCGGCCTCGACCCACCGCTCGAGCACGCACTCCTCGGGGGTCTTGGCCTCGAAGCGGCTCTGGTGGCAGACGAGCCACAGCAGCGCGAAGTCCGGGTATAGGTCGCCGGAGAAGATCGCCTCCAGGTCGAACTCCAGGTAGGCCAGGCGGGTGAGGGAGACGTTGTCGCGCAGCAGCCGCAGCGTCCGGCCGTTGGAGACGACGCCCCACAGCGCCGTGTCGCTGCGGTTCAGGTACTCCTGCACGAGCGAGTGCGGGCTCATGCGGGCCGCACCCGCCACGCCCTTCTCGCGCCGGTCGAGGTCGACGCCCGCCCCCACGAGGTGCACGGGGGTGGTCCGCCAGCGGTGCGAGACGGGGTAGTGCCTGCCGTCCACCTCGAGGCCGCGGGCGGGCTCCAGGCGCCCGAAGCCGAGCTCCTCGAACAGCGGCCCCAGCCAGCGCTCGCGGGTGACGCCCGTGCCGGGCTCGGTGGGGCCCATGCGCTCCAGGTGGGGCCTGAAGGACGCCCAGACGCCGACGAGGCGGCTCCAGCTGCGGCTGATGCGCTCGGTGAGCCGCTCGTTTGGCGCCAGGTGGTAGTCGGCAGGGCGCAGGCCGGGCAGGTCCGGGTCGCCTGCGGCGATCCGCTCGAGGAGCTCCGGCGGCAGCAGCGCCCCCTCGGAGCGGATCGCGGCGTAGGAGGTGGCACGGCGACGCATCAGCTGCTCCTCGGGTCAGGGACGAGGACGTAGATGCCGAGGACGTCGACGGGGAGCCGGGGTTCCACCGCGATCCGAGCGCCGGTAACCCGGGCGGCGTGTCGGACGCGCACGTGCGCCTCGCGGATCTCCTCGGCGCGGGAACGGGCCGTTGCCTCGAGGTGCGCGACGAGGTGGTCGATGCCCTCGACGACCCGGCCGACGAGGTCGCTTGCCTGGCCGCTCGGCAGGTTGGCCGTGGGCGTGGCCTCGAGCAGCGGCTCGATGCGGTCGGGCGGCAGCCAGGTGGGCTCCTCGGGCGGGCCCTCGAAGGCGACGATGGTGGCGTCCTCGGCGAGCTGGACGTGCTCGCCCCGGGCGCGCTCGGTGGTCACGATGTCGAACCGGTGCCGGAGGAGCAGCAGGGTGGTGCGCCGTTCGACCGCGTGCGTACGGATGGCGCCGCAGCGGCGGGCGATCCCGCGCACGTGGGGGTCGAGGCTGGTGTCCAGCACGTAGGCCGCCAGGGACTCCACGAGCGGGTGGGTGCGGGTGAGGAGCGTCTCGCCCTCGTCGACGGGGAGCTCGAAGCGGGCGCGGATCGTCCCATCCGTCCCGAGGACGTCGCGCAGGTCGCGCGGGGCGCTCGAGAGGTCGGTCGTGAGCACCCCGTTCGAGCGGACCGTGGCGCCGAGGCCGCCGAGGGCGGACCGGACGAACCGCTCCACGTCCGCCCGGGAGCCGATCGCGGCCCGGACCGCCTGCAGCTCCCGCTCGACCTCCTCGGGCTTCAGCGACGCCTGCGCGAACATCGTCCGGGACCGCTTCTCCCGTTCGGCCGACCGGTCCCAGGCCCTGTGAAGCTGCTCGCGCTTGGGCCGGAAGAAGTCCTCGAAGCCGGGGAGAGGGAGGTGCTTGGCCTCGAAGCGTGCCTCCTCTCTGAGCAGCAGCCCCTCGAAGATGGCCTCCATCACCGAGTCGGTGTCCTCGGGGACCGGGACGGCGACGCCAAGGCTCTTTCGGATGGCCTTGCTCTTGCGGATCAGCACGTCGAGCACGATGCCGTCGATCCGGTTGTCCAGGCCGTAGTAGGTGATGGTCCGGACGACGTCGCGCTGCTGGCCGAAGCGGTCGATCCGGCCTTCGCGCTGCTCGTGACGGGTGGGGTTCCACGACAGGTCGTAGTGGAGGACCGCGTCGAAGTGGTCCTGGAGGTTGATGCCCTCGGAGAGGCAGTCGGTCGCCACGAGCACGCGGCGCTCGTGCTCGGCGAGCGCGAGGACCCGGGCTTCGCGCTCTTCGGCGGGGAGCTGGCCGGTCACGGCCGCCACCTCGATCCCGCTGGCGAGCGCCTGCCGCAGGTGCTCGGCGACGTACTCGGCCGTCTGGATGAACCGGCAGAACACGATCGGGCGGAAGCCGTCGGCGACGAGCCCGCGGACGAGCTCGATGCCCTTGGCGAGCTTGCTGTCCGGCTCGCCCCGGAGGGCGTCGGCTTCGCGCGCCATGTCGCGGAGGCGTCTGCGGTTGCGGGCCTCCTCGTCCTCGCCTGGTTCGTCGTCGGCACCCGGCGCGAGGTCGGTCCCCTCGATGGTCTCCTCGTCACTGACGTCGAACACGGCGCGGCGGCCGACCTCATCAGCCTCCTCTGCGGAGGCGGTCTCGCCCGTCTCGGCCCGCTTGCGCAGGGTCGCGGCTGCCGCCGCCGGGCTCGAGGCGAGGGCGCGCAGGAGCCCGAGCACGGCCCACCAGCGCACCCGCTGACGGTGCTGGCCGCCCTGGGGATCGCGCACGCGCTCGCGTGCGTAAGCGAGAACCTTGTCGAACAGGCGCCGGTACTCGGGCGAGAGGCTGTAGGTCTCCTCGCGGTCGTCGCGCTTCGGGAACGGGGTCTCGGTGGCGAGGTAGAGCTCGATGTCGGCGCGCCGGCGCTGCACGAGGTAGCGGGCGAGGGTGCGGCGGTGGGCTTCGTGCTGGGGGCCACTCAGGTCGTCGGGCAGGTCGGCGAGGGATGGCTCGACGAGCGCGAGCAGTGAGCGGAAGGCGTCCTCGTTGCCGCTGTGGGGCGTCGCGGTGACGAGGATGAGGTGGCGCCTGAGGTCCTGGGCGAGGTCTTTCACGAGGGCGTGGCGGAGCTGGCGTGCCCGCTCGGCCCCGAGGGTGCAGCCGTGTGCCTCGTCCACGATCACGAGTTCAGGGCAGGTCCGCAGGAACTCGTTGCGGTAGCGGTCGTCTTTGATGAAGTCGACCGAGACTACCACGAATGGGTGGACCTCGAAGAGCGAGGTTCCGTAGGGGAGGCCGCGCTCGAGACGCCTGACCGTGCCCGGCAGCACGAGCTCCGCCTCGATGTGGAACTTCTCGCGCATCTCGCGCTGCCACTGCTCGGCGAGATGCGGCGGGGTGAGCACCGCCAAACGCTGGGCATCGCCCTGGGCGAGGAGCTCTTTGGCGACGAGCAAGGCCTCGACCGTCTTGCCGACACCGACGTCGTCGGCGATGAGGAGACGGACTGGGTCCTGCCGGAGCGCCATGAGCAGCGGCACGAGCTGGTAGGGGCGCGGGTCGACGGCGATCTGGCCGAACGACCGAAAGGGCCCCGCGCTCGAGCGGAAGCCGAGCCGCAGGGCGTCCCGCAGCAGCTGGCACGAGCGGTGATCGCCGACGTCGGCGGGATCCGGCAGCGGGAACGAGGAGGGTCGAACGTCTTCGAGGGCGGGGAGGATCCCGGTGGTCTCGTCGTCGGTTCCGCCAAGCGGGCGCACCAGGACGAGGTCGTCGCTCGAGCCTGGGAGCACGACCCACTCCCGCCCCCTGGCCTGCACGAGCGCGCCCGGTGCGTAGCTCACTTGGCAGCTCCGAACACCGACGCGTACCTGCGCACGAGCACGTTCCAGTCATCGTCGTAGCGGAACCGGATCACCAGGTAGCCGAGGTCCTCCAGGCTCCGCTGCTTCTCCTCGTCCCGCCGCTGCCGGTCGGGATAGTCGTGGGGCGGGCCGTCGATGTAGATCGCGGCCATGTGCTCGGGGTAGAAGAAGTCCGGCTCGGCCCTGCACTCCTCGATGACCCGCTGCGCGGAGGTGGGAAGAGCGAGGTTGTTGCTGTCGAGGAAGTCGAGGAAGCGCCGCTCCAGTTCGGAGCGGCAGAGCCTCTTGAGCTGCTCGAGGTGGACCTCCCGTGGGAGACCCACCGGCGCCGGACGGACCCGGGCGTTGCGGAGCTCGACGAGGCGGTCGCGGACCAGCTGGCGGTCGAGCAGCGGGTGGTCGAGCTGGTTCGTGTAGCTCATCAGGCAGTCGTAGCAAGCGGCCTCGCAGCGGTGCCGCCCGTTGGGTGGGCCGCCGAGGTCGTCGAGGGTCGCCGTGTCGAAGTGGCAGAGCTCGAGTGCTGCCGTCGCCACCTGTGCCAGATCGTGCGGGTCGTCGACGAGTCGACGCAGGACCCCGGCACCGCCCTCGGCAGCTTCGTAGAAGAGCATGGCGCGCCGGTGGTCGGGGCTGGGCAGGGGCTCGGCCGCGAGCTCACCGTCCTCTAGCTGGTAGTGCTCGCAGATGCCGCGCTTCAAGGCCGCCTGGAGCGAGGCGAACGTGGCCGGGTCGAGATCCTCGGCAGGTTCGAGGACGAGGCAGTTCTTGCGGTCTTCGACGTAGGGGATGACGACCGCTCGCGCCGGGCCGAGCGGATCGGGCCCGTCCTCGTCCACGAGCTCGTTCCGCTGCCAGGCTCCGGTCTGCACATCGATCGCGAACCCGTACCCCGTACCGGCGTGGATGCGCCGTCGCCACCCCAGGTTCGCCCGCCAGAGCGTCGCGGCGTCGCTGTACGTGAGGTGCGCGAGGGTGCGGCCGTCGGCCTCGATCTCGGCGCGCCTGGATGCGGGGAGTCCTCCTGGCGCGGTGAACCGGATCCCGGTCCGGATCTCGAACCCTATCCGCACCCGCTCCTCCTCGTCGGAGTTGATGCGCTGGCGGCGTCGGGTGACGACGTTCTGGAGGCGGAACAGGTTCGGGAGGGGCGAGTCGAGCGGTTTTTGGCAGCGCTCGCACAGGTCCGGCCCGGGACTCTCCAGGAGCGGGTGGAGGTAGCCGCAGGCCCCGCACCACTTCGCGGAGGCGAGGGCGAGGCTGCCGTCGTGCGTGGTGACGTCGGCGGGGAGGATTACCCGCTCGATCTGGTACACGGAGCCCTCGTGGTAGACGAACGTGCGCGGCCCGAACTCCGTGATCGCCAGGAACCGAGGCCGCGAGATGTAGTCGCCCTCGGCGTCCCGAGCCGGGCCCCGGCGGACCCGGCCGGGGATGTAGGCCGACAGCGGCAGGCGCGGGAAGCTGTAGCCGGGCAGGAAGCCCTCGCTCGCGAAGTAGCGGTAGCTGTAGAAGTCCGACTGCATCAGCGCGCCGGCCGTGTTTGCCGTCAGGAGCTCCAGTTGTGACTCGGCCTCCCGTCGCAGCCGGCGGGCCCGCTCCTTGTCCTTGGGGGTCTTCGTGGCGTCCTTGATGATCTGGCTCTGGGCGTCGAACTGGCGGCGCGCGGCCCGGTACAGGGTCCGCCAGCGCTCGCAGGCCTGCTCCAAGGCGAGCGGGGCCTGCAAGAGGACGGTGTCGAGCCACTCGGACGAGTACCAGGAGGCCTGCGAGAGCTCATCTTCGAGCGTCGCGAGGACGGCCCACGCGCGGTCGCGGGCGCGCTCGAGGGCGCCGCGGTCGGAGATCTGGTCGTCCAAGCTTTGCCTGAGGGCGAGGCTCGGCTGGTCGCCCTCCACCTCGAGGACGTCCAGGAGGGAAGCTCCGAGGCTGGCGCCGGTCTCCGCCAACCAGATCGCGTGCACATGGGCCCGGAGCAGATCCTCGTTGGCGAGGTCCAGACGGGGCGGTCGGACCTGGCCCGAGACCATGTCCGTCTGGCGCCGGAAGTAGTACTGGTCGTGCGGGCTGCCCGTCGCGCAGTAGGTGAAGACGAAGGCGGGCTGGCCGCTGCGCCCGGCACGCCCGCTGCGCTGGGCGTAGTTCGCCGGCGTTGGTGGAACGTTGCGCATGTTCACGACGTTCAGCTCGGCGATGTCGATCCCGAGCTCCATCGTGGGCGAGCAGAAGAGCACCGGAAGGTTTGCCTCCCGGAACCGCCGCTCGCGCTCCTCACGGGCGTCCGAGGGCACCTGCGCGGTGTGCTCCCGTGCCTCGAGGCCCTTGAGGCCCTGCGCGTCCTTCGCGATCGCCTTGTAGAGGTCGACGAAGAACGGGTTCGTGCGCCTCCCGGACCGGGGAGCGCGGGGGACCCGGATGGGGTCGTGGAACCCGGTCGTGCCATCACCGGCCCTCCACACGAGCGCCGCGGCCGACACCTGGTAGCCGGGAACGTGGTCCTCCGGCTCGTCCACGACTCGGACGAGACTGGCCTTTTTCAGCGCGGCGAGGAGCTCGCGGATGATCGTCTCGGTCTCCTCCACCGAGAGCTTCCCGACGCCGGGGAGCGTGTTGGGTCGGCGCAGGTACTGGCCGAAGCCGCTGCGGCCGGAGAGGAACAGGTGTCCCTGCCAGTCGCCGGGGCGCTCCGCCCGCGGGTAGAGGACGCGAGCGGTCTCGAGCTTCTCCCCCTCATCGAGTGCCCACGGGGCGACGAGGCGGGCGCTGCTCTGCTGGCGCAACCGGTCTTGGAACGGCGCGTCCAGGTAGTCGACGTTGATCGCGAGCTCCCGGCGCATGTGGTCCAGGAGGACCTTGGCGATCTTGGCGCGATCGGCCGGCGTGGCCGTCTGCAGCGCGGGGTGGCACCGCTCCCAGATGTCCTCGGCCTCGGCGATCTTCTGGAGGGAGAGATAGTCGATCAGGAGGAGGCCGCACTCCTCGAGGTTCGGTGAGGTGATGCGCCAGCCGCGCTTGAGGTCCTGGTAGAGGCGGTACCCGATCACGTTGCGCAGCGCCTGGTCGGTCTCGTCCCTCGCCGCGAATCGGACGCTCGGGTCCACCGCGTACAGCTCCACCGGCAGGTCCAGCGCGTCGAACACGCGCTGGGCGAGGACGTCGTAGCGGAGTCCCTGGGGCTCCTCGGATGCCGCCTTGTAGAGGGCGGCGCGCAGCAGGCTGTTCTGGACGAAGTCGTTGAAGTGACCCGCTTGGAGGGAGGCGTCCTGGCGGTTGTCCGTGAAGCTCAGGAGCTTGCGCGCCTTGGCCGGCAGGTTCGGGTCGTTGCGGAGACCGCGGATGACCGCGAGGGCGAGGATGGTGGTGGCCGTGCTGCGACCCCCGGTGCCGAGCGTGGTGAGCTTGCCGACGTCCGAGCGGACCCTCCACTCGTAGGACACGCCGCACCGGAGGCAGAAGCGGAACGGGGCGGCGAGGAACCAGGCATCCACGCCGCTTTCGGATTCGGAACCGTCAGGGGCCACCCGGATCGGCTGTGGGAGATCCCTCTTCCGCTCCGGCCTGAGATTGCCCCCGGCGTCGAGCCAGTTGGGCGGTAGCCGGCGGAGCATCTCCTGCGTATCCACGGGCCACGCGTCTTTCCCGGCGGCGACGTAGAGGAATCCCGGGCGCTCGCCCTCCTTGCCCTGCAGATCCCGGAGGTCGCGCTCGCTGACGGCCCGAGTCGGGCTCGCGTCCCGCAGCCACACGGTGTAGTACTCGCCGCCGCACTCGCGGCAGAAGGCCAGCGGGAGCAGCGCCCGGCTGCGGTCCCCGGGTGCAAACCGCTGGCCCTGGGTCGTGACGAAGCGCTCCTCCGGTGGCTCGACGGTCGCGTAGACGGTTTCGCCGCGGCTCACGAACTGGTGGAGGCGGAAGGGGAACGCGCGAAAGCCGGTGTTGGGGTCGGTCGCCCGGTAGCCGGCGAGCAGCTGCCGACGGATCGCCCCCGCCGCCTCCTCGACCGAGACGTCGATCGCTGCTGCGAGCTCTTCCGCCGCGCCGTGGGGACCGGTGATCGGCCGTGGGAGCTGGCGGACGAGACGGCCGGAGCCCGCGTCGGTCTTCAGGCCGAGGGCGCTCTCGATCCAGCTCGACAGCGGATCCGATACGAACGCGGCGAAGTCGGTCGGCGGCGGTCCGTCCGCAAGGACGCGGGCCCGCAGGCGCCCGACGAAGTCGGGGTCGGAGAGGTCGTCGGGCGGTGTCAGCCGGCGCAGGGTCTCGCCGATGACGTCTTCGGGGCGGACCTCAGCGCCGAAGAGCTTCGTGGCGACTCGGGAGACCTCGGCGCGCTGCTCCTCGAAGCTGTGCGAGGGGTCGGCGGTCATCGTCGCCGAGGTGCCGACGTACCGCAGTTGATCGGCTCCGCAGGCTACCTTGACCCTGCGGCAGAGGAGGGCCACGTCCGCGCCCTGGCGTCCCCGGTAGGTGTGCAGCTCGTCCAGCACGAGGAAACGCAGACCACGGGCGGCCTTAATGAGATCGCCCTCTCTCGGCCGCGTGAGGGCGAGCTCGAGCATCACGTAGTTCGTGAGGAGGATGTCCGGGGGGTCGGCGATGATCGCGTCCCGCTCCTCGTCGCCCTCCTGTCCCGTGTAGCGGGCGAAGCGGACCGGTCCGCGCCCGTCGGGGTAGCCGTAGTTGAGGAACTTCTCGAGCTCCCGCACCTGACTGTTGGCCAGTGCGTTCATGGGATAGACGACGATGGCCTTGATGCCGGGGCCCGGGTTCCGCAGCACGTGGTCGACGATCGGCACGATGTAGGTGAGGCTCTTCCCCGAGCCGGTACCCGTGGTGAGCACGTAGTTGGCCCCCTTGCTGGCCGCCTCGATTGCCTCGACCTGGTGGCGGTGCAGGCGGATGGGCAGCCCGTCCGGCGGGATCTCCGGGTCGCTGCCGTCGGGCGCGGGCTTGTGCCGGAAGATCCGTCGGCACTCCTCGTGCAGAAGGCGGCGGTCCACGAGCTCGTCGATGGTGCCCCCGACCTCGAAGGTGGGGTTCAGCTGTATGAGGGGCTCGGGCCAGAGCAGCCCGGCCTTGATCTCCTCTTCAACGAGCTCGTGGATGCGCGGGTCCGCGATCTGCACGAAGCTCGTCGCATAGTCCTGGTAGTCGCCGATCACGCGGTCGCGCAGCTGGAAGACGTCCACGGTTCACCCTCCGCTCGTGAGCTGGAATCCCCTCGCCGGTTGTCCCTTTCTGCCGTCCGGTGCTGCCGGGGGGGCGCGCACCTTTGGTCGTCCTCGGTCACGTCCGCGGTAGTGGTGTACGCGACCACCGCGTGATCCGTGTGAGAGCTTACGCCATGGCGGTATCGGGAAGCTCGAGCGAGGGAGGGTCTGCACCGCTTGGAGGGGCGGCGATGGCCTGGTCGACCTTGGTGAGGATCTCGGTTCCCATGGAGCGGCGCTGTTCGGTCCACTCGTCGGTCTGTTCCATGAGCACGGCACCGATGAGGCG
>Ga0080006_1197120_pt1 | contig 12228 bp, 30 predicted proteins | sample RS3BMetagenome_FD_69209 | JGI IMG/M metagenome (GOLD analysis project Ga0080006, IMG submission 69209) | Ferric oxide microbial mat and aquatic microbial communities from Rainbow Spring, Yellowstone National Park, USA - RS3B (SPADES... ...
TCAATACTTTACACCTCTCCTTCTCAGCTCTTCTATTGCTTCATCTACAATTTTCATTAATGCTTCTGTTGATATTGCATATTCTCCTTTTTCATTCTTCTGTGTTATCATCTGTTTGAATGGTATTTGTATATTGACGTTTATGTTGAAGCCTACTCCCTGTTGTTGCAGTGGATTTGGATTTAGCTTAATTCTTGGGTTATACATACTATCTTCTCCTTCCAAAGAAGTATATTAATGTTCCAGCAACTGCAACAACGACTAATGCTATTGAGCCATATTCAATTGCCTGTGCAGGACTTACACCTCCTGTTCCAGATGGAACAGTTAGATTAACTACTATTTGATTTACAATATAAGCTAATACTATCAGTCCTACAATTATGCCAATTACTACCACTACAGGTGGAGATGAGGCCGTAAATTGAATGTTTAGAGTATAATAACCTTCTGCCCATACGTTTATGTTTGTTATATTCCCATAGCCTGTAAGCTGTTTCTCAAGGTTTAATGCAAATGCGTTAAGAGAATATCCCATGTCAGCTAACCAGTTAACTAACGGGATATTGAATTTAATGCTTATCTTATAGGTAGTGCCAGAAGGTGGACTTTGATTGGGTGGATAGTTTGAAGTAACAGGTATTCCCTGCACAGTGAAGTTATATCCGTTTGACATATTCTTTCACTTCCATAAGTATTCTATGTGCCAATCCATCGCTTACATTCCTGTCTATATAATTGTTCACCAATCCAGAAAAACCCTGCAATCCTAACAGTGTCATAATCCTTAACGTAATATCCTTCAGCATTTTCTTATTCAAAGACTGTTCCTGCAACTTCCTCAGCTTCTATTCCCACTTTCTTCGCTATCCCTTTCATTACCGCTTCAACTATCATATTCTCTATTTTACCTCGCCTAACTGATTGCTGTAATTGGTCAGCCATAGCAGTCCTTAATACTTCTTGTAATGGGTCAGAACGTGGTTGCATAAACTGACCTATCAACTGTCCTATTGTTGCTATTGCTTCAGGATTAAGTCTTTCCTGCTGTTGAGGTTGCTGTTGAGGCTGGGGCATAGGCGGGGGTGGAATACTCTTCAGTGCATTAATATTCTGCAATAGGGTAATCATGCTTTGAGCTATCTGGTTTATCTGGTCTTGTAATGCATTAATCTTCTCTGTAAGCTCTTTGATTGTAGGTTCTGGTTTTGGTGCTTCTGACATTACTTCTTCACTTCTTTCAGTTCTAATCCGTGTTCTTTCAATTTTGCTTCAATCTTTGGTCTGCAGTTCTTGCAGTGGAATGCATCTACTCCGCCTTCATGCGGGCTGTCAAAGTAGCTTAATACATCATCAAACGTCTTCGGTGCCATAGTCTTTAATTGATATGTTCCAGTTGTTCCGCAATTAGGACATGATACATGAAGAGTACTGCCACTTTCTTCCATCTGTAAGGGCTTCTTGGTTATCTCTTTTAATTGATTTAGCAGTTCCTGTTGAGATTTCTGCAATTCTTGCAGTATTCTATCCCGTTCTCTTATAGAATTTTCAAGTTCTTCAATTTTCCTCTCTTGAAGTGCAAGCATAACTTCAGGTCTCCTTTCAACTACATTCTCCGACATGGTTAGAGCTTTATTGTTGGTTTGATTTAAATCTTTAGGCTTTACTAAACCTAACTGCTTTTTAATTCTCCAGATGCTTGCAGGATTTCTATTAAGCTCCTTTGCTATTCCATATATTGACTTACCACTTAACAGTAATTGCTTTACTTTTTCTTTATCTAACGGTATTCTTTCATTCATGTAAATATATCACTTCTAATTGCTCTATATGCATTACGTAAATCCGTTTTGAAATGTTTGATAAGTATCTTATCCGTTGTAGCAAAATATACTCCTTTCTTCTGCTTTATTATTACAAGAAATATTTTTCTTTCTGTATCATAACGTATTCTTAATACTTCACCGTTGAATATATCTACATATTTGCTTTTATATTCTTTCACGTATAAGGTTTATCTTGTTTAATATAAAACATTTACGTATATTATATGTAGAAATTAGCTTCAAAAGTGAGCAGACCGAGTTAAGCCTGTTGCACACCTGATTTATTCAAATACCTGTTGTTCTTCTACTTCAATAGGGCATAATCCTACCCTGTCCACTGCACCTTTAACTTGAGTGTATAATTCGCATAATGAAGATGGTCTTTCTGGTCTTTCTCCTTTGTAAACGTTGATTATGTCATGCAGTCCTTCCATCATTATCCTGCCTTCTTCCTTACATGTCTTACAGGGTATAATTTCAATTGTATCATGAAGTAGCTTCCATATAGCAGGTCCCCATACAGAAGGAGTGCTATTTAGTGTAGGCCGTATCTTTTCAACGTCTTTATGCAGGTCATCAACCGTAACCATGATTAAGGTTTCCTGTAATTTGAATATAAATGTTTATATTATAGCTTCTGTCATAGATATGGCATGCCGAGTAGAAGTGCAATAAGTGCGGCTTGGTCAGCACAGGATAGAGCCGCATATAGAAGTGAAATGGCAGGTCATGCCGAAGAGTTGAGGAAGTGCGTCAAAGTAAACGGGAATGCAGTATCATTCTCCAAAGACTGTTACAAGAAAGCAGTACCTAAAGGAATATTCAAAGGTGCCTGGACAGATTAGGTGTAGTCTATGCCTATAACTGATGATGTCATAAACCTGGTCAAAGATGGCGTAGCCAGTGCGTTAGGTATAGCTTTAAACGACCAGCTGATTTCTCCAGAGCTAACCAAAGCATTAGGTAGCACATTAGGAAGTTCAGCTGATTTGGTAGCATCACTGGTAACGTCATTTGCACTGGTATATGTAGGAGATAACTATGTGCAGGATTATGCGGAGCAGTTTAGAGTTGCAGGTGCATCAGTGCTTGGACTTGCATTAGTTAAGAAGTTCATAGGACTGAAAGACCCGCCAGCACAACAGACAAAACCTTTAGATAATGTATCAAGAATACCTATGGGGGTGTTAGCGTAATGGTATATGAGTATATACAGACCCTAACGGTATCAGCAACTTTTGCGGCAAGCACTCCAGCCAATACCCAAATAACTGCAAGCATAGTTGTGGACCCGAGGACTGGAACAACTCAAAATGTAATAACAGTCCCAGCAACACAGGAATGGTTCATAGAAGATACTTTCATAAGGACTTCAGCTGATGTCGGTGTTGATGCAATAATGGGCTTTACAAAGAACGGCGTTAAAATACTTGCATTATCTCAACCGCTATCTTCTTTGCTGATAAGTAATCCATCAAGACCTCGCCTTCCTCCGATGTTCTTTGAGCCAAACAGTAGATTAAGCATATTTGAAGTGAACCTTATAGCAGTTGGAACAAGTGCAGTAACAAATACATCATTCATACAGGTAAGAGTAAGAGACAGCACCTTCTGAGGTGCTTAAATTGGTCTCAGTCACAGTCACAATAACGGCAAAAAACTCATCAGACCCATATCTACGCTACTGGTCAGTCTACTTTGATAGACCTCCAGGTGCATATCCATTCACAGATGGGGATATTGTTCAGACTTTAACTTCAGGTGGAACGTTAACGGGAAGCAAAGACTTATCAGTAGGTAGTCACACTCTTTACTTTATCATTTCAAATCCACCGAGTTTAGGAACATACAGCGGGACAATACAAATAGATGGTCAATCATTTCAGTTCTCAAATGTAAGTGATGCAAATGCAACGTCAGCACAATTCACAGTTGGCGGTGCAGGTGGCGGAGGTGGAGGCGGAGCAGGTGGTTTCAATCTGAATATGCTTCTTCAACCGCCATACGTTTACTATCTTGTAGGTGGAATTGCAGTAATAGGTTTAGCAATCTATTTAAGCAGGCGTTAACGGATGCTTTGTCATGCCATTTCCTTTGCCATCTTCAGACTGGAAGTATAAGGTAAGCGAACCGACACCTATTAACTTTACAATTACAATTCCTGGTTCTTTAACACTGCTTCAGATGACTGAAAGAGGATACATAATCAGCCTCAATATAACATTAAGCGGTAGTTCTAATTGCCAGAATTTCACAATACAGATAATTGAAGGCATATTAGGCGGTGCATTAAGCGTGCCTATAGTTACTGTTACTCCAAGTTTCTTAAACAGTATGGGTAGGGCTGGATTTGACAATATGCCAACAGTAACTCTATATGATACTGTGAATAATAATTATTCAATACAGTGGGACCCGAAGTTTCCTATTCCGTTTAGAGGTCTTACAATAACCGTAACTGCACCTGACGCATTAGCGGGACCACCAACAGCTAATATAGCATTATCTTACCTGTTTGCAATAGAAGTAAGCACTATGGCTGAAGTGATGGCACAGTGTTAGAGGTGTCTTAATGAGTGAACAGTTATTTGGCGGTATAGATTATGGTAGATATTTAGCAGTTTCAAGAGCTTCTATATTCAATACAGCGATAACAGCCAATACTCCTATACTAACAACATCTATTACTGTGCTTGTTCCAGCAAGATTAATGATATATTGTGCCTTTTCTGTAGCTGGTGTATTATCAATTATAAGGACAAGAGGAACAGTAACAGTAAGTGAACAGCTAAATGCAGGAGCAACATTAACTGCTAATGCATCATATATGTTTCAAATTCTTATAGATAGTAATGATACAGTAAATCTTCAATACAGCGTAAGTGCAACTGCACTTGTAATTGAAATACAGGAGATGGATTTAATATGAGTGCGGGTGCATCAAAAGATATTCTTGCTTATCCGAAAGTTCCATACATTCCATTCTGGAGATTGTTTGGCAAGAAGATTATTACCATAACTCCAAACGGCCCAGATGATGGCGGCGACTTCGGCCCTAATACTCCCGGGACAACATCAGGAGGAGTTAATGAAGCATTAGCATATGCACAGGCTAATGGTATTGACATAATTCTAACGCCAGATAGAGTTATCTTCGTCGGGCAGAATGGACAACAGAATCTTGAAATAAACCTGAATAAGCAGACTTCCCCTTTATTTGCTAACGATCCATTCATTCGGGTAGGCATTTTTGGAGATTTGTTCATAAACGGCGCTACTAACAATAACATTTATCTCGGTCATGACAGCACCGGGGGAGGTCTCTTTATCAGCAAGAAAGTGCTCAATTACCTTGGTGTCAATACGGTCAGCTTCGGTCTTTCACCCATCTATGGCTTGGACAACCGCCAAGGAGTTACAAGTGCAGACGCGTCTGCTATCACACTTTATACAACCTCAGGGGCAAATCAGGTTTATAAGGTAAAGGCAAGAATAAACGCAACAGCACTTGGAACATCAGGGACAGCAACATATACAATTAAATGGACAGAGAATGGAGTAGCATTATCTCAATCCTTGACAGTATCAGCGGTAAACAGCCCGCAATCCTTGGATATTCTCATTCAGCCTGATGCGAATACACCAATTACAGTACAAATAACAGCTTTAACTTCAGCAACAGTAAACGTTAGCGCAGAGGTAGAAGAAATAGCATGAGTACAGTTCTTGAATATGTTAATAAATTGACAACATGTCCAGCATGCAATCATCCTATTGCTTCACATAACTGGATACAAAGTTCAATTATGCAAGATGGGAATAACTATGATTATAAGCTATACTATTACTGTACAGAAGGAAAAGAAACTTGCATATTTGAAGGAACACCTGAAGGTATAACAGCAACAAAATCAACACCACCTTGAACAGAAAAATTCTGTATCTGAAATTATTTATTTTTTCTCTTTTCTATGGCTTTGTTCTTATCAACTGGATTGATTTGTTTGGCTCTTCGATGCCAGCATACCATATATGGCTGATTTTGATGTATTTTGTGCCTTTATCCATTTCAATCGCAATACAGGGAACTGAGGACTTTGAATTAGCATTAGCTTTGGGGCTTTTCACGTCTTTGATGAACGATGTATTTTATTTTGTAGCAGGCGATTTGCTTTTTGGCTTTCATCAAAACCTTATCGACTGGTGGCTTGGTCAGTTTGGTTTCAAGGGCTATAAGGTATTGTTTACTTTCAACGGTGGAATAATTCATTTCCCCGTTTATTCATGGCTGATGGGACTTTCAATATACAGCAGAATAATTGCTGTCGTTCTTTTAAGTGAACGGTGGCTTTATAATCTTCCTAAACTTTAAATATCAGCATCTTTTGTCTCATGGTATAAAGCTCTTTTTTAATGGCCGAGCCGAAAGGCGATGAGGCCGACATATACAACTAGCCTAAACTTTAAATATCAGCATCTATATGGTTAGCTTATGAGTGCGCAGAATAATAAGCCGAAGTTAGGGCAGAGATTAACCCGTTCATTCGCAATCGGTTTAGTTCTTGGTTCAGTACTCGCAATTCTTGGTCTTGGTGTCGGTACATTCTTGAGTGCAGTATCTCCAGCTAATGCATTAACAGGTGGAGTTCTTGCAGGCTTTAGCTTTGCAGTTGGCTTTGGCGGAAGTGTAGCAGTGGAACTGTCGAAGGATATAGCAGAATAGGACACCGAAGGTTTCCTATTACCTTCCTGCCCTAAATAATAATTCAGGCTTAAAGAATTTCTTTTCCCCAATCCGCAATACGCTGAAGGGGAATACCTTACTTAACTTTCTGAACCTTATGTCAGCTTGACTTTGAGATACTATTTTCCTCACTGTTTCAAGTTGAAAATCTCCGTAAATTACAACGTGATAAGAATATATGTACAGATTAGATACCATTTGCTTCCTGCTTGAAAGGTATATTTCAAATTTTTTGAATTTGTATTTTTTCTGCAACTTTAAAACATCGTCTAATACTTCATCAAACAGCATATTATCATAATCAAGGAATACATCATACTTCAAATGGATTAACACCTGGATAATAATCCCATCCAGTTAACATTCCCATTCTATCCTTAAGTATTACCCATGCATCCCCTCCTGCATTATCAACAGTTTTGATTTCTTCTATCTTTCCTTCTTTAAGGTATTTTGCTCTCCCAGTTTCAGTTGAGAATATTCCAACTGCTAAATCTTCTTTAACTCTATTAACTTCATCAGGACTTATTTCTGCTCTTCTATTTGTATATCCAAAATACGGCCCTAATCCAGCATTAGCTAAATCTTCTCTATAAGGCTTGAACCAGTGAAATACTGCAAAGAATAAGTCTAATGTTTCTGCTTGATACTGCATAACCAACTGTTCTCTTGGCATATCTTCAACCCATCTCAGTATTTTATATTCCCATTCTCTACCGTTCCCGTGCAGTGCATGAGGAATATAATTAGTATAAACGGTAATCTCGACCATCTTCTTTTTAATTTCAAGATATTGAAATTCAGCAACAACGGTTATTGTTGTCGGTGCCTGTCCCCATAAATCGAATATTAGTGTTAATTCTCTTGGAATGCCTAACCTGCCATCCGTTAATATTCTATTTCTTGGATAAATTTCAAATCCTCTGTAAGTTATCTTTATTAATTCTAAATTGTTTCTACGTGCATATTGTAATATCCTGTCAACGCTTTCTTTTGTAATAACGGTATCTATCCTTCTATACTTTGTTATATTTACCCTGAACCGCTGGGTGTAAAAATAATAAGCCATTAAGACACCTACAGGAATTTATCTAATGACTGGTTTATTCTATTCTTTGCTATATCGACATATTCTTTCCTTATCTCTATTCCAGTGCAGTTCCGATTAAGCACTTTACATGCTACACCCGTAGTTCCAGTTCCAAAGAACGGGTCGAGTATCCATACTCCTTCTTCAGTGAATGTTTGAATAAGCAATTCAGTAAGTGCTAAAGACTTGACTGTAGGGTGAGCTAACTCATATTCATATTTGCTTAACGGTGCCTTTATTACGCTGTCAATCTTGAATGGCTTGAATACTTCACTGAACCTTTTAGTTATGCGGTAGGCTATCCATATCTCTTCATGACCTCTCATTATTATTCTATCTTCTGCTGGAGTTACCGGGTGTTCATGTGCATATCCGTTCTTTGTAGCTATCAGGCTAAATGATAAGTGAAAATAAGGAGAAAAGAATTTCCAGACATCGTTAAGCATGGGTTGATTACCAAACAATATTATCTTATCCGTCAGCACATTAAGAAGTCCTGCTAACTTTGCATAATTGATAGGCTTAAGGTCTTCAGGTAAACTCCATCTATATCCAGCTTTTGCAGACCAGTCAAAATATGGCGGGTCTAGAAATGCTAAATCATATCTTCTTTTATAGTCAAGCCATAATTTTGTTAATTCCGTTATTGCATCTCCATTTATTATTTCAATCATGTTTTCATGCTCCTATACGCTTTGCGTAGGTCAGATTTAAAGTGCTTAATTTTTATCGGGTCTTTGATTGAAAACCATTTACCGCTTTGCTTATCTATTATTATAATTGCACTGTTGTCTTTTGTTATCCTTATTCTTAAAACTTCTCCGTTGTAAATATCTACCCAGTTATGCTTTGCATAATCAACTTCATCAAGCCAGTCTTTGTTTAAATTGCTTATGCGTAATTGATACTTCTTTTTTTTATCGCCAACTGCAAGGGAAACTTCAATCTGCCTTCCTCTTACTGATGATTTCTTCCTATATTTCATCTTGAACACCAGCTATTAAGGATTTATTATGCTTCTTAATGTGCTTCTTATACTGCTTCAACTTCTTTGCTATTTCTTCTTCTGGTATCCCTAAATCCATATTGTATTTCCATATAGGTAGCCAGTGTTTATAATACTGACATACTGGACAATTAACCCAAAACTTAAACATAACAATCACCAAAATACTCAAGTATAAAAAAATTAGGGCGGGGTAGCTTCGGCCTCTTTCTTTCTTGTCCTTATCAGCACTCTTATCTCCTTTGGCTTCGCTGATATTATCTGTAACTCAAGCTCTTCATCATCAAGTAGCTCAGCCAACTCTCTTGGAAGCCTTATGTAGCTGGTTCCTCCGATGTTCACTACCTTCATGTGCATCACCGTAAGGTCAGATACCTTTTCTCTCTTCTCGGTGTAGCTCTTACTTTTATGCCTTTAGCGAAGTATTCATCCGCTTGCTTCAGTTGGTTTTGCACGACTGAAGAAAACGTATATGCTTTGTGGTTTCCGTTGCTTGTTTCAATACTTAAGACGACCACTGGCATCTTGAACCCTGCTACTTGAGAGTAGCTCAGTATTTTGATTTGCTGTCCTATGTAGTCTTGTAGGTTATGGACAGGCTGTCCACAATCGCACAGTCCGAAGCTCCCGCCCTGCGGCATATCTACTTCTTTTTCCGTTTGTTGCTTTTTTGCACTCATGGCGTTTAAACTAAAGCTAAAGGGTTATTTAAGGTAATCCCTGATAAGAAAATTAGGAAGATAGTTAGTGTCTTACATATACATATATTGGGTTAAGGTAGAATTTAGACAAAAAAACAAGCTCAATCCGAGCTAATCAGACCAAAACGGGCATAAAAACCATAATGATTTAGCAGAGAAAAAAGTTTAAACTTTGCGCACTTTTTGAACACTTATAAAAGAGCCTTCAGTACATCTTTCATTTGCTCAGGGTCAAGAAGTATAAAACCGACTACTTTTTGGCATTTATTGCAGTACTGCATTATTATTGTCATAAATCCCCACTGTGATACTGTTAAATTAAACTCATGGTCGCCGTGTGGATAATACAGCTCTTTTGCCGTTGCTTTTATTAATTCCTTTTTTTCTTCATCTGGCATCATTTATTTTTTCACCTTCTTATTTATTTGTTTACTTACATGATTTTTATAGTCTTGCAGGTGTTTAGGACAAAGGAATACATAGACAAGAACTTTATCTATCGCAGGAACTTCATATCCTTCAAGCTGACAGGCTATGCACTTTTCTGGCATCATCTCACCTCTGAAGTTTATCAGCATAGTAGCCTATTAATGCTACAAGAACAATAAAAGCAAATATGCCCAGTACATTCCAGGGTAAAGGTAAACTTGTCATTTTAGTTCACCGGGGTTATGAATACATTACGCTTTAGAACTGCAAATGCTGTCATAGCCGCAAGGGAAACTTTAAGGTCTGTTATGTTATGCTCTTTAGGAAATTCGTCAAAATGCATAAGCATAGCTCTTGCTATTGTTGCAGTTTCACTATTCTCTCCATAGTGCTGTATTGTAATTACTTTGTTGCATACTGGACATGGTATTATCCATTCTTTCACGATTTCTGGCATTTTTACTCACTCTCTTCTGTTATATCCTCTAATCTCTGAAGTAATCGTCTGGAAGCCTCTTCAAAAGATGAAGCCTGAAAATTACCATGTGCAGTGTCATAACCGATATAACCATCTTCTACTCTATACAGCCATGCCCGACATACGCTTAAGCCTGCATACATATACCACTCTATACCGTTGTCGCTTATCTTTGCTATATGAAAACCTCTTTCAATCAGCTTTTTGTTCAGTGTTAAAAATTGCATCATTATGTCTTTCATACTTTTACACTCCTATCTGTTTAAATGCACTTCTTATTATTTTTGCTAAATCGTTTTGAAGTACTACAAAACCGATTACTCTATCACATACATCGCATTTTTGCATTATCACTATGTCATTTCCGAAACTTCTTACCACTACAGTGAATACATGTCCATCATGCGGTCTATAAAGGAAATCTCTTGTTTTTCTTATCAGTGCTACTTCTTCTTCATCTGACATTTCTTCTCCTCTCCCTCATCATCTATCACTTATTAGTTACAGCCTGCCACTCCTCTTCTATTTCCTTTAGTTCTTCTTGAATTTGACGTCTGGTCACACGAACCATACGCCTGCATGGTTCGCTTTCCAATAAGTGTTCGAGATACTCCGCCCTCAGCCCTGTTTGAAAGCTCTCATAGACAACATAGCCATTTGCATCATAGACGGTTACCCATGCATTCCACGGGTGGCCGTCAGAAGAGGTGATATAAGTTTCTCCACCTCTCTGGAAATGCCTGCATGCTTTCAATTTCTTCTCCTCTCCCACATCATCCGAATTACGGCATAAGTAGCTTGTAGGAATGCTTCGTACCGTTCTGTGCTTTCATCATCTGCGAACTCACCAGCAACAAGGAATACCAGTGATTTTGAAAATTGGACTGGAGTTATTCCGTTTGCTTCCAATATCTCGATGATCCGCTTTGCATCATCTACTGCTTGAATTACCTCATCTGTCACTTCACTCATCACCTGTTTCTATTACCTTAACCAGGTTAATGACCAGACTTTTGGCTTGTTCTTTAGTTATGCTTATAGTTGTTCTTATCTTACTGCTTTTACCGTAGAACTCCAGGTCAATACCACCATTACGACCTCTCACCTCTATATCCAGAGGCTCAGTCATATATACATGCAAACTTGTTTCTGCATCATCAGTCATATATTTCCACTTCACTCTCCTGTGTGTAGCAGTAGGTCAAGTGTTTCTTTTTGTATTAAAGCTATTACTTTTGTCAGTTCATTCACGGCATTCATGAATACTAATAGCTGGTCTTTGTCCTCAACGAAATACGTAATGACAATCCAGGGTATTGCTGTCATAAATTCTTCCTTTGTTATTTGTTTTTCATTAAGCAGTCGCATTATCCTTCTGGCTGTGTATAACGTTTTCTTCAGTGAAGCCCCTATCGGTAGACCAGGTTGAAGGGCTATCCCCTGGTCGTTATTTTCATCAGGGTTTTTGATTTCACCCATAAGTTAAGGTAGAGTTAAAAGATTATTTAAGGTTATGTCTAATAAGAAAATAAGAAAATAAAAAAGAAAAAAGAAAAAAAATAAGGTGATAATTTACTGTTTCTTTTCTCGATAAAGATATACGCTATAAGTCCCGTTTTCCTTACGGACAAGGGCTGTTAGTTGATGTTTTGCGGATGTTTTGCGTATTCCCCAGGCCTGACCTAGTGTTAGACCTGAGATTTTGATAGGTGAAGTCTGCGCTTGTTCAAAGGCTTCTTTATATTGGCTTCTTGTTCTTGCTTGTTGTTTTGCTTTTTCTATGTCGGCCGTACTTATTTTTTGGATTTGCATTTTTATCGCTTAAGGATAATCATAAGAATTATTTAAAGGTTGTCTTAAAGGTAAACTTTAGTCGTTTTTGCAGAGAGAGAAAAGAAAGTTTGCAGAGAGAGAAAAGTTACAGAAAGAGAAAAGTTGCAGAGTTTGCAGAGAG
>Ga0080006_1190775_pt1 | contig 12226 bp, 10 predicted proteins | sample RS3BMetagenome_FD_69209 | JGI IMG/M metagenome (GOLD analysis project Ga0080006, IMG submission 69209) | Ferric oxide microbial mat and aquatic microbial communities from Rainbow Spring, Yellowstone National Park, USA - RS3B (SPADES... ...
CGTTGGACACCAACCTGTTCATCTACGCATTTGAGCAACATCCCCAATACGGCGAAACGGTAAAGGTCATTCTGGAAGAAGTCGAAGAAGGAACGGTAGCTGCTTTCACTTCAACGATTACTTTGACAGAAATTCTAACCAAACCGATCCGAGAAGGAAACGAAACGCTTGAAAAGCGATATCGGCTTCTCTTCACACACTTTCCAAATTTGACAGTCGTGCCGGTGAACGTAAATGTAGCAGAACGAGCTGCATATCTTCGCGGTAAGTATGGCCTTAAAATGCCAGATGCGCTCATCGTCGCGTCAGCTATCGTTTCCGAAGTGGACTTGTTTATCACCAATGATCAACGGCTGGCACAGCTAACGGAAATCAGAACGCTTACCATCCAAGAACTGAACCCATTATGGACCCCATCCGGGCCGGAATCACAGCGCTGTTATGATATAGTAGAATGAAAGTAAGCGTTTTGAGCGCGCTATTTATTTATTCTACAACGCACGTAGATTAGATCGATCGAAAGAAAACAGAATTGGGCGAGAAAATGGGGGAGATCCCGTGAAAAGAACCCCGGTTGGTTGGGTAATTGCGACGAGTTGTATACTGTTCACTTTGTCCGCTTGCGCGGTTACGCCAAATAAACAGCTGAACCAAACATCAACACCTTCAAAAACGCCACAGAAAAACATTCAAACCAATAAGAAACCGTCGGAAGGTCAGCCTTCGGCGCCAACTCTTTACTCCGCTTCTACATCATGGCCTACATTCGGGAACAATGTGTGGCAAGATCGGTATTCTCCGGATATCGGACTCACGCCCGCGTCTATTTCCCGGACTCAACTTGCTTACAGCGCCGTGTTGCCGACCGGGCGCGGGGGAAATGAAACATTTCCCCTTGAAGAGAACGGGGTGCTTTATGTCACGACATCTGAGGCGCATGTATTGGCGTTGGACGCCGCAACGGGGAAAATAATCTGGTCATATGCTCCGAATACGAATGTGCAACAAGGCATTCCACAAATCAATCCAGGAGTCGCCATCAGTTCGGATCGTGTGTTTGTGCTGACGCCGGACGACCAATTGATCGCACTAAATCGAACGGATGGCAAGCCCGTGTTCGACGTGACCGTTGCTTCCCAAGATAATGGGTATTTTGAATCAATGGCGCCGCTCATCGTCGATGGACGCGTTATTGTGGGGAGTGCCGGCGGCGATGAGGGTGTTCGCGGATTCATTGCCGCCTTTGATGCGACAAACGGCAAATCACTGTGGAAGTTCTACACCGTACCCAAGCGCGGACAGGACTGGATGCCTGCTGCGGGTGATCACGGAGGCGGCGCTGTTTGGACGACGCCCGCATATGATCCTGAGCAAAAGCGCATTTACTTTGGATCTGGCAATCCGTCGCCCGATTATTACGGTAAGGCTCGCCCGGGACCTAACTTGTACACGGACGCGGTCATTGCGCTCGACGCGACATCTGGAACGCTCGCGTGGTTCCAACAAGAGGTGCCGCACGATTTGTGGGACTACGATGTCGCATCTCCGCCCGTGTTGTTTCCACTTGGCGATAAAACGGTCGTAGGGGAGGCCGGAAAGGACGGATACTGGTATGAATGGGACGCGAGCAACGGAAAGCCAATCATTGACCCCGTAGCCTTTGTGCGAGAAGACCACCGCCCACCCACATCGTCTGGAACAAAGGAGTGGCCTGGCGCGGCTGGCGGAGCCAACTATGGGCCATCCGCCTATGACCCGCTGACCAACGAAGTGTACGTAGCCGGTATCAACGGGCCGGAAATTCTCTATGCCCGTCCCACCGACCATAGCGGCCGCAGCCTCGATTTTGGAACAGGACAAAATCCGGCCCCAGCAGCTGAATGGACGGGCACGATCACAGCGATCCACGCGGACACCGGTCAAATCGCATGGCAAATCAATACGCCTACACCTCCCATCGGTGGTGTCTCCGTAAACGCGGGAGGAATCGTTTACTTTGGTCAAGCCAATGGCGCTTTGCAGGCCGTGTCGGCGAAGACGGGCCAGTTATTGTGGCACGTTGATGCGGGAGCGCCGATCGGTTCCGCTCCGATTATTTATGATTGGCAAGGAAAAACCTACTTGACCGTCGTCACCGGCGGCGCCAAATCGCTTACGAATTTATTTCCCTACGACGGAGACAATCGCGTGCTGACCTACGAAGTGAAACCGCAATAATAATCCACGGTGCAGAGGACGAAATGCTCATCGATCTGTGAGGAGACGCGAGAAGGAAAAGAGGGGCGCGCGCAGAAATTAATTTAAGAACAAAGCAACAACCAAATGAAGAATAGTGGAGGGTGTTGTCATGAATAAGGTCAAAATCGGTGTCATCGGTTGTGGGCAAATTAGTGGCGCCTACTTAAAAAATTGCACGCAAAAATTTGACATTCTCGATGTCGTAGCATGTGCGGACTTGGTTCCTGCGTTAGCCCAAAAACGTGCGGAGGAGTTCAACATACCGAAGGCATGCTCCGTCGGGGAATTGCTAGCGGACCCGGAAATTAAAATTGTCGTGAATTTGACCGTCCCTAAAGCACATGCCCAAGTAAACATAATGGCTCTGGAAGCGGGTAAAAACGTATACGTGGAAAAGCCGTTCGCCGTCACGCGCGATGACGCGAAAAAAGTGATCGAATTGGCAAAAGCCAAAGGATTGCGCGTCGGAGGAGCCCCGGATACGTTTCTGGGCGGTGGCTTGCAAACGTGTCGCAAACTCATCGATGAAGGCTGGATCGGAACGCCCTATGCGGCGAGCGGCCTCATTATCATGGGGAACGCGGCGGATGGAGGCCACCCGAATCCGGATTTCTTTTTCCAAGTCGGTGGAGGCCCGATGTTCGACATGGGTCCATACTATGTAACAGCACTCGTTTCCTTGCTCGGGCCGATTAGCAGAGTGACCGGATCGGCGCAGAAACTTTTTTCTGAAAAAACGATTTTGAACACAACATCGCCTCGATTCGGAGAAAAAATCAACGTAGAGGTCCCGACGAACGTATCCGGCATAATGGACTTCGATAGCGGTGTGGTCGGTACGCTGATGGTTGCGAAGGAAAGTTTCGGGTACACGCCTCGCCTCGAAATTTATGGAACCGAAGGCATTTTATATGCGAACGATCCCAATATGTTCGGCGGACCCGTCTCGATTCACCGGCGGGACGGAGAAAAGAAAGAAGTTCCTTACACCCACGGATTTAACGAAGAAGGACGCGGCCTAGGCGTTGCCGACATGGCACACGCTCTGTTGTCCGGACGAGAACACCGCGCCAATGGAGAGTTGACATACCACGTTCTGGATGTGATGCACAGCATCGAAGAAGCTTCGAAAGAAGGAAGGCATTTTCGCATTGCGAGCACATGCAATCGCCCTAAGCCTCTGCCGCTTGGACTTCGCAATAACACGCTCGACGATTGATTGTGCACAATTCAACGTTTCAGACTTTGTGTACTGGCAAAGCCTCTGGACTATAAACTGTACCTGAGGCTTTGCTTCATGTTACGGTTTCACAGCGCAACCAGGAGTTCCAGTTGCCGTTGATGACGGTGAGGGTTCTAAGCGTAGTCACCTCGGGAGCATTTTTTCGATAGGTTAACATAATATATATTATAGGACTCACTAGAAAATGGAAAATATGCCCCTTTAGCGCATCTCAACAATGCACTTATGGAACAGCCACATATCGTCTCATTCAGGGGTAGTACCAGCGAAGCTGCACCACCCGCAAAGTGGATGTAATTAAATGGGGAATTTATTGATGACCTCGTTATATTCTTGCTGGGCATCGGTAATGGCAAGCTTTGAATAGACCTCCAACTCTTTCGCTTTACGTTTTGGGGACATTCGTCTTTCACTCATGCGAGAACACCTTCTTCCAACGGAAGGCGTTCGCTCATGTTCAGCCTGAATGTGCCGTAAGGGTTTACGTGCGTGTAGACCAGCGGAGTAAGCGCCCGCAAGTCTTCCGGAGTCATCAAATCGCACCATTTCCGGTCGGACAGAATGCTTTGCAACATAATGGTATTGATGTATACCAGGCAATTTTGCAAAAGGTGAAGAGACAATACAGCCATCTCTTGATCCTCTAACCGGTTAGTGGCTATTTCTCCGCCTTTGCCGTAAAAAATAAAGCTATTGGCCGAGTTCCAGTTTTCCACGACATTCAAGCCTTCGTTGATCTCGCGGTGCAGCTCCTCCGAGTGAAGGTAATCACACAGGAATATCGTTTTGACCGCTTTGCCGAGTTCTCCCAATGCTTGATAGGTCGGATGCTTTAAATTATTGCAGGTAAATCGTTTCAGGATTGCTTCCGTTTCGGCGGTTCCAAGGCGCAAGGCTATAGCGTACTTCATCATTTGATCGTACTGCTGCCGGATCAGCTCCCAATTGATCGGACGGGTCAGTACCGGTTGCAAATAGGATAGGCATCCGTCATGCCCGGCTCGGGCCTGTATAACTTTTGCGAATGAATTGCTTTGAGCCGTGGCATGAGCTGGTAGCCCAAAAGGTAACAAAATGCAAACGCAACCTCGCTCTGGCCATGTGAATCCACGTAATTCTTCTCGACTTCCATTTCGGTGCAATGACGTAGCAATCCTTCCATCATGGCTGCGACTTCGGAAGAGGAACACGATTTGAGTTGCGAGTAGATGCATGTCGAGTTCTTCTCAACATGCCAATAAATCATCACGCCGCGGCCACGGTACCGGATATGCCATTCCGTCATCAGATTTTGATCCCATGCGCCAAACTTTTTAGAATCCGATGCACAGGAAGTCGTAGCATCGCCCCAAATATCCTGCATCCGAACGCGGAAAATCGCATTCACCACTTCGGAAATCGCGTTTCGAAGATTATCCTTATGAATGAATTTCCTCCGGACGTACAGCAAGTCCTTGTAGCTTACTCCATGCTCACCGGCGCTCACCCGCTTTAAGCCGGTAAGCGTCGATATTCCAACGGGTGTATTAACCGTAGTGACAGGCGTTGCCGGTTCCGGCAAAAGCACATTGATCAACGAGGTGTTTTTGCAACAGCATCCCGATGCGATAGTGATCGACCAGACGGCCGTCGGTGCCTCGACCCGTTCGAATCCGGCCACCTACACGGGCATCATGGACGATGTGCGCAAGGCCTTTGCGGCATCCAACAAAGTGAACCCCGGTCTGTTCAGCTTTAATTCCAAAGGTGCCTGCGAGAACTGCCAAGGCCTTGGCGTCGTTTATACCGACTTGGCATTTTTGGACAGCGTTAAAACACCTTGCGAAATATGCGGCGGCAAACGTTTCAAAGAAGAGGTGCTGGCCTACAAAATGGGCGATAAATCGATCGCCGATGTTCTGGAGATGACCGTTGAACAAGCTCTCTCTTTCTTTGATATCAAAGAAGTTGTGCGCAAGCTGCAGGCCATGAGTGACGTGGGACTGGATTATCTGACACTCGGCCAGCCGACCAGCACACTGTCGGGCGGTGAGTGCCAACGCATCAAGCTGGCCAGCGAATTGCATAAAAAGGGAAGTATTTACGTCATGGACGAGCCGACGACCGGACTGCACATGTCGGATATCGCCCATCTACTGGCTATCATGAATCGTCTTGTAGATGCCGGAAATACTGTCATCGTGATCGAACATAACCAAGATGTCATCAGAAACGCCGATTGGACCATAGATATGGGTCCCGAAGGCGGCAGCAATGGCGGAAAAGTCATATTCGAAGGCACTCCAAAACAGCTTTTAGGCGCAAAACATTCACTGACAAGCAAGTATATGAGAAGATGATTGATATCCGCCTTTGCGGCATTCGTAGGAAGCACGATATGGTATATCGCGTTTGGCAAGCAGCTGGCGACAGTAAGCACCACCTTTGCTGAGGCGCTCAAGCAGGAAAAAACAACCGCCATATGTTCGTCGAACATATTATCATCGTTATAGTGCTCGCCTACGTTATCGGTCGAATGGGTATTACGTTCTGGCTCGATGCAGCATGGCTCGGTTTCTTATTGTGGCTAGGAATGTCTGCGATGCAGTGGGTATGTTCTATGATATGGGAATAGGCATCGCTGAAGCTAGCTGTTATTCACGCTGGCGATTGGCTCAAGAAACTTGTACTTATCGCTGCCATAATTGGGGCATGGCTGGCCGTTGTTTTTTTGGCATGCGGGAATAGAAGAAACGTCCTAACTCCTCAACCTACTTTCCTCATTAAAACTGTAATTTAAAGGTGACGAAATCCTGCGAATGAGTGAGCAAACGTGAGAAAAACCCTTTTGCGGGTGGTAACAGCTTCGCTGGTACTACCCCATTCACTATAACTACGATTGCGATTTCAATAGAAAGTCAAATGATTTATCTCGATGACAGACTAACTGGTCGTCCTCAAGTTCTAATTTAGCTACTTGAATGGAAGTTCTTCGATATTTATATGGCTCTACATTGCTTTGATTAAACTCCAAATCGTAATAATTCTGATTCCGTTCCGGGTGGGTAAAGTAGAAAATCAAAGCATCGTCGTCTTGAACCAGAACATCGGCATGTCCACCCTTTACCCCGTCCTCCAATCTACTCCCCGGTTCTCCAAGGATGTTTCTTTGTCGAATCCAATGTTCAAGATCCTTTGAATAGTAAACCCCCAACCCATTCCATGGATCCGTTATCATCCAATAACGCCCCTTCCACTCAAACACATTCGGCCCTTCATGAACGCAATCTGTAATGACCGGTCCTACAACACTCCATTCGTATAAGTCATCACTATCCGCTGCATAGGTATGTGAATGATTACCCTCATCTTTATACCACATCCGCCATTTCCCGCTCGGCATCTGCGAGACGCATGCATCAATCACTCGCTCGGAGGACAAAGATAATCTCGATTGGAATGTCCAATCCCATAGATTCACACTTGTGTAATGAAGGATATACCTTGAACCGGACCATGCAACAGGAACTCCTGGAACAAAACTTACAAACATATGGTAGGTTCCATTACACCAAATGACTTCCGGTGCCCAGTAAGTATTTCGTCCTTGTTTATATTCTAACCCTTGAACAGTCCCCCGATAGACCCAGGTTCGCCCTCCATCTATAGAAGATGCAATTCCAATGTCTGTACCGTGACACCAAGCAACTCCCGGACAATCAATGTTCGCTCGTCGGTTTGTATAAAGCAGCCACCATGATTGCTCTCCCCGATTCCAAATAACTGTCGGATCTGCAGCCCCGTCGTGCATCGGATCTCGAAACAATGGTGCGCTTGGCAGTGTTAGGTGAGACATTTATTAGACCTCTTTACTTATCTAAATTTTCAATCATTTATCAGGGGGCGAGCGGGTTGCCCGATATACGTTTGTCATTGAATTGGCCCATATGAAGTATAAAATCTCCTTATGGAAAAGGGCTTATTCAAATCTAGTCGGGATAAATATTTAAATGCTATATGATTTTTTGATTTTTTCCAATCCTTCGGATGCAACCTCTAATGCGCTTTTACTTCCGTAGGTTTGTCTAAAAAGTTCGAGCGATAAATATTCATTATAGCCAGCATTGTCAAGAAGTTGTGCAATTTTTCCCGAAGGCGCCGTACCATCCCCAGGAAATACCCTCTCATTGTCAGTGATGATTTCCCTCGGAGGCTCAGCGGGATAATCATTAACATGTACAATGCCAATGCATTTGCCGTCAATAAACTCAAGGCTTTCCACACTACTTCCTCCTTTATACATATGGAAAGGATCCAAAAGTATTTTTGCATCGGATACGCCACTTTCAATGACAATATAAACGGCCTCGCTAATTCTCGAAAGCTTCTTTGCCATTCCCCAGAACTCAAGATATGGCTCTACACCGATTTTGCGCGCCGTTTCTGTCAATTTCGCAAAATTGTGTGCCATATCATCGAGAGTTACCGTATCAACATTTCCATACGGCGGTGCAGCTACACCTATACACCCAATTTCCGCAAGCATATGCATCTCTCTCTCTGCCTGTTCAAATCCCTCTTCACGTAACTCTTCACTCGCATCAGTCCATTTAAAAAACGCAATTGCGTTGACAACGGAAATACCCGTATCGCATACGTATTTCCTTAACTCTTTTAATGTTCCTCCATTATCAATATATTCCACAATATCCCTTACCCAAAGTTCAATACCTGCATATCCCGCCTGGGCAGCTATACTAACCTGCTGTTTAACATTTAGGTTGAACGGTATTAGTGTTGAGGTATTCAGTGCAAGTTTGAAAGGTAATTTTTTGCTTTCGTTCATTTGAATCCCCACTTTCGAATTTATTTACCTTTGACGGATGTCTCCTTCATCGTACGCGAATCCTAACATGAAAATCAACTCTAATCTTGGTGTTTACGTTCTTTCGCGAACATTGAATCGCTGCTCCGCTCAAGCAAGCGAATATCCGAAACGAGGCAGGTTTTGGACACAGCCGCAGATCGAGGAGCCACTTCAGTCGTTTACCTATCCACTCACGCAGGAAATCCATGCGAGCCAAGCGAACTAAGCAGGAATTGCGCTTGTTTCAGACGAATATCTCTTTATAGATCGGCACTCCCCACACGTGGCATTCCGCCGAGATGTTCTTGTATATGCTAGGGAACAACTCCATTCGAAAGTAATCACGGAAAAAATGTAAGGAGGATTCAGAACATGTCTTTTCCCATTCTCGATCACGCAATCCGACTTAAACGGTTGGCGCCACCACGCAACAAAATTCGGATTGTAATTGACACGGATACATTTAACGAGATTGACGATCAGTTTGCGATCGCGTACGCCTTAAAGTCGCAGAACAAATTCGACGTTGAAGCTATCTACGCCGCTCCCTTTTTTAACCACCTTTCCACCGGTCCTGCCGATGGGATGGAAAAGAGCTATGAAGAAATACACAAAATTCTGGCGCTAATGAAGCAATCACCGAACCACTTTGTATATCGGGGTTCTACTGGGTATCTCCCAGATCTGGCGAGCCCTTATCGTAGCCCTGCGGCGTTAGACCTCGTACAACGGGCGATGAACTCACCCGAAGACGACCCACTGTACGTCGTCGCGATCGGGGCAATCACCAACGTGGCGTCCGCAATACTCATTGAGCCGCGCATCGTCGAGAAGATCGTGGTCGTCTGGCTTGGTGGGCACGCGCTCCATTGGCCTCATACAAAGGAATTTAACCTTGAGCAGGACATCCTCGCATCTCGAGTCCTATTGGACTGCGGCGTTCCTTTAGTGTTGATACCATGCATGGGTGTAACCTCTCATCTTTCAACCACACTTTCGGAAATTAAAGATTATGTGAAAGGAAATGGGACGCTCGGTGACTATCTCTTTAGCACGTATAAAAACTGCCATAATGATCACTTCGCTTATTCTCGAATCATTTGGGACATTTCTACGATTGCCTATCTGGTAAACCCTGATTGGGTCACTACGGACATCATTCACAGTCCAATATTGACAGACCAGATAACTTGGAGTGTTGATACATCGAGACACTTCATCCGGTACGCGTCGAGTGTGAATCGAGACGGTATTTTCAGAGATTTGTTTACTAAACTCACACAGTAGCTTTTGTAAACCGGTTGCGGTTATTAGGATGTCTGCCACGAAGTACGGATTACTTCGATGGATCTTACAGGTGTAGATCATCATCCGGCATTTTGATGCCCAATAACCGCAATCGTTCCTCTGAGGCGCCTTCAGAGCTTGCCACGGCAGCGTCTGATGCGATTCATATCGTTTCGACCACCGATATCCGTAATCCAAATAAATCCTGCTCCGTAATTAGTCTGAATCGTTGCGCCCCACCGGATGCCAGATCACACTGTTGATGAAGATCGCTGTACCTGTCTTGCAAGGGAATTAGTTCTGGATTCTTTGAATCATTTTTCCTAGATCATTTGTGCCAAGAAAAGGCGCCATCCGAGTGATATGGTTCACATCCAATGAACCATCGGTTGTTTCCTCAATAAATCGATGTAACGCACCACGGCTAATGAAGGGTGCTATTTGGCACAATGTGTCCCAATCAAACCTGTCATTCTTAATCCACGTGATAACATTCTCTAGGGTCTCTCGTTCTAAAAAAGGCGCCAATCTCACGATATGATTCACACTTGGCGAAACTTCGGAAATTTTTACTATAAACCGGCGCAAAGTATCACGGCGAATAAAAGGCGCTATTTGGCACAGTAGGTCCCAGTCAAAATGATCATCTTCAATCCGCGCAAGCACTTTCTCAAAGCTCTCCTGTTCAAGAAAAGGCGCCAGTTGCGTGATATGGTTCACGCTTGGCAATGCTTCGCTTGAATTATCCACTAACTGGTTCAATAGTTCACTGCTGATGAAAGGAGCTAGAAAACACGGCGCGTTCCAGTCATAATTGTCGTTTTCGGAAACTTGTCGGACTAACTCCTCGAGAGCCTCCCGCCCAAGAAAAGGGGCTAAATCCATTGCGTTTTTCAGAGTTATTTTAGCTTTATCCAATTGTCGCGCTACTTTGGCTAAGGTGCTAGCTTTCACCGTCGGAGCCAAATCGATAATTTCTACAAGCTCGACCTGATCAGAATTGACCATCTCTGCCAATTGCGCAGGGCGTGTCTCGATCATCTCTTCCAATTTAATCATAGTTCCAGGTTTCCTTTGATCGTGCCGACTTGTTTCCCAGCCGTTCAAAACGTCGTCCACAGTCGTTTGGAATAGCTTAGCAAGGATCGGTAAGGTGCTGATGTCAGGAAGTGACTCGCCCCGCTCCCATTTAGATACCGCTTGGTGACTGACATTTAACTGAGCGGCAAGCTCCACTTGGGTCATGTCTTCTTCTTTCCGTAAGAATGAAATGTACGCACCAATCTTTTGCAAATCCAGCATGTTATTTTCCTCCTCATCAAACTGAGACAGTTTGTGTTATGAAAATAACATGCAGACAGTAACCATACAATGACGCGTTGGTTGCATTGTCCGAGATATGGACATAAACTTGCAACTGCTAGTTGCAACTATAAAACATCCTTTTCCGTCGACAACGGAACACCGAAGTGAGGAGTACCATCGTCATGCCAATTAAATGGTTGAATGCGTACGCTTCGACCCATCCACCCCGCCTGAGGATCAGACATTGCGTGATACACGATAAAGTCCTGCGTTCCATCAGAAGAAGTTGTGAACGACGCATGTCCCACACCATACACACCTTCGGTGTCGTTCCTTGAGAACACAGGCTGCGAATATTTTACCCATGACATTGCGTCCATCATGTCGCTGCGATCGTCGGCTATTAATGCACACAAACAATAGTCGGGTGTCCAACTCCCACTCGCAGAATAAATGACAAAGGTCTTCCCGTTCCGACGTAACACCTGCGGTCCTTCATTCACATATGGTGTACCGATACGCTCCCAGTCGTACGTCGGTGAAGACAACAATACGCGCTTTCCGGTGATCTTCCATGGCTCCTTCTGATTCATTGGAGCAATATAGAGGTTTTGTTGAACATTGGTATCATTCTCCCACCCCGACCAAATAAAATAGATCGATCCATTCACCGATTGCAATATGGTCCCATCGATTGCCCATTTGTCCGTTTCATCTGTAATCTGCCCACGCTCAATATAAGCCCCGAGCGGGTCCGAACCTGCGCTTTCCAGCACGAACATGCGATGGTTGCTGTTGTCTCCGTCGTCCGCAGCATAGTAGATATACCATCGCCCATTGAGCAGGTGCAATTCCGGCGCCCATATTTCTTTGCTGTCTCTCCCCTCAATCGGCGCCTTCCACACAGTTGACTTGTCTTTGGAAGCGAGACCAGACAGAGTCGGCGACTTGATTATATAAATTGAATTGCCTTCCCCGCTCCCGCAATAATAGTAATTCCCTTCTTGAAAAAGGACCCAAGGATCTGCCCCCAAAAACAAGGGATTTCGAAATGTGCGTGGAACACGTAACGAATTCATTGAACGCTTCGCTCCTTCACTTCCACTGATTTACAGTCAAAGGACTTCCAATCGTCAACCAAAGTGACAGCATTCAGGCAACTGAGCGTGCAGATGGTAGGTCGTCAAGCTTGTCCATCCCAAGAACTTGACCCACCAGTGCAAGCGTATCACACTTCGGTGGGTTTGTTGTTTTTAAAAATTTGCTACCAAAGCATGGATTTCAACATGTTGCCGACCCCAAATTGA
>Ga0080006_1149283_pt1 | contig 12222 bp, 13 predicted proteins | sample RS3BMetagenome_FD_69209 | JGI IMG/M metagenome (GOLD analysis project Ga0080006, IMG submission 69209) | Ferric oxide microbial mat and aquatic microbial communities from Rainbow Spring, Yellowstone National Park, USA - RS3B (SPADES... ...
TGAAATCGACCATCGGGTTCAACATTATTTATCGACTCGACGAATCGAGCAACCTGCTTCATAGTGTCATCCCGCTGCATCTAAAAGCACGGCGACAAGGTCGTCACGATATCCAGCTTGGGCCGTGAACTTACCATACACGCCGAATTTACGCTTCTGATTCTACTCCTGTCTCACAAATTCGTGATCGTAAGTCACATCACGTTTAGCTATGGATACAGTTTTTCATTGTTGTTAAGCATCGCGATAAACTTGTCGATTCGTGCCTGTCGCGTTACTGTTTTCTTTGCGGTCTGAATTCTAAAGCATATCGCATATCGATTTTGCCTGTTGAGCGTTTCGAAGAAAGCTTTAGCTCGTGCGTTGCTGTCCAACTCTGCTTGGAAGTCATCGGGAATGGTAAAATTCCGTTGGGATTCATACGCCGCATCCCAACGACCGTCTTCCTTGGCTACATTCACTTCTTTAAGCCCAGCTGGCTTCATTCTGCCAGACGCTATGAGTTGAGTGACCTTATCGCTGTTCACCTTGGACCAAATGCTTTTGGGGCGGCGAGGTGTAAACTTCTGCAACCAAACCTCATGGTCGTAGGACTTTTTCTGTCCATCAATCCATCCATAACAAAGCGCTTCTTCGAGCGCCTCGGTGTAAGACACCGTAACAATCGTTGAGTCTTTCTTCGCTATCTTTAACCATACCCCTTGCGATTGCGCATGGTAAGTGTCGAGCCACTCTTCCCACGCATCTTGGGATTCCAACAGAAGAATAGGCAATCCAGCTAATGTATCCATGTTTTCAATATACATTACCCACGAAATGGATTCAAGCAGTATCCCCGTTTCTTGCACATTCGCCCCCAATAGCTCAATAAGGCAGACGCAGTTTTCTATCTCTTATTCCTTCGGCATTTTGCTCATATCCATATACAACACATTCCATCGATGACCATCCAGATCAGCGAAACCGGCGCCATACAGCCAACCCTGGTTGTCATCGGGCTTGTCATGGATCGTACCGCCTGCCTTTACGACCTTCTTTACCATTTCATCTACTTCTTCTTTGCTCTCTGCACCAATGGTAATCAATACTTCGGTGCCTTGCGTTGTGTTTGCAATGTCACTTCCTGTAAACTTTTTGAAAGTGGGCTCAGGAAAAAGCATCACGACAACATTCTTATCTCCGATGACTAGGCTAGCGTTTTCATCAGTATTTCCAGGTCCCCGATTCACAGAAAATCCAAGCTGCGTGAAAAACTCTTTGGACTCATTGAGATCTTTCACAGGTAGGTTTATCCATATTTGTTTTGCCACAGGTATTCCTCCTAAAATTAAATCATACTCGTGAAGCTATTTACTACTATACCAGTCCATTCTCTTCCTGTGCAATCCTGGCCTATATCACATCTTGCTATGCAATTGCAAGGCGTTGGTGGAGGCGAGGCTCCTCGGTCCGAAATCCTCAAAATGACGTTGACTGTCTGACAAGACTTTGAACCACTTCATGAGCATTTGTATAACACACCGTTTGAATGAACACCCTTACGATTATACAAAACCTGGTCATTGTGAACGACTTCATCAAAAATAAACCATTCATTCACCTGTTAAGTTGGTCTCAAACTTTTGAGGAGGTTGTCCAACATTGGAGAAGAAATCAGTGCAGCGTTTTATCATCCCAGTTTTGTTGTTCATTCTCGCATATGAATGGTTAATTTCCTCGGCAAACAAGCTGGTAACTACAAATTATGACGCAAAGCTTCGTCACCAAATGGCCCAATCGGTGTCGGGTATTCAATTCCAGCCGTATGCGAGTTTACTGAAGAATATTGGGCTACCGCACTCTCATTTGTTTGGCACGTTAGTCCTAGTTGCTGAATTGTTTGTTGGTTTGACATTTGTGGGTATTGGGATCAGAAAACTGCAAGGAAAATCAACCCGAGTTGTGGGTAGGTTTGGCATTGTAGCCTCAATTGTAGCTGCATTTATGAGCTTGAATTATGCGCTGCTTGGCGGCGATCCGCTCTTCGTTGACCCTGCAAACGCATTTCAGCAAGGTATATCCATCGACTGGATCTTGTTCCTTATTGAAGTGACATTAGTTTTCTACTTTTATCATGTATCGAACCAAAGAAAAGTTAAATAAAACACTGTTATTCTAAAATGGGTGCGGCAATTTGCTACACCCATTTTGATTAAATGATGCAGTATTTCGCATTTGACGTAAAATCTGCGAGCTAATCATCCGACTTCAGTACGAAATGATGCTCGTATAACTCGGATTACTTTCGCTTCACCGAACAGTACGGAAGCACCGTTCGAAATTCTCAAATGCTAAATTTGGTGCATATTCGTAATTTTCCAGAAAATATGTACTGAGCAGCAAAGTATTCTGCGGCAACTGCGGAAGCAATTTTAAACGGCGCACATGGAACAGCAACAACCCATTCAAAAAAATCTGTGGCAGTGCAAAACTTATGTCCTTGAAGGAAAAGCCGCTTGTGATGCTGAAGCGGTGGGTGAATCTATTTTGCAAGATGCCTTTGTGCGGATGTTTAACCGACTGAAAGAAAATAAGAGCAGTTTTATCCAAATAGTATATGCCGTCATCGAAAGAGCACAATCTGAAAGTAACGACCATAAGTCTATCGTGGAACTGGAAGAAATCATCGAACAATAGAAGATGGATTTAAAAGCTCTCGTCAAACTCCAACTTCGAGGTCAAATAGACGAAGCTGTCAATCGCGAAGAGAATGTCCAGATCTCAAGAATAGGATGAATTAAGGAAGAAGAAAACGGGCTCGAAAAAGCCAATAAACGGGAGGATCAATGCAAGGAACGTTGTCTCTTTCATTCGCGAATAAGCTGTCTTGTATGGGACATATTTGTACACATGTTCAAGGGTTCAAGAATATACATGTACATTTAAAAGCAACATGGATAGCCGATCCGTTCTCGTTTTTACTTATTCGTTTTATGTTATAATGAAAAAACAAACTGTAAGAAAAGGTGGTTGATTAGGGTGGGGGTAAACAAAGAAGAATTAAAAAAATTAATTGATACTATTCCGGAACAGGATGCAGCCGAGGTGCTTGATTTTATAGGTTACTTAAAAATGAAACGGGATCGGGATACTTTTAACGATCTTGAAAAAGCAAGTGTGACAAGCACAGAATTTTGGAATAATCCGGTTGATGATGAGGTTTGGAACAATGTATGAGCAAGGAGATATTTTACTAATTCCATTTCCGTTTAGTGATTTGTCTTCCACAAAGCAAAGGCCAGTTTTAGTTTTATCCAACTCAGATAATAACCGTTCTCGACAAGATATTCTGGTTGCTGCAATCACATCGAATGTGCTTGAACGGGATTACTTGATCCGTTTAGCACCTGAAGATCTTGAGCAGGGTCATTTGAAGGTGGATTCCGGCATTCGAGCAGACAAGATTTATACTTTATCCCAAAAAATTGTCGTCAAGAGATTTGGTACCGTGAATCAAACTATTTTAACTCAAGTGAAAGTTAAATTAAACCAGATACTGACGGAAAAAGAACACATCCTTTAAGAAGGTTAAATTGATCTTGAATGCATTAAAGAAGCAACGCTAGGCTCAGTCATGAATTTGATTCCAATCAGTTGCGGTATACTGTTCAATAAACTCAGTTCTAATTATATTATGTCACCGCAATCCTGTCTCTTCTTCGTACCAGACCACACACCTTGAATAAATATCCTTTGTGAAGAACGTTCCATTAACAGTACAGAATTTTCGTGAAATAAATAAGTCGTAGTCACTACCCGTAATGAGTTTAGAATGATAAACTAAGCACCATGAACGAAAGAAGGAAGGAAATAAGTTAACTCCGAAGTATTATTGAGAACTTATGAATCGTGGGGGGCGTTCACATGGCGGAAGAACAACATTTGAAAGCTCGACAAATTGATGCAGAACGCATCAATATTCTCGACCAGGATGGAACCCTTCGCATGGCTATATCAACGCTTGTAAAGACTTCTTAAAATCGTGGCCATTTCGTGCGCTGATTTTAAGAAACTTTGTATGTCATCAATGGTCGGTTTTATCCGCGGAAGATGAAGCACTGAGAAAACAGGGCACTAACGATTTACTACATAAAGTCATGGGGCTCCCTGTCATTTATCGTGAAGTCTTCCTTTTGTATTACTTTGAAGAAATGACGGTTTTAACCAACCTCTTTGGCCACAAATCAACGACTTCTTGTCCCAACATCAATTGGCTGCTACGATTCAAAATCCAAGTCGAACTGAAGACACCCAACGAATCTTAACCCATCAGCAAACCGTTTTACTGGCCACGCAGACAAACAGAAAATCACTCAAATTGCGCCGTCACCTTGAACCGCACGCTGAATTACCTCCAGATTCACGTCAGTAGAAGCGTAAAACACTGCCTGAAGTGTTAACCCGTGAAGAAGTGTACTCCATTCTGGAGGGTTGCCAAAACATCAAGCACAAGGCCATGCTGATGATGATTTATAGCTCAGGGCTACGGGTCAGTGAAGCCGCAGCACTGAAAATCCAGCACATCGATTCGAAAACCATGCGTGTGTTTGTGCAAGGTGGTAAAGGAGACAAAGATCGCTATACCTTGCTGTCCGACGCTTGCGTATTCACCAAAATCCGGTGCGGCGCTACATGCGGGAAATGGGCATTAAGTGCTGGCATTAAAGTATCAACCTTTTCGGGCAAAAGTGTCGGCTCGATAAGAGGGGGGATTGTCCCACCTTATGTAGGATAATGGGAAAGTGATTGTTTGCAACAAGCATCCTTCCGTATTTTAATGCTGTCTATCTGATAGACAATGATTATCGCAGAGTATGCTCTGTTATGGCTGCTTTTTCTACTATGGCTTTCGGTTTCCAGGAACAATGCCTGACTTTCCAGAATTCAATTCGAGCAAAGTAGGCGATATTTAAAAGATAGAAAATATACTTCTGCAAACATGAAGTTGTTTCCACCAATTGCATCATGTATATACGGAGGGATTTCATTGATTGTAAGTACAAAACTTCATATCCCCCATGTGCGTACCTCTTTGGTATCCCGTCCGTTACTGATGCGTAAGCTTAATGAGGGAATGGAAGCGAAGTTGACGCTTGTTTCCGCGCAGGCTGGTTACGGGAAAACAACAGCGTTAAGTGAATGGGTGAAACAATGTAGCAGCCTTGTGGCGTGGGTTTCGCTAGATAAGCAGGACAATGATTGGATTCAGTTCTGGAGTTACGTCACAGCTTCCATCCAGGAGAGAGTACCCGGCTTTGGCTTGGCGGTCGATTCGCTTCTTGAGAAGGGGCCTTCGGTGTCTTTGGAGCCTGCGATCATGGCATTACTGAACGAGCTGAATCGATTAACCGGCGAGCTGGTGATCATTCTCGACGATTATCAGTTCATTGAACTTCCCGATATTCACGATTCATTGACCTATCTGCTTGAGCATTTGCCGCCTCATATTCATCTTTATATCGCAAGTCGTACCGATTTGACGACGATACCTACCGCCAGGCTTCTGGCAAAAGGTGAATTGCATCGAATCATCATGCAGGATTTGCGTTTTCAATTGGATGAGGGGCTTGTCTTTTTTCGGGATACGACCGATTTATTACTTACAAAAGAGCAAGTGACAGAGCTGTTCCATCAAACAGAAGGTTGGATCAGCGGCTTGCAGCTGGCGGCGATCTCTCTGAAGCGAAGTGATGATATAGCCGAGACCATTCATCAATTCAGCGGTCATCAGCATCATATATCCGATTATTTGCTGGAAGAAGTGTTTCAACATCAATCGGAGCAAACGCGTGCTTTTTTATTGGAAACGTCCATTTTAAGCCGAATGAACGGTTCTTTGTGTCAGGGCGTAACAGGTCAAATGAACTGCCAAGAACAATTGGAAAGGCTAGTGCAGCTGAATTTGTTTGTCATTCCTTTAGATGATCATAGAAATTGGTATCGATATCATCACTTGCTTTCCGATTTTTTGCAACAACTATTGTTCAGAACAGATCCGGACAAATGGATGCACGTGCATATTCGTGCGGCGAATTGGTTGGACAATCATGGAATCGACGAAGAAGCGGTGGAGCATTATTTAGAGGGAAGACAGTTTGCCGATGCCGTTCGGTTGATTGAGAAAAATCTTCATGCGTTAGTGCAATTGAAAAGTATTGTGCTGATCAGATGGGTATCTGTTTTACCAGAAAACTCCTTTGCTGAGAAGCCCATGATAGAACTGTTTTATATATCCGTATTGCTGGGAGTCGGAGAATGGAAAGCAGCTTTCATAAGAGTGGAGCAAGCCACAATCCGGTTTCAAGCGCTGCAGGGAAAATTGAGCGATGTGGAATGGAACCAGGCCATGGGCAATATCTACTTTTTTTGTGCGATCACCTCTTATCTTCAAAAAGATTTGGTGCGAACGTCGGACTACTTCGAGCTGGTAGAACGATATATGCCGGAAGGCAGTTTCTTTCAAACGATGGGGCGCAACAGATATCAAGGTTATGATTCGTTTGATGATCTTTTGGCACATATCAACGATCTTCATGCAGCGGACGCATTCCTGTTGAAATGGATTACAGCTTGGGAAAACAAGATAGAATATCCCTTTATCGGTTACTTATATGCTTCTTATAGCAAATTGCTGTACGAGTGGAATCGATTGGACGAGGCAGAGCTTTATGCAAGTCAGGTTCTTGGACGCAAGGACATGCAGCCCTTTGCGCGGATTTTGATTCATATTGCCTTTAGCGCTTCGCGGATTCAGCAAGCTAAAGGAAATCCAAACCGGGCATCAGAGCTGCTCAAACAGTTGAAGTCGCAGATTGACTCTCCCGATTATGAATTATTTATGTTGAAAATCGAAGCGGAACAAGCGTGTCTATCCCTACAGCAAGGCTCGCTCCAAGATGCTCTTGATTGGTCGCAAAGGTGCGGTCTGGCGCATACGGATGAAGTTTCATTGAATCGTATGGCAGAGTATCTAGCTTTGGCTAGAGTGCTTGCAGCATGCGAACGGATGGACGAAGCGCTATACCTATTGGAACGGTTGAATCGTTTAGTAGATAAGGAAGATCGTCTTCGAGATCGAATCAAGGTATTCATTGTGCAAAGTGTGACGCTTCAGTGCTTAGGTCAAACGGAGGCTGCTCACCTTCAGTTGGAGACCGCCTTACACTTGGCAGAACCAGAGGGGTACATCCGCAGCTTTATTGACGAAGGCGCTATGATGGTGAAGATGCTATCTGCTTATTTGAAGGTACACAGCAGTCTCTTAAAAAATAACTCCTCCCCGGTTTCATTGGCCTATGTCAAGAAGCTGCTCCAAGCTTTGCATGTCCCGCCGGAAGAGGAACTGTCTCTTAAAGAAATACTAACAGAGCAGGAAACGAAGGTTTTGCTGTTGATCGCGGGTGGGTTGTCGAACAAGGAAATCGCCCCACGCCTGAACATCACAGGTGAAACCGTAAAGTCGCATATTAAAAATGTGTACAGAAAGCTTGGAGTAAACAATAGGGTGCAAGCGTTGCAGCGTGCCAAAGAATTAATGATACTGGTTTGAGAATTATTTGCCGTATTTTGCTTTCTCCCCCAAACGGGGGATTTTTTTTGTCTAAAATAGACGTAAAGTAAGTATAGGTGGCAACAGTTGAATCACCCATTCGAGTTTTACGCAGATAACAGGAAACAGAGAAAGGGTAAATGGGAGAGGTGGAATGCAGTTCCAATAAGTGAAGGATGATGCAGGTAACTAGGAGGTTACTGGAATGCAACAGATTATTCAGGCTAATCAAGACGCATTGAAGACGGAGTTAGAGTTAGATCTAGAATGGGTGGAATTATTATTGGAAGCCAAGAGGATCGGAATTACAATCGAAGAAGTTGCATTATTTTTGAAACAGTGTTCATAAGTCTGTTTAATATTCGTCTTTTCGCCATATTTCGGAGAACTAGCTTTATTTACCGGTCGCGCTTCGTATGTAACCCCGCATGATCCAACCACTGGATTGTATGATTGTAATCATTGACACGGAGAGTAAAATGCCCATCTTTCGTGTCCTGTCCCCGGTTCACAAGGAGTTGTTGTTCTACTTATCCTCTTTCTTCCATCCTGGACTCATTATAAACAATTTGAGGTGGAATCGTACGAGATAGTGGATTATCCTTATTGCGCTCTTCTGCCCATAACTGCAATAAGTGTAACACACCGACTTTGAATGAGTATGCAATATTCATGAATACTGGAGCGCCACAGTTTTCTGCAAATTAAAAGTGCGGAATACAGTCACCCACCGTGAGCTGGGTGGGCCGAATCGCGCCGCAGATGGCTCTTTCCATGCGCCGGATGGACCTTTCTCATATGCCCCACTTCACCCACTGTTTTTCTTGAGTGATTTTCTTCGTCTTGATGTGCAACGTACGCCGAGACTACGTCGTAGGTGCCCGCTGCGTTCCAACTCAAAGAGAGCGGTACCTTGCACGTTACGCTCATGAACCAATAAGCCTGTTGGACGATCGGGGGCGAAGCTATAATAACGCCGAGCAGTTTTGGTGTTATACACTGATTTTCTTGCCCATCAGGGAGAAGAACTGAAGAGGAATATGTTACGAAATAGCTAAAGGGGATCGCTATCATGTGGATGCTTAGACGATCTTGTTCGAATGGAATCCCGTATGTTACCATCAAAGCGACGGGAGCACGAATGAGATGCTGATTTCGTTTAGTCACAATACAGCGATTAGCGCGGTTCATATGGACGTGCGTGAAATCCAAGATAGTGAACTATACCACTGGTATCCACGAGGAGGTTTATTATGGCTACGCACACTTCACGTATTATGATCCATGCCCCTGCGAAAAATGTCTGGGATGCGCTCACGAAACCCGAACGGGTCAAAAAATGGCAGTACGGAAGCGACCTCCTTACCGATTGGCAAGTCGGAAGCGACATTCGATTCCAGAGTGAGTGGGAGGGTAACATCTACGCGCAATGGGGGAAAGTACTCGAAGTGGTACCGTATAAGTTGATCAGGTACACGCTCTTTGCGCCCCGTCCGGGAAAGGAAGACAAGGCCGAAAATTACTTCGTCATGAGCTATGTGCTGACCGAAGAAGGTAGCAACACTTTGCTGACGATCGAACAGAATGACAATCAGCCGGAGAGTGGCGTTCAGGAGTCTGATGACGAAGACGGTCAGGCGGTTTTGGCCGCACTGAAAAGTATAGTTGAGTCATAGTAACCTTGTGTTTCGCTCGGATCAGCGCTATGGGTTACCGAGGCTACTGAACTTACCACGAGTGGATTCTGACGATATCGTTAGGAGAGTGTGTGAAAATGAAGACTCTGTTCCAATATAATTGGCAGGTTCGGGGTGAGTGGTTGGACTGGTGTGAACAACTACCTTCAGAGGAATTGCTGCGAAACCGCATTGGTGGGGTTGGTAGTATTCTTCGTACACTGTTGCACGTTGTGGATGTTGAACAAGCCTGGATTCAAGGCTTGCAGGGAAAACCTGAGTTTCATTATCGCGATGAGGACTATACATCGCTTGATGCAATTAAAGGTTTATCTGATGCGTGTCGCCCGGACATAGAGAAATTTATTCAGGATTGGTCAGATGATCGTGAAACTCTTAAATTGGATCGGTTCACGTATGGCGAAGTTCTCCGACATGTCGTTGTTCACGAGATTCATCACATGGGTCAGTTGTCTGTGTGGGCGAGAGAAATCGGACGGGAGCCGATTACAGCGAATCTAATCTTGAGGGGGTTGTTCGACTAAAGCACATGTTGTGTCGCTATCGGGGGCCTCTGCGACACAACGGTTGCGACGGGAAGCAGCCCTTATGGCGTTAACGGGCTGAAGAGTTCAATAGTATGAACGTGACGGTTTAAGGAGGGTAACGTATGTTACAGCTAGATGCACCCGGCCAGATCGTGATTCTGAACGGTACTCCGCGATCCGGGAAGTCCAGCATTGCCGCAGTGATCCAGAATACGTTTGAAGGTGTGTGGATGAACTTAGGTGTCGATCGGTTCATGCAGATGACCCCCGAACGCTATCAGCCCGGGATCGGGTTGAGGCCTGGAGGTGAACGCCCCGACCTCGAGCCGATCATTGTGATCCTGTATCGCGCGATGTATGAGGCCATTGCTATGCACAGCCGTTTGGGGCTAAACGTCGTTGTGGATGTGGGTCACCATGACGCGTATTCCGTCCCGCGGGGGATTCTCCCCAACTGTGCTCGGTTACTGAAAGACCTCCCGGTGTTGTTCGTGGGCGTGCATTGCCCAATCGAGATTGTCATGGAACGACGGATCGCTACCTGGCACGCCGGCTACGTCGATGACGGCACGGTGCCAAAGCCGGTCAGCTTGTGGCAGCAGGCCGTCCATGTGCCAGGTATCTATGACTTGGTGGTCGACACCTTGGTGCTCAGCTCCGAGGAGTGTGGTGATTTGATTCGCCAGCGCCTCGAAGAGGGTCCACCACCAACGGCTTTGCAGCGTCTCGAGGCCATGGCCTCGGGATAGGGGAGTGGCATTATCGTGAAGAGCCTATGAAAGGGGTTAATTGATAGTGACGCTAACCACTCTGGAGGAAATAACATGTCTGAGTTTGTTCCCGGAATTGAGTTAAGCAGGAGATTTTATCACGAGGTCGTTCGTCGAATACTTGATGCGAAGTATTCAGGTGTACCGCATGCGGCCGCACATCTTGGACCTGGCAGTGATGTACTAGGTTTTGACACGGAGATGTCCACAGATCATGACTGGGGCCCATCTGTACACATCTTCCTACGCGAACAAGATATTTCACGGAGGGACGACATCTTTGAACAATTGTGTCGCGGTGTTCCCAGTGTCTTCTGTGATTATCCGGTCGAGCCGAATCGGCTGTACATCACCACGCCTCGCGCTTTTTTTTGGCAGCGTCTCGCGTACGATATCACCCAACCTTTAGAGGCAGTGGATTGGCTCACGATTCCTTCGCAGAGACTGCGAGAGGTTACTTCTGGAGCGGTCCATTATGATGGTCCGGGAGAGCTCACTCCACTGCGCGAACGGTTCGCATACTACCCACATGATGTATGGTTATATCTCTTGGCAGCTACGGGGCAAAGAATTGGGCAGGAGGAACATTTGGCACTTCGGGCTGGATATGTCGGGGATGAACTCGGTTCATCGCTGATTGGTTCGCGTCTAGTTCGCGATATCATGAATCTCTGCTTTTTGATGGAGAGGAAGTATGCGCCTTACGCGAAATGGTTCGGTACAGCGTTTCAGCAACTGATCTGTTCTGAGAGTTTAGCGCCTATACTATGGCGAGTACAGATTGCGCCCAGTTGGAGAGAACGCGAGGCAGCACTGTGTGAATCCTACGTATACATTGCCGGAATGCACAATTCACTCGGCATCACCGCGAAAATTCCAGAGAGTGTCACCGACTTTTTCGGTCGACCATTCAACGTGATCTTCGGGGGCAGGTTTGCTGATGCGCTACTCTCCGAGATCCGTGATGACGTGGTAAAGAGTATCGCATGCAGACCACTGATCGGCGGCATTGACCAGTTTACGGATAACACCGATATGCGAGAAAAGCATGTATCACCGGTTGATTCAAAAACATCTTGGAGGCATGTGCTTAAAAGGATGTACACGGAATCACCGTAGCAGAGACGCACTCCCTATGCACCACTATGCAAGGAATACCGGCTTTCGAGGGAGTCGGCTGGAAACTCGATTGCAAAAGAGGCCGCTCTAGGCGACCTCTATTTGCTTACTTGTTTACGTGATTCACAGTTCCCAACTGCTTGTTCCGACTCATGCGCTGCAGCATTTTATTGAGATCAAATCCTGGTCCGGGCGTTTTCGCCGGCTCAGTCTCGGTTGGTTTCGCGGCGGTTTCCTCACTAACATCGGCCCCATCGTCGATTGACGCTGTGGCCTCATGTGGAATAACTGGATTGCCCGCCTCGGCCCCATTTGGGCTGCCGTCAAGCAATACTTGGATTTGCTCCAATAGATTACCCGCTACACCATCCAGCGGATCCTGGGCGTTGAGGAACTTTCTTACCTCGATATACTGAATGATGATCTCGATCACATCGTTGCTGTATGTCCCGTTTTCCTTTAACACGTTGAGAAAATCACACGCTTCCTGCGGAATGTCGGCCTGTATGTACATTCCAAAG
>Ga0080006_1137142_pt1 | contig 12220 bp, 7 predicted proteins | sample RS3BMetagenome_FD_69209 | JGI IMG/M metagenome (GOLD analysis project Ga0080006, IMG submission 69209) | Ferric oxide microbial mat and aquatic microbial communities from Rainbow Spring, Yellowstone National Park, USA - RS3B (SPADES... ...
TACACTTCAGAGGCTCCCTACGGCATACTCTTCCCTGCGAACATCCACCCCGTGAACTCTACGTTTGGGTCGCTTTATCGCTACGGTCAACCTCAGAACCCTGACACGCAGAACATTTACATGCAGACATCGCTCTACGACTTTGAAATCAACGGCAACGAATACGCCACTCCTCTCGGCGTGTCGCCGTCCAACCCTGTTCAGTTGGTACCCTCAGCTGCCTACAACTATACTTTGTCCACCGGCTCCGGGATGACGCCCAACGGTCACCCCTTCAATGGCACAATAGTCACCATGTACTTCCTGCCCAACGCTGTTTGGCAGGACGGTGTTCCAATGACAGCGCTGGACTACAACTTTACGATTTGGTGGCTGGACCTGGGTGGCTTCTCTTCGAATCCTTATAACCCGTCTTCTGACACTGTTACGATTGACCCAGGAGTCGTTGTGAATTACACTGCTGAATCTGGGAACCCGGGCCCAGAATATTTCGGTGAAGCCTCTGGCCTCGTAGACACCTATGTTCCTCCCAGTAATCCCTATGAGATCCAAATATACTTTAACACCACATCCATCTTCAACCTGTTGACGATCTACGGGGAACCGATTCTGCCGGAGCACGTGTTCGCTTCGATTCAACCCACCGAGTTTGCGACCGAGAGCGCCTCTCAATATCTGCCACAAGAAGTGTTTTCTGGTCCCTACGCCTTCCAAGCTTGGAGTGTGACGTCTGACTATGCGACGATTCGCTACTTCCCGTCTTACTATCTTGCGAACCCCTACTCCGATGTGATCAGCGCTCCGCAGGGACAGTCTGCTATGTTCACCATGAACGCTTGGGTTTGGAACCAGAGCCAGTTCGCTTCGAGTAGCGGTACATACACCGCTGGTTACAGCCCGGTTAACGGTGCAAGTGGAACGCTGTACGTGTTGAACAGTAACACTCTGCAGACGATTGCGACCTATCCGCTTCAGTTCAGCGGTAACGGTACATACACCGCTCAGGTGAGCACTTCGTCGCTTGCCCAGGGAACATACACTCTGGTGGCTCAGCTCAACTGGACTGGTGCGTCCTATCCATACTTCGGCGCTGGGCACACCTCCGCGAACAACTATAATCTCCACCAGTACGCCACTTTGATGGTGACGTCGCCCTTGCCACCTCCGACTTCGGCCACTACCAGCTTCGCAACAACTTCGACCTTCACGACCAGCGCTACGACGACTCCCACCACTAAGACCAGCGGAGTCAGCGGCTCAACGATTCTGGTGATAGTCCTGATAGTGATAGCCTTGGTTGTGCTGGGAGTGGGCGTGGCGACTCGGAGAACCAGACCCGCGACTTGAACAACCCAAACCTTTTTATTTTTTTAAGCGTATACCGATATGAGGAGTGGTTTATGTTTAATCTACGATTCATCGTTGACAGGGTGATAAACCGGTTTATTACTTTGATTGTTTTGATGTTGTTTTCTTTTCTTGTGTTCGAGATTTTGCCGCAGGCGCTGGGGTTCAACTTGGGGTTCTTCTTTACGGGTATCACCATGTTGAGCCCGAAGACCGCTAACGCTCAGCTGGCTGCTATCCACGCTGCGGAGGTGACCTACGGACTCAACGCACCCTTGCCTGTGAGGATCGGCAAATTCATAGTGGACCTCTTCACTCTCCACTTCGGCAACAGCGCGTACTACAAGGAGTCGGTTTTCGCCGTGATAGCTCAGTATTTGCCCAACAGCTTGGTGTTGGCCACCGTGTCCCTTTTAACCACGAGTATCCTTAGCATTGTTTTCGGCGTGGTGGCCGCCAAATCGTTTTTGAAGACTAGGGCAAAAGTGGGCGACAAGGTGTCCTCTGTCAGCTCGATTGGTCTCTACTTTATACCAGTGTTTTGGCTGGGAATCATAATGTATATTTTCTTCGCGGACCAGCTGCACTGGTTCCCAGTGAACCTGGCTTTCGCACTGGACGCGGGTGGAACCCACGCCTACACGGGTGCCGCCTACTATTTGAGGTATCTCTGGGCCGCTGCGCTTCCAATAATTCTTTTGACCATTGTGGGATTCGGTCACAGGCAGCAGCTTCTTCGCAACAACATTATCGAAGAGTATAACTCGGCGGGCTACGTGATACACGCCAGGGCTCGCGGCCTCGACGACAGAAAAGTGTTTTACAAGCACGCCTTCAGAAACGCGATTCTGCCCTGGGTCACCCAGGTGGGCCTAGACGTGGCCTTCATCATCTACGGAATATTCTTCGTTGAGGTTATCTTCCAGTTTCCTGGGATAGGCTTGGCCACTGTAACCGCCGCGACCACCTTCGACATTCCCCTGCTGATCGCCACTACGTTTCTCTTCGGCGTGTACACCTTAGTGGTTTTGTTCCTGTTGGATTTCCTGTACGCCTATTTGGACCCAAGGATAAGACTGGGTGAATAGGTTGGACAACCTGATTCTGAGGGCGCTCAGACGCAGGGATGCCTTGGCTGGCCTCGTCATAGTGCTGTTCTTCGTGGTGGTGGGTGGCGTCGTGGCCTCCTTTGTGCCCTATCAGAACACGTATAACCCACAGGATTTCTACGCCGCGGCGCCCGACGCTTTACCCGGTTGGGTTCACCTTCTTCCGGGCTACTCGAATCTTCCTCCCAACTTGGTGTTTCCCTCATCGGTCAACCTGCAAGCCTTCAAGTCGCCCAGCGCTGTTCAAGCCTGGGTGTTAACGGACCCCGCCGGGGTCACGGCTCAGAGAGCCTATGCCCCCTCGGTTGGCCCCACGAACGTGGCCGGCGGAAGCCAAGGCGCCTACTTGCTTGTGAACACGGGTAACGGAAGCGAGTCGATAACTGTGAGTGGAACGGGTAACTCAACCGTGCCGGTTTACCTGACCCACACCTTCACGTATGATTATGCGTCCCCCAAAATGTTCTACGGCCAAGTCGTGGTGGACCCCGCTCAGGTTCAGAACGCTGGGGTCGCGGTGTTCCTGTTCATAGAGTCCCCCAAGGGGGTGTACCCCATTGCGCTGTTAGCGGACACTGCGGGTGAAGCCGCTTTGGAGTCTTCTCCCAGACTGGGCAACGCGTATCTGAGCTACTTCAGCAGCCCAACGCTCTCAGTTTTGCAGCATGGGAGCTGGAACTATATAAGCGGGATTTCGACGGCTTCCACTCTAATGCCTCTCGCCTATCTGAACGGGACCTCTGTTAACACTCTGGATGTTCCAAGCACGATTTTCGCGTCTTCGGGCAACTATACCGTGGGCGAGCTGATAGAGGTTTTCCCCCGCGGCGACTTTAGCGTTAAACTGTTTCAGTCCGACTTCAAGTTTCAGATTTTTGGCAGCGTGTACGGCTTGATGGGCACGGACACGAACGGCGCGGATGTGTGGTCTGAGTACGCGACTTCGACGCGCATCGCCTTGGAAATAGGGTTTGGCTCGGCCGTGATAGCCTTGGTGATCGGCACCCTGCTTGGCCTCGTAGCGGGTTTCTTCGGCGGGCTCGTGGACAGCGTGTTGATCTTCGTTTTCGACTTTCTGCTTCTGATACCCGGCCTCATTCTCCTCATAGACCTGGACACCACATTTACCATAGCGCACATCACGCCCAACAAGGTTTTGCTGCTGATCTTTATTCTGGGAATCCTGGGTTGGGCTGGCATTTCGCGCATAATCAGGTCCCAGGTGCTGAGTCTACGCTCCAGAACCTATATTCAGGCGGCTCAGACAATGGGTGGCACCAAGTTCTACATTCTGAGGCGTCACATATTGGTGCACACGGCGGGCACCATAATCGCGCTTGTGACCTATATTGTACCCGGCCTTGTGCTGGCCGACGCGGGTCTGGACTTTTTGGGTGTGGGTATAAGCAAGATTCCCACTTGGGGCAACATCTTGGCGAACCTTGTGAACCAGATCACGCCCACAAACGGTTACCTGTGGTGGATCAATCTACCCATAGGTCTTTCGATTATTCTTCTTTCGGTGGGCTTTTATTTGGTGGGCACCGCTATTCAAGAGGAGTATTCTAGGGCTGCGTGAATCGACGTGTTGGTTGTAAACAAAATTGTTAGGGTGAGAAACTTCAGCGTGGTGTTCGACACGCCGCGCGGCAAGCTGGCCGCTGTTTCCAACGTGGGATTCGACGTAAACGAGGGCGAGACGCTTGGAATAGTGGGCGAGTCTGGGGCCGGCAAATCCACTTTGGCCGCGGGCATCCTGCGGCTCCTGCCTTTTAACGCTAAGATAGCGTCGGGGGAGGTCGTGGTTGACGGCAAAAACGTGTTGGCCATGACGGAGCCCCAGCTCAACAAAGAGTTGAGGTGGACCGTTGTTTCGTATGTTCCCCAAGCGTCGCAGAACGCGTTGGACCCTCTGTATAAGGTTAGGGACCAGTTCGTGGAAACGGTTCAGGCGCACTCCGACATGCGGGAAAAAGAAATACTGGCAAAGGCGTCGGAGCTCTTAGAACATGTAGGCGTGGACCCCGCAAAGCTGGACTCTTATCCTTGGGAGCTGTCGGGTGGTCAGAAGCAGAGAGTCATGATTGCCTTGGCGCTGATTCTGAACCCCAAAATCATAATAATGGATGAGCCCACAACCGCTTTGGATACAATTATTCAGGCGCAGATACTCGAATTGTTCAAGCAGCTCAAACAGTTTCAGAGGCTCACAAGCGTTTTTATTTCCCACGACATAGCCGTGATATCTAACGTGGCCGACAGAATCGCGGTGATGTACGCGGGTCGCTTGGCGGAGCTTGGAGGAGTCAGAGAAGTGTTTTCGAAGCCGCTTCACCCCTATACGCAGGGACTGCTCAAATCTGTTCCGGACATGCGAAGAAACGAAGTGTTCGGGTTCATACCGGGTCTGCCTCCGGACCTGGTGAACCCGCCTTCGGGGTGCCCCTTTCATCCCAGATGCCCCTTCGTCATTGAGATCTGCAAAACGGTTTTACCCACCTTTGAAGCCTACGGCGGGGAGCACTACGCGGCTTGTCACGTGGCTTCCCAGAAATTTGTGGAGGTAAAGTAGGCAGTTGACGCTTGAGCAACCCCTGAACGTGGAGAGCAGCAGAAACGTTTTCGAAGTCCAAGATTTGAAGGTCTACTTCAGGGTTAAGGCTAGGGGTTCAAAGCTGTTTGTGCGAGCCGTGGACGGCGTGGACCTAACCATTGAGCGCAACAGGTCAATCGGCTTGGTGGGTGAATCGGGCTCGGGGAAAACCACTTTGGGGAAAACCCTAGTCGGCCTCATAAAACCCTACTCCGGGAAAGTGCTTTTCGAGGGCAGGGATCTCTACGGTTTGAAGAGAGGCGAGCTGAAAGAGTTCAGGAGAAGGGTTCAAATGGTTTATCAGGACCCGTTCGACGCCATCGACCCACTCTACAGCGTCTATGATGCGGTTGCCGAAGGCGTAAGAATACTCAGGCTGTACGCCGACAAGCAGCAGCTGGATGAAGCGGTTTACAGGGCGCTGGAAACCGTGAGGCTCACCCCTCCGCAGGAGTACGCAGTGAGAAGGATAACGAGTCTTTCGGGTGGTCAGAGGCAAAGAGTGGCCGTGGCCAGGTCGGTGGCGATGAATCCCGACGTGATGATTCTGGACGAACCCGTGTCCATGCTGGACGCCTCCGTCAGAGGCGAAGTGATAAAGCTGATGTCGGACCTCAAACAGTCTGGGAAAACCTTTATGATGATAACCCACGACATAGCCACAGTCAAATTCTTCACCGAAAGAATAGCAGTTATGTATCTGGGTAAAATCGTGGAGATAGGTGACTCCTTCGAAATAATATCGGAGCCACTCCACCCTTACACGCAAGCCCTGGTCGCCGCTGTGCCGGTACCCGACCCCCAGCATAAGGTGCAGAGCCTCGCCAAAGGAGAGATACCCAACGCCGTGCTTCCCCCTCCGGGGTGCAGGTTCCACCCTCGGTGTCCAATTGCTCAGGAGGTCTGTAAGACCGAGGAGCCCCTGCTGAGAGAAGTGAGGAAGGGGAGGTTTGTCGCGTGTCACTTCGCCTGAGCCTCGCGCTTCTAGGTCTTATTCTTTGGGCCCTGCTGGTCGGCTTCGCAGGCGCTTCGGCGACGAGCCAAACCCTGTGGCAGCCGGTTCCCTATGTCCACGTGACCGAAAGGCTACCCTGGTTCGACCAAACCGGCGTGAACTTCACTTATTACGTGAACGGCAGTTATCCGCTCTTCACTGGCTACGAACACTACAGTGGTGAAGCAAACGTGGAGACAGCGGGTTTGGCGCCCAACAACACGTTGAAACTTCTAGTGTTCACAAACGTGAACCAACCTGTTCTGCCCAACGGCTCCGTGTACGACGACCCACTTTTCCCCGCGTATCTACCCGTTCTACCACGCCAATTCGTGGTTCCACGCTCATTCAGCGTGCTGGCGCCGGGCTACGGCCTGTTCTTTAAGTACCTTGGAAACTCGACGGCAGAGTTGAACGGTGGCTCCACCGAGGTCTACTCATACTCCGTATCCGCCTCCGCGGTGGGGGGCCAAGGCGAGTCGCCGGTGACCAAACTGTTTGAAGTTTCGCCTTCCAACGGCGCAATCTTGGTTTACAAAGTGACCAACAGTTACTCGAATTCCAGCGTCTCCCTGACCCTGAAAAGCCTTCAGGAACCCACCGGGCCAACTGAGGCTACGTGGAACCTTTCTCTGCCCGCCTACGCTAAGCCGGGCAACTATGTTAGCTATGTGACCACTGGGTCGCTCAACGAGACCCTGAATTTTAAATCCCTGTTCGCGGAGCCCAACGGCGTGTTCTTCTTTGAGAAGAACAACACTGTGAACGGTGCTCCGCAGGGCCCGGTTTTCTTCGTTGACAGCTACTCCAATCCAGTGTTTTACCCGGCTGCAACAAAGTTCGGGGACACCGTCAGCTTCGGGGTGGCTATAGGAGCCTTGGAGACCACGCCTCTGACTTACAGAGGCGAAACAGCGGTGAGCACCCCCGCCGGAAAATTCGATGCTTATGCCTACGCCAACACGTCTATCGGGTTCGAGGCGTATTTGAACACCGCCACTGGTGTGGCCGTGCTGCTTGAGCTACCGGCACCCGCGGGCTTCATTGAACTGGCGTCATCCAACTTCTTGCTGCCGGCTGGGCCACAGACATCGGCCTATTTACCCTTTGCCCTCTTAGGCCTAGTGGTTATAGTGGGCTCCTCAATGCTTTTGTTCAGACGCAAAAAAAGTCGAGGAGCCAAACCACGCAAAAAGGCGCCCGCCAGAAGATAAACGCATGCGCTCAAAAAAGGCGGGAAGCGGAATAGGGCACCATCTTGGCGGATCCCCCTTCCCTTCTCCCTTTCCCTTCCCCTTCCCTCCGGGGCTCAGCGGTGCACACCACAGCCGATGGGGGATGCTTCAGTCAGTTTCCAAGTTCGTATGGGCACCTGTGTTCATCAACGTGTAAAACGGACATCGCCGGCTGAAAGCACACCAACACATTTTTATTTTGACTCGGATTAGTCTTAGCGCGTCTCAAACTTAAGTAAGTACGTCGCAACAACTATCCACGGGGCTGTCGTCCAGCTTGGTCTAGGATACCACCCTGGGGCGGTGGCGATCGCGAGTTCAAATCTCGCCAGCCCCATTATCTTATTATATGTATGTTAGGGTTAAGCGTGAAGTGGATTTGGAGGCTATGATTGACCCGCTCGACGAGTTCGGAGGCGTGTTTAGGAACCCCTTTATAAAGTGGGGTTATGGGTAGCTCTCAAAGTTCTCGTTTTCTTTCTTTTAAAGGTGGCCTGCAAAAACGGGTCCACGCCTTTTGTAAAGGAGGTCAGAAGTCTTGGCTGGTTCCATGAATCCTTGTACTTCTTTATCTTGGTGGAGAGGTAGCGGGTGAAGCGGAGAGATAACCGGTGGAGAAATGTGCAACTTTGTAAGCACTAAGACTCTAAAGAGAGTGATGTCCACTCGAACTCTGGGAGACCCGCGAGGAGGCTTCAACCTGCTTGGAACCGTGCGAGCAGCCGCATACCCGACAGAGGAAACATTCGGCTTACTGGTGTAACCGACTCCCGTGTGTGGCCAATGGCTCATGGTTTTCTCATGAGTGAAGATTACTAAACATATTCGTGTATGTTGTATCTTGGGTGTGCACCCTGAGGCCCACGCCCTACTAGGCGCACGACATTGTTTTGCAATACACACTTATTATGCATGCTGAACAAAAAGCATGGAGAGGTTTTTACACAAGGTAACACACTGCTCAAGTAGTCTGTTTAAGGTTTAAAAATGGATGCGTTTACACGCGCTCGTATCTCGCTAAACCACACGTCGGCCGTCTTTCAGCACACTAATCAACGAGGCTGCCATAGATCACTTTGAAGCCCAGCTCTCGAGCCCTGTTCAACGTCTCTTTGTCGATGTTTACCGCCACGAGGTAGACTTGATCAGCGCTCTTTTTAAGGATTTTTTCAACGTAGCCCACTACATCTTTCAAATGGTCCATGTCTTCCCATTCAGGAAAGGATTTGACCTCGATCAGTGTGAGTTTACCGTCCTTCACCAAAATATCTGCTTGAACGCGTCTACCCTTCAGACCGGTTACGCTGCCGTCATAGTCCATATAGGAAAAGCTCTCAACTTTACCCGGCTCGATGCCCTGCGCCTCAAGCGCCTCTTTAAAGGTGCCAAGTAGTGTACGCTCCAGATCGGAGCCCCACCTTTGCCCCATTCTGCCCAAGACGACTTCAAACCTGTCTCCAAGCCGGTTGAAGTCTTCTCTTAGTTTTTGTATTTCGCGGTTGAAGTCTTCTCTTAGTTTTTGTATTTCGCGGTTGAAGTCTTCTCTTAGTTTTTGTATTTCGCGGTTGAAGTCTTCTCTTAGTTTTTGTATTTCGCGGTTGAAGTCTTCTCTTAGTTTAACTTGTTCCTCTGCTAGCTTTGTAAAATCTTCTCTTAACATCTTAATTTCTAGGAGCGTGTTGGCAATGCTCTTCTCGTTTTCGTCAAGGCGTCTTATGAATTCAGTGTAGCCGAGTAGGCCCGCTGCGATAAGCCTGAATTCCTCGTCCTCTCTGAGAAGCCGCAGAAACTCCTCCTTAACGCTCATACCAACATATCTTACTCTAGTTTATTAACTTAAATCTTTCCTACCGAAGGCGGACAACTTCTGCACACATCCGCCACCAAATGCGTATGCACGACTATGCCGGCATCAGAACCTCGGTTTGTAAACCCAGTGTTTGGTAATCGAGTGAACCTTCCCGTGTCCGCCTCTCCTCTCCCCTCGTAAAGAAGCCTACGACACGGGACACGCATACGGGAAAAGAAGAAAAAAGAGGCTTCTTAACGTAGAGGGCTTACATTCACGTCATGATTTTGGTTCTGGGTCTAGAGCTGACCTATTTTTTGAAGGACTCGATGTCCTCTTCAATGATTTCTTCGATGTTTCCATCTAGCGGTGAACGATTGCGCCTATAAACCAAATTGTTTGGGCGTCGTTAAACGAAAAAATGTTGGAACACCTTGGCCTCAAGATTAATAGACAAGAGAGGGGTCCGACTCTGCGACTAAGAATCTAATTCGTCTGGTATAAATATTTGAGGGAAAACTATTTAAAAACAGCCATGGTTTAACCCTGATTTTAAGTGAATGGGTTCAATAAAACCGGTCGCACCGAGAAAAGAGTCGCTGAGTATTTAAAGGAAGTAGACGCCGACGTGGGTGTGGGCTTCAAAAACCTTGTGAGCGGAGAGGAATTTTATGTAAAAGGAGAGAAACGCTTTCTTACGGCGAGCGTGTTCAAGGTTTATCTGCTCGCGGATTTTTATAGACGTGTCAAGGAAGGTGGGTTAAACCCAGACGCAGCTTATAAATTGAAAGACTCTGATAGGTCCCCTGGCTCAGGTGTTTTGCAGTATCTTCAATCCGGCGTCGAGCTAAGACTAAGGGATCTGGCCAAGCTGATGATGATTATAAGTGATAACACTGCGACGGATATGTTGATGCGGATTCTGGGTAAGCGCAGCGTCGCTGATACCGTTAACTGGTTGGGTTTGAAGAACACGAAGGTTTCGAAGACAACTAAGGAGCACCTGTGCGACATGTACGATTTCAAGGATAAGGAAGCATGGGCCAGATTTCTGGGTTTGAGTGGTCCCAGCCTTAACTTTGACGGTGTCAGACTCAAAGAAGAGTTTTGCAGAAACGTTCACAAAATCGCGGGGGTTCAGCCAATTTCGAGTTATCCTCTCTTCGAAAAGTTGGGTATAGACAAGGCGAGTAAGGCTTTCACTGATCTCGAGGACAACGACGTCACAAGTCCCAGAGACTTGGTAACAGTGTTTGAAGCGTTTTATCGCGGAAAACTCTTCGGTAGAGGAGCCGGAGAAGCCATGGATATAATGGCGGCGTGTGAAACCGGGGCTGCTAGGATTAAAAGCGCTTTGCCTCCAAACGCTGTGTTCGCACACAAAACTGGTACGGTGCCCGGCGTAGTCAACGACGCTGGAATAGTCATGGTTGCAGACAAAAAATACATTTTAGCGGTGCTGGTCAACGGTTTGAAGTTTGGTAGTAGAGCGAACTACGTGGTAAAAGGTGAGAAGATAATATCTCGAATATCCAAGATAGTGTATTCAGAAGTGGTTCGAAAAGACGAGCCGCATCGTTGACCCCGCAAGAGTTCACAGCGGTGTCCGCGTGTTGGTGCTAAGGTTGCATTCGAGGCGTCGTCGGTATCGCTGCTAGGATTCGATTAATAGGGCTGCGTTCAGTTGCTGTGATAAATGGGTTCACAGTTGCAGCGCGGCTGACCCAATTGTTCGAATCGACGTATTGTGCCGAATCCCGGCTGTTTCGACGTACGGGTCTCAGCGGAGATCAAACAGCTAGGTATAAATCTGAACCAATCCTTAAAAAGAAAGAAGCTGAGTTCAGCTTGTCCGCTTTCTACGGGTAGCCGCCACAGCGGCCAAGGCGGCGACTATTATGATTACTATTACTGCTGCGATGACTAGGCTGGTGGTTGTCGGTGGACTCTTCGCGGGCAAGGTGGTGCTTGACGGGGTCGAAAAGCTTGTCGTGGTCTGGGTGGTGGAGGTGGGTGTTGTTGAGATAGTGCTGGGTGAGGTGCTCGAGGACGTAACGGTTAATACCCCATACTCGTGGAAGTTGTAGCTGTTGGCCGTGGTTGAGCCGTTTCCGCTGTAGAAATAGTAGGGCGCACCAGTCCAGTTGACTTGGGCGAGTAGCAGGTAGTTGCCAGGTTGCAGGTTGGCTGTGTTAATCGTGGCAGTGTATACTCCTTCTCCCGTGTTCTGCATTGGGTCGGTTTGCAGGATCTGCATGTTGTTGAAATTTGCTACGTAAAGCGTGGCCGCTGCGTTGTTCACGGGGTTGTAGACGGCAAAGTAACCCGTGGAGTTTGTTACGATTTGGCTCGTGTTATAAGTCTTCACCGTTATGCTGAACTGCGCCGTAGAACCAGCGGTTGCCATTATTTGGTTCACATAGGGGTTCGTGAGGAAATATGCGGGGTTGCGCAGCTGCGCGGTGAAGTCCGCCGACGGGCTCCACGCCTCAAACATATAGCCGCTTGCGGGCACGTATTGAGGCAAGTACTGTTGCGGTGAACTCTCTTGGCTCATCTGGACTGGTGAGACGTGAGCCAAAGTGTGCTCTGGGATGGTTGGGAAGCCGAATATGTTGTAGAGGTTAAAGATGGACGAAGTGTTAAAGTATATTTGAAGCTGATAGGGGTTGTTCGGAGGCACATAAGTGCCCACCATGCCCGGCGCTCCGTCGTACCAAACCAGCGATGGATAATTCGCTTCGGCTGTATAGTTCAGCGTTATACCAGGGGAATACTCAATCGTGTCTATCGAGGGATTGTAGGGGTCATGGGTGAATCCACCCACATTGAAGTACCACAGCGTGAAGTTATAGTCCTCCGCTGTCAGGGGCACTCCGTCTGCCCAAGTTATGTCGTGTAAGAAGTTGAAGGTTATCACTGTTCCGTTGTAAGGCTCACCGTTCGGCATCAAACCCGAGCTTGCTGTTACACTATAGTTGTACGCCGCCCACGGGAAGTAGTCCACCGAGCTGTTCAAAGCTATTTGTAGGGGTGACACATACTGTGCTCCAAAAATGTAATCATCTATGGCGGCCAGATAGGTGTACGGGTTAAGGGTGTCGGGGCCAGCCCCGTAGCCTATTCTGTAGAACGACCCCACAGTGGAGTTGC
>Ga0080006_1095090_pt1 | contig 12207 bp, 12 predicted proteins | sample RS3BMetagenome_FD_69209 | JGI IMG/M metagenome (GOLD analysis project Ga0080006, IMG submission 69209) | Ferric oxide microbial mat and aquatic microbial communities from Rainbow Spring, Yellowstone National Park, USA - RS3B (SPADES... ...
TCCGTACGGAACGAGTGCGACGGTAAACGATCATGTCTCCTTAGATGACAACATCCTAGCCGCTGCGAAATATCAAGCGAAACATGCCACGGAAATTGCAAAAAAGCTGAAACAATAAATCGATTTTATGTCGCCAGGGAGCAATGATTTTTTGGCTCCCTGGCGATTTCTTCTGCAACGATTACACTTTGCCATACGAGCAGCAATAGTCCAATACTCTTCGCACCTTCAACTGAAAGCGCGTGTTCGCCGGCACAACGAACGTGCCCGTTCCGTCAAAATGTCGCCATTCGGATTCGCCAAGTAGCAACACGTCGACCGCTCCCGCTAATACTTCCATCACTTCTTGCTCAGAAGCGGCAAATTCGTACTCGCCTGGCAGCATAATGCCAAGCGTTTTTCGCGTGCCGTTTGCGAATAAGACAGTTCGACTCGTGGCTTTCCCGTCGAAGTAAACATTCGCTTGCTTTACAACGGTAACATTCTCGAATTGTGACACGTTGCCATCACTCCTTCATGGTCAATCGGAAAAAGCCACAATGGCGATATTGCCCCATCATCGCATCGTGTACGGTCGTAAAGCAACTTATCGTCCGGCTTCGAGCGGGTCGCGTCGTTGAGACATTACTTTACTTCGATTTGATATTCCCCAAGCTCTTCTAAATTCAAACTGATATTTTCCGTTATATACAGTTTTCCGTCCGTTCTGACTTCTAAGTTTCCCTGATAGTGCTTCCACTTGTAAATGTCGATGCTCCATCCCGAGCCATCCGCATCGACGTACACATCGGTCGTTAGTGAATTGTAGAGGAACTCGTACTGTCCCGCCTTGATATGGCCTAATTCCATCGAATGCGCCTCGCTTTGCAACTCGCCGAATCGCGACCCGGTTCTTTTCATTCAACCAACTCGCTCTGTGAAAAGCGGATTTACAAACTTAGTCTTGTTTTGAACCTTTCTACGGCCTTTTCCGTGTTCTCTCGGCTACCAAACGCCGTCAATCGGAAATACCCCTCGCCGCTTTGTCCGAACCCAACGCCCGGAGTCCCGACAATGTTCGCCTCATTCAGCAATTTATCAAAGAACTCCCAAGATCCCAGATCCTTCGGCGTCTTCAACCAAATGTACGGCGCATTAACCCCGCCATTCACGGACAGGCCGAGGCTCGCTAAGCTGTTGCGAATGATTTTCGCATTGGTCATATAGTAATCGACTAGTCCTCGAACCTGTTGCTGACCTTCTGATGTGAAGACGGCAGCAGCGGCTCGCTGCGTAATGTACGGTACTCCGTTAAACTTCGTCGTTTGTCGACGATTCCACAGGCCGTTGAGCGATACCGCATTGCCGCTTTCATCGTACGCCATTACCTCTTTCGGCACGACCGTGTAAGCGCAACGCGTCCCCGTAAATCCAGCCGTCTTTGACAGACTGCGGAACTCGATGGCCACTTCCCTTGCCCCTTCGATCTCATAAATGCTACGCGGAACATCCTTCTCTTGAATGTACGCTTCGTAAGCGGCATCGTACAAAATGATGCACTTATTTTTCCGCGCGTAATCCACCCAACGCTTCAACTCTGTCTTGGACTGTGTCATCCCCGTTGGATTGTTCGGGTAACACAAATAAATCAAATCGACCTTTCGGCTTGGAAACTCCGGGGTGAAGTTGTTTTCGGCGGTGCATGGCAGATAGACGATGTTTTCATAGCGGTTGGTTTCTTTGTTATATTTGCCGGAACGGCCCGCCATCACGTTGCTATCCACATACACGGGATATACGGGATCAGTGACAGCAATGACGCTGTCAGAACTAAAAATTTCCTGAATGTTGCCAACGTCGCACTTCGATCCGTCACTTACGAATACTTCATTCGTTTCGAGCGGTATGCCACGGGCTCTGTAGTCGACCTCAACAATCTTCTCCAACAGAAAATCGTAACCTTGCTCCGGACCATAGCCGCGAAACGATTTTTCCTCAGCCATTTCGTCAACCGCAACGTGCAGAGCAGCAATAACGGACGGCGTGAGCGGCCTTGTCACATCGCCGATCCCCAAATTAATAATTTCCGCGCTCGGATTTTCACTGATGAATTTCGTTCTCCTTCTCGCAATCTCGGAAAACAAATAGCTACCCTGTAGTTGCGAATAATTCCCATTTATTTTCGCCATGTGGCAGCTCCTTTCGATATATCGTTCTATTATACTGGAAGGCGGACAAGCGACAAACTCCTCTACTTATCTTCGTGTACGCCGAATTTTTTTTAAAACGATTTCAACCGTTCGTGCAGGTAAGGCACAGACTGCAAAGCGTACTCCTTATGGGAAAGCTCCCCGCCTTCGATCACCGCCAAGCATGGAACACTCTCGATCCGCCAATCCCGCGCCACGTCCGGCATGAAATTGATGTTGCATTGATAAAGAGGAAGTTGCGGCAACAGCTCCGCGACGATGATCAACATGCGCTCAGCCAGTTTACACGTGCCGCAAAGCGGTGTATAAAAGTAAATTCCCATTGTTTCTGTCGACTTTTTCAAAACGTCGTTCAACTCTGCCTTACTCAATTCAATCACCCGTGTCACCACCTCCAAACACAATGCGTCGCACATAACGATACTCGATTACAACGGCATCCCCACATCCGCCTCGCTTGACAAGCGTCACAGAGGTCGCTGACGCGCTTGGCTAATGCGTTAGGCAAAAGTCCGTCCCAATTCAAATAAGCGAAAGCCAGCCGCGCATCGATCCCCACTCTATCATCGGGGTGAATCTCCTACCCAGCGCATTCCCGCAACAATTGCCTCATTTGCGCTTCGATGCCGTTGTCTTCAATAAAGTGAACTACGAGTTGTCGCAACATTTCTGCTTCCCTTCTGTGCACCGGCATGCGAATCACCACATCATCCGCGCCGTGCACGAGCACCCCCTGAAACAAGCGCTTTTTTCCGTTTTCAACGACCTCAATCAGCGCGCGGACGGATCGATGATCCGGTTGATACTCCAGTTTCTCCAAACGTATATCCAAGGTATGTCCCTCACTTTTTCAAACTGTGAAATCCCGCATGAAGCAATATTTATGTCAGTATACACCGAGCGTTACTACTTGGAACAGAGTCCTTGCAACCCGTTTGGAAGAGCTGTTACATCCATTTCCATCTTCTGCCACTGAACTCAGTAAATTTCTTACAAAAGTAATCCATTTTGAAACATACGTCGTTTGGCATGGTGGTATCAGTCGTACTGTCAACGATACTTATAATCATGATTACCGCTCATGCACCACAGTTATTCAGCTCACAAGACGTGAATAGTCCAATGTTTATCACAGGGATCGTTTTCATGGCACTAGGTACAATCTTTGCGTCGATGGGACTCCGACGCGGAATGATCAAAGACTTAGATCAGTAACTCACGTTAACGCGATGCCATCGGGCTTCCACTTCTTAGGGGCACCGTTCACTGGTCGGCACACGGGGGACTGGTGGGTATAGTGGAGTTACTCGTGCATCGCGGTGCTGACATACATGCGCCGGCGCCTGAGGACAAGGCCACACCGCTTAGCATGGCGGAACTCAGGAAAAACGACGATGTAGTTTTGCGGGTTCGCTCCTGCAGGATTTCCATGTTTTCCAACCATTTGCGGCGAGCAATCCAATTAACAAATAAGCCAGTCCGCCAAACTTGAGATAAATGCCCACACTGATAACAGCCGCAATCAGGGAAAATATTACCTGCTCCTTATACTTGCCTGGTGAAGTCGGCGGGTCAGTCAGCATAAAGAATGCGAGGAACAAGGCTGAGTTCACAATTGGGTTCCGTAGCGCATCTCCAGGGGTGAAGGCCGCAGATCCGAAGTGAAAGTACCCTGCTATCAGCAAGAGCGCGAAGTACGCGCCAAGGAAAGTGAGAACCTGTGGGAACTTATTCACCCGGCTGGCCACGAAATAACCAACGATGATGAGAAAGACGATGCACCACTGCGGTAAGTCCGCCAAGTCACCCCACCAGCTTTGCTCGGTATGAAAAACATAAATGGCAACCAACAAACCAAATGCTGCTGGGTTGAAAATGGGTTTACGTCCAATTTTAAGAATGTGTTTGGAAGCCATCGCAACGGCCGTTGTCAGGACTGTAATCGACCAAGGTGTGGTTGAACTGAGCACCAGACCGATAATCGCGCCTGTAACGGCCCCTCCATCTCCAAACCACCACCGGTTGTTCTGACGCAACAACCCTACGAGGACGTCCACTAGGATACCCGTGACCATCGCAATACCAATCGTCTTGATGCCACTGGTATCGGACGGATGAAGTGCACCAATGCCCATGACGACGACCAGTGTCGCCAGCACGAAACCTTTGGGGGTGTTGAAAAACTTTCGCAACGGCCCGGGTTAGCGTCGAACGGACTGCTCCGTGTGATTACCCATGCCCGAATCTCTCCATTTCTCCGTGTCCACGTTATTTTCATTTCGCCTCGCATGTCGTGTGCTCATTCTCTCACCTCATAACCCCTCGGGTTCGTTCTGAACAGTGGATTCACGGATATCCGTACTCTCATTCTCGTGCAGATACCTATGGAAACCTTTCGTACTATGGAGATCCAGTGTATCTGTAATCATCAAACCTTCAAGGCCAACGTCATGTATGAGCGACAACCCGTCACCGACGCCATATAAGAAACTGGCTGTGGAAAACGCGTCTGCCAGCATCGCGTAGGGCGCAAGCACTGTACAACTAACCAATCCGGGAGGAGACTCAAGAGACAACGGATCAACAATGTGATGCGTATTTGCTCTCTGAGGACTCGGGCGCTCATAACTTCCCGACGTACATACGGCTTGGTTGCTGATAAGCAGTTGAAGAATTACGTCGTGCTTGTGGAACGGGTGTTGTATCCCCACCGGCCATTGCTCATCGTGCTCATCCAATCCCGCCGCATACAAGTCTCCCCCTGCATTAATGAGGAAGCCTTCAAATCCTTCGAGTTCCTTGACAGCCAAGTCCACCGCAAGGCCTTTCGCCACGGCGCCGAGATCGAGTTGCATTGGCTTGGTTAGTGTCACAGTTCGATCTGCTTCATTGAGGACGACGTCCTTGTAGGTTACCGATGGCGCGGACTCAGAGTGAACCTCCTCACCGCTCAAGTAGTGACGGTTGAAGCCAAGGTCCTCCATCGAGCGGCCAATCGTAGGATCAAACTTGCCATCCGTTGCATCCGCAACTTCGCGTGCAAACCGTAGCGCCTGAAAAAGGACGTCATTCACTGGTACGGGCTCACCGACGATATGACAGAGTTTCCGTAGTTCACTCGTTTCGTCAAACCGACTACAAGTCTGTTCCACATATTCAAACACGCCGATGGCGCGGGTTATGCCCCGATTCACTTCGAGTACCGGCTTGGTTGTCGCAACGTTGATGCGAATCAACGTTCCCATCCCCAGAACCGCCTTCGTCCAGTTGCTCTTGATACACACGGGCTCTGTCATCAACCATTCCCCGTGTACTTGGGGTTCTGGGCCTGTTGCAAGCTCTGAGTCACGGCGTCCATGAAGTCATAGGAGCTGAGGGTGGCGCTCGATACATAACCCACATCGGCCTTCTGTTCTTGCAGGACAGCCTGCGGCATGACGGGGTCAATGTTCGACTCCGGATAATGAGTGTCACACTGCGTGATTTGTACGTTTGTGATTTTACCGCCCTTAATCGTCACTGCAACCGCCACGCTGCCAATCCGGTTGCTACCTGAACCTTGATAAGTTCCATCCAACCACTTCTTCGGCGGCGCCGGCGGCGTGGACGGTTTCGACGTTTTGGTAGAATTCGAGTTCTCGTTTCCACTCGATGCGCTGTTCCCGGCGCCACCCGAAGTAGCGGGTGCCGTTGCAGCTACCGCATTTTGACTCGTCGCTTGTCCGTGTGCTGACGTGCTATTTGGTGAGCTGGCCATCGCCGTTGATGACGAGTCGGTTACTACGTAACCAGCAACGTACAAAACGCCCACTGCCACAGAGGCGAGTGCAACGAACTTATTTCCCATCTTACCCGCCATATGGTCATCCCCTTTGTAAACTGGACCCTTTGTCTATTCAACGCGATTTTTCACCGGTCTCTTCGAACTCGAATATTGCTAATCTTATACTACAAGATAGATTGCAAGGGTAGGTGGAGACAATGTCAAATAATTGTGGAGAAGTCCGCACATCTTTCCACAATTTCTGCCTATTCGCAGAGAAGAAGCTGCAAAAAAAAAAAAATGACCCACCCCAGTTGAGTAACTCTCTTCAAACCTTGGTGGGTGAAGAAGGGAGAGTCCAATGACTGAAGGTGGATCCCTTTAGAAGTTACTGTATCTAAATGATTATGCCGTGACTGCATAAGCCCTATAGCTAGACAGCAGCCATTGGGTGCCGACGAAGTCGAGCGATGAGCGCATCGTCTATGAATACACCGCAATGTTGAAGAGCCAAAAGCGCGGCGCCAGCTGTACCCGACAATGTCGGATCCACTACGTGAAACACGCGGCATGATCGGTTTGCAAGAGCAAGTTCAGTTTGACGCTTGATATACGGTGAGCGCAGAACGCTACCCATCAGAGCGACGGTAACCGTATCCGATATGAAGCATGACCCAAGCATCTTTATACCTTCCGCCATCCCAATTGCAATTGTGTTGCAAACTGACTGTGCAAGTGCAATCCCGTTCTGGGCTGCCTCCGTTACAAGTGGGCAGATAGACCTCACTGTACGACTGAACTCGGGAGACCAGTTGTATCCGAAAGAAATTATCTCCTCCCGGAGCGCCTCCAATGTTGGTTTCTGAAGCTGGGCAAGCACGCGCTCAATGAATTCTTGGTTATCCGGTTGAAAGCCCGTTCCAATCATCGCGTGGATGGCTCCACAGGAGAGATGCCATGCGCCTCCTCCGGAGAAATGCGCTAGATTTTCGCTATACAATCGGCGATCCGTTTCTGTAACGGCATAAACCGACCATCCGGTTCCGGAAATGGCGATAATTCCGGGTTTCGAAAGCAGTGCGCCTGAATGCGCGACGACAGAGTCGCTTACATGGTACCACGCGCAAGTTTCCCCCAAAACATTCGTAAACCGTTCCGCCCATTCCAGGTCTTTCGGATCGTTCAATCCCGCTAACCCCGCGACGAAGCCTAGAACATCAGTCGGTTGTCCTTTTACCTCCGCAATAACTTGACGAATGACTCTTTGAATATTCTGTTCTGCATCCGGGTTTTGTTCGGGATTGCCCGGTCTCCCTTCTACGTAAGCCAACATTACCCATAAGATCTATAGCAGAAACTCGCGTATGTGTGCCGCCGCTGTCCAGCCCAATTACGAAATTCATAGCCCCACTCCCTTTATAGATGCCCCAAGCTAAGCTCTAAGATGCCATGGCCTTTCTCTGGGGTAATAATTCGGGACGAAAGCCACTTATCCTACTTCCACATCGACGGTTGTTACGGTTTTTTCCGTTTCGTGACGTGACCCCTATCCCACTTCCTCCACCAAGTTTTCCAAGTTCTAAACTTGTTACGGAGTATGAGACCGATGGCTTAGAATGATTACGCCGGCGGTCTAATACCATTCAGAAGATCCCATGTATTCAATCCGAAAGTATATTGAAAATGTGGATAGTCTACAATACTCTTAAAGGTACCTCCCCACTGCAGCCCGACTTGTTGTCCCAAATGCCCCATTTGAATAAACTTCTCCGTATCATTGGAGATCTTGCCGTTTTCATAAGGTGCAGCGTCAAAGGCTAATCCCCAGTTGTGATAGGAGTCACCTCCCCTGGCATTGGTTACGATTTCCCCTGGTGCCGTTCTGCCTTGCGCAAATAATCGGTCCTGTTCATCCCAACTTCGAAATGCTGTGGTAATCCGAACATCCAAATGATTCTCTTGAGTTAACGTAAGAAACTTTCTTGCAAGCGAGGCGACGTGGGGATTTAGCGAACTCAGATCATTTGAACTCGGACGGGACTCAAAGTGGTCCTTTGGTTGGGGGTTAAACAATTTTTGCCGCGTTCTTGGATCGACAATTTCTGACGGGGAGAGTCCATTATCTGTTTGGAATTTGCGTACCGCATTCACAGTCACAGGGCCAAAGAATCCGTCAGGGTATCCGGTAGGATACCCTCTGTTATTCAGTAATTTTTGTACTGCCTTGACATTATCAGTGAGCAATTTCCAAGTCACAGGCCCGACGATCCCATTCGGATTTATTTCAAACCGATCTTGAAAATTTTTCACTGCATCATTTGTCTTAGCATCAAATACCCCGTCTATCGCAAAGTTGTTATAATTCAGCGCTAACCCATTTAGATCCATTTGAAGTAATTTGACAAATGAACCTGTGGATCCTAACTTGATGGTTGGCAAAACTGCCATAGAGAAAACACCCTTCCTTGAACGAATACTTTTCCGCTCGGAATAAGCAATAAACGAACCATGTCCGAGGTTGATCATATCTTGAACAAGGAAAACATCTGCTCAAGGCAATCAGTCTGGCACTGTTCCGTAGTAGCACTGCACTATGCATTACAACAATGTATGGGCAGATACATTGTCCGGTTCCAACTGCGGGAACATCCTTGCCTCTAGTCCCTTTTACTGAATTTGAACGACTGTGCTACTTGGCCACGATGCCGGGGTTGGCGAACAAGATTGCCTCGGTGGGGGTATGAACTGGATGACGTCCTCGGAGCGGTGGATGAGGTTGGTGCTGCTATAAGTTTATGTGGTAGACTCAAAATAACCTGAAGTGTTCGGCATCACTGACGGACTCGTGCTGCCAACATTGTTCGTGTACCGTCAAGGGAAGTCAACGACCTTCGCCTGCATACGATTTGCTCTCAAGAAACAGCCTCCAAAACCATACAAATCCAGGGAACAATATCGCTATTCCGATGATCAAAACGAGTAGAGCCGCTCGAAACATTTCCACATTTGTAAAGCTGCCTTGTACTGTGATTCCGGGATAAACGATGTACGGTAGATGTGCACGGCCATAAGCGAGCATTGCAAATGCATATTGCAGCACCACCGCTATGACTCCCAAACGATACACCTTTTGTTCAACGCTTCTTGCCACCCAGAAAATGAAGATTCCGATGATGAAAAAAATCCCCGACACGACGAACAACCATCCTTGAGCAAACAAGTCGTTCCTAAGCCAAGATGCCGATGACGGGATCCCCCATAGGACGAGCAATGCAGATACCATGGCCACAGGCCCTAACCGTAAAGCGTGTCTTCGATACACCCGGTAAGCTGATGGGTCTTCGGCGACGCGCGCATAGTCTGCGAGAACGACGGAAGAAATGAACAGTTCGCTGAGTATCCCGAGAAGTATATAGGTATATGTCGTCCAGTGCGCCAACAGGCCACTAAGGGACAGGTGATACACTTCTCCGGCATGGGAGAGATATCCGCCTTGTGCGATAGGAAATACGGTCATCAGCAATGCGGGGATTAAGAGTCCAGTGACCCCGGAAATGATACGTAATAAATACTGAAACTTATGGACCACGTGCGTGTACGCCATGAACACCGTACGGATAGTCAACAAGATCAAGATGAGGTCTCCAGGAACTAATAGCACACTTCCCAAAGCGAATGCGGCGGATGGAAAGAGCCCAACGAGCGAAACTGCAAACAAGACGAGAAATACGTTCGTAACTTCCCACAAAGGGGAAAGATACCGGTTTGCGATTGTTGCGGCGTGAGCATCTTTGTGCCTTTGGTAAATCATTGCCCAAAACCCCGCACCAAAGTCCACGGACCCTGCTATGGCGTAAATAAACACCAATGCCCATATAAGAGAGATGCCCCATAATGCTTCATTCATGGAAGCCACACCACCCTTTTTGCTGTGATGGGTCCGGGTTCGATTTCTTCGGACAGCGGATGTCGCCGAAAGTATCCTCGCATCACATTAATGGTTCCGATTGCGAGCAACAAAAAGAGAAGCATGAACAGGATAAACATCCAACCAACATACGGAGCTGGGGTCACAGCATCAGCAGTGCGCATGATGTGATAAATAATCCACGGTTGACGGCCGATGCAGGCGTACACCCATCCGAATTCAATCGCAATCATTGCAAGCGGTCCGCTGGCGACGAGGATATACAGCAACCAAGTTGGAAATGGGAAACGCTGACCTGTTCGTACCGTCTTGATTAGCCACGCAAATAGAGCTAAGAAGATCAGTCCTGTTCCAATTCCGACCATTCCGTCGAAAATGAGATGCAGGAATAGCGGCGGCCATGTGTCCCTTGGAAAATCGTTCAGGCCCTTTACAACACCATCCAGCCTGTCCGTTGCAAGCCAGCTAAGCATGTCCGGAATTTTGACGCCACCTATAATCCTTTGCGTTGCCTCGTCAACCCATCCTCCGATGACGAGAGGTGCATGAGATTGCGTATTGAACAGTCCTTCAGCAACGGCAAGTTTTTCCGGCTGATAATGGGCGAGGGATTTTCCAGCCCCATCGCCGCTAATTGCCGTGATAAGGCCAAAGAAACCGCCCAGCGCCAGAGAGATCATGAGTGACTTATACTGATGTTCACGTTCTCGGTCAGACCGGGCTTTTCGGAGTAGCCCATACGCAGCTACAGCTGCCGTAACAAAGCCCACGGTCATATAGGCTGTCATCCACACGTGAAGGTCAGACGTTGGCAATGCCGGATTGAAAACGGCCTGCCAAGGATGAACATCCACGGCTTTGCCGCCAACCAAACGAAACCCTTGTGGTGCGTTCATGAATGCGTTGGCGTCGGTAATCAACAAAGCAGAGGCTGCCGCACCTATGGCCACAAACAATACGCTGATTATACGCCAACGTTGTGGAATACGGTCTGCCGCATACACGTAAATCGACATAAACAATGCTTCTATAAAGAATGCAAAAATCTCTATCAGAAACGGCAGAGCGATAACTTGTCCCACGATTTGCATGAATTTGGGCCATAATAAGCTGAGTTGTAAGGCAACGATGGTGCCAGTGGTGATACTGACAGCCAACAATACAGTGAACCCTCTAGTCCAACGCTTTGCCATGATGGCATAATCGCTATCCTTCGTGAGAGCAAACGTCACTTCTGCTACGGTGACCATAAAAGGTATCCCGACTCCAAGTGTCGCGAATATGATATGAAAACCAAGAGAAGTTCCAAATAACATGCGCGCCAACAACACATGGTCAGCCAACGAATTCTCTCCTTTACACCGTTGATCAGTGATGATACGAATTATCCTGCACACAAATTGGATACTTTAACCACCGCTGAAATCCGCGTTAGCCCCAAGAGGGGATTTCCGCAGGGCTCGCAAGCCCACCATTCACGGCGGTAGATTTCTGCCGCCAATTACATGTGGATTGCGCGAGAGTAGCTTTCCTGTGTTCCGAAAATAACTCCATCCTCGGGCTAAACCAAAGGTCATCGCCGCAATCGCCGCGACAAAGAAGCCAATGGGCCATCCGGTATCATAGGATAATACGATTGAAATCCAAACTGTAACAACGGAATTTCCAATTGATAGACCGATAGCCCGCAGCGGATGATGAGTCAAATAGCTGGCCGCTGCGGCCGGTGCAATCATGAGACTAAAGGTTAACAATGCGCCGACAATCGGAACGGTGATAGAGGTCGCTAGACCAACAATCACGAGAAAGTACATTTCTATTCGACGGACTCGTACGCCCCGAGCCTCCGCACTTTCACTCATGACGGACGCAAGCATCAGCGGTCGATAGAGGACGGCCAGTGCGGCGATGCATAAAAAACCGAGAATGGCTGTATATATGACTTCCGCTCTGTTAACCCCAAGAATTTCGCCGAAGAGAAGAGAATAGATTTCCGGAGCGTATACGTCGTTCAGATTCAGAAAAAGTGCGCCTGCGCCGAGCAGGAAGACCAGAACCAGTGCCGTCACCACGTCATGGCGACCGCGTTTGCTGAGCCAGCCGATGCTGAGTGCTCCCATTACTGAAAACACGGCTAAACCAATTACCGTATTGATACCAAGCAGTGCGGCACCCGCTGCACCTGCGAACCCTCCTTTTGGGAGAGCGTGCGCGACAAAAGCCGATCCGCGAAGCACGACAAAAAAGCCGACGACCCCGGCAATGATAGCGACAATGGTCGCGCCTATCCATGTGTTGACCATGAATGTTTGCGTAAACATGCCAGG
>Ga0080006_1139526_pt1 | contig 12206 bp, 7 predicted proteins | sample RS3BMetagenome_FD_69209 | JGI IMG/M metagenome (GOLD analysis project Ga0080006, IMG submission 69209) | Ferric oxide microbial mat and aquatic microbial communities from Rainbow Spring, Yellowstone National Park, USA - RS3B (SPADES... ...
TCAAGTGATTTTAAATTGTTCCATTTAAATACAAACCAAGCAAACAGTATTATGCCTACAGTAAAAACAAAGGGATAGTCTATTCCCGTACCGGGTATCACGGCAGGAAGAAGATATGCTAAAAATACAGCCACTGTGAATACCTGGGGCTTGTATTTCATGAAAAAATTAATCATAAATGTAGAAGCACCGTCCAGCTATGGCTAGCTGCCTCTAAACAAAAAGAGAAGGCAGCATTTAACTAACGACTGGCATCTTTGTTGCTTGGCGTCTGAGGGCCATTATTGCGACTATTCCTGCACCCAGTGCTACCAGCATACCAGCTGCAAATTCTGGTGTGGTGTTTAGGCCTGTGGTGTTGGCAGCTGTTGTAGTTGACCCGCCGCATGTTCCGTCAGTTGCTGTGACAGTTAGAGACGCTACTGACCCTACGAATGTTGATGCAGTTACTGTTACCGTTACTGTCGCCGAACCACTACCGCTTGCCGGTATTGATGTTGGTGATGGAGTCCATGACCAACCTGATGGTGGTGCGTTAGTCGTTATTGATAAATTTGTAGGACTCGTAAAGCCTGCCCAGGTTACTGTATAAGTCAAATTTGATGTAGAACCTGCAGGAAGCGTAGCCTGCAGAGGTCCGCTGACTGAAACTCCAGGACACGGAACGCTGCTTGCAAGTGCAAATGAACCAGATGGTATGAACGCTAGTGCTAACCCTATCGCAAAGATACCCATAACGCCCAGTGCGAATATGCTCTTCACAACCGCTCTTTGTTTATCTGCTTTTATAACCTTTTGGAATGTCAAATTCATGCCGATAGATTGTAAATCTATACCTTGCTTTCGATAATTATCAATTGAATTTGGAAATTATCTGTTTTATGGACTGTGATAGAGTAAATTGACTTACAACTCTGTTCCTTGCAGCCTCTCCATGCAATTCAATAAGCTCAGGGTTACTCATATATTCGGATATGGCTTTACCTAACTCAATAGGGTTGGATTCCGGGACAAGCTTCCCAGTTACACCATCGATAATAGCTTCTCTTATCCCACCAGAATAGGTACCAATTGCTGGTATTGAATAGAATGCAGCTTCAAGAATCACTGTGCCAAAACCTTCCACATCCCCATTTAATGTCTTTGAAGGCAAAACTAGTAAAGAGCTGGAAGATATGATTTCATACAGCTTTCTTCCTCTCAGTTCACCATGGAATTTAACCTTGTCATCTATTGATAGTTGCTTTGCAAGATTCTTCAGGTTAACCAGTTCTGGACCATCTCCTACAATGTCAAGGAAACAATCAGGAAATTCCTCGCTTACAAAGCTGAAAGCCTTCAGTAAATCGTCAACGCCTTTCCTTCTGACCAACCTGCCTACAAAGATTATGCGCTTTGTCGAATTACGTTTATTTGATTGAATATTCATTTCATCTGGGTCAATGCACGGATAAAGGACAATCGTCTTCTTCTCTATCTTACCTCCAAGAAGAGAAGCTGTGAATTTTGAGTTGACAGCAACTCTGTTAGCTAGCTTCGTTGCGAGAGGTAAAATAAAGTGTTCTAACCTTGAGATTTTCATAGCAGTCATCACGTCCTTACCATAGAGAAGCGCTGTGGACTTTATACGGAAGAGCCTAGCATACAAAAGTAGACATATTCCAACAAGAGTAAGGCATCCCGTAAGCATTAGTATAGAATGATATCTCTCTGTTCTGTACATTTTAAGCAACTTAATAAAAACAGAGGGCAGGCATGCCGGGGAAGAAGATAGCGTTAATTGATAATCATCTGTATTTGCACTAGAGAGATTCTGTGGAAATGGCAAAAATGAAAGAATTCTTGCATGGTGACCATTTTTCCTTAAACCTTTAAGATAAAGTCTTGACCTGTTTTCAATCCCTCCAATCCTGTTGGGAGGGTCGAACGTAACTATCAATACATTCATTGTTCGGAAGTCGTTTGGTTCTTTATTTCTTTTTGACCTTCATTAAGATTTGGAATTATGAACTTCTTCAGTCTGTTGAATGATAGAGATACTCCTAATGAGGCAAGCACTGCTATTATTCCTCCTACTACAGGATAACTCAAAGCAAATGTTACATATTGAATACTGCTTGGTTGTTGACCAGGATAGAGAGAAAGTGTAGAACCCATGTAAGAAACCGTGGCCTTATATCCTTGCGCTGGAAGTTGAGGAAAGTAAGCAAGACCGGAAGAATTTGTAGTTTCTTGGATTTCAGCACCATTAGGTAACTGAACACTCACTTCTGCTCCTGCTATCGGCTGCCCGAAAATGTCTTGAACTTTGAAAGTTTGAGGATGGATGTTAAGTCTGACTGTAATGTTGCTGGGCTTGGCCACGGTAAAAGAAAAATCTGAACCGTTCACAGCAGTCACTCCTGTACCATCCCATTTTGCACCGATGAACGTATAAGTAATTCCAGCAGGAGCCCAGAATGTGAAGCTCTTGTTTAGCTGTAAAGCGCCTTGATTGTATAAGAGTTCAACCGTATCTGGCTCGACAGGCGTTCCTCTGGAATCGACAAAATTCAATTCAACCATGAATAGAATAACATGATGAACTGATAGAGAAGAATCACCCTGGACCTTAATGGATATACTAGTGCTATTTGAAGCCACAGCTTCAGTCCAACCAGAGAAAAGAATTAGTTCGTTATCTGAAGAATAAATGGAAGAATCAACAACGATGTTATGTGTAGTGCCTAGTGGCCAACTGAAGCTGACAGGCAAAATATACTTTTTACCGTCAATCATAGCAGTAGTGTTGGCTAAATCTGTAAATATAGAAACCGTACCGCTTGGTAGAGAACTGGTTGATTCTGCAAAGAGAGCAACCACTGTTGTATCAGACAATATGGTGAAAGTAAGGCTACTGCCATTTCCTGCATAATTCCCATTTACAAACCAGCTGGCAAGACTCCATCCCTTGACAGGAATTGCTGTGATATTTACAGAAGTACCAGCCATCATCTCGTATATGCCACTACCAGGCGATGTTGAACCAAAACCAACCGGACCAGAAATTATGGTTAGAGTATACAGCTTGTTACCTGATTGGCTGGTATTACTGTTATTCTGATTGTTAACACTTTTATTGTTAGATTGACTTGTCTCTGTGCCACCATTACCAGGATTTCCTTGAACACCGGATTGTACAGCGATCACAGAAAGAGACAACACTATTGAAGTTAATAGAGTTGAGGAATTGGCTTCGATAGTTAGATAATATGATCCGGGCTGAGTATTGTTTGAAGCAGAAATGTACAGGACTGAAGAGAAGTTTGTGTACGAGGTATAGGGCAAGATTTGGACATGGATACCTGCAGGAACCTGCGATGTTGATAGCGTTACTAATTGAGGTGCAGTATTAGTGCTGTAAACGTTAAATGCCAGTGAACTGTTTGAACCTTGCGTTATCGATACTGACGTCTGGGGCATAGAAATGTTGAGGCTAGCAGATTGTGAAGTTGTTGACGTTACTGATAGTATAACTTTTTTGTCGCCAACAAAATGGACATAGAGTAATTGATTTATGGGGTCAAAATACCAGCCTGTTTGTGTAAGATTCTGCCACATATTTCCTGTCCATTGCATACCTACATATGTACTATTGAGCGCTTGAAGTGAAGGATATTCTTGTATCTGGCCACTGTTTGAAGTTGCTATTAAAACTGGCTTTGACGTTGTATGAATTATTGCCCACCCAGAGAGTGCATGTGGGCCAGAAAACAAATATGAGGATGAATTCTGACTCTGGTTATAACTGATTAGGTGTAGATTCGTATAGAGAGGAGCAAAATTAACAGAGGTTCTGTTAACAACGTAAACAGGATTCCAACCTTGTGCTGGTATGTTTACAGCTAAGTTAAGAGTACTACTATTTCCTAGACCTACTACTCCCCAGTTCAAAGCGCTTATGGCGATCCATCCCTTCTGACCGATCTGGTAACTGCCCAAATTCATGTTTACAGAGGCTGTATCTCCTGTTGAACTGTTGGTGTAGAACCAGAGAAGAAGAGGAGAACCTTTCCCGCCTAAAACGGATACTCCGGTTGTAGCATCGCTGGCAGTTATCTTTACAGAATTCTGCCCAATACCAACGTAGCTCATACGATTAAGTAAAATTCCATAATCTATCAATACCTGTATCATAGGGTTGGATGGATTATTGTAAGGAAGGTTCATAGGTTCCATTATGGAAGTGCCTGCACAAAACGCTTCAAGATAAATCATGTTTTTGATGTTTGCGTACGTTCCAGTTATTAGAAAACCGTTTATAGTATTCTGCTTGTTTAAGTCTGAACGACAGACACTTTCATCATAAGAAACAGAAACGCTTGATGGTGGGTTTCCGTTCTCGTAGTCAAGAACTCCGTTCATTACGAAGTTATTAAAGAGGTCAAGGCTTTCGATGTATGAAGTATTATAAGGATATGGGAAAGAAGATGGACTAAGCGATACGCCATAATAATCGTATGAGGCATGTATGAAAAATGGATGATTTATCTGGTAATTTTGGGTAAAGTTATAAGCAGCGTAAGAAAGACCAAGAAACAATTCATAGTCTAACCATAAACCAAACCATTTCGCATCATTATTTGCGATTGTCTTTGCTATTGTATAAGTATTGGCACCACCACTTGCATATGAAGCAAGCGTTGCACAATTGCTATAATGCTGAGTGCATTGCGGTGAATTCGCAAAATTTAGAATGGTTTGATTCGACCAGTAGTAGTCAGTGGCAAATCCAGAGCCGAGTACTATATTTGCCCCTGGCTTCTGCAAGTCCCCTTCATCAGCGTAAATTCCCGGACCTACTTCGATTCCATACCAATAATTAATTAGGTTTGGGTCTGTCGACTTCATATTTGTATATATGTTAACTAAATCGTTGTAAATTTGTTTAGCAAAGAAGATACTGTCCACCCTTACATAGTCCTTTCCTATAATGGACATTCGATTTGCAGTTAAAGGCGTACCATTATAATCATAAGTAATAAGGCTGGGAAATTGTGAAACGACTTGCTGTCCCCATGGTACACATTCAGAACCATAGGAGTCCAATGGCTCTTGTATGAGAAAAGGTGTCTGATACTTTGTTATGGCATTGGAAATAGAGCTGCCATATATTGGGTCTGACGCCTTGATATTACTCGTACTTGTATTAGCATTTGAGCACCAACCCGCTCTCCCTTCCCAAGGGAGAATCATCGTAGCCATTGCTTGTTGCTGCTGCATCTGAGCATCTGTTACTCCCTGTCCAAATGACCAACCACCTCCTCCCCACGATGCAAACTGATATGTGGTGTATGGTATCTGTAAGCCTGAGTTAAAAGAAGAATACTGATAGTTACCCAAGGTCAAATTAGATTGTGTGGAAGAATTAGATGGTTGTCCCGGCGGAATCAACAAGGGTGTTTGAGCAGTCATTGATACAGTTAATAAGAATAAGATTCCAAGAGCAGAAACGGTCAATATGTATTTCCATTTTATTAAGAATTTAATAAACGCTCTGCCACTAAATCGTTTATATTTCCTATCTATTAGTATTTTCATTATTTTTACCTGAAATATTAACTCAATTTCTATTAACCTATGAGTTTTCTAGAACTCTAATCAGAGAGTTTAGAGGTTTTATTGAACTCATCTCTTTAGCACTGGTGAAACCGATAGAATAAATATGCCAAAGCTGCTACTATAATATGACCTAGCCTTTTGTCTAATCTTTTTGCCCCATCTGCGCTTCGTCAGTTTAGTGGTTCTGAAAGAATCCCTGCATAAATAATAATTATGAACGAGTTTTCCATATACGCTTTGATTCAAAATATTACCCGCTTAACTCTTAACGATCTGTCCACATATACGGGTTTACCAGCTTTTGCTGCTCTTAATATTGAATTAAGGAAATTTTATGTTTTTCTCTGGTTCGGGGTGTACCGTCATGTCTTATAATTTGACAAGTAGTTTATATGTAACTTTAACGTACTATTCATAAATACGCCCATGATTCTTTAATCCACGAACGAGAATTTCGTAAAGAAAAACTATTTCATTCATAGACACGAATTTACTTTGTTCGTTTTGCATACATTACAAATCTATATCCGCAACAGCAACCGAGTCTCATATACCGTCAAAGCCATTTATATAGGATATGATAATGTGTCATAGATAATCATCGTCAAGATTATTTACTTATGAATAATTTTTTTATTTTTATACACGATTTTTTTGTAGACAGACAGTTCTCTCTTTATAATCCTATCCCAATCGAACAATTTTGAAAATTCTCTAGATCTCATAGATATTCTCTCCATTTCATTTGGTGAGTCTAACAATGAGCTGATAACTCGAGCAAAGTCTGACGCGTCGCCTGCCCTTGCAAAAAGTGAAACGCCTGAGTATAGACGCCTTAAAGATTCTATGTGTGAGATAACACAGACACAACCAGCCGACATGGCTTCCAACGTTACCATACTGAATGTTTCACGATATGATGGGTTCACAAAAATTTTTGAGTTTTCCATGATCTTCCCGAGTTGGATGCTTGACTGGTATTCCCTAAGTTCGAGATTCCCTAGCAGGCTCAATTCCAAAACCTTTTCTTTCATAGCTGCAATATCCTTCGCCGAGCCGCCCACCGCAACCATTTTGATATTTGGGTTACTTTCTTTGAGTTGAGCACAAATAGAGGGCAGGAGGTACACTCCTTTTGATTTGGTAAACCTTCCTACGTACAAAACATCTATTTCCCTTTCTTTGATAGGACGTATTTCGCCAACGAAAACGTTAGGTCCATTATTCGTCACCAAGATTCTCGAAGGAGATAATTGCCAACACTTGATACATTGGTCCTTCGTTGCTAAGCCAACTGCCACCACAAGAGCACTTCTCTGTGCTATGAATTTTTTAACTAAGTGTGAAGATATCTGCAAGTATGCATTAACTATTCCTTTCTCTGATGCTAGACGCGGTAAATCCTTAAGATTATGTGATTCATCTTCCCTGGCAAGGTTGACCATTATAACAAAAGGTTTTCGTAAAAATTGTGATATTAGTAAAGATGTTAACATATCTGTTAGGTTTGCATCTAGAGCAAGTATCAAGTCGAATTTTGGCGGTTTAATGAATATTGACGTAATGGTTTTTATAATATAGCAGTAATTTAGTAATCTTTTACTCAATTCTGAGTTTCTTGCTGAAAGCAATGGCACGGCGTATCTTTCCTTTACCAGGTTCGTTATCTTGGATACAAGTCGTCCATTCGTTATTGGTATAATTTGAGTGTTCAATTCTCTTAGCGTTTTAATAGTTCGCAAAAAACGAATTTCTGAACCATAAGCTTCACCTGGTGGACGAATAAATGAGGCAAGAATTACAAGACTATTCTTATCTTGGCCAGTCAAACTAAAAATTCTCTGATTCCACCCTAAAGAAGGGATTCATACTTGACACACTGTCTGAAACAACGGCTAGAATAATCAAGCCTTCACTGAAAAATAAACGCTGGTATCTCTGTGTCAACCTGTTTGCCTTATACCAAAGATATAGGAACCTGTAGGTTAACTTTCCATACATAGAGAATTTCAATTTAAGATTCAAGATGTAGCTTGCAAATATCGAAGTGTCATATGACTTTACCGTTCAAAAATTCAATGATAGACTAAAAGCATGTTAGCTTGTAATTTCGAATATGTTATAACTTTTTTAACTATCGACCGACGATATTTTCGTTAAAGATTCCCTTTACATGCATTAGCCTCATATTATTCTTTCTAAACATAATCAAAATCCTTTTCTCTTTTTTCCCTTTACTTTTCATGATTATTCATAGCAGAATATGTGAGAAGACAATCAACAATTAGGTTCTTCATACTTTTTAATTGCCGAACCTATTGACTCTTAACATTTTCCTGATGACGTTTATTCAACAATACCATACTGCAGACTATATACTGCTATTTCACTTTCATCATAGGTCGACTGTCTATCGACTCAAAGGTTCTCAGCAATATATTAAAATGACCTTTTTCCTTGATGTGCATATTATGAGAACGTATAGAAGTAAAATCTGTTTTGTTTATGCATAAATTTCTGTTCAACATTATGATATTAAAGTAATTTTAAATCGAGTGTTTATTAACTTTGGTTAAGTATATCATATAAACTGGAAAAAATCGTCCCATATGGAGTACTTATCTATACTATCGTTTACTTAGTCTCAAAACTGACTTATATGTTATGAGAATAGACCGAACAAAAAGTTTTTCATTGTAAACATTGTCTGCATATTTTTTAGCTACGATTGCATTCTTATACATAATATCTCTATTTTGAAGCGCAAAATCAAGAGCATGCGCAAGATTCTCTGGGTCATCTGGCTTGGCATAAATTGCGAGATTGTTTGTTACTTCTCTGTAAATAGGATTATCAGAAGTCACAATAGATACACCATGTCGCATTGCATCTGCCAAGGTAAGTGCGAATGTTTCTCCACCTCCAAATGATGTCGTATAGATACAGAAAACATCTGCAATCCTATAAAATACTGAAGGATTGTCAACGTAGCCCGTAAATATTACTTCAGGATAATTATCTTTGAGTTTCCGTAAAAAGCGATCGGTTGCGGTCGGCATACCCGCCAAAACAAGACGGCTGTTTTCTCTAAGAGACATAATCCTATATGCTCTGCATATATTTTCAATTCCTTTTGTAGATTTAATCTTGCCAAAATAAAGTATAACTTTTTTATTCGAAAGTGCATATTTATTCCTTATCTCTTGAATCTCTGCTTCTGAAACGGGGAGAGGTTCTTGGGCAAAATTAGGTATAACTATCACTCTATTCATAGCTTTCTTGCTCACGTATTTTGTTAAGTCATTCTTAGAAGCGTGTGTAGGACATATTGAAAGGTTTGCTAAAGTTACTGCTGTTCTTAAAATGTACAGTCCCAGTTTATGTGACAGGGTCTTATCATAACCTGGCTCCCTTGTAATGGAATTGTGAATATGCATTATTCTTTTCATTTTTGTTGGATATAGCAGTATACAAAGTATTGCTCCTTCAAGCCCATGACAGTGTACTATATCCGGGTTCAGCTTTCTTATCAACGTAAATGCTTTTATCGCCCAAACAACGTATCCGAAAGCTTCGTGTGATGGAGTCTTCACTTGAATTATCTTCGAGTTATCTATCTGTCTTTTCCAGAATCTGGTAATTGTAATACATTTAAACTCGCACTGATTCATAGATTCATTCAATGTTTTTACTATATTTTCAACCCCACCAATCCTGTCAGGTGGATAGCCTGTGCAAGCTTGAACTACTAAAATTTCTTTCATGAACTAATCGGAACTTTTAAATTGTTTTTACTATACATTCTAACTATTGCTATAGCATTGGCTTTCGGAAAAGGGAATCGTTTTCTCTTTCTAATTTTGAATCCGCCATAAGGATAATCTGCAACCTGCGAGAAATCGCATTGTAACCATTTGTTGTCATAGCTTGTCCTTTTCATAAAAAACATTTCTGCATCATTTAAAGCTCCTCTTCTCAGCACTTCATCAACATATGGGTTGTAACCTATAGGTACAGTAAACCAGATTTGCCCTCCTTCATTTAGTAGCATACGTAATTTTGCAACAGCCTTGCTGAAGCCTTCAGGGTCTTCCACTCCTCTCTTAAGACTCCATCCTATATGTTCAAGCGTTGATATACTCACTATGAGGTCAAACTTCTCTTCTGGGTTAAACGATAGTATATCTTCGTTTATGACACCTGGCCAACGTTCAAATTTATCCACCACAGTATGATTGGAATTAAAATAATGGGACAGAACATTTCCTACTTCCAAGATTTTAGCTCCCCTGCTCCTTTGCTCTTTCACCATCTCCCATATTATTGGTATTTCAACAGTCCTTTCACCCGCCCACGTAGCATTGTAGTCATGATAGAAGTACTCGTAAATCTTTCCGTTGAATGTAAATATCTTTTCCTTCTTCCCGATAGCTTGAAGTTTTATTTCAGTCAATTCTCTTTGCCTATCTCGTTTTCTGAGTTCTTTTATTCGGTTCTTTAAGGATGATAAGTCAGGGTTAGATAGTGAGTAAACGATCAAGCTGGGATGTCTAATAAATGTAGAAAGAACTTCTTTTATCATATTAAACCATACTTCATTAGGGCTAAATGCGTCTACAATAGACTATATATTGTGAAGATATCTACATTTAACTCAGCAATTAGGCTGTTGCCAGATTTTCTAGTCATAGGAGCCCAGAAATGTGGAACTTCATTGCATGCTGCACTCGCGCAACATCCTTGCATTACAAGTTGCAAAGTGAAAGAACCTTCTTTTTTGATATCAAATATGAACGAGGATTAAAATGGTACAAAGCCCATTATCCTACCTTAATCAGGAAGGCTTGGCATCTTGCTACATCTGACAGAGTATTCCTGACTTTCGAATCAACTGTGTCATACATATATCATCCTCATGCCCCAAAAGAGGATTGCACACCATTTACCCAATAGCAAGTTGATAGTAATGCTAAGGAATCCTGTAGCTAGAGCCTATTCAGAATATTGGTACAGAAGGACTGCTTGGCATGACACCGAATTCGAGACATTTGAGAAAGCCATAGAATATGAATTAGCCTCCAATATTGCTGACCAAGAATACAGAAAGATTCTATCTGATGAAAGGTACAGTTACCATAAATATTATCGTTATTCATATCTAAGGCGTGGACTATATGCTATTCAACTCCAAAATTTGTTCAGGTACATAAAAAGGGAAAGAGTACTTGTCATTAAAAGTGAAGATTTTTCCACGATCCTGCTAACGAGTTTCTAAGGATTCTCTCTTTTCTCGGAGTTAGAAAGTGGCTTCCTTCAAGATTCGGGATAAAGAAGAAGGGTTCTTACCCTGATATGAATCCGCATACAAGAAACAAACTTCTATCTTTCTTTGAGCCATATAACGAAGAATTATTCAAATTGCTTGGAACTAGATATGATTGGGATGATTAGTTCTAGCATCTCACTTGATTCTATATCTGCAACTGCTTTCCAGCTATATTGTCTGGATAGTTCATATCCTGAAGAAGAAAGTTCTGCCATTAGCTTACCATCTTTTAAACAACTCAGGATGATCCCGGCCCACCTTTTTGGGTCTCTTCCATCCACAAGTATAGCACATCTCGAAAAATTCTCCTGCAAAGATGGAAGCATCGGTAATATACATGGCACACGTAGAGCCATGGCTTCAATTATTGTCAAGCCAAATCCCTCTCTAGCTGATGCACTTACAAAAATTCTAGATGAAGCAAGAAAGGATCTCAGCCTATCGTCATCTAAAAATCCCGTGAAGATTACGTTTCTAGTCAGGCTGAGTTTCCTAGCAATTTTTTTGCAAGTATCCACATAAGTTTGGCTTTCGCCTCCTCCGATGATTAATAATGTAGCTTCAGGTTTTTCCTGAACGACTTGTTTCCACACTTGTAACAGGAAGTCGATCCCTTTCCTCGGACTGACCCTACCTACATAGCATGCGTCATATGTTTTTTCTCTGTTCGGTTCAACAAACCATTCATGCGAAACTCCATTACCAGAAGTGACAATCCTTTTTGGTCTGAATGCCCGAAGGAGGTCTGTCCTTGTGGAATTGCTAACCGTGAAGCAGATGCTGGCGCTTCTGTATGCACTATTTCTGAGGTATTCGATAATTGCCTTCACGAAACTTGACCTGATTGAGTTACCCTTTTTGATGTAGTTGTTAAGCGCAACTAAAGGATTTTCCATCTTGCCGTATGGATATGAATGAAATACTATAACCAGAGGTAATCTGCATAATCTGCTGGCTATGTAGGCTGGCAAGACATTCAAGTACGTACTGCTTGTCGCATATAGTATTTTGCATTGATATCTTCTGCATGTGATCAAAACATGCATGGAAAGCTTGAATATCTTTACCAATTCGCTAAATGCTCCTCTTGCTTTTGGCCGATTTATAGGGACAGGAGTGTATTCTGCATTGAAATTTTGACCAATTGAAGGTTCATACTCTATGGCGTAAACTCTAATTCCTTTCTTCGTAAAGGCCTTCGAAAGTTCTATGAACCTCCTTTCCACTCCTCCAATCACTTTTCCGTACCTATACTCATGAAAGAAGGTAGCTAGAATAC
>Ga0080006_1136294_pt1 | contig 12201 bp, 15 predicted proteins | sample RS3BMetagenome_FD_69209 | JGI IMG/M metagenome (GOLD analysis project Ga0080006, IMG submission 69209) | Ferric oxide microbial mat and aquatic microbial communities from Rainbow Spring, Yellowstone National Park, USA - RS3B (SPADES... ...
GGATATTATAATAATGAACCTTCATTGCTATTTCCTGAGCTATGTATTTTGGTTTCTTTGCCTTTATGATTTCACCCATAACACTCTTGAGACCTGAGAAATAGATTTCAACGATCCATCTCCTGTTATAATTGTTATTCCTTTTCCATTCATTCTAGGATGTTCTTCTAATCTCCCTTTTTATTCTGGCCCTATAAGGAGAGCCCCTTGAAAGTGTGGAAGAGTTCTTCCTTGTCGGAATTATTGCCCTGCCATTTACAGTTGTATATGCTCCTTGAATCGAATGCTTTATCCCCATAGAGTTTTGATATCCTCTCCCTTATTCTACTTACAAGATTCAATGCCTCCTTTGAATCTTGTACATGCTCATCCGTGATTGAGAATGTTATGGTATCAGCAGAAAAAGATTAAAGAGGGAAAGACTCTTAAGGCTTATAACAAGACAAAGGTGAAAATTGGATGGGTTTACTAAGTAGGATTCAGGAATACAAAAAATCATACCGCAATTTTATTTCTGTTATGATTGGGATAAGAAAATTAAATAAGACCATAGACGTAATTTTAAAGGACGGCACCTCTCATACTTGGACCTTTGACCAGGTACTTCAATACATTCTTTTTGCATCGTATATTAAGAAAAGTAATGTAGTAGATTGTTTCGATGGAAAATCCGAGTATCTGCAATTTAATTATGGTGATACAAAGTTAATATTCAATGGAGCCAGAAATGACGGAGATATAGGAGGCGTTTTTGGTTCCGAAGATTATAAAATATTGAAACCGGAAAATGAAATCGTAGTAGACATAGGTGCTAACATAGGTGATTCATCTATATATTTTGCATTAAATAGAGCAAAGCATGTGATAGCACTTGAACCTTATCCAACCACTTTTAATTTGGCAGTTCAAAATATTAAGGTTAACAATCTAAATAATAAAATCTCAATCCTCAATTCGGGTTATGGAAGGGAATCAGAAATAATCAGAGTTGACGAGAAAAGGAGGGATACTAGCAATGCAATCTTGGTCGCGTCGAATGAGGGAAAAGAAATAAGGATGTACTCATTAAAAATGCTGCTTAATGAATTTGATATAAAGGAAGCAGTACTCAAAATGGATTGTGAAGGATGTGAATATAACATATTAAATGAAGAAGAAGATGTGCTAAGAAAATTTAAAAGAATTATGCTTGAATTTCATTATGGATATAAAAATATTGAAAATAAACTTAAGAATGCCGGTTTTTCCACCAAGGCTATTAGAATCCAGAAATCCGGTGGAGAAGACCCGTCTTTAAAATCTATGGCACTCAAAAATAACGACTATACTTTTGGTCTTCTTTACTCTGAATTGATCTAATTTTATCTTAATTGAAATCATGAGCGATCATAGAACCGGTAAAAGTCAGGGGTTTAATATAGACAAACCAACGTTATGGTATCAGCAGAAAAAGATTAAAGAGGGAAAGACAATTAAGATTTATATTAAAACTAAGGTGAGGATTGAATGAAGTTAAAAGAAAATTTAATTCAAAATTTACAATTTTATTATTCTAGACTCTGTGAAATGAGGCCGGAAAATTTGTTCAACAATATAATTATCAATCAAAATGATATAAACACATTAGAAAATTTGGAAAAAGCTGAATATAACCTAATGGAAGAAGGCCTGGTTCATCCTACGTGGTTTGATTTTCACAAAAAGATGAAAGACTATTTCATTAGCGATACAAAGGAATTTTTGCGAAAACCTACTTTTAGAGATAATGTTTCTGTTACGATTATCCCATTTTTTAGCCTTTACTTGAGATCATATCTAAAATATATTAATAAGTGGTATAGTAAGTCATCGTTGAAAAATTACTCTATTCTAGTAGCGTCGGGAAACCATACCTTGTGTCATGGAAGTATCACACTACATTTGTAAGAATTCAACACCTTTACCAAATAGGACTGATTAAATTTCTTTCTGGGATAGACCTGCTCAACATTAATGGTACGATTGTAGATTTTGGAGCCGGTTATGGTGACATGGCCAATTTAATTTATAGTAATAATTCATTCAAGCCAACGTACATATTAATTGACTTGCCCATTATGAGTTTTATTCAATATTCTTATTTGAGAACAATGCATAAGGGCAACATATTTTTGCTTTCTACACTTAACGATTCAGTCACAGATCATGCAATAAATATAGTTCCATTGCATCTTATTTCCAAAATTACCAATAAGATAGATATGTTCTTGGCAACTTATTCATTAACTGAAACAAATCATAAGGTTGTTAACTTTTTGCAATCCAATAATGTTCTTGAATCAAAAGCATTTTTTATTGCGTATCAAAGCAAAAATATTGCTTTTCCTGATGGGCCAATTATAGCAGAGCGTTTAAAGAGTGATTTAGGATTGAAATCGTTTACAAATTATCTTGAAAATGGTAACTTTTTATATAGATAAGTTCAATAATAAAACTAATAAATGGGAAATGGATATCTAATGAAATGGAAACGAAGATACTTAAATATATAAATCCAAGTTTCTGGCTTGGGTCATCTGTTAAATATTAATGGTGAGGATGTATGGAAAGCAATTTTAATAGGGAATTTCTCAGAATTTACGGATAAGATAGCAGTATCTCAAATTACCATATCTAAACCTTCAAGCCTTAACCGTTTTAGGAAAATGAATAAGAATAAACCATATGTGAAACAGATTAAACCTTTCAATTTCATGCTTATTGGATCAGAGAAAAATGGAATCATACCATGTTTGCCCTATGATAAAGATATTACTGGAATTCAATACAAGCCATTTGTTGATTATAAAACTGATACTGCATCAGATAAATTACCCCTACCTTCTGATGCTTACTGGCATTCCTTAGAGGACGTATTAACGAAATATGTAATGCACAACGATAACAAATTTGATTACGATAATGAAGGAATAGCACATAGAAAACACATCGTTGTTAATCGGATAAGATACATAGGAAAAGAATCCAATAACCTTGATGACAACCTAACGGGTATTGAAGACCCTGATTATTTAGAGTATGATAACATTGAAGATTTCAAACAATGGATTCTATCATTGAAGCCTAAAGATGTCAGGGATAAGGGGATATCTGAAAGAGAACTAAAGAGGCAAAAAGCGAAGATTAGAAAAGGTAAGCAATTAAATCCTAAAGTAAAGATTGTAAAAATTCTATTACAACTATACAAGGAAGTTGAATTAAGCTAGAATAATTAACATTCCAATTGTCAGATATTAGACAAAAATGATTAATATTCAATGTATCAAATATTAACTTAAATAGGGGGTGACATTTTTTTATTGTTATCTATATCCCCCCCATACCTATTCAGAGGCTCCAGAGTTCGGTGGGAAAAAAGACTCGATCTTTGCATTTTTGTTTTCTTTATTAAAATCCTCAACTGCCTCTTTTACAACATTTACAAACTTCTTATTTTTACTTGAACAAGATATATAGACAAGCATATAAACCTCTAAATTGGTAGGAACTGAATCTCTCCATGTATGCTTAATATAGCTCTTATCCTGCGTCTCGGCAAAATAAGTGCAGCTTTCGAATCAAAGTCTTCTAGGATCGGCGAGTACTGGGAAATCGTATCATAATCGAAGAAACCTGGTTGATTAATCCCCGTGTTCTTTGATTCGTCGGTCTCCAACACGATGAAGGGAGCAGATCTTACTTTCATCTTGTACAATGCGAAGGCCCTATGATAACCATTTTTTATAAAATAAAAATCCTTAAATTTAACGATTGACATCTGTGGCAATCCTGAACCGAATGCGAAACCACTAAAAGTCCTCCCAGTATTGGTGTCTGTGCCATTGACATTCCCTATAATTCTAAAATCTAAATTTTCCGTCACGAGAGAGAAAGTGTTGGTAACTGGATTAAAACTAGCATTGGCAAGATGTTTCTCGACTTCCTCCCTTAAAGGTAGGCAGAATTTGAAAAGGGCTTCTTCATCATTTCTATTTAATTTCTCAAACTTCTCACAAAGTTCGTCTATATACTCCTCATTTAAGAAAGGCTGGAAAACGTGAAGCTTACCCACTTCAACCATGGCAATCTCATTTCGTGGTAACATTCCAGCTATATGTTCCTTAAATGTTGGTTCTTTTTTGAGTTTTATAATTCTTTCTTTGTTTTCGTCAATAGCCTCAATTTTCGGGCTTAATATTTTCCTTCCCTTTAATTTCTCCTCTACGTAGTTTCTAGCCTCGTTTAATTTCTCTAAAAAATCAGATTCGTCTATGAGACCTTCTGGATCGAAATTTTTAGCAATGTTTTGACCAGCTTCCCTCTTCATGAAGCCCAATAAGCTTCTCCACGAATAGTATCTCTTGGCGTCTTTATCTCGGGTTAATACATTTAAAGCACCCATATATAATTTGATAATCTTTAGTGAATTAATAAATTTATTGGTAATATCGCACGTTTTCGGTAAATGAGGGTGATTCTGCCTCATTACTGACTGATGTTTACCTGGTTTGTACCGAAAACATATATGTAAGGACGTATCACTGTGCTGAACGACAGCATCTGTTCGATCTTTTACTGAGACCTCTTGAATCCGATGATGAAAACAGTGGACCCTTAACAGGGAGCAGCGGTGGAACATCCTCGAGTGCTATGAGCGCCTCGAGAAGGCGCTTAAGAAAGCAGAAGAGACAATATAGAAACAGAACAGGATTATGGACAAGCTCAAAGGGGAGCTTAAGAAGATGGAGAGCACACACCTGATGTTCTCATCATCGGACTGCACTGCGGAGGCGGGCGGCTAACCACCAGTCCTTCCGTGAGTTCATAATGTTTGCCGGCGGTGTCATGTGTATATTTTCATCTACTGTCCACGCATCGGACAGGTTGGAAAAGGCGAGGAAACGTGCATGTACGATTGCAGGCAGGAGACTGTCGTAGCTTCTTGCACTGAGATGTAAAGACAGGGATGCTGCCCACATTGCCGCAGGGCTGAAGAGAAGACATGGAATGCTCTTCACGTTCCTGCAGCGGCACAACCGTCCCTGGCACAACAACAGTGCGGAGAATGCAATCAGTCACGTTGTCATAACCGCAAGATAGGCGGAGGAAGAAGGACCCGGAAGGGTGTCGGCTCACTTCAGTGCATCCTCTCAGTATACAGGACATCGCTGAAGAAGGGGATCAATTTCACTGAGCTTGTGCTTAGGTCACTCATCAGTGACTGGTTCATTGCAAGGATTCCTCAGATAGACGTGCCAGAAAGGTGAACTGTTACAATTATATTTTTCAAATGCGGTAACAATAACGGGCCTGGCGAGATTTGACTAATGTGCTAATTGAATTATTAATGCATAGCTTTGTGCGAAACACAAGAAATAGTACAAAAACACAAAAACTACTTTATTTTCGTCCTTCACTAACCACCCACCTGTTGATAGAATCCAGTATTCCACAATTTTTGTGATCAGTATGATAAGCTGTCCATCTTATTAATGGATCTATCACCTGCAATAATTCACTTCCCTTGTCAGACAAAGAGTACTGAACTCTTGGTGGAATCCCATTCAGCCGCTTTCTATTGATGAACCCCTCAGACATCAATGATTTTAGGACCTCGGATAACGCCCGAGGAGTGACCCCTTTAAGTTCGTTTTCCAGATCATTAAAACCAGCTTCATCATGATACCCCAGATAACTCAAGACAAGCATGCTCCACTTTTTATTAATTACATTAAGAACACGGTGGAAAGGGCAATCTTTTTCTTTCATATCAATACTATACATCTTATGGGTATATAACTATATACTTTATACCATAAATACTTTCGAGTAAGTACTAAATAATGATAAAGATGAACTCCAAAAAAACAACCCTCAAGATAAACATGCATTGTGAAGGGTGCTCTGTGCGAATTTCAAATACACTGAGTGGAATTAAAGGCATTCTTGGTGTTTACCCGGACCTGAATAACCACAAGATTACTATATCTTACGACGAAAGAACGATCGATTTAGAAAAAATCAAAGAAACTATCCGTGGCATGGGATATATGGTTGGGTGACGGTGTGGCTGGGTCAGTCAAATCCACTATCCCAATCGGAGGGATGCAGTGTTCATTCTGTTCCACGGCCATAACCAAGGCTGTTTCGGGGTTACAGGGCGTTAATGGTGTGTACGTAAGCACAGGAAATGGGGAAATGTTGGTGGAATACCAGCCGAATCTAATCAACGAAGATAAGATCAAGAATACATTAATAAGTCTCGGATATACCTTGCGGGATAGAAACAAGCTTAAAAGATTTGAACAGGGGCAGCAGGAACTAAGTCTGTCAAGGTCAAAATTTCTGAGATCAGCACTTCTCTCAATTTTTTCCCTCGCTACCTTGATATTGTTCATGAAAAACACCACTATTCCTCATTTAGGTAATTTACTCCTGTTATTTTCTATCTTATTCTCTTTTCTAAACATCTTTTATGTTGGCGGCGGCATAATGAAGATGGCTTTTGGAGCGATTAGACGGCGGATCTTCAATCAGCACGTTCTGATGGAATTTGCATCCATGGGCGCACTGGTTGGCGGCTTTCTTGGTCTCTATTATGGTTATCCGGCAATCCCATTCTTTAGCATTGCATCGTTTATAGCTTCATATCATCTCCTCGGTGCATATCTTTCAACGGCAACAAGGGAGCAGTCCGATGAAGCGCTGATGGGTTTAATGGCGCTTCAACCGGAAATTACTCATCTGGTTTCAAGGGAAGGGACCACCATAGATGTTGAAACATCAAAGATAAACGTAGGCGATGTAATTGAGGTTAGACCTGGCGAAAGGGTTCCACTGGATGGTGTTGTTATAGAAGGACACTCTTCAGTGGATCAAAGTCAAGTTACTGGTGAAAATCTTCCACTTAATAAGAATGTGGGTGACGAAATAATTTCTGGATCCGTGAACCTCGAGGGTCCATTGAGAATACAAGTCAAGAACAAGATGGTCGACTCATTTATAAGTCAAGTCTTCAGAATTGTGCAAGAGTCTAGGGCGACAAAACCAGGGATAATCCAGATTCTTGACAGAATTCTGAAATATTTCGTCCCGCTGGTTCTTGGATCTGCGGCAACTGCATTCCTTGTATGGATGTACATACCATATCTTAGCACCGGTCATATTGCGTTTGAAGCTGCAATATATGCCGCAGTTTCAGCGCTCATAATGGGCTATCCATGCGCACTGGGCATGTCAACGCCACTGGCATTGGAAAGCGCTCATCTGAAAGCTATGAAAAAGGGAATTCTGTTTAGATCTTCGGATAGCATTCATGCAATAAGTAAAATCGATACTCTGGTCCTGGATAAGACCGGAACTGTTACTGAAGGACAACTTGCGGTCCGCGATTTTTTTGTTTCTCAGGCCAACAATAATCTCCAGGCAGCTTCCATAATCCTGTCCCTTGAAAAGATCAGTAACCATCCTGTAGCAAGATCCCTTGTTTCTTACATGGAAGAAATAGGCGTAGATCCGTTGAGTGTAGCAGATACTGTGGAAGTCCCTGGCCAAGGAGTAGAAGGAAAAATTGGGGGGAAGAAATATTTCATAGGAGGCAAAGCGACTATCGTGGGCAAAAAAATGGACTCATCACTTGAGGAACATTATATGAGTGTAAAGGAAACAGGTAACATTATGATCTTTCTCTCGGATGAAGAATGGGTCATTGCCATTGTCTCTATGGGTGACCGGATTAGAAAGGGAATGGATAAACTGGTAGACTGGTGTCATCACCGAGGGATAGGAGTTTACATGTTCACAGGTGACAGCTATGAGGCTGCTCGCAACGTCGCCGGTCTAGCACATATTGAATCTTTTATCGCAGAAATGAGACCTAATGAGAAGCGAGACAGAATCTTTGAACTCCAACAGAAGGGCAGAAAGGTTGCCTTTATGGGTGACGGCATCAACGATGCACCAGCACTGACACAGGCAGATGTTGGTATCACTATTGGAACGGGCACAGATATCGCAAAAGATTCTTCTGACATCGTTCTGGTGAGACCAGAACCGGCATTATTCTCAGATGCTGTAATGATAGGGCGCAAAGGTTTTTCCAAAACAAAACAGAATCTCTCAATAGCCTTCGGAGTTAACACAGTTGGACTGGCACTTTCCATCGCGGGCATAATAACTCCCCTATATGCCATGACGGCCATGATATCGAGCGCACTAATTGTTCTCGCCAATTCTTTGGGGGTGGACATTTTCAAGAATATCATTTTATCAGTTCATGGAACCGCCCTCTCATCAGTGAAAGGTGAGACGAGAGCATAAAGGCGGGACTCCGGTAACAATGTACCTGGCGAAGTTTGATTAATATTTTAAACGGATACTTAAGACTATTAGATAGTCCCGTGTCCCGTTAACTGACTTCTGCATCCTGAATTTCCAGATGACTCGCTTTCCCGCCTTTCTTCTGTCCCATTTCCGCCTTTCCCTGTTTTCAGGCATCTTCTTCCTGTGCATTCCTGTACATGATTGCCTTCTTGGGCGCCGCACCTGCTTCAAGCCATGTCGTGCAGTCTGTATCCTTCAGGGCCAGGCGCTGTATGCCGCCGATGTGGCATTCAGCAGGATTGAGCCATGACGCGTCTGCTGGTGCGAAGGAAACCCTGTTTTTCTTCGCCCGTTTCACTGTGTCCTCCGCTGCATGTGCGGACAGGCTGTCCATCATGATGTGAATGTGCTGCTCCGCAGGGCAGTGCCGGCGCAGCTCACTGAAGAAAGAGAGCATGTTCTCTGCCGTTTTCCCTTCCTGAGCCTTCCGAAGAACTTGCCATGGCAGTAGCTGAATGCGAGCCGCAACTGCCATGTCCCCTTCCTGCCGAATGCCGCCGGCACCCTGTCAGAGTGGCCGCTGACATGCCAGTGGCCACCGCCAGCCGGCTTGAGCCGCAGCGGTCCCGCTTCGTCGAACGACAAGAGAACAGGCGGATTGTGTTTTTTACGGGTGAGCCTGTCTATCCGCTTGTTCTCGAAGTCAGGGTCATCGCTCTCCTTCCATGTATTCACAGCCCGGTGTGTCGGTTCCCTTTCCTTCAGTATCTTCTGGAGACTGGAGATGCTGATGTCTCCAGCAATTCCATTTCCCTTATCATTCGCCAGACCTCTCTGTGCAGCATTCCCCGGCCCCCACCCGACATGGGGTGTGGGCACTTAAACCGGCAAATCTGGGGAAATCTAAACCGCCATTGACACCGCAAACTTCTCTGGCCTGCCAGTGCCTCCCTTGTCTGGCAGCGGCTTCAGCGAGCAGAAAAACTTCTCATTGAATTCATGAATGATGTGCCTTGTCCATTCAACAGACAGTCCGGGCATCACTGCATTCTTCGGAGGCGTGAATCCCTGTGCAGAGTGCGGTATCACCTGCGCTCTCCTCAGGGTGACTGCGCTGTTTGTCTTTCTCGCACTCTCTGGCAGTCTCTTCTCCTCCCCGCTGAGGATGGACCTGCGTGCAGTGCCATGCAGGGGTGTGTCTGCAATCAGGGATTCTAATGTTTCAGCAAAGACAGAGGCTGGTTATCAAATCACGGCACTAGTTAATATTAAAGCACCGGACAGGCATACTGCAATGCGTAATTATGGCGTTTAGAGTCGATCTGTCTATTGAACATAACGAAGACTGGACCATGCTGACAGAGGAATTCGATATTACAGTCCGGACACTTGATTATTCAGTAGGTCAACTCAACAATAAAATTGTCAATGTCGAAATGTCAAATGTATGTTATTCCCTTGGCGCGGAATGCGGCAAGGACAACATATTAAACTTTATAGATAAAATAAGGCGGTACAAGAATGTCTTCAAGGTGGCCGTCCTGGATAAACATAGCCCCAGATCTGGAAATGGTCGCAATATTGTCACCATAGAAGATTACAGAGCGTCGATCAGAAAACTGGTTGATGAGAAGATTGGTTTTTTTACATCGACAAGTGCATTTGGCAACGCAGAGCATTACACAATTTTCTTCCCCTTTGCAAATTATAAAACAATCCTTGGCCTGAGAGAAGAACTGAGAAATGAGGGCAATATCTTATCATTCAAGGTTTATAGAAATGCTGAGTTGCCTCTGAACGTAAACGCCGATCTGACGCCAAGGGAAGCACAGGCCCTGAGAAAGGGGTGGAGTGGGGGTTATTTCAATTACCCCAAGGGCATCAATCTGGAAAAATTATCTTCCGAGCTAGGTATAACAAGGAGCACTCTTGATTTCCACATCCGGAATGGAGTCAGAAAGTCTATCAAATATCTGCTGGACAATGGCATTTACAACTGGCAGACGTGAGTTGATTGTTCGTGATGTCCCGGCACGCAACAGCAGCGTCACAGGTAAACACCATACCCATCTGCTGAGTTGTGAAAGCGCTCCTCATTTTGGCTTTGAATGTGCATCCTGCAGAAATTACAGAACGCAGGGAACAAGTGCAATCCGTTATCAGACAATTTGAAAGATGCAGCCCCCGCCTTTGCATACCGCTGCCATGATTTATGGTGCAGCTCAGCCATAATGCAGTTCTCCCTTCTGCCTAATCCATGCCCGTCCCGCCCATCCGCCGATGTTTGGTTTTCCCCAGTGCAGCACAGTCGTTTTCACTTCAATTCCGGCAAACCTGTGTCTTCCATCCCATGGAATCGGCGAAACTCTTACATGTCAGAACTATTCCTTATTAGAAACACTATTCATGGCCTTTCGTGGAAGATAACAACTTCTCCAGTCTTAAGGATAAAAAACTGGGCCTGGTAATGTATTCTTTTCTTTCCATGGCCATCATTGCACCCTTGGCAATGATAGTTGGAAATGCATCCGGCTCTGTAACGTATGCGGGCATGGCAGCCCCGCTGATTCCCATTGTAGGTGCGATTTTTATATTGTTCGCATCACTGCCCATCTTTGAATACACCCGATTTATTCCATTTGCAGGGGGGTATTACGGCCTGGCTGAGCTGGGTTTCGGTAAGGCTGTTGGAAAATGGGTGGCTCTGGGATATATTGGAAGCGAGGTCTTTGCAAGCGGAATATTGCAGGCCTCATTCATACCCTTTGTAGTTTTCACGACAGTGCAGCTTCTTTACGGAGTGCTGCTTCCGCAATGGCTCTTCTTTGTCATCATGATACTCGTGCTTGTCTGGGGGTACTTATCAACACTCAGAAACGTCAGAATGACCTTTCAGTTTATCGTCGGCATTGTCATCACAGAGATACTGCTGGTTGTCATATTTTCAATTGCAGGTTTAAGCACGGTGCATACGCTCTCTTTAGCCCCTTTCTCAATAAGCTCCTCGCCTACCGGTTTCTCCGGCCTGTTCCTCGGCGTAATCCTGACCGGTTTCCTTTTTTATGGCGGCTACGGTACATCAATTCCCTATTCAGAGGAGGGGAACTCCCAGAAGACAATGTGGAAGGCTCTGCTCATCGGTATACTGGTTACAGCCATCATCGGGGTTCTGGGCATGTATGCGGAGGTTGAAATTATCGGCGCCAGCAAGATTGGAACTATTGCCAGTTCAGTCAATCCTGCTGTTACAGCATTCTATCCTATTGTGGGCCAGGTGGGCATTTGGGTTCTTATTGTTGATTACGTCCTTGCAATCATGATTGTTGCCACGGGCATGCTGGGCGCGGGCGCAAGGGTTATCTACGCGATGAGCAGGGATAACTTCTTTCCCAAGAAAATCAACGAAATCGGATCGAGGCTGGACACTAAACGAAATGTTCCTTCAGGAGGTGCGCTTATAATGTTTGTATTGAATCTCATAACTTCATTGATAATCTCATCCCTGATCTTTTACGAGTACGGCTATTACAACGGCATGTTCTACATTCCATTCCTTACCGGAAGTATTTTCGTCGCAATGTGGTATTTCCATCACATAGTTCCTGATTTGGCAATGATGAGAGCATTGCCGAAAAAATTTAAGCGCAAACTGACAACACCGAGAAATCTGTTTGTTTCTGTAATATCACCTCTGGGCGGCGCTGCAATATTTACCTATGCATTCATTGAAGGTTACTCAACACTCGTCGAGCCCTCCCATACCTATTCAAGGAATGCGTGCTAAGCTAAATATTGGTGTCCGCGTTCTCCTTCATGCGTTGTTCAGCTGGTATTTTTTGGTTCTCTCAGCTCGTCTGAGTG
>Ga0080006_1160107_pt1 | contig 12197 bp, 9 predicted proteins | sample RS3BMetagenome_FD_69209 | JGI IMG/M metagenome (GOLD analysis project Ga0080006, IMG submission 69209) | Ferric oxide microbial mat and aquatic microbial communities from Rainbow Spring, Yellowstone National Park, USA - RS3B (SPADES... ...
GTGACGGCCGCGATGGCCGCCGCGGGGGGGTCGCCGCTGGAGGCCAACAATCAACCCCCCCGGGCGCCGGCCGCCAAGGCCGCCGCTCCCCCCGCCTTGCTCGCGGCGCAAACCAAGGCCAAGGCCCTGACGCTGGGAGCCCAGGCCGCGAAGTCGGCGCTCGAAGCCGCCACCGCCGCCAGGGCCGCGACGGAAAAAGCTGTCGCCGATGCCCGAGCCGCGTCTCAGGCGACGACCGCGGCACTTGCCGGCGTGAAGAAAACGTTAGATGGCTTGAACGCAACCCACGCCGCCGCCTCGAAGGCTCTGGCCGACACCCAGGCGTCGATCCAGGAGTCCGAAGCCAAGGTGAAATCGTTGAAGGCCGAGCTCGAAATGCTCACCGTCGAGCGGAAGCGATTCGACTCGACCAACGGCGGCCTGGCGACGACCGCCAAACCGGCCGGCTGATGGATCCGGCCACTCCGTTGACCAGGTTGATCGACCGGTCACCGGGAATGACAAACTCCTGGTTGCAGCTTGGGCCGGTAGGAAATGCTCCCATCAACGAGATTGGCGTTCCTGGTCGGGCGAGACATTAAATTCGTCATAATCCGCAAGATCACCAAATTCGCTCAAGATGTGGATCCCGATCTACCGATCAATATCGCAGAACCGATGATTTTGTCTCGCGGTACGTCCACGATGGGCCAGTCGCCGGCCGGGTCGGCTACGTCGGCGGCGAGAGGCGGCTCGCGAATAGAGAGGATCAGGATGATCGCTCACCGTCGACGGTTTTGTCCGAGTCTGGAGAATTCACTCGAACCCCGCGCGGTATTGACGCACATCCTGTCCCTGCCGGCGGCGGTCTCCATTCTGCATGGAACGCAAATTCATCCCACGATCGCACTGACCGAGAGCGCGTCGAGGACTCCGACCTATCAATTCGGGAACACGCCCAGCGGCTTCAATTTCAAGGCGACCCTGGATAAGGCGGCCATCCCGCAGCTCACTGCCGCCGAGAAGGCCAACTTGTTTCTGAATACGTACAAAGTGATCTACCACAACGGAAGGTCGAAGAACTATCCCTGGGCGGCGATCTCGGTGAAGCTCGACAGAGGGCTCCACTATGTGCCGGGGACCGTGGTTGCGCCCGCCGGAGGCAAACTCACCGTGAGCACCGACTCCAACGATATTCAGACCTTGACCTTCATCCTCCCTTACGGAATTCCGTCGGGATCGAGCGGCTTCGTCGCCTTCCAGACCAAATACAGCCCCCCGCCCTATGATCCGATCAACGCGTGACGATGTGTGCGTCGTGCGGTGGGACTCGATCGTCGAATTGAGCGAGCCTACGGCCCGTCGACGAAAGAGTCGATACCCGGAGCGGTGATGCAAAATCGCATCACGAGCACTGAAGTGTTGTTTTGTAAACACATGCTTGACTCATCCAGTCGCTGAGGGTTAAATTTCCTGGACCTGCTGGTTCCCGATCCGCGACGCGATGTGGCGCTCGAACTCGACTTTCGCGGAGGGGGGACCCGAAATCGACGTAACGACCTTCGGGCGTCCGGGCTACAAACTGGAAAGTATCAGATCATCCGGATGCAAGCTCTCGGTGGGTTCCGAATAGCGATGGAATTCAGACCTCGAGCTTCGCGCTCCCTTAAGGAATTCCGCCGGAAACGAGCGGATTCGTCGCCTTCCAGACCAAATAGTGCCCCCCAATAGGTCCAACGAACGCGTGACGTTGCGCAAGTCATGCGCCGGGGCTCGATCGCCGAATTGACCGAGCCGACGGCCCGTCGACGAAGGTTTCGATGCCCGGAGCGGTGATGAAAAATCGAATCATAACGTTTACAATGTTGTTTTATTAACACGTGATTGACTCAGTAAAGCTCCGATGGTTAGATTCCTCGAACGTGCTGGTTTCCGACCCGCGATGCGATGTGTCTATCGAATTCGGCATTCCCTGGGCGGGCTGAAACCTGAAATCGAGGCAACAACTTTCGAGTGGCCGGCCTCCTCTCGATCGGAGGCGTCCGGACCTGCAACCAGGAAAACAGCAAATCATGTTGAACCGTGCAAAGTGTTATCTTGTGGCGTTGGGTCTTCTGTCACTCGGGCTGTGCCGGTCGGCGTCCGCGGGCGTCGTCACGGATTATTCCGATCGAACGGCCTTCGACACGGCCATCGGCGTGCCGGTGTCGGTCGAGGACTTCGGGAGTTACGACCGTTTTCCCATCACGACCGGAAGTCTGAACTCCGCGACGAACCTGGCCGTGGCGAACGGTCCGGCGATCACGCCGGGACTCATCCTCCCCGGTGTGACTTATTCAACCCCGATCGCACAGGGAAATTTTTTCAATATCGATGCGGGAGCGGGATTTAACGGAGGATTTCTGGACAGAGTCTCTCTGGCTCAAGCTCCCCTCACGGCGACTTTCGACAGCGCTGTCAACGGGTTCGGGTTCGATACCAATACTTTCATGGGTAACACGCTCAACGTCACGATCCACTTCAGTTCGGGACCGGATCAGTCGCAGTCGCTGTCCATCACGGGCCCCAGCTTCTTCGGCTTCGTGAGCAGCGCCACCGATATTCAGTCGGTCGCAATCTCCGCGGACCCCACGGGGAGCGTTTCATTCGCCGTCGACAACTTCACGTACGCGACGCCAAACGCCGTTCCCGAGCCGTCGTCCCTCGCCTTGCTCGGCATCGCGGGCCTGTCGGGATTGGCGTACGCGAGGCGCCGTCGCCTCGCTTGAGAATTGCGAATTCCTCCACGATCGGCCCAATGTCAATGGAGCCTGGGGTCGGTCGCGGAGATGATCGCGCTGACGGCCTGCTGGTTGAATCCCTTGAAGCCCTCGCGACGCTCCAGGTTTTCCAGATGGCTGCCGATGGCACCGTCCTTGAGGAACCTGGAGTGCTGCGCGGCATCAATCCAGCCGGCATGAAGGGCGCGATCGAGCCGGTCGCGGTTGACCGACCACCGCTCGCCGGCGGTGAACGCCTGGCGTAGGAACGGGAAATCGGAGAACGGCGGCATCACGTCGATGCCTCCCTCGGCCTTGAGGCCGTCGCGTAGGGCTTCGAAGTCGAACTGGGCTTCGAGGTGGTGCATCCCCCCTTCCAGAATCGACTCGCCATGAAGCGCGACCCAGAGCCCGACCGTCCCGGGCCGTTCCAGGTCGGGGAGCGGCAGGTGGGCGAAGTCCTGCGATGATTCCTCGGGGGCTAGGTCGAGGTCGGCGAAGATGACGATCCCGGTCGTGGGATGCTCCAGCACCTGGGCTCCCCAGCCCGCGTGGGCCCCCGCATGGAACCGTTCGCGAAGCGCAAAACCGAGTGTTTCGAACATCGCGATCACGTTCTGGAAGAATCTGCGGGAGCAACGGAACGTGTGATGATCGTGATTGGCCCAACCCAGGCCCAGGCGATCTTGCCGTGCCTTCTGGAATCGCGCGGCGTGGTTGCGCGACATCCAATAGGCGCGCTCGGCCTCGAAAATGAGGTGGCAGGCCAGCTCGGTCGAGCCGGCGAGTTCGATGACCTTTTCGAGGAGTGTTTCGGTCGCGGCGATTCCCTCCTGGTCGGAGTCGAATCGTCGCCGGCGACCATGCCAAAGGTCGCGGGCCGCCAGGGCATCGCGGCTGGCGTGGGGCCGCATTCTCCCTTGCCGGGCCATCTCGCCGTCCATGGGGTCGAAGCCTCGATAACCGCGGCGCTCCACCACCGCCAGCCGCACTCCGTCGTCGGGAATCCAGGCCACTCGGTAGGGGCCGAGCGGCATGCCGAGAATTTCGAGACCGAGGTCGTGGGCTCGGGAGAAATCGACGACGTACTCGACTTTGATCGCAAGTTCGAGGACATCAAACGACCCGGCCGACCCGGCAACGCCCGATCGGTCGAGCGCGATGGTCGGGAAGTCGCCTCCCGGATGAACATAGGAGGAGCCGGTCACGCAAAAGCCGATTCCGCTTCGGCTGTAGCCCAGTCCGACAAGCTCGCGCGCGAGCCCGGGTCGGTCGGCCAGCACGATGTGGTCGATCCAGGCCTTGAAGCGAGTCCCGGTTTCGCGAGCCATCCGCCCGGCGAGTTGGGCCGCGAAGGAATGGCGGCTCAGAAAGGAGTCGACCAGCCGGTCGACGAGGGCCTCGGTCTCGGGCCAGCGCTTCCAGGCGAATGGGGCTTCGTCCGTCGACGGCGCCGCACCGGCTTCCATCAAGGTAGCCATTGCAAATCTCCTGATGAGTTCATGTTGCAGGCGGCACGGACGGCAGCACTGAAGAGCAAGGAGGCAGGAAGACGAGCCTACTTTAGAGACTTGCCGAAGATCATTCCGATGATGCCGCTTGTGATGGACGTGAAGATGGTTTGTGCCCAGGCCCGATCATCCTTCGGCCAAGACGGCTGAAACATGACCAAGCTACAATAAGCCGCGATAACGCATAGGAAGATCGCCCCCAGAACATAGGGGAGTACCTCCTTGATATAGAATCCAATCTTATCCTTATGAATGCGAAGAGCCTTTTCATCCGGATCTTCGGGGGTTTTAAAATGAACGTCCGCTTGTAGGTCTGCCTTGGAGAGCGCAGTCGCTAAGTCGATCGTGTGTGATTGCTTCGCCGCCATCAGCCTACCCTTCAGAAACCTACGAACTCATCCTCGAGAACATCAGGAGTCAGAGCGGTGCCGACAGCCTTACCGTCATGTCTTGCCTCCAAGGCGCGGGTGTACATAACGAGTGCTTTTCGAAAGATGTCGTCGACATCTCCGTTGGACAGATTCATCGCCTTGATGAGAAATTTTTGCGCATCAGGGGAGAGTTTGAGTGTGACCGTTTCGCCTTCAAACCAACGCATCGATGGACCGAGAGCATGACGAGTGCGCTTTTCAGATACCACTGTCGGTGTCTGGGTTGGTTCCTGTTTCGTCTCCATGACCGCCTCCGATTGACAAGCAACGACTTAGCCTTGGTCTCACTGTTATATCGTCCACCAAAACTTGAGGTTTGGCAAGGCGATCGGGATCCATCCTGGCATGCGAGGTTCGGTTCAGTGTGACTCGAAAAGTCAATTCCCCAGTTCAATTCCAGTGGGTTGTCGAGGGACCCGCGTGCCAGAGTGGTTCTGGTTGGATTGCCGCGCGAATCGCCTCTTCAAATAAACGAAGTCCCATTTCGACGTGCCGGGCCGTCAGGCAGAGCGGAGGACAGATCCGCACCGTGCTGAAGCCGCAGGGGAGCAAGAGAAGCCCTCGCTTGAAGGCATCCTGGATGATCCGGTCGCGCAGGGAGGGGTCGGGAGTTCCCTCCCCGGTCTGGATTTCGACGCCGATCATGAGGCCGCGCCCTCGGACCTCGCGAATGACCCGGAATTTCTCGGCGATCGCAAGAAGTCCCGCCTGAAGCTGCCGGCCTCGGACGCGGGCGTTCTCCACGTAGCGGGTTTCCACCAGGTGGAGGGTGACATTGGCCGCCGCGCAGGCGACGGGGTTGCCGCCGAAGGTGGAGGCATGGCTCCCTCGGGGCCAGTCCATCACGGAATCACGCGCGATGATCGCCCCCAGCGGCAGGCCATTGGCGATCCCCTTGGCGAGGCAAACGATGTCGCCGGCGACGTTCCAATGTTCCGATGCGAACATCGTGCCGGTCCGGCCAATTCCCGATTGCACCTCATCCAGAACGAGCAGAATTCCGTGGTCGTCGCAGAGCTTGCGAAGGCCCGGCAGGAAGCTGTCTGAAGGGACGATGTAGCCCCCTTCCCCCTGGATCGGTTCGACGAAAATCGCGGCGAGTTCGTCCGGCGGACAGGTGGTTCGGAGCAACTGATTCACGCTTTCGAGATCGCCGAAATGGGCGTGATGGATCTCGGGAACTAGCGGCGAAAACCCTCGACGCTGCACCGGCTTGGAGGCGCTCAACGAAAGGGCGCCATAGGTTCGGCCGTGAAACGCGTTCAGGAAGCCCAGGGCCCGCTTTCGCCCGGTGTGGTAGCGGGCCAGCTTGAGCGCGGCCTCGATCGCCTCCGCCCCGCTGTTGGTGAAGAAGACACGCTTGGGCTCGGTGCCTGGCGCGAGCCGGGCGAGGGTTTCGGCAAGCCGGATTTGCGGGGTGTAGTAGAAGTCGGTCCCCGACATGTGGACGAGGCGGCTCGCCTGGCGTCGCATGGCCGCAATCACCTTGGGGTGCGAATGGCCGACGTTCGTCACCGCGATTCCCGCCGTGAAGTCGAGGAAGCGATTGCCGTCGATATCCTCGACCATCATCCCGCGTGCCCGACGGACGACCAGCGGGTACATCCGGGTGTACGAGGGCGACATCACCCGGCGATCGCGCGCCATCCATAAGGACGCGCGCGGGCCTGGGATCGGTCCCAGAATGTGCGGTTCGTCTCGGTGAAGCGGAAGCATGCGACGACTCCTTCTCGCGTTCGATGGGCCTTCGTGGGCAAACCAATTTGACGGGACGAGGGGACGTGCGTCTTTAACGATTATTCGGGCGCGCGCGCCGAGGATCAAATCCGGGCCTCGCCTTCTCTTGATACGTGGTGAAAGTCGACAAGGTTGGTACCTCTCGCCCAAGACTTAGGATTGTTCGAATCCCGACGATGCTCATGGTCGCGTTTTTCACCTCCACCCGCACATCCATGAAGATCTCAACAATTGATACGATCCGACTCGTACTGCCATCAATCGGCGCGAACGAAGGCATTTCGCGCCTGGCTGTTGCTCAATCGACCCCAATTCGGCCTGGAACCCGCGCCGAACAAAGCCATTTCGGCCGTGGGATGATCGCTTGAGCGGGGACGAATCCACCTTGTTATAAGGGCGACGATTGTTCCAGCGATGCGGTCGATGTCGATTCCCACGCGTCCCGGTAGGGTGAGAGGTTTCATGGTCGCAACGGTTGTCGTCGGATATGGTCTGGCCGCGCATTCGTTCCATTGCCCCCTCATCGCCCGCCAGTATGGCTTAACGCTGAAGGGGGTGGTCGCCCGGAATCCGAAAGTCCGGGAGGACGCCGAGACAAGCTGGAATGTCCGGGGCTATGCCGGCCTCGACGAGGCCCTGGCCGATCCCGAGATCCGGCTGGTCGTGATCGCCACGCCCCACAACACTCATTCCGAGATGGTGATCAAGACCCTCGACGCCGGCAAGGACTGCGTGGTCGACAAGGTCATGGCCCTCAGCACCGAGGAGACCGACCGGATGATCGAGGCCCGGGATCGATCGGGGCGGATGCTCTCCGTCTTCCACAACCGTCGATGGGATTGGGACTACGCGACGGTCAAGGATCTGCTGGCGAAAGGTTTGCTCGGCCGACCGCTCTTGTTTGATAGCTCCGTCTGCCGATACTCGGCCCCTCGGACCTGGCGCGGGCATTTCGAGACGGCGGGATCGATCCTTCACGACTGGGGTGCTCACCTGGTCGACCAGGCGCTTCAGATGGGGCTCGGGCCTTGCCGTCGCCTGACCAGCCGAGTGATCGAAGGCCCCTGGGAAGGGGTGGATAGCGGCGGTTACGGCCTCATCGTCCTCGAGTTCGATCACGATATCATTTTTCAGATCGAGACCAGCCGAATTAGCCGGATCGAGAAGCCTCGCTGGTACATCGTCGGCACCGACGGGGCCTTCCTGAAGTACGGACTTGACCCGCAGGAGGAAGCTCTCCGGTCGGGGGATTTGATGCGCGCCAAGGAGTCGGAAAAGGCGGTTGGCCTGCTGCGGAGAGTGAATTCAGCCGGGGAGGTCGTTGACGACCGAGTTCCCGCGATTCGGGCTTCGTGGGACGGATACTACGCCAACATCAGTGCCCATCTCAACGAAGGGGTGCCGCTGGCGGTCACGGCCGAGCAGGCCCGCGAGGTGGTCAGGGTCCTCGATGCCGCACTCAAGTCGGCCCGCGAGCATACGGTCGTCACCGGTCCCTGGGGGTTTGAGAAAGCCCTCTGAGCAGCCGGGTCGCGACATCATGAAGCATGGACCCGCTAGGGATTGACCAGGAGATTCACCGGGTGAGTGTCATCGAGTGTCCCAACTGCCGGAAGCCGATCCAACTGACGGATCTTCGAGCCGGTCGATTCGTCCCGGGCTGTCCCCACTGCGGCGTCCTTTTCGAACTCACGGTGAGCGAGGATCTCGCCCGGCCTCCGCTCGTGACCAAGCTGGCCGAGGCCAGGGAGTCCGGAGAGGATTTCGCCCTCCTCAGCCTCCCCGAGGGTGCGTTTCAGCCAGTTTCCCCCGAGTCCGGCAACCTGGTCCGAGATATTCTGGAACGGATCCGCGCCAAGCTGTCCCAGTACCGCGTCGCCGGGCTGCCGAAGGGGATTCCCAGGCTGGTCGACGAGGGGCATTACGTCGTCCTCCGTCAGGATGGCCAGGGCTTTTACGGGCCTCGATTCTCGGCCCTTCCCTGGTGTGGAGGGGCCTTGCGAACGATCTGGATGCTCCCGCCCGACCTTGGGCACGACCCTTATTACGCGTCTCGCTGGGTAGGCGAGATGATCATTGCCGGGGAGTTGGCGCATCCCAATCTGGAGCCTTATCAATCGGCCGGGGAGGCTCGGCGGCTCTTCCTGTCTCCCAACACGACTCCGGCCGATACGCGAGGGCTTTTTTACGCCGCCAAAACTCGCGCGAGAACGACCCCGGCGGCTGCCTTGGTCAAGGCCGAGATGAGCCCCGAGACGCGTCGACAACTGGCGGCGGCGCTCATCCTCCAAGCCGCCCGAGGCCTCAAATTCGCCCATGAGCAAGGGGTCTATCATCGAGATTTGAGGCCCGAAAACCTGGTTGTCGACTCTCATGGAACCGTGCGGGTCATCAACTTCGGGCTCGATTCTCATGCCTTCCTTGACGACGCCAAACGCCAGCGTCAGCTCGCGATCACGGCCGACAAGAAGGACATCAGGAACGGCCAGGCGCCGCTCCCGCCCATCGATCGCCAGGCCGAGCTACAGGCCGATTTCGTGGGCCTGGGCCGAACCTGGCTGGCTCTGAGTCTCGATCAGCCCGATGCGATGACCTGGGCGCGGGAGTCGCTTCCGGCAAAGGTTGAAACCCTTGGCCCGACCGATTCGGCCATTCTCCGCAAGCTGTTGGCTCAATCGCCGGACGAGGGCTACAAAACCATGGGCGAGGTGGTTCAGGTTCTCGAGGTGAACCTTGGCGTTCGGAGTCCGGGGGCGGTCGCTCAGGGCGAGGCGCTCAAGGGGCTGATCCGGGAGTCCGTCGATCAGATTGGAAGGGCCTCGAACCTCGTGCTGCGAGGCTTCATTCTGAAGGTCGCGGCCGGCCTGTGGGTGTCGCTTCTGGTGCTCTTTCTGCTGGGAGGGCTCTGGAAGCTCGAGCTCAATTTCCTGGTCCTGGGCGGGATGACGGCCGGTTGGATCGCCGCCCTGGCCGATCCGTCGCGCGAACGTCATTCCGGCCTCGTCTCACTGTTTTTCGATGCTCTCCAGGCCACTTCGGCCGCGATCTTGGCCTTCATCACTTTGCTGGTGGCGGGTCTGTTCGTGGTTGGGATCGTTTCCGGCTATCTGGGAAGCTGGATCCTCTTCGGTCTGCTGTCCCTGGGGTTGGCATTGGCGCGGGAGATCGGCGTGGGCCGCGCCGCTGCCTTGGAATGGCGAGCCGCGACCGAACCGATTAGCAGGCGCATGGCCGATTTGCGGTTATCGGGAATTCCCGAGGAAATCCTGCGAAACTGGTTCGATACCGCTCAGATTCCGAGCGCGCGGGACTTGCGGTCGTGGTTGTTCCGGGCGACTGAGCCGCGGGAGCTTGAAGCCGACGCCGACTTTTCGCCACGGCCTGCGACCTGGGTTTCCGGCCTTCCTTCGATTCGCGAGTCGGTCGGGCGCTTCCTGGCCGATCGGGTCCAATCGCATCGCGACCGCCGGCATCGCGCCGTTTTGACCCGTGTGGAAACCGATCGCCTGGTGGCTCGGGGGGTGAATCGCTTGACGGCGGCTCGGCGGGGGCGTCGGGTGGGAGCGGCGGTGATGTCGGTCATCGCCGACTGGCGTCTGACGAGGCTCTGGAACTCCGGGTCAAGGATCTCCCTTCGTCCCGACCTTCAGAAAGATCTCCGTCAGAGTGTCTGGGAGGCCGTCGACGATCCCGAGCGAACCCTGGAATCGCTCGAAGGGCCCTCCAGTTGGCTGGTGCGAAAGCTGGGCATGGTGTCGCGCGTCGCTCTGGGGCGCCTTGTGAGGCTTTCCTTTGGAATCGCGATGCTGATCTTGTTCGCCATCTGGCTCGATCGCGAGGGGATTGTCACCTGGAGCGACCTCTCGCGCGCCGGTGCGGAGTCTTACAAGGCGGCCGGCCGGGCCGTCGAGTCGCAAGATCCGGGTGAATTGCGGGGGATCCAGGTCCCCTTGCCGAAGGATCACCACCGGCTCTGGGAGGCCTGGAATGAACCCCTGATCGACCGAGAGTGGTCGCGCTCGCTCTCGGGAGCGAATCTGGCGGTCGCGGGGTTTTTGCTTGTGTTTTCGGCCTTTTTCGAGCGATTCTCGATCGGCCTGTTCGCGATTCTGGGATCGATTGTGGTTTTGGTTGGGCCGGTTCTGGCAAAGGCGGAGCTGAGCGAAGCCGTCAACCGGAACACGACGGCCGTCTGGCTGATCGCGGGGGGCGTCGTGGCGGCGATCGGCTTTTTCGTTCGTCCTCGTCATCAGCATGTCTGACCGTCTCGTTTCACTCCCGCCCCTATCCGGTCCACGAGAAGTAAGGGTTGCAAATTCCAGGATTCAAGATTCCAGAACCTCGGCACCCGAGAGCCGTCCTGGAATCAGGAATCTTGAAATTTGAATCTGGAATCGATCGCGAGCAAGGTTTGCTGGGACGTAAGGACCTCGGCGGGTTCGAGATTTGGGGTCGTCCAAAAAGTGGGAAACTGGCACCATGCGGAACCGTGTCGCGACCGTTAGACTATTACGAATCGTCTAGGTTGGTCACCTGTCGAGGCGGGTGGCTCCGAGGAACCGGGGGGCATCTTCGTGATACTGATCAATATGAATTGCCCTCACTGCGCGGTCCACGGACGGGTCCCCAAGACGTTGATCAACGTCCGTTTGCTATGCAAGAAGTGCCAGGAACCGTTTCACATGAACGCGGAGGGGATCGCCATCGCGGGCGACCCTCCCCCGCCTCCCGGCAGCGAGAAATCCGAGGACGCTTCCCATAAGGACGACCCTGGACTGATCGTCGACCTCTGGATTGCCAAGATCACCAAGGTCTTGAAAATCATCGGTATGTTGGCGATCGCGGTCGCCGGTTGCGCGGCCCTGTTGATGCTCTATTCCAATTTTAAGCCGAACACGCTGCTCGGTCGTGCGGACGAGGTCTCCCAGGCGATCCTCCAGGACGATATCGCTAAATTCAACACGTTTGCCTACGGGAATACGGGGATCGACCTCTTCGAGTGGTACGGGTTCATGAGGCCGAAACTCGACGATGTCCGGACGCGCGTTCCCGCCGCCAACCTGGGCTTCATCCCCAAGAACCAGAAAGAGAATACGGAAGAAGGGACCGCCGAGCTGACGTTGAGATTCGGGGATAAGACCGAGCTCTCCCGACGCGAGATCACGACCGACGAGGAGCTGACCGGCCAATCCAATGCCTACATCGACGTCCGGATTTACTGGAAGAAGGACAATTTCGGTCGCTGGTGGATCGACGGCTCTCAAACCCTGCGCGGACCCGCCGAGGACACCAAGAAGGATGAGACCAAGAAAGAGGAAGCGGAACCGACCGAGCCGAAGTCGTGACGGTGGTCTTCATCTTCCCATGGCCCGTCTTCGGGTTCGATCTCGGCGCCGACGGGACGTGGTCACGGATGCGAATGGATCGTATCGAAGTGCTGATCCCCGGAAGAGATGCGGAATGCGTCGCGGGCCCCTTCGCTTGACGCCACTAGCCAGACCGGCTACGATCTCGCCCTCAGACGATCAATTGGCCCGTTCTTCGGAAATTCGTCGTTCGGAGACCGTGAACGACCCCTCGAACCGAGGGAATCCGGCCCAACTCCCGCTCTCCCTCCCGATTCCGGAAGGGTCGTTCTGGAGTAGGTTGGATCGGTAGGAACCATAGCCGATGCACGCATTCGACGATTTTCGCGAGGTCGTCCGGGCCGATGTGCCGCTCGCTCCCCTGATCTGGTTTCGACTCGGCGGCCCGGTCGCCGGTGGCCGTCTCGTCCGCCC